>Ga0208189_1001590_pt1 | contig 9422 bp, 9 predicted proteins | sample June2015DPH_10_5_FD_184702 | JGI IMG/M metagenome (GOLD analysis project Ga0208189, IMG submission 184702) | Peatland microbial communities from SPRUCE experiment site at the Marcell Experimental Forest, Minnesota, USA - June2015DPH_10_40... | ecosystem: Environmental > Terrestrial > Soil >... | reverse complement strand
TGATTTGAAAGGCGCGGTTTCATGGCCGCGACCGGCTTTATTTGCCGGCCTTGACCAGCGACAGCGCCACGAGCAGCAGAACCACAATTATAACAAACACAATGCCGACACCAATCCAGAAATAGATGCCACCCCGGTTGCGCTTTTTGGAAAATTCCTTGCTGGTGTCGAAACCCGGCGGGCGTCCGCCGCCTTCCAGTTCGCTCAAGCTGACGCCGCGCGGGATGACCATGGTGGCTTCCGCCTGCTTTTTGGCCGGGCCGGGAGCGGGGGCCGTGGCTGGCGCGGAGGCCGGCGCGGAAGCCGGCGTTCCGGTTTCCAGTTTCAATTCAACCTGGCCGAGCCGTAGCGTCTGGCCGGGCTTCAAAACGCTTTCGGTGATTTGTTCGCCGTTGATGAACGTGCCGTTCGTCGAATTGAGGTCTTTGATGACGACATCACTGCCGCGCAACAGCACTTCGCAATGATGGCTGGAGACGGATGCCTCGGCGATTTGAAACAGGTTATCCTCAACGCGCCCAATCGTGGTGTGATCCACGTTCAGCTCGTGCGAGCGGCCGGTCAGGCCCTGAGTCAGAATAACAAGTTTGGCCATGGACTTATCCGATACGCCGATTATGGCCACGGCGCGTTTCAAGTCAAACCGAAATCTGGGGAAATGATTTTTTTTAACCCCGCCGCTCAATCAATGCGCGGAATTCGGCGAACAACGGCGTCGAATCGTGCGGCCCGGGCGACGCTTCGGGATGATATTGCACGCAAAAAACCGGCTTGGTCTTGTGGCGCAGGCCCTCGACGGTCTGGTCGTTCAAATTGATGCGGTTCACCGCGACGCCGGACGGCAACGATTTCGCGTCCACGGCAAAACCATGATTCTGCGCCGTGATTTCGACTTTGCCGGATTCCAAATCCTTCACCGGCTGGTTTGCGCCGCGATGGCCAAATTTCAATTTGAAGGTTTTGCCACCGAACCCCTGTCCGAGAATTTGATGGCCGAGACAAATCCCGAAAACCGGCACCCCGCTGTCCACCAGTGTCTTTACTTCGCGCACAAGGTAGTTGAGCGCCGCCGGGTCGCCGGGGCCATTGGACAGAAAAATGCCCGCCGGCTTGTGTTTAAGCGCATCGGCGGCGGTTACCGCGGCCGGCAAAACTTGTACGGCAAAGCCATGCTGCCGCAACCGCCGCAAAATGTTGTATTTCATCCCGTAATCAAAAGCGACGATGGGAATGTCCGCCGGCGGCAGCGGCTCGCGCAGTTGACGTGCGTTGGCCGGTTCGTTGCCGACGGCCAGCTTGAAGCTCGCGCTTTGCTCGTCCTTTTCGTCCCAGCGGAACGCGGCCTTGTGCGTGACTTCCTTGACATAATCCACGCCGACAAAAACGAATTCCTTCGCGCGCTTGACGGCTTCCGGCTCCGAAATTTCCTCCGTGGAAATAAAACCGTTCATCGCGCCGCGCACGCGAAGTTTTTTGGTCAGGGCACGGGTGTCAATTCCCTGAATGCCCGGAACCCCGTTTTTTTTGAGATATTCCGCGAGCGGCAAATCCGCGCGCCAGTTGCTGACGACCGGCGAAAGTTCGCGGATGACGAATCCGGCGACGTGCGGCCGCCACGATTCCACGTCCACCTCGTTGACGCCGTAATTGCCGATGAGCGGATAGGTCATCGTGACGATCTGGCCCTTGTAGGACGGGTCGGTGAGGATTTCCTGATAACCGGTCATGGACGTGTTGAAGCAGACCTCGCCGCCTGCGGACGCGCGCGCGCCGAAACCTTGTCCGTGAAACACGGAACCGTCTTCGAGTGCCAGAATTGCTTTCATTTTCGGTGAACGACCGCGCGCGATGCTAGGCAAGTGGCGCGCCGGGTCAAGTTTGAAACCCAAAACATCCTGTTTCGCGACGCGTTTGGAACGGTCAGGGGGCGGCCTTTTTCATCGCCTCCAGCATCGCAATGTACGGTTTCGGCCCGCCAGCTTCATAACCCGATTCACCAATCTTTCGGCCATTGCTGTCGAGCACAATAACGGTTGGATAACCTTTCACTTGGTACTGGTCGGCCAGTTTTTGGTTGGCCTGTTTTTGTTCGCGGCTTTGGGGTTTCTGACGGGGAAAATCCACTTCTACCAGTACGGTGTTCTTGTTCGCGTAGGCGATGAACTCGGGTTGCGAGAAGACCTCGTTCTTCAGCCGGATGCACCACGGACACCAATCCGAGCCCGTAAAATCCAGTAATACCGTTTTGTTTTCCACCTTGGCTTGGGCTTGGGCCTGGGGCAGGTCCGTCAGCCACTGCACCCCGGCGTCGCCGGCCTGGCCAGGGGGGATTTGATTTGCCTTCCAGTGTTCCAATTCCTCAATGAAGGCCCTTGCACCGCCCTCGGCATAACCTTCCTGGCGTCCCAGCACCTTGCCATGGTTGTCCATCAGGACGAGGGTTGGGAAACTCTGGACCTTGAACCGTTCCTGCCAGGCTGCGTTGGCCTTTTTTACCGCGTCGCTCTGCGGGGTTTGTTTGGGGAAATCAATCTCGACCAGCACGAGGTTCTTCCCGGCATATTCATGAAATTCGGAGGTTGCCAGCGCTTCCTGGTCGAATTTTTTGCACCAACCGCACCAGTCTGAGCCGGTAAAAAAAAGCAGGATGGGTTTGTTTTCCGACTGGGCTTTCGCCAGCGGTTGGTCCAATACCGTCAACCAGCCGGCTTCACCGGCGGCACTGGCTTGAAACGCCAGCCAGCCGCCCATCAAACCCAAAAGGATCTTCCTCATGGCCATGACCTTTCCGTCATCCGCCAACCTGGACCTCGCACCGGCGCTCCTGTTCCGACCACACTTTCCTGCCGCCAACGATGGTGGCCACCGCCCGGCCCTTGAGTTTCCAGCCGAAGAACGGGCTGTTCGACGATTTGCTCGCGGTTTCGGCACGCTCAAAAATCCATTCGCGATCGGGATCAAAGACTGTCACGTCCGCATCCGCGCCGACACCGAGCGTGCCTTTTTTCAAATTCAGCAGTCGCGCCGGATTTACCGTGTATTTTACAATCAAATCGGGGAGCGAAATACGTTTGGCGTGAACCAGTTGCATGAGTGCCAGCGCCAGCTCGGTTTCCAAACCGACGATGCCGAACGGCGCGTAGTCGAATTCCACTTCCTTCTCGTAATCGCAGTGCGGCGCGTGGTCGCTGCACAAAATTTCAATTGTGCCGTCGGCCAGTCCGTCCAAAATCGCCTCGCGGTCGCGCGCGGAGCGCAACGGCGGATTCATTTTGAAATTTGTGTCGTAAGCCGGCCATTCGGGCAGGTTGAGGGTTGATCCGTCTTCGCTTCGCTTCGACGCGACGTGGGGTTGAGGGTTGAGGGTCCGGAGAATTTGTTTCCCGTCCTCTGCCCAGAATTTTTCACTGCCGGCAACAGCGGCGTCGGTGAGCGTAAAATGGTGCGGACAGGCCTCGCCGGAAATCGGCACGCCGCGTTTCTTCGCCTCGCGCAGCAAGGCGACGCTGCCCGCTGCGCTGAGGTGCTGGCAATGGACGCGCGCGCCGGTAAGTTCGGCGAGCAGGATGTTGCGCGCAACGATCATTTCCTCGCCGGCTGACGGCCAGCCGCGCAAACCGAGCGCGGTGTTCCAGTAACCTTCGTGCATCACGCCATCGGTCACGAGCGAATAATCCTGGCAATGATCCATCACCGGCAGATCAAACATTTTTGCGTATTCCAGCGCGCGGCGCATGAGTTCGTTGTTTTGAATGCAATGGCCATCGTCGGTGATGGCCACGCCGCCCGCGCGTTTGAGCGAGCCGATGGGCGCGAGCTCCTCGCCCGCGATGTTTTTGGTGATGGCGCCGGCGACAAAGACGTTTACAACGCCGTGTTGGGCGGCGCGTTCATTGATGAGGGCGACGGTCCCGGCGTTGTCAATGGCCGGGGACGTGTTGGGCATGCAGACGACCGAGGTGAAGCCGCCCCGCGCGGCGGCGGCAGTGCCGGTGGCGATGTTTTCCTTTGCCGTCTGACCGGGCTCGCGCAAGTGTACGTGCAGGTCAATCAAGCCGGGACAAACAATTTTTCCTTTCGCATCAAATCGTTCGATTTCTCCGGGCGCCTTGGTGGCGGCGTCTTTGCCGACGGCGGCAATTTTTCCGTTGAGGATGAGCAAATCAGCAACAGCGTCGAGGCGATTGGCGGGGTCTATGACTCGCCCGCCGGTCAAAAGCAGCGAGTTCATGCGCGGCCAGCATACACGTGCGGAATTGACAACGCAAGCACGGGGATTAAGATTCAGCGCGCAGCAAGTCTTGAGGGCTTGCCGCGTCAGCCTTCGCCCTTTTGGCTACGGCTCGACAAGCCGGCTGGGTTCGCTGCGGTGTGGCGGGCCTGCCGCGCCGAAGTCCCGCCCGGCGGGACGAAGGCGGGCGTAGTTCAGTGGTAGAACGGAAGCCTTCCAAGCTTCACACGAGGGTTCGATTCCCTTCGCCCGCTCCATTCTTAATTGCTGATAAGCCAGCAAATAAATTCCATCGTTCGGTAGATAATGGGATGCATTCTAACAGACGCAACCATTTTCCTTTGCGCGGGCGTTTGTGTTTTTTGATGAATATCCGAATGAAACAGAACTGGCAGTAAACCTCCGTGCCGGTTTTAAGCGAGTGAAACCGCAAACGCAAATTCCCCACGCGAACCAGAAATAATTCCCGCGCCTTGGCAGGCATGGGCCTTCTTTTGTTTGTGGCATTGCTGCCAATGTTAGGTGATATGGTTGACATATCAATTGCAACCAAGTCAACCTAGTCACTATCGAAAAACAAAAAAACGCCGCTTTTGACGGTGGTTCGGTCTGTGAAAAACGGCTTTATTTAGGCACTACACAGGCAAGGCATCATTTCATTGTCTTCGCATTTAACAACCGCTTCGCTTCCTCGTGCAGGTCGTGAATTTGTTTTGTCTCGACCACAAGGGTTTCCAGCGTGGACGTGTCCCAGTCGGCTAGCGGCTCCGTCTCCGTCCATTTCTCGAACAGTGCGAAGCTGTGATTCAACGAATGGCTGAGGGCCGTCAGCGGCGAGATTCCCGAGGCTGATTTTTGTAGGTGCCTTTTCCCGGTATCAGCGTCCAGCCTCCTTCTATCAACTTTATTGCGACTAGGCACAAGGTTTATCCTCATGTCGCGTTTGAATTTCTGAATGGCTTTATCGAGTGTCACCGCCTTGTCTAGCGCAACTCGCTTATAGGCTTTTGTGTTTTCTGGTCGTTCCGAGTTTGCCCAGGCATCCCGATATTTCTTAATCATTCTGATTAGCCTTGCAATGTCCTTTTTCGGCCACCCATCAACATATTCGATGTGCCGCTGGCGATGTTTTTTGGTCTTCTTGTCCCAGCAGGATTCAACCAGGTATCGGCGTTTTTTGCCGTCAATTACTTTGGTGCGGACAAACATTTTCAACCTCTCAAAATTAGCGGCGGTAGTTTTTCCAGTCGCGACTAAATCAAGCGAGCAGCTTTTTCTTTTTCCCCTACTTATGCCGCCGCAGATCGTTTCGTGTCAGACGGCGTTTTGTCATCATAGGCTTTCCGTTGCAATCCTCCCCCTAAACTCTTCACTGCGAAGCGTCATCCTTCATTTTTTCAATGTAAATGTACGCTGCTTTCCAATACAAAGAAAGACATAAATCAAATGGAACACGAAAGGCGGTGCTATCTGGGTCGCGGGGATAGTTCGCTGGATTAACTTTCACGCCCGTTTTCTGTAAATCGTTAAAATCATATTGATACATGAAAGTTTCATTTTTCTCTCTCATCCAATCATATTTGAAGTAGTCAGACCATTCATCATTCGCTTTGCCGTAATAACGCATTGCGTTTTCTGCACATGATAAAAACCGTTCATGGCGAAAGGTGGATAATTTTGTTTTTTCAAAATTCAATGTGGAATCAGCCTTGATCAATAATTCTCCATATTTGTTGTGAGTTACGCCCAAAGCAGTTGCCGATTGAACTTCCAGCAAGGCTTTCAAAACATTTTCCCGCGAAACCTTTTCTTCTGCTGACATCAGTAATGGCTTTGGTGTTAAAGTGTCAATTCTCTGAACTTCCGTCATTTGGGTTTCTGGTTTTATTACCACCGGATTATTCGTTGAAGCTGTTTCAGCGACTTGTTTGGGCGATGTCTGGGACAAGGCGTAGCCGATAAGAATAAGAACGAGGACCGCCACCATCGCGCCGACGATGATCCACCAAGCTGGTGTAGATTTTGGAGCAGGTTCGGCTGGCGGCGGAATAAAAAGCATGGTTTCGAGGCCGCATTTCGGACAGGGAATTGTCTGGCCGGCTTGATCGTGCGGGAACTCAATCTCGCCATCGCAAAACTGGCACCGGCATTTGACTTCCGTGCTCATAAATTTTCCAGTTTCGGAGAAATCCGAAGTTCCCGTTTCACCGGGGCACTCGATGTTGCATCGGGTGTGTTGGCCGTGTCAAATACGTTCACGCGCTCAATTTCCCCCCGCGTGCGGCAAATTGAATTCAGTGGAGCGACGGAATTTTTTCGACGGCGGCGCGTCCGCCTTCGTTCGCTCCGACGCGATAAGGAACGGCTGGCATCACGCTTTCACGAGCGTCTTGGTGCAATAGCTATTGAGACTTTCACCGGCGGCAAGGGCTTTGGCGGCAAGGCGGCGATGCAAGGCCGGTTCCAAGCGCAACACAAACTTGCCGCTGAATTTTTTCGCGGCCAGCGGTTCGGGCAAGGCGTGGCCGTCCGTATGAATCAGTTCCAGCATTTCCTCGACGGCCTGACACAATTCCGCATACACCCGCGTTTCGTCGCTGCCGTGAACGCCGCCCGCCATGATTTCCGGGCAGCGGCCAATGAAGCATTGATCCTCGTCGCTCCACTCCACAAATTTCGCGTAGCGCGCGGCCTGTTCTTTGATTTGCTTGCTTGTCATAACTCAACTCGCTTTCGCGGCGTCCAGTGCGCGGCGCACGTCGCGTTCCTGATAATGCTTGGCGTCATCGCCCGCGCCGCCACTGATCGTCACCCGCAACCCTTGCGGATGCGTAAAGTTCCGATGGCTTCCCTTGCCGCCCCGGTTTACAAACCCGGCCTTTTCCAGGTCGGCAATCAGTTGTCGCACTTTGCGCGGCATTTCAGTATCAAAATAGTATCACAGAGGTTTGCCAGTGTCAAGGCTAACGGAAATGTCCGGCGTGGGTTCGATTCCCTTCGCCCGCTCCATTGATTATCAATAACTTGCGAAGATGTGCAAGTAAAGTGCAAGTAAATTGACCTCTTCGGATTCTTCCTCTGTACCTTGTCTCTTCCCGTCCCCCAAGGGGCAATGATTGATTGCATTTATCATGCTTCCTGCAAAATTTTCGCGGCGCGTGGTGGCAGGCTGGCATTAGGGACCGTTTTCGTATTGCCTGCGGGCAACCCTTTCCCGGCATTCTCCAACCCGATTTGCGCCGTGCGCCATTGCGCGAAATCCTGCCAGAAGACGGCCCCGCGAAAGACCGGAAAACCGGGTATCCTTGGCGAGTCCGGGGACGGGTCAATTGCACGAATGCGCTCAGAAGGCGGCGAACCCGGATCGAATCTGCACCGCGCGTTGGTATTTGGTTGAGGGGTTTGGGGGTATGTGATAGCTTACAAATGTGCAACGGAGCCTTTATGTGGAGCGAGGCAAGCTGAGTTCATCGTCGGTGACCTTTCCGCTGCGCGCTACCAGAAATCGGGAGTTGAGCGAATTTCCAGGCCGTCGTTTTTTCGCATTGGCGCTAATAGTGGCGTGCTGGATGGTTTCCTCTTTGCCAACTTCGGCGGCGCAACAGGTTCTCAAAGGCCATGTGCCCCCGACAACCAAACGGCTCACCCCCATCAGCCGGCTTGATAGTGGCACGCGTCTGTCTTTGGCCATCGGTTTGCCGTTACGCAACCGCGAAGAGCTCACGAACTTGCTTCAAGAGCTTTATCAACCGGGTAATGCCAACTTTCGCCACAATTTGACGCCAGATCAGTTCACCTCCAAGTTTGGCCCCAGCCGTGAAGACTACCAGAAGGTGATTGATTTCGTGAAGTCCCACGGGCTGATTGTCAGAGGAACCCACCCTAACCGCACTTTGCTGGATGTAGCCGGGTCGGTCGCCGATATTGAGAAGGCTTTTCACATCCACATGCGCGTCTATCAGCATCCGGTTGAAGCACGTACTTTTTTTGCTCCGGATGTTGAACCGTCCCTGGACCTCGACACACCCGTGCTGGCGATCAGCGGTCTGGACAATTATGTGAGGCCGCGTCCGCCGACACACCGGTTGGGCGCGCAGGTCCAGCCGGCGATTCGCCCGTTGGGCGGCGGAGGCGGAGGCGGAGGCGGAGGCGGAGGCGGAGGCTACACCGGTCCCTTCGAGGGCTATGACTACCGCAGCGCTTATGCCGCCAACGTTTTGCAGGACGGCACCGGACAATCGGTCGGGCTTTTTGAACTCTTCGCTTTCTCCCAACAGGACATCCAGGACTACGAAGACGATGCCGGCATCTCTCCCTACGTCACTGTGACACCTGTTTTGATTGACGGCGCCAGTGGCGATGATACGGACGTTCCTTACTTTGATGATGAGGGTAATCCCACTGGCTACCTTGATTATGGCTTGGAAGTCGCGGGGGACATTGAAATGGCGATTTCCATGGCGCCGGGGTTGACCAACGTGCTGGTCTATGAAGGTCCCACGCCGCAGGATGTGCCGCCCTTGGGGACAAATTATATCCAAGACGCAACCACGACCGCCCAAATCAACGATGTGCTGAATCGCATGGCCACGGACGACCTGGCCAAGCAACTAAGTTGCTCCTACGGGTTCGATATTAATCTTTCGACGGTGCAAATCTTCCAGCAATATGCGGCGCAAGGTCAGAGCTTTTTCCTGTCCAGTGGCGATAGCGGAGCAATTTCGGGGCCCGTTAACGAACCGGCTGACGATCCCTATATCACGGTTGTAGGCGGAACAACGTTGACGACGGCATCGAGCTCGGAAGGAGGACCATGGTCGTCGGAAACCGCCTGGCTCACACCGGCCGATGCGCTTGGCGACCCCTATGAAGCCTCCGGTGGTGGTATCAGCACCGTTTACGCGATTCCATCGTGGCAGCAGGGCATCGACATGACGACCAATCAGGGCTCCACCACCATGCGCAACGTGCCGGACGTCTCCTCAGTGGCCAACAACATAATTATCATCTGGGGCAACGATGGTTTTGGAATCTCGTTTCCATTGCCAGAAGGGGGCACCAGCTGAGACTGTCTCAAAACTCCGGCAAATTTTTGAATGAATTGCGGCGGTTGGCGTCTGAGAGGCATGGCACAACCCATCGCTCCCGACTACGGCCAACAATTTCTTTTTCCACCCGCGCTCGAAGACTG
>Ga0208189_1001569_pt1 | contig 9528 bp, 10 predicted proteins | sample June2015DPH_10_5_FD_184702 | JGI IMG/M metagenome (GOLD analysis project Ga0208189, IMG submission 184702) | Peatland microbial communities from SPRUCE experiment site at the Marcell Experimental Forest, Minnesota, USA - June2015DPH_10_40... | ecosystem: Environmental > Terrestrial > Soil >... | reverse complement strand
ACCGTCTGCGGCAGAAAGGTCCGGTCGCGCGCCTGATCGGCCTGGAGCAACGGCCGGATCTGCTTGACCGTGTAGTCGCGGGCGGAGCGCATGGCTTCCATCATCAGGCGCGCCTGTTGAAGCACCTGCTCCCGCGCATTCCGTTGCAGAAACCAGTACGAGACATAGCCGGCCCCGGCCAGCCCCGCACCGAAGACAAGGGTGAAAATCAAGTTGAACTTCGCGAGCAGTCGCATCCTGGTCCCTCTGCCGACGAGTATACCCCGCGATGCGGGGGGCGGTAGTGGGCCGGCGCGAGGCTTGGCCCAACAGCAGCCGGGGCCCATCGCGCCGCCCGCCGAGCGCCTCCGCTACACTCGGAAGCAGATGAGCGCCGGGATCAAACCGAACGGCATCGGAGCGCTGGCCGAATCGCGCAGCGTCCGGGAGTGCCTCGCCTTCTTCACCCGCGAGAAGCTCTGGATTCACGAGCAGCACGTCGCGCTGTGCCGCATCCCGGCCCCCACGTTCCTGGAGCAGAAGCGCGCCGAATGGATGGCCGAGCAGTTCCGCGCACTGGGCTGCGACGCCGAGATCGACCGCGCCGGCAACCTGATCGCCTGGCCCTCGCCCGATGGAGGCGAGCCACTGGTGGCCGTGACCGCCCATCTCGATACCGTGCTCGCGCCACGCAACAAGGACGAGATCGCGGTGGATGGCGAGGGCATTCTGCGCGGCCCCGGCGTTTCGGATAACGGCGCCGGCCTGGCGGCTCTGCTCGCAATCGCCCGCGCGCTACGCAGCGCCCCTTCCATCCAGGAAGCCGCGGCGCGCCTGGTGCTGATCGCCAACGTGGGCGAGGAGGGCGAAGGCAACCTCAGCGGCATGCGGCACCTGGTGGGCCAGTCGCCGCTCGCGCCCCGCATCCGCGCCTGGCTGGTGCTGGACGGCCCTTCGCTCGAGCGCATCACCAACCAGGCCCTGGCCAGCCGCCGCTTCGAGGTCCTGTTCACCGGGGCCGGCGGCCACAGTTGGAGCGATAGCGCCAACGCCAACCCGGTCCACGCGCTCAGCCACGCCATTTCTTGGTTCACCGATCAGTTCCCGCCGGCGGCCAACGGAAACGGCCCGCGGTCCGCTTTCAACTTCGGGACCATCGAGGGCGGATCGAGCGTGAACTCGATCCCCGCGCTGGCCCGCGCGAAGGTGGACCTGCGCTCCGAAGACAGCGCCAGGATCGACGAGCTGGCCGGCGCGCTCGCCACAAGTGTCGACCGCGCCCTGCAACTCGAAAACCAGCGCGCCGCCGGGGCCAAGCTCACCGCGCGCGTGAAGGAGATCGGCTCGCGCCCCGCCGGCCGCCTGCCCGACGACGCACCGATTCTGGAGTTTCTGCGCGCCGTGGACGCCCACCTCGGTATCCGCGGCCGCCTCGACTGCGCTTCGACCGACGCCAACATTCCCCTCTCGCTCGGCCTGCCCGCCCTCTCGCTCGGCGTCGGCGGCCAGGGCGGCGGCGCCCACACGCCCGCCGAATGGTACAACCCCGAAGGCCGCGACCTGGGCCTCAAGCGCATTCTGCTGCTGGCGGTGGCCCTGATGCGGGAGGGGTAGGAAGGCACTAGCGGACCCTCTCGTCGAACCGGCGAACGGCCGTTTTGAACACTGTAGACTTAATCGAACATGTCGAATCGCCATCGGAGTCTATTCCAAATCTTTTCGGCTGGCGGCCAGCATCGCCCTCGCGTCGGCTACATGGACGATAAAGGCAACACCGTGATCGAGCCGCGCTTTTCATTCGGGCTCGAATTCCTGGAGGGACGCGCACCCGTTGTGGTTGGTAAGAAGTGGCGGTACGTTGACGCCTCGGGAGAGCAGGCATTTCCGGGCGAGTTTGGCACCGCCGAGAGGTTCTCCGAGGGGCGGGCCTACGCCACCGTGGCCCCTCGCAAGTACGGCTTCATCGACGTTGATGGAAACATCGTGGTGCAGGGTAAGTATCGCTGGGTTGCACACTTTTCCGAAGGACGAGCCCTCGTTTACATCGGTTCGTTTGCAGGGTTCGTCGACTCCGTCGGCACTGAAGTAGTCCCCCTGAAATACGACGCCGGACACCACTTCAGCGAAGGACTGGCTGCTGTTCAGAAGGACGGCAAGTGGGGCTATATCGACTCTTGGGGGAACACCGTGATCCCGTTGCAGTTTGAGGTTTCCTGGGCATACCCGTTCAGAAATGGCCTCGCCTCCATTCGCGGCTTGAACCGCAAAGATGGTTTCATTGATCGAACGGGCGCTATCGTCATCGAGCCGCGCTTTGAATTCACGTACGGATTCACGGAGGGACTGGCTGCCGTGCAGATCGGCGCCCGATTCGGTTACATCGACTCGACTGGGTCGCTTGTAATTAGGCCCCGGTTTGATCGTGCTTATCCGTTCTCGGGAGGGCTTGCAGCCGTCGAGGTCAGAGGCAAGTCAGGCGAGGCGTTGACCGGGTTCATTGAACCATCGGGCGAATTTGTGATCAGCCCACGGTTCAGGTTAGGGCTCCGATTCCATGACGGGATCTGTTGGACTGAAACCAGCGAGACCTGCGGATACATAGATCGCAGTGGCGAGTACGTTTGGCGGTGCCCATGGGTGCAGACGAATCAGCTTCTGAGATTATGAGTCTATGACGCTGTGGAGCCTCGACCCGGGAGGGCTGGAAACAATATGAAGCCAGTTCGCAGGACTAAGAAGGCCCCTTCGGCCGAGTCCATTGCCCGCACGGCCGAGCGGGGCGAGGACGTGTCGCGGTTCTTCACGAACCGAGGCAAGATGATAAAGCCCATTCCGACCCCGCCCTCTCAGATCGCCCCCATCCGGCCCAACTAGCAAGAAGTGGTCCGAGTACGCCAGCCCCTCCGGCGTTGCGCCCCTGGCTTCCACCAGGTTCAGCCATGCTGTCGCCTCCTCGGCCGGCTTTCAGGGGAACAGGTCCTGCCGGCGCGGTTGCCACCAAACCTGGCGAATGCGCCGCCGCTCTCGGGTCCGAACCAGGCTGACGGCATAGCGCTAACCGGCTATACTCGTTGGAATAGGGCAGAGTGAGGCCGTGACCGCAGTGCAATCCCCAAAACGCTTTTCGCTGGTTTTGATCAAGCCGTCCCACTACGACGACGACGGCTACGTCATCCAGTGGGTCCGCTCCTCCCTTCCGTCAAATACCCTGGCGGTGTTGAACGGCCTGGCTCTGGACTGCCGGGAGCGCCGCGTGCTCGGCGGCGACGTCCTCATCGACATCACCGCCTTGGACGAGACGAATACGCGCATCCGGCCGGAGCGGATTGCGCGGCGCATCGCCCGGACCGGCGGCCGCGGCCTGGTCGCGCTGGTGGGAGTGCAATCGAACCACTATCCGCGCGCCATGGATATCGCACGCCGTCTGCGCGCGGCCGGCGTACAAGTCTGCATCGGCGGTTTTCACGTTTCCGGCTGCCTGGCCATGTTGCCGGATCTACCGCCTGAGCTCAAGGAGGCGATGGATCTCGGCATCTCTCTCTTCGCGGGCGAGGCCGAGGGGCGCCTGGAGGCCGTTCTGCGCGACGCGTGGAACGGCGCGCTCAAGCCCCTGTACAACTACATGGACGACCTTCCGTCTTTGGAAGGCGCGACCATTCCCATCCTTCCGGCGGCACAGATCCGGCGAACCGGCGGCAGCATCACCAGTTTCGACGCCGGCCGCGGGTGCCCGTTCCTGTGCTCTTTCTGCACCATCATCAACGTGCAGGGGCGGAAATCGCGGCGGCGGTCGGCGGACGACGTGGAGCGGATCGTCCGGCAAAACGTCGCGCAGGGGGTCAAGCGCTTCTTCGTCACGGACGACAACTTCTCGCGCAACCTGGATTGGGAAAAGATCTTCGACCGCCTGATCGAGCTGCGGCAGAGGGACAAGCTGGATATCCGCTTCGTGATCCAGGTCGATACCATGTGCCACCGGCTGCCCGGCTTTATCCAAAAGGCGGCGCGGGCGGGCGTGGTGCGGGTGTTCATCGGGCTTGAGAACATCGACCCCGACAACCTGACCGGGGCCCGGAAGAAACAGAACAAGATTACGGAGTACCGGAAGATGCTGCTCGAGTGGAAGCATGCCGGCGTTACCGTGATCGCGGGTTACATTCTCGGCTTCCCGAACGATACGCCGGAGTCGATCGCGCGCGACGTTCGGATCGTCCAGCGCGAGCTGCCGATCGATCTGTTGCAGTTCTTTTGCCTGACCCCTCTGCCCGGCTCCGAGGATCACCAGCGCCTTTACAAGGCCGGCGCGGCCATGGATGCGGATCTGAATCGGTACGACGTGGAGCACGTCACCATGGATCATCCGCGCATGTCGAGGGCGCAATGGCAGCAGGCGTACCACGACGCGTGGGCGGCCTTTTACTCCCGCGAGCATTTCGAGACCGTGATGCGCCGCGCCGAGGCGACCGGCAGCGGCCCGGGCAAGGTACTTACTCAGTTGATCTGGTCTTACTGCTCGGTCGTGCTCGAGAACCTGCATCCTTACCAGGGCGGCTATCTCAGACGTAAGTACCGCAAGGACCGGCGCCCTTACCTGCCGGTCGAGAGCCGATTTGTTTTTTACCCTCGCTATGTCATGGGGCTGCTCTACAAGCATTTCAAGCTGGCGCAGGCGATCTGGCGTTACCGGCCGCTGGCCGTGAAGCTGAGACGCGATCCGGCGGCGCGCCATTACACCGATGCGGCGTTGACCCCGGTGGCGGACGAGGAGTTCGATTCGCTCGAGCTGTTCACCGCACGCGACACGGCGAAATCGGCGGTGATGAAGATGCGCGGCCAGACCCCGTAGGACGCGACCCGGGCCTCTGGGACAAGCTCTTTAACAAGACCGCAACCGTGCGGCGCCAGTTGAGGTTACAATCGAGGATGGCTTGGAGGCCATAACACGAGTCCGGGTGGCCATCTTGGATAGTGACTGCGATTCTCTTCGCCCGGCCGTTGCCGTGCACCCGATCCAGCCGTTCCGGCGGCTCCGCCGCCGGGCCGCGGCTGTCCTTCTCATGTCGGGCCTCGTCTCCGCTGCGCTGCTCGGGGCGCCGCAGGAAGACACCGCTGATTCTCTCCAGCAGGCCTGTGACTTGGGCGATGCAAAGGGTTGCTACAAGCTCGGCCTGAAGTTCGCCAAAGGCGAGAGCGTGCCGAAAGACGACGCCAAGGCCGTCTCTCTCTTGCAGAAGGCTTGCGATGGCGGCGACGTAATGGGCTGCAACGACCTCGGCTTCATGTACGGCAGCGGCCGGGGCGTGCCGAAAGACGACGCCAAGGCGGTCCAGTTCTACCAGAAGGCCTGCGACGGCGGCCATTCCCAGTCTTGCCACAACCTCGGCGTCATGTACGCCAGCGGCCGGGGCGTGCCAACGGACACTGCCAAGGCTTTCCAGCTCTACCAGCGGGCTTGTGACGGCGGCTACGCAGGCGGCTGCAACAACCTCGGCCAGGCTTACGCTAACGGCTGGGGCGTGCAGAAAGACGTCGCCGAGGCCGTCCGGCTCTACAAAAAGGCTTGCGACGGCGGGTCCCCGGCGGGTTGCAGGAACCTCGCGACGCATACTGGGGCGCCGAATACCTCTCAGCCAACATCCATTGGAGCGATGTATTATCTGGACTCCAGCGGCCCAACCTTGAAACCACTCCCGAAGGAAGCGGCACAGGTGGTGAGTGGGCTCAAGGGACTTACCGGCGTGAAAGCCTCGGTCCGGATGCCGGGCATGGCATCCTCCTTCCGTCTGACCAGCGGGAAGGACCTGGAATTCGTGATCAGTTGTTCGAATCCCGAGAGCATAGCGCTCTACGCGTTCACGCCGAAGGGGAAAGACCGCGAGGCTATGGTAGCGACTGCGAAGGGCGGGCTCGGCAAACGGTCCGTACAACAGGTGGGGACGATACCCGTGTACATATCCAGGTACGGAGAATCCTCGTACCGCTTCACCGTCAAAGCGCCAGAACCCGGTGAATACGGCTTTGTGATGAATTGGAGCGTTTTTGACTTTGCCATCGACCCCAAGATCAAGTAGGTGCGCCGCACCTAGCGCGCGGCCGGGGAGGCTGCGCTTGATCGTGTCGCGAGGCGCCGTCAGTCGGAAGCGCTGAAGTCGTTGTTCCGCAAAACGCAGAGCCCCCCTAAGGTAATGCGTTGTTGAAACCAGTCAGGGGCGGGCTGTCCCCATTAGCGGCGCAGAGCCGGTAGAGCCTGGTTTTCCGCTTTTAGCTCGTCAGATTGTAAGTCAAGCCGAACGGATCTTTGATGTAACATCTAGGAAAATCCGGTTCATCCTTGACGATCTCGCAGCCTATCTTCACCAGCCGGAGCTTGGCTTCTTCGACATTGTCGACGGTCACTTCCAACACCGGCCCGAGCGCCGGACCTCGCTCGATGAATAAGTTGATGCGCTCGCCATGGAGGCTGATCATGTTCGGCGCCTGGCCCGTGATCTCGAACCCGAGCTGTTTGACGTAGAACAATGCCGCCTCGTCCGGATCTTGCGCTTGGATCAGAATATCCGCACCAAACCGGTTTGCCATGTTCGTTACGCCCTCTTTCTCCCCACAAACAAGAAGTGATCCGAGCACGCCAGGCCTTCGGGAGTCGCGCCCGTGGCTTCCACCAGGTCCAGCCAGGCCGCCGCTTCCTCGGGCGGCTTCGAGGGGAACAGGTCCTGCCACGGCGCGGTGAACGACTCGACGCCCACCAGCGCCAGCTCCTCGAACCGCGCGGCGAGCAGTTCGCGGAACTCGGCCGCCGTGGTCAGGTGCGCGTAGCCGATGGGCGGCGCGTGTTGCGGGTCCAGGTTGCCGGTGGCGAGATACTCGGCGATGAAGCCACCTCGGCTCAGCTCGCGCCCGAACGCGCGCCCGGCATTCGCGAGGCCGTCGCCGAAAAAGGCCTGCGAAAACGCGTCGGGCGAACGGAACATGTCGCGCAGGAACGCGATGCGGTTGATGCCGGCGGCGAGGACGACGCCTCCCGGCTTGAGGACGCGCGCAGCTTCCTCCACCGCTCTCTCGCGCTCGCGAGGCTCCCGCAGGTGATACAGCGGGCCCAGCAGCAGGATGGCGTCCAGGCCGCCATCGGCCAGCGGCAAGGCGGTCGCGGAGGCGTGGTGAACGCCTGCAATCTGCGGCGCGAGACCAGCCCGATCGAGCCGCTCGTGGGCAGCCCGCAGAAGACTCGCCGAAACATCCAGCAAGTCGAGCCGGCAGCCGCGGCGGGCCAGGAACTCGGAGTAGTGCCCCACGCCCACCCCGGCCTCGGCCACCGCCGCGCCTTGGGACACGAAGCGGGCCAGGTAGCGCAGCGTGATCGCGTATTCGACCGGGCTGTATTGCTCCAGGCGCGCCGCCTCCGCCTGCGCGTGATCGTCGTAATGCCGGGCCACCGCGGCGGCGTCGCTCTCCAATTCACCAGGCATGAGCGCCTCCCCCACGAATCCTCTCCAGGTGCCAATCGTACCCGGGGAAGAATGCCAGATAGACCACATTGACGGCTGCGGGGACGAGCAGCGCCTTGGTGAACAGCTCCGCGGCTGGGCGGGCGTGGCGCCAGGGCATCTCTTGCATCGTAACGCGGTCTGCCGGGCGGGCAGGTGCAACTCAGTTGCATTCGCCGATTCTCTTGCCGTATAGTATTGGGCGTTGACCGCATTAGCGCGGCAAGATCAGAGGGGGAGATATCATGAAACGACTGCTGACCGCTTCCGTATTGGGACTCGCGCTGTTTTCCTGGAGCGCTCTCGCCGAGGACCTGACCGGCGTGTTTACCTGCAGCAAGTGCAAGCACACCGATGCTTCCGGCGCGGAGTGCGCCAAACACTGCATTAAGAACGGTGTAGCGCCGATCTTCGTCACCAGCGACGGCAAGACCTTGAAGGTCGCCAACCCCGACAAGGTCGGCGACAAGATCGCGGAGAAAGTGACCGTCACCGGCAGCGTCGAGGGCGACACGCTGACGATTGAATCCGTAAACTAGCGGAACTCCAGCGTGAGAAGCCCGCTCGGGGTCTTGTACTGTAGAGCTATGTCCTTGGCCTTGTGCTTGCCGTCGAGCGAGAAGTAGAGCAAGCCGGAAACGGGTTCCGAGGCCTTCTTTTCCGGGAGAATCTTCGCTTTGAGGACAGTCAGCATCGGGTCCTCCTTGGCCGCGGGGTTGTCGTCGACCTTGGCTTCGACCGCCTGCGGTCCCGGCGGGTTGCCAATGCTGACTTGGCCGCCCAGGCCGGGAATACCGAACACCGGTCCATTCTGGGTGTTGACCGCGCCGCCTCCGACCGGAACCACCGCCAGCGCGGCGCGGCCCGCAATCTGGCTGGGCGCGTAGGGCTGGCATTTCTGGCCGTCGTTGTAACTCCGCAGCAGAAAATCGTCGCGGTCGATCGCCAGCGGCTTGGCGCCCTTGGGCTTCATCTCCACCTTCACGACAATGAAGTAGCCGCCCAGGTCCGACCCCAACAGCTCGCGCACGGCGTCTTTGCCTTGATACAAGGTTGCGGAGATCGCCACGCTGTCGTTGCCAGCCTGCCTTACCGGCGGCCCCTTGTCCTTGTCGGACGCCGGCGCCATGAGCGGCAAGCAAAGCGCCAGAATCGCGGTCCTGTGCATCGCCATAGCCTTCCCCTTCAAATTATAGTCCCCAGGCGCGGCCTCAGCCCTCGGCGATTGGCAGCGGCCGGCGCTGACGGCTACAGAATCCCGCCTCCCAGCACCAGCCGGATCGCCCCTATCGCCGCGGCGACGCCGTTCGACGCCAGGGCCGCGATCGCCACGCCTTTGGTCGCCGCCTTCGCCGTTGCCAGCGCGATGACGCTCAGAACCAGTCCACCGCGGCAAACGGGAGATTGATCCAGTTCAGCACACCGAGAAATGGCAGCAGAGCGATCACCATGCCCCGTGCGAAGGTCAGGCCGGTGCGGAGGCTAGGCGCCGTCCAGAACTTCCCGGATCTTGCGCGTCAGAACGGTGGGAGTGAACGGCTTGCGCAGGAAGGCCCCTCCCGGCCCGGCCAGGCCGCGTCCCTCCAGGGCGTCTTCCGCATAACCCGACATCAACAGCACTCTCAAGTTGGGGCGCATCCGGCCGGCCTGCTCGGCCAGCGCCCGCCCGCTCATGTGCGGCATTACGGCGTCGGTGAGAAGCAGGTCGATCGTTCCCTCGTGGCTGGTGCAGAGGGTGATCGCCTCCTGAGGCAGCGCCGCGGAAAGCACCGTGTAGCCGTGGTGTTCCAGCACGCCCGAAACCAGCCGGCGCACTTCGTCCTCGTCCTCCACCAACAGCACCGTTTCGGTCCCGCACTGCCTGTAGCTGACCTCCGGCCCCGCGCCCGGCTCCCGCGCCGCCGGCCGGACCCTCGGCAGATAGACTCGGATCGCGGTGCCGCGCTCCGGCGCGCTGGTTACGGTGATCTCGCCCCGCGACTGCTTCACGATCGCGTACACCGTCGCCATGCCCAGCCCGGTGCCTTTTCCTTGTGCCTTGGTGGTGAAGAATGGCTCGAAAATA
>Ga0208189_1001538_pt1 | contig 9667 bp, 10 predicted proteins | sample June2015DPH_10_5_FD_184702 | JGI IMG/M metagenome (GOLD analysis project Ga0208189, IMG submission 184702) | Peatland microbial communities from SPRUCE experiment site at the Marcell Experimental Forest, Minnesota, USA - June2015DPH_10_40... | ecosystem: Environmental > Terrestrial > Soil >... | reverse complement strand
AGACAGAGCCACGTTGCAGCGGCTGCCTACGCTCCTCCCGTGGAGGACGAGGACGAAGAAGTCCTGGTCGAGGGCGGCGAAGAGTTTCCCGTCGAGGACGACGAAGCCGGCGACGATGCGCCGGACGACGAGCCAAACTTCAACCGCGCCGATGGCGTTCCGACGCCTGCGGGCAATGCAGGCGGACGCGGGCCGGCCGGACCTGTTGGCGGGCGCGGGCCGGGTGGAGGCGGAGGCGGTGATCGTCGTCCCGGCGGACGGCGTCGGAGGGGCGGACGGCGTCCCGGCGGCGGCGGTGGTCAGGGCGGCGGCGGAAATCGCTAGGCCGATGTTTTTTTGCAGCAAATGAAATGAGAAGCCCGGCGACTTCCGGGCTTTTCGTTTTCTGATGAAGCTTAGACCAAAAGATGGTTTGCTTCGTACATAGCTGTAACGTTCGATGAACTAGAGTGCGGAGGAGGGTGGATGATGGGGCGCAGGATTGCAGGCGTTTTAATTCTACTGATGATGTCGAGTGCGGTTGTGCTGTGGGCGCAGAACTCGCCGCCGCAACAGATCGCGCGCGGGGTGTGGTTCATGACCGGCGATACGAACGGCTACAGCAACACCGTGGTGATCGAGATGCGCGACTATCTGATCGTAGTGGATGCGAATTATCCGGGGCGCGCGAAGGAACTTCTCGGCATCACCAAACAGCTATCGCCCAAGCCGGTGCGCTATGTCTTCGACACGCACGCGCACGGTGACCACGCGTACGGCAACTCGGTGTGGACGGCGGCGGGCGCGACGACGCTTGCGTTTCAGGGCGTGACCGACGAGATGAACCGCTGGGAGCCGACGCGCTGGCGCAACGCGCTGGCCAAACGGCCGGACATGCAGGCCACCGGCGAAACCGACGTGCAGCGGCCGCAGATGTCGATTACGGGCGACAAGCTGACGCTGAACGATGGGACGCGCGAGGTGGATTTTCTCTTCCTCGGCTGGGGGCACACGCCTGGCGATGGATATGTGTGGCTGCCGGCGGAGAAGATCCTTGCGACCGGCGACGCGGCGGTGAATGGGCCGCGCAACAAGCTGAAGGACGCAAACATTGCCAACTGGCCGAAGGCGCTGGAGCGGGCCATCGCGCTGGGGCCTGTGCATGTGCTGCCGGGGCACGGCGATGCCGGCGGGATCGAGATACTGCAGGGGCAGAGGCAGTTTTTGATCGACCTGTACGCGGCAGTAAAGGCGCAGGCGGACGCAGGCAAGAAGCCCGCGGAGATGCAGATCGAGCTGCCCGCGCCGGACAACGTATGGTTTCCGGCGGGCCGCGGCGGACTGCATCAGCAGGACGTGGAGACGGTGTACCTGGAGATTACAGCGCACGCTCCGGCGGGATCGCTGCCGCACGAGTGGAAATAGCGGCGCGGAACGCCGACGAGGAATCGAGGCTGGTGCGCGGCGGCGATTTTGCTTACGCGGCTTACGGTGGGCGAAGTACACTGCTTTCCATGGCTGCTTCGATGTACATCGTGGTGGAGGGCGAGGACCCGGGGTTCGACATCTTCGTCAACGGGCGGGCGCTGGCGCGGCACGAGGACGCGCTGGAGCGGCTGGCGCTGAAGCTGGGGGTACGGCCGCTGATCGAGTTCTTCTCGGCGGATGAGAATTCGATGGCGCTGTTGATCGAAGAGGGCGGAGGGAATCCCGAGCTGATGCGGCGGCTGCCTCCGCCGCAGTGGTACTTCGCCGACGATGGGCTGGCCACGGTGCTGGCGCTGGTGGCGGAGTTGCAGGGCGACCCGTTGCAGCTTGGCACCGAGGGGCCGCAGGTGCTGGCCGAACTGCTGGAGTACGCGTGCGTGCTGCAGCGGACGGTGAAGGCCGGGCTAAGGTGGCACCTGGCGGTGAGCTGGCGATAAGGCAGAGCAGGATATGAGGTTTCTATGAAGCAGGCATTGCTTTTGGCGATTCTCGGAATAGCATTTGTTCCCGCAATTTCAGCTACTGATCGCCCGCCTCTTCCACCAGGATTTTCGTGGCAGGAGATCCCGGCTATTCACGCCATCTTTCTCAAACCCGATGGATGGTTCTTCCATCAAGAGATGGACAACGGCACACTGGCTTACTTTATTTCCAAAGAAGACATTTCTAAAGGCGGTGAGTTCCAGACGGGCCTCACGATTAATGTGTTTCCGAAACTCAAGCAGGGCTCGGCTATAGACCGCGGTAGGGCTTTCGTCGACAACCTCGTCGCCAAGCATCCGGGCTCGAACCATTGGGATCGTCGCGTCGGCCCATTCCAGCAGTATGGCTGTAACGTTACGGACACCGACCAGTCTGGAACGACCGTGATGTCAACTTACGTGCTTGCCAATCCAAAGACAAATACGCTTTATCTCTTGATCTTCGAGAGTCCTCAAAGCACGTGGGACACATACGCGCCGATCGAAAAGCAGATCATGAGTACCATGTCACTGGACGATAGCTTCTAACATACTTCTTGCCGAAGACGTCGACCATGCGGCGGGGCTGGGCCGACATTTCGGTGTTTTTCCGCACCCGCATAGTTACAGAAGTGTCTCGAACGTCTCAACGGCGGTCTGCACGCAACGTTTGCAGGTTTTGTGGAGGAGATCGTTCTGTTTGTATGCTAGCTGTCCCTCGGGGGTGTTGAGGTCGCAGCCTTGCAAGAGCGTGCGGCAGATGCATGAGCCGTGCTCTGCTTCAAACAGAGAGATGAGCTCGCTCACGTCGCTGTAGGTTTTCTCGGTGAGGGCCTTATCCTGGCCTTCGCCGCGTCCGTGGCCGAGGCCGAGGGCGAGGATGCCGCCGGTGACCGCTCCGCAGACCTCCTGCCTGCGCGCCATGCCGCCGCCGAAGCCGCAGGAGAGTTTGAGGGCGATGTTGCGGTCGAGACCGAGATCGTCGCAGAAGGAGTAGAGGACTGCTTGCGCGCAGTTGTACCCGGCGAGCAGCTTCGCAACAGCGACATCGCTTCGTGCGCTCATGGCCCCCCCCCTTTATTTTTTGCTGAAGACGTCGCCCATGCGGCGGATCTGGGCGCCGACGTTGCGGAGTTTCTCTTCGAAGTGCTCGTAGCCGCGGTCGAGGTGGTAGACGCGGTCGAGGATAGTTTCTCCATCGGCAACCAATGCCGCGAGCACGAGCGAGGCCGAGGCGCGGAGGTCCGAGCACATGACGGCGGCGGCGGAAAGCTTGCTGGGGCCGCGGACGGTGGCCGTGCGGCCCTGCACGGTGATGTTGGCGCCCATGCGGTTGAGTTCCTGGACGTGCATGAAGCGGTTCTCGAAGATGTTTTCGGTGACGGTGGTGGTTCCATCGATCTGTGTGGCGAGGGCCATGAACTGGGCCTGCATGTCGGTTGGGAAGCCGGGGAACTCCTCGGTGGAGATGCTGGCGGCTTTCAGCGAGCCGCCGGAGCGGACGCGGATGTTCTCCTTGCCGACCTGGAGGCGGACGCCGCAGGCTTCGAGCTTGGCGATGAGCGCGCCGAGGTGGGCGGGGTTGCAGCAATCGACGTTGAGGTCGCCGCCGGAGATGGCACCGGCGATGAGGAAGGTGCCGGCCTCGATGCGGTCGGGATTGATGCGATGGCGCGCGCCGTGCAGTTTGGCAACGCCGTGGACGTTGATGGTGCTGGTGCCTGCGCCTTTAATCTTTGCGCCCATGGCGTTGAGCAGGGCGGCGAGGTCGCTGACTTCGGGCTCGCGGGCGCAGTTCTCGAAGACGGTCTCGCCGTCGGCGAGCGCGGCGGCCATGAGGAGGTCTTCGGTGCCGGTGACGGTGATCTTGTCGAAGACGATGTGCGCGCCCTTGAGTCGGGAGCTACCATTGTTGGGCGAACGCGCTTCCAGGTAGCCGTGGTCCTGGGTGATGGTGGCGCCCATGGCTTCGAGGCCCTTGATGTGCAGGTCGATGGGACGGCCGCCGATGGCGCAGCCTCCGGGCATGGCGACGCGCGCGATGCCGGTGCGGGCGATGAGCGGGCCGAGGACGAGCGAGCTGGCGCGCATGGTTTTGACGATCTCGTACTTGGCGACGGGGTCGGAGAGGACGGCGCAGCGGATGCGGGTGCGGTGCAGGGCGCGGCCGTAGCCAAGATCGACCTCGGCACCCATGGCTGCGAGCAGGCGGCGCTCGGTCTCGATGTCGCGGACCTGAGGGATGTTCTCGAGGATGACCTCATCCTGGGTGAGGATGGCGGCGGCCATGCAGGGGAGCGCGGAGTTCTTTGCGCCGGAGACTTTGATGGTTCCGAGGAGGGGATTGCCTCCGCGAACGACAAACTTGTCCATGGAGATAGTTTACGGGAATGCGGGCGGGGGGATGAGTGACGGGGATGGTGCGGGGCGGGGAGGCCGGAAGTGCAGGCATCCGTGTTCCCTCGCTGCGTCAATCAAAATGCGGGGATTCTTCCCCTTCGCAAGCTCAGGGTCAGAATGACAAACAAAGAGGCAACCCACCCATCGCGATACAACCGCGATGAATGGGGCACCCACTTTTGAATTGAGACTACAGTTCGAGGCGGGAGTCGTCGATGGCGAGGCGGACGTTGCCGTCGGACTTGGCGAGACGGCGGACGGCCTCCATCTTGTCGACGCCGGCCTTGAGCATGACGACGGCGATGGGGATGGACTTGCCGGCGGACTTGATGGTGCGGATGGCGGAGTCGCGGTCGATGCCGCAGACGCGCATGAGGACGCGGATACCGCGCTCGACCAGCTTGGCGTTCTTCATGTGGACGTTGACCATCTGGTTGTCGAAGACGTAGCCCAGGCGGGTCATGGCTCCGGTGGTGATCATGTTGCAGATCATTTTTTGCGCGGTGCCGGCCTTCATGCGGGTGGAACCTGAGACGACCTCGGGGCCGACCTCGACGACGATGGTGGTGTCTGAGACCTCGGCGAGCGGGGTGCCTGTGTTGCATGTGATGGCGGCGGTGATGGCGCCGCGGGCACGCGCGTACTCCACCGCGCCGACGACGTAGGGAGTGCTGCCGGAGGCAGAGACGCCGAGGATGATGTCTTTGCGGGTGGGGCGGCGGCGAGCGATGTCGCGCTGGCCCAGCTCGGGGGAGTCTTCGTTGGCGTCGGAGGCGGAGGCGAGGGCCTTGGGGCCACCGGCCATGATGTACTGCACCTGGGCGGGCAGGGTGGAGTAGGTGGAGGGACACTCGGATGCGTCGAGCGCGGCGATGCGGCCGCTGGAGCCTGCGCCGACGTAGATGAGACGGCCACCATCGCGCAGCGCGCGGGCAACGATGTCGATGACAACGGCGATCTCTGGGAGGGCCTTGCGTACCGCGGAGGCGACCTTGGCGTCTTCGTGGCTAATGATGCGTGCGATCTCCAGCGCCGACTTGGTATCGAGGCCCTCGGACGCGATGTTGGAGGTTTCAGTAGTGAGGTCGTGGGGGCCCTCCACGACCTGCATGTGAGGTTTGGGCGTGTCCGTCTGTTCCATCATGGTGAGTGTTGCCATAGGTTGCTGCCGCCGAGGTGTGAATTAACGTCCCGAGTGGTCGCGTACCAGGCGGGGAGTGAAATGCGCCAGAGCTTCCATTACCCAGTATACGTTGGAGCACGGCCAAATGTCCCAGGACGAGGCGGAATGGGGACGATTATTTCAGTGGGGGGGCGCACAGCCGCTTCGAGCTGTGCAGCGGAGGTTGCGAGATGCGCAGCGAGGGGTAGTGCGTCCTGCGGCGCGGAATGTACCATGCAGAAGATGAGAGTTTCTGGAATCGTACTGGGAGTTGCCCTGGCCGCGGTGCTGTTCGGGGCGGAGGGCGGAGCCGCGCGGGTGCAGGAGAGTGGAGCTGCTTCTGTTGCGATGGGCCCAACCCAGGCCGCGGCGAGGTCTGGTTCGGAGATGCAGGCTGCGGACGCTGCGCTGGAAGCACGGTTGCGTGAGATTGCCAAGACGCACCACGGCCAGGTGGCAATGTACGCGACGCAACTGAACACGGGCAGGGAGGCTGCGCTGGACGCGGATGCGGTGGTGCAGACGGCGTCGGTGATCAAGCTGACGATTCTGTTCGAGGCGATGGAGCAGGTGAGGGCGGGCAAGGCGCACTGGGACGACAAGATCACGCTACAGCCAGGAGATGCGGTGAGCGGCTCGGGGATTCTGCTGTTTCTGGATGCGCCGCAGACGCTGACCCTGAAGGACGTGCTGACGCTGATGATTGTGATGAGCGACAACACGGCGACCAACCTGGCGATCGACAGGATTGGTCTGGATGCGGTGAATGCGCGGATTGCTTGGATGGGGCTGAAGGACACGCACCTGTATAAAAAGATCGGCAAGCCGGCGACCGGGCCGATGCCTGCGGACCAGGCGAAGTTCGGACTGGGCAAGACAACGCCGCGGGAGATGGCGAGGGTGATGGGGCGGATCGGGCTTTGCGAGCTGGATGGGCCGGGTGAGGCCGGCGCTGGCGTCGCGGGGACGATTTCCGAGAGCGATACGGCGATCTGCGGGGTGGCGTTGAAGATGCTGCGCAACCAGTTCTATCGCGATACGATTCCGCGCTACCTGGAGAAGCTGGATGCGACAGAGACGGGATCGGGCATTGCCAGCAAGACGGGAAGCCTGAACGCAGTGCGGGCGGACGTGGCGATCGTGGCGGGCAAGACGGGGCCGATGGTGCTTTCGATCTTTACCTACGACAACGAGGACACGAGCTGGACAGCGGACAACGAGGGCGAGGTGACGATTGCGAAGCTGGCGCGGGCGATCGTGGAGGCGTGGTCGCCGGAGGGGATCGACGGGAAGACGCTGGCGCCGGGACTGGGGCTGGGGCCGAAGAGAGTTGGAACGGTGAGTCCCAAGGGCGGGTCTGCTTCGTCTAACTGAGAGTGGGAGTAGAGACACGGGTGCAAGGAGAGAGCGTGAGCGACGAAGAACGGCTGGGGGACGTGCGGCCGATGGAGGTGCAGGCCGGGGAAGGGAACGGAGGCGATTCCCGTTCGGCGGGCGGATGGCACTCGTGGCTGCGCGACCTGGTGGTATCGGTGGCGATCTCGGCGTTCATCATTCTCTTTCTATACCAGCCGGTGCGGGTGGAGGGAACCAGCATGTTGCCGGTGCTGGAAGACCAGGACCGGCTGTTCATCAACAAGATTGCGTATCGCTTGGGCGAGATCCATCGCGGGGATGTGGTGGTGTTCCAGTTTCCGCGCGACCATGCGAAGAGCTATATCAAGCGGGTGATTGCGCTGCCTGGGGACAGACTCAGGATCGACCAGGGGCAGGTGTACGTGAATGGAGAGGCGATCCGGGAGCCATATGTTCCGCCGCGCTATGCCGACGACAAGTCGGTGCCTGAGATGGTGCTGCCTGCGCGCAAGTATTTTGTGCTGGGCGACCACCGGTTGATCGCAAGCGACAGCCGCGACTTTGGGCCGGTGGACCGCGAGCTGATCTACGGCAAGGCGGTCTTCGTGTACTGGCCAATGGAGCAGGTTGGGGTGGTGCGGTAGAGCAGGGAACATGGAACAGGGATCAGGTTGGGGACGATTCGCCGCGATCGTCGCCGGCATCTTCGCCGGGGTCTGAGCCGAAAGCGACTATAGAGAGAAACGCCCATGCCGGAGATCGGCATGGGCGGTTTAGTTGGTGCAGGCAACTGGCGCGATTATGCGCTCATCGACCTGGGAAAGGGCGTGACCATCTTGATTGAGGCCCGTTGCATGACCTCAAGTTCGGCGGGAGCGAGCAGCTCGGGCGGCATTCCGCCGATCGCAACAAAGCCGGGGCTGTCGCCGAGGACCTGCGAGATCTGGTTCCAGCGCAGGAAGGGCGAGGTGGTGGGAAGGACGATGAGGCGACGCTTCGGCTCAGGTAGAGCGAAGTAGGCAGTCCAGATCATGAGAACCAGGCATATGACAACGCCGCTGACCAAGTTGTAGGCCATATGCATGCTGGGGTGTAGGGCTATCCATGCAGACTGCACCAGATCGTTTGTCGCCAGCATGCCGAGGCCGAGGCTGACGCCAAAGATGCGGCTGCCGTAGTTGAGGCCCATGGGAAGGATGGCGAAGCAGACGAAGACCAGCAGACAGAGGGTAAGGATGCTCTGGGTGCGCTGCAACTGAGAGATGGCGGCGATGAGGTACTTTGTGCCCGTCATCCCTGGGCCGAAGGCCGAGCCGAGAGCTACAACAACGGAGATGGATGCGGCCCAGCGGAAGACCAGCATTCCGAGCTTCTGCAGGCCCTTGAGCGGAGCCATGGCAAGCCGGTAGACGCTGTAGACGACAATGAGCGCCAGGATCGATTCGATCGCGAAGCTGATCCAGTAGACGTAAAAATAAAGAACGTATGCGATGTGTTTGTCGAGGGGATGGCCGGCAAAATGAATCAGCCCCACGAGGATGCTGCTGGAGGCGGCCCGAACCGCGAGAAACGCACCCAGCGCCCTATACTCTGCCCACTGCTTCTTCCATGTGATTGCGCACAATGCCCCCAGGCATAATCCAACTTCAAGGCAAGCGAGCAATATGAGAAAGGGCATTGAGGTCACGCGCTGATCCCCCTGGACAGATAAAGCATACCTTATCCAGAGGGGGCGTTGACAACTATATTTTCAATTTGTATAGTTACGCCGGTCAGTTACGTCAGTCACCGGTCATACCGCAGTCGCCGGGGTCGCTGGGGTCGCACGTTGGCATTGGCGCCGCGCTCGTTTTGCTGATGGTGACGGTTGCCTTTGCCGGAGCAGCCTTGGCGCATGTGGTGGCGATTGCACCGGTTACGGCGAGGGCGATGACGAGACAGCGTACGATGGTTTTCATGGTGAGGCTCCCTTTTTGATACTTAATGTGTGCGGAACTAAAAAAATAACTGGACAAACTCAATAAAACGATCATAGAATGTAAACTCTTGTAAGTCTACTGAAATCAGTTATATAACTGCTTATCATACTTCATTGGTTACGAAAGTAACTTTTTCTGTGGAAAACCCGGGTTTGGTACAGATTCTGCGCCTGTTACATCCTGAAAAACCGAGTGGCTCCACTCCGCAAGTCTCTCTATTTGTCCTCGCCATAGAACTCAAAACGAAGGCCACGCCTTGAGAATGGTGCGCGGACGCGACGCTGCGGTTGGCCATTGCCGACTGGAGCGGCTTTACCGTTCTTGTACTCGCGCGATAATTGGCGACGTGGTTCTCTGATGAGGCGAGCACGGAAACGCTCTTTGCTTCGGGAATGACAACCGCAGAGGCCGCTCGAATTGCAGCGGGCCTGGGGGCGCTGGCGATGATCTTCGAGAACCGGGAGGACGCCGGACGCCAACTGGCGAATCGGTTGCAAGCGTTTGCCAGCCGGCAAGACGGAATCGTGCTGGGGATACCGCGTGGCGGCGTCACGGTTGCGTTTCAGGTGGCGCAGGCACTGCATCTGCCGCTGGACGTCTTTCTGGCGCACAAGCTGGGCGTGCCCGGGCATGAGGAGCTTGCCTTCGGAGCGGTTGCGGCCGGCGGCGAACGGACCCTGGATGCGGAGGTGATGCACGCGGCGGGAATCGATGTGCAGCAGATTGAGCAGGTGACCGCAGAGGTGACGGCGATGCTGGACCGGCGCGCCGCGCTATACCGGGGCGAGCGTCCGGCGATCGAGCTTGCGGGACGAACGGTGATTCTGGTGGACGACGGAGTT
>Ga0208189_1001532_pt1 | contig 9707 bp, 7 predicted proteins | sample June2015DPH_10_5_FD_184702 | JGI IMG/M metagenome (GOLD analysis project Ga0208189, IMG submission 184702) | Peatland microbial communities from SPRUCE experiment site at the Marcell Experimental Forest, Minnesota, USA - June2015DPH_10_40... | ecosystem: Environmental > Terrestrial > Soil >... | reverse complement strand
CGTGGTGATCGCCGACGAGGCCCACCGCAGCCAATACGATTTCATCGACGGCTTCGCGCGCCAGATGCGGGACGCGCTGCCGAACGCCTCGTTCATCGGCTGCACCGGCACGCCCATCGAGCTGACCGATAAGAACACGCGCGCCGTGTTCGGCGATTACATCAGCATCTACGATATCCAGCGCGCCGTGGAGGACGGAGCCACCGTTCCGATCTATCACGAAAGCCGGCTGGCGCAGTTGGAACTGGACCCGAAGGAAAAGCCGCTTCTCGATACAGAGTTCGAGGAAGTTACGGAAACCGAAGAGGAGGAGCGCAAGGAAAAGCTCAAGTCGAAGTGGGCGGCGCTCGAAGCCGTGGTGGGCGCGGAGAAACGCATCAACCTGATCGCGCGGGATCTGGTGGAGCACTTCGAGACGCGCCTGGAAGCCATGGACGGGAAGGCGATGGTGGTCTGCATGAGCCGCCGCATTTGCGTGGAACTGTATGACGCCATCGTGAAACTGCGGCCCGAGTGGCACAGCGAAGCGGACGACAAGGGCACGCTCAAGGTCATCATGACCGGCTCCGCCTCGGACCCGGACGGTTGGCAGGACCACATACGGAACAAGCCGCGCCGGGACAAGCTGGCCAAGCGGTTCAAGCTGGCGGACGACCCGTTCAGGATCGTGATTGTCCGCGACATGTGGCTCACCGGCTTCGACGCGCCGTGCCTGCACACGATGTACCTGGACAAGCCCATGCGGGGCCACGGACTGATGCAGGCCATCGCGCGCGTGAACCGGGTCTTCCGGGATAAGCCGGGCGGCCTGGTGGTGGCCGCCCCCCTGGGGCAGCACGGCGTTTCCCGCGCAGTCCCATATCTTCGCTTCCGGTGCGATTCCGGGAAAGTCGGTCAGTTCGAAGCGGAAGCAATATTCGCTCGAAGCGCCGTTCGGCTCGACCGCGGCTACCCCGAAAATCAGAACCGGAAAGTCGTACGATACCGGGCGACGATAGCCAAGTCGATCGGCTCTTCGACGTCCTCTAGGAAGAGGAGGCCTTCTGCGACCGGAAATCCAGCCTTCACGGCGACTGCGGCGACAATTTCGCGTCCCGTGTTACCTTCCTGAAGCCGAATGGCTTCGATATCCAAAAGGCCTTCGCCTTCAACCATTACCTCGATGTTCGTAACGTCGATTTCCATCCTTCACCTCCGGTCTCCGGGTGATTCTCTTGCACAGGAATCACACAACCCCCGACGTCGTGGAGTTGCACCTGCGGGCGGACAAGAACCTTGACAAGCGAACCGCGCTCGCGCTCGCAAAAATGTTCCGAGCCGCGTACGACTCATTCGCGAAGAACATCGGCGGGAGAAGAGAAAGGGATAAGCGAGGCAATGCTGCAACCGTTTAGCAAGCGGACCCTTCGCCAGTTGGCCGGCGTATCGCAGGAAGCGCTGTTGGACCCATGGCAGCTTGCTCCAAAGGTCGGGCTTCGCGCGATGGATGGTGAGACAGAAGTTAGTATTGCTTCCTGAAGAGGAACGGCTGCACTTGTGTGGCCCAGCATCGCGCTGCTGGTCAGGTGGCGTATTGCCACTCCCGTTACCACTTGGAAGCCGCTTGTGTATTCTCAATCCCCGCCATCAGAAAGGGCGCAATAAAGTCACGCTCATGGAAGACATCACGCACAATTTCCTTAACCACAAGCCGGCCAAGGTCACTCTGCGGGGCGGCACGGTTGAGGTGCGCGACTTCGATGCCATCCGAGAAGCGGAAGCCTACGGCGCCGGCGCAGCAGCGCTAATCCCCTGGGCGGTCCGGTTCCGATTGCCGAATCAAGGCTTGAACATCCCGGAGCTTGCCGCAAGAAACAGGTGAAGCGGTTTGAGGACGATCATGATCTCTTCGCGCCAGTCGTGCAAGCCCCGCAGGTCGCACAAAAGCGCACCGGTGATCGGGACTCCATCAAATCTGAGGGCCATACCGGGGATTCGCAGTAAGCTGCGGATTACTCCCCGAGAAGCCGGCCAGTGTCCGGCATAACTTCCCTGACCGGCGAAGATCAGATCCGTCTGGCCGGTTTGGCCCTCACCGGAACGCTGTAGTTCGGCAAGAAGTGTCGGCACTAATAGCCCACTGGAGATTCCGTCATAGTACAAGAATGGGATGATGCCCCGCGTGAGAATGGACAAGTGGCTCTGGGCCGCCCGATTCTTCAAGACGCGCTCGCTCGCTGCGCGGGCATGTGAACTCGGCAGGATCGAGTCCAACGGACAAACAGCCAAACCTGCGCGCGAGGTTCGGGTCGGCGACCTGTTGCAGGTGAAGAACGACGGAGGCGACTTTCAGGTGGAGGTCTTGGTTCTTCGCGAGATGCGCGGCCCGGCGGCGGTTGCGCAGACGCTTTACCGTGAGACAGAGGCAAGCCGGGAGTTGCGGCTGAAGTTGGCAGAAGAGCGCAAAGCGATGCCGCATTTCGAAGCGTTGCGGGAAGGCAAGCCATCGAAACGCGATCGCCGTGAAATCGACCGGCTTCGGGGCAGAATGTGACCACAGAACAGATCGGCATGGTCGAGCGTCCAGTTGGTCCGTTCGTTTGCGGCGAAGGGCGGGGAAGAATATGGCTGTCAACGCTGCCAAGGATGGGGCGCAACGGGGCGGAGTCTTTTTTCTGGCGCCTTGCGCGTGCTGCCCCGTGCTGCCCTGCTGCCTGTAACTCTATGAAAACATGGTAGCGCTAACGGGAATCGAACCCGTTTTGGACGGATTCAGTTCGGTTCAGTTGGGTCTAAGTAGGTACGTTTTCAGTCCAGTTCAGTTCGCCACCAGGGCGTTTAGGGCCGTACGGATGGCTGACGTGCTGCCCTGGTGCTGCCCTGCGGCCAGGATTCGATCGCTCAAATCCGCGACCGCCGCAAATCTAGTCCTCCGCTGCACCAGCGGCATCTCCGGCCAGGCGGCACGGAGGAGGGGATCTCGCGGAGAAAGACCGTGGTTGGGCAAGATTTGTGAGAATGAAGGGAGAACCTATGAATGTTCTTGTGCTCAATGCGGGTAGTTCCAGTTTGAAATTCCAGGTGATTGCGACTGACCTCGAACGCATCCGGCGGGACGCCGATGAGCTATTGTGCCGGGGCTACGTAGAACGGATTGGCGGTGAGGCCATCATCACGGTTGAGACGCGGAACGGCCCGCGACAAAAAGTGACTGCGCCGGTTCGCAACATATCGGCAGCGCTTGATAATGTGCTGCGATGGTTGGCTTCGGAGAAGTCAGGGGTGGCGGAAATCCGCGGCTTGACCGATGTGCACGCGGTGGGACACCGGGTAGTGCATGGCGGCGAGATGTTTCGGGAGTCGGCGATCGTCACCGATGAGGTGTTGAAGGGGATTGAAGACTGCATCGACCTGGCGCCGCTGCACAATCCGAACAACGTGAAAGGCATCCTGGCAGTGCGCGAGATATTCGGCCGCGGCATGCCGCAGGTGGCGGTGTTCGATACGGCGTTTCACACTTCGCTTTGCGATTATGCGTATTTGTATGCATTGCCGTATCATTTGTACGCGCGGCACCGCATCCGGCGTTACGGGTTCCACGGGACATCGAACCGGTATGTGGCGCACCGCTATCGGATTCTTCGGCAACTGACGAAGGAACAAACGAACGTGGTAACGCTACACCTGGGCAACGGTTGTTCCGCAACAGCGATCCGGGGCGGACGGCCGGTGGACACGTCGATGGGTATGACGCCGCTGGAAGGCCTGGTGATGGGGACGCGGTCGGGCGATCTGGACCCGGCGGTCCTAGGCCTGATTGCGACTAAGGAAGGGCTGTCGTCAACCGAAGTGGAGGCGCTGCTCAACACGCAATCTGGCTTGCTGGGGATCTCCGGGGTGACGAACGATATGAAAGTACTGCTGCAGGAACTGCGGGAGCACGACGACCGGCGCATACGCCTGGCGATCGAGATTTTCTGTTACCGGGCACGGAAGTACATTGGAGCGCTGCTGGCGGGCATGGGCGGAGCGGACGCGGTGATATTCACAGGCGGAATCGGGGAGAGCGCGCCGGAGATTCGCGCGCGCATTTGCCAAGGCCTCGAGTGGGCGGGGCTGACGCTCGAACCGGATCAAAACGCGCAGACCATCGGGCGGGAAGGGCAAATCAGCACGGGCGATTCCAGGTTACAGGGCTGGGTGATTCCGACGGATGAAGAACTATTGATTGCGCGCGATACGGTGCGCTGCATCCTGGGCGAGCAGCACCCTGCGTAGGCAGCTACAGGGGCCACTTCCAGCCGTTGATGACAGGGCTGTCGATGCCGTGCTCCCAAACGTAGTGGCGGCAATCGATCAGGAGCTTATAGGGAAGAGAGCGGGCGGATTCCATCATGGCCAGGAGCCGTTGACTCCACCAAAGGCCGAATACATTGGCGCAGACCCAAATGTCAGCCTCGGATTTCGCTTGCAATCCTGCGGCGGACCATACATACCAATATTTGCCGTACACTGGCCAATCTTGATGCCCGCGCAGAATTAACTTACGTGGAATCCGGAGCTTCGGGGCGCGTGCACAGATTGGACCAGTGTACACGAAATATACCGGCCAAACTGTTTGATTATAGGGCGCTTACGCTGAAAGCCGAGGGTCAAACAGATTTGGCCGGTATATTTGCTGTTATCGTACGCATTGGAGGCGCTATGTACGAACTTGCGCAAACGATTCCGAACGTCGAAGTTCTCCTCGCACTTGAGCCTGAGGCGCTGGGTGGAAAACTCCTGTTCCTGCTTCGGAAGAGGACTTTCCAGGGCAATATGTTGAGGCTCATCCAAGCCAAGCGACTGAAATCAGAAGGGCTGCATTCGTCGCTATTCTTGGCCATCATAGCGATGATCCGCCGAATGGCCTGTTTGACTTTTCGCTTCACCTCAAGCCCTTGCATTTGATAGCGCTGTTTGCGAACGCCCGTCAGCACCTGGATCGCAGCATTGCTCATTCTCTGGAGGCCCACACCAGGGAGTTCACAAAGCGAGGCTTGCGCGTCGACCCAGCCACAATAATCGTCAGTCCGCTCGCAGAGCGCAGCTAGGCGCTCCCACGGTCGAACTTGCTGCACCGAGCGCGCAGTCATTTCCAGGTAACGTTTGACAGTGGCTTTCGCATCACTCAGCTCGGGATCGGATCCGCTCTCTTCATACATCTGGGATGACAACAGCCAACCTGACGGAATCTCTGTAGAAACGATGAAGGTCGAAGTAGACGAGGATATTGCGCTCCTACGGTTACTCGGGAGTTCACCCGGCGAGACCGGAATCGAATTTGTGGAGAAGGTATTCAACAGTGTGGCGCGACCATCCTACCGCCGTGTAGCCTCCGGGACCCTCGACAGCGCCAGTCCCAGGTTGTAGCGGGCGTCTGGATAGTCGGACTGGATGCTCAGCGCCGTTCTGTATTCTTCGATGGCCTCCTGCAAACGGCCCGGCACGAGGGATAGCGCGCCACCCAGGTTGTTGTGGATCTCGGCTGAATCCGGCTTGATCCGCAGAGCGGCCTGGAAGTGAGGGATCGCCTCCGAAACCCGGCCCGGCGTATTCGACAGGGCGATTCCCAGGTTGTTGTGCGCCTCGGCGGAGTCCGGGTCAATGCGCAACGCCGCTCGGTACTCTTCGATGGCCTCGGGCAGCCGGCCCGGGATCCTCGACAGAGCCAATCCCAGATTGTTGTGCGCCTCGGCGGAGTCCGGGCCGATTCGCAGCGCCGACCTATACTCCTCGATGGCCTCGGGCAAGCGATCCGGCGCCTGCGACAGCGCCAGACCTAAGTTATAGTGCGCCATGGCATAGTCTGGCTTCAATCGCACAACCTCCCGGTAATGCTGGATTGCCTCTTCCGTCCGGCCCGGAGTCTGGCCGATGAACACTCCTAGGTTGTTGTGCGCCATCCAGCAGGTGGGATTACGCTTCAGCGTCTCCCGGAAGAGCGTCTCGAAGTCCCGGTACATGCCGCACTGCTGCCAAGTGAGCGCGCCGAGCGCCGCCAGCGCAAGACACGCTGCCGCAACCGCCAGCCGCCGCGTCCCGGGTCTCACCGCCGACGCCAACTTGGACACTGCGGGGACGATGATTCCCAGGCTGGCAGTGTATTGAAAGTGGTCGGCGACGTAGGTATAGACGAAGGGATATACGTTGAAGAACCCGAGCGCTGGAAACAGCGTCCCAACGAAGATCAGGGCTCCGGCCAGCGGCCCTCTTCGCCTCCGGGCCAGCAGACCCAACCCCGTCAGGGCCGCCAGCGCCCCCAGCGGGAACAGATACTGCCACCAATCTCCCAAATCCACCCGCCACCGCGGATACACGAACATGAGATCCGCCGGCCACACCAGCTTGCCCAGGTAGAACCAAACGGCCCGGCCCGCGACCAGGAACCGCTCCACCAGCGTCAGCGTGAAATCGGGACCTTCCGCTCCGAGGTAATTCCGTTCCATCCAGGCAGTGAACAGCCCTCCCGCCGTGCCGAGTGCGAACCACGGCAGCAAAGGCAACACGTCACGCTTCCAGCTAAGCCGGCCCCGCCGCCACCAGAAAACGACCAGCAGAACGGCTGGCAGCGTGCACGTTACGGTCTTGCTCAGCAGCGCCAGGACAAATAGCGCCAGAGCCAGGAAGTACTGCGATCTGCGCCGAGTCTCATCGAAGTCGAGGTAGAGCAGCGCCGCGCTCAAGTAGAAAACCGTCGACAGCGTGTTCTTCTGTTCGGTGATCCACGCCACGGACTCGACGCAAACCGGGTGGAGGGCGAAGATCAAGGCTGCCAGCCAAGCCCCCGGCAGCCGCAGGCGGCGCATGATCAGCAATACCAGACAAGCCGCTGCAGCGTGCAGCGACAGGTTCGCGAGGTGGTAGCCCAACATCGCATCCCCCCACAGCTTGTACTCGATCCAGAAGGCGCTGTGCAGCACTGGATAGTATTGCTGGGTGGCGCCCAGTTCAAACCATATGCGCCAGAGCCCGTGAAGGGAGCGCAACTCCGGCCGGGTGACGTGTGCAGCGTCGTCCCAGAGAAGACCGCCTTCCAGGGCTGGCCAGTACGCCAAAAGAGTGCAGCAGAAAACTAGGGCTGCGGCAAGGAGTGTCCTGTCGGCCCAGTGGTGGGGCGTCGTCTTCATCGCTTTCTGAGAGACACGCGAGACCAATAAAGACATTCTCCTCTGGTAGGCACGAGCAGATTCGAACTGCCGGCCTGCCGCTTAGAAGGCACAGGTGACCGTCTCCAAGACTTCTCTCAGTTTAATCCTGTTCCGTTCAAATCAGCGACTATCTCAGTTGCCACTATGCTTATAACGACCAGGGCAAGTGGTGCGACAATTGCGTTTCCTGGCGGTAGGGTGCCGCACGGCGCATTCACAGCGGCCTTCTAGCGAACAACCGAGCGGTCCAGAACTCGGTGCGCTTCATAGGTGAAAGACAGCAGTGCAACGTTGTCGCTCCGGCATTGGACCACTACCTGGTACGCGCGCGGAAAGCCGTTGATTCCCTCCTTGGCGAACCGCGCGCGCAGTTCGCGCATGCTCTGGGGCGAACTGAAGAACTCCGCCGCGCCCTGACAACCGACCGAGTTCGCACATGCGAATATCACCATCTTCTTGTTCCCACCCGGGGTGCCATCGCTCGGCAGCACAGTCAGCAAACCTGGGACTTGCCGAAGCTTGCTGCGGCCCGGGGCGTTCGGGGCAACCATGAGCGGCTGACCAGCTTTCACCGCCCGCTCCTTTATCACAAAGTCCCCGACCGATGCGTCGTATTGAATCGAAAAGGCCGTAAGTTGAAGTTCTTCCGCGATGACTGGAGTAAGGGTGGGATCGCCGATCAGTATCGCGTTGCGGCTCCGCAGGATGGAAAGCTGGATGGCCCTGTCGGGCACGACTTGATAGCCGGCCCGCATGGAATCCAGAGTCTTTGCAACCGTCAGAGCTGCCATCACCTCGCCAAATCTGAGCGAAGACGAGGCGTGCATGTGCAATTCCTCGCCTTCGCGCCGCGGTGACCGTCCGTCGTGGAATTCCGCGGCAGGGGCGGGAACGCTCAGGTCGAGAGCTTCGTTCGATGGGTGCGCTCCGCTGGGATAGACGCGGATGAGAAGATGCGGCGGGATTCCCAGCACCACCATGGCGTCCCCGCCTGGTGCGACCAGAGGTCCCCAAGCCTCACGCAGCGTTGGGTCCATCCCGCTCTGGCTGAGCCTGGCGACCAGCATGACGGAAAACACTACACCAAGCACTACGGCGGCTGCCACTAGCCCGATCCGTATCCAAGAAATCCGCTCCCGCTCCGCTCGCTTTTGCGAATGTCGCGCCTCCTCGGGAATCGAAACGAAGCGGGGAACATAGGAGCCTTTCGCCAACTCGATTCGAACCGCCGAGCCAGAACCCTCAGTGGCGTAGAAACTCGCCAGCCGTTGCCGCAACGCATGGGCCCGATTACGAACGATTGTGTCTTCAGATGCCACGAAATCGGTTCCACGTCCGAGTGCTTTCGCGGCAATCGAGTATTCGCTGATCTCCGCGGCTCTTCCTGCAATCTCCATTTCGCAGATGAACCTGAGGAAATTCCGCAGTTGGTCCGACCGCAGGAAGGCCTCGCTCTCGAGAACCTCTTCCAAAGCTTGGGCTCTTACTTCCGGGGCCAAGTTGGGCGAACCGCTCATCTCGGTCGGATTATAGCGCCATTAGGAGACGATTTCATCCGTGCAAGACGCCCCGCCGGTTGTCCGTTAACGTCCGAAATTGTCCTGAATTCGTTGCTGGGTGCCTTCCGGTTCCGCTGTATGCGCCGCGGCTCCTCCGAGCAGTTAACGTGATGTTAACGCAAAGCAAACAAGATTCTACTTGACGGTCGCCATCCGCGCGCTTTAGCCTATTTGTCCGCGATATGTTTTGGTGGCCTTCCAGGCATAGCTACCTGACCGGCCGACGGCAGACAAACAAGTGACGGGGTACCGGAGCTCGGGTGAGAGCGACCGGTTTTCAGCCTGCGCAGGCCGTTTGCGCACATACTCTTAATGCGCCAGGAAATGATCGGCGCGCATCAACCAGGGAGCCTGTTGGGAGAGAGGCCCAACAGCCAAAAACAAGGAGATCAGATGAGGTGCTTTCAGATAGGAATTTGTGTTTTGGTCTTGGCAGCGGCCGTGCTTGCCCAAGGCGACCGCGGATCAATCAATGGCACCGTCACGGACCCGGTCGGCGCCGTTGTCCCCGGTGCGAGTATTGTCGTGAACGATACCACTAGTCCAGCGCAATATCGGGTCGTTACCACTGAAACGGGAAACTATACCGTGGCGCAATTGCCGCCGGGTATATACAACTTGAGTGTTGAAGCGGCTGGCTTCACCAAGTTCATTCAACAGGGCGTGAGGGTTTTGGTGTCCGAGACCGTGCGCGTCGATGTTGTCCTCGCGCTGGGATCGACATCCGAGTCCGTCACTATAACCGCCGACGCCCCGCTGGTGAATACGGAAACTGCCGAGCAAACCTACAATATCTCCGTCGAGCGCTACAACGATCTTCCTATCAATTTCGCCGAGCGTCTGCGCAATTCCGTGAGCGCTACGCGAACCACAGGGGGCCTATTTCTGGGTGGAATCACTCGCCAGGATGCGGCGCACCGAGGTGCGGCTAGTCTGAAGGCGGCGGGCGATCTCGGATTTGCTGACACCGGCGCGATGC
>Ga0208189_1001524_pt1 | contig 9762 bp, 10 predicted proteins | sample June2015DPH_10_5_FD_184702 | JGI IMG/M metagenome (GOLD analysis project Ga0208189, IMG submission 184702) | Peatland microbial communities from SPRUCE experiment site at the Marcell Experimental Forest, Minnesota, USA - June2015DPH_10_40... | ecosystem: Environmental > Terrestrial > Soil >... | reverse complement strand
CTTCAGATCACACCGCATGAATTCACGATTGAACCAGAGGTCTACCCCTTTGGGCGTCCGGTCGACATACGTCAGGTTATGACCCTGAAATGCATCGTGATTGAACACCCGGTAGTTCTCCACGATGTCATCCCCAAGCTTTTTACGGGCATTAATCAGATCGTACGCCCCGTGAGCGCCAAGGGCCCAGATGAACCTGATCTGCTCTTTGGCAATTCCCGCTTTATGAAGGGCGTCGAGCACAACGCGAGCCGCGTCCTTGACAGGTGTTGGACGGGTCATATCGTCGAATACGATAACGGCTTGCCGTTTACCGCAAGCCAGTTCACTCAAGGCCGGTCCATCAATGGGATTTTCAATTTTTACCCGGATTTGCGACGGTGTAAGGCAAGGTTTTTCCAGACCTGGAGCCGTTAGATGATCAACGTCCCATCTGTCCGGAAAGGTCAGCACCCTTTCCTCATTGTCATACCATCGTCTAGCCGGGACCGTTACTGTTTTCATGACCCATGCCTCCCGTCATGATAAATATTACAAAGATTTTCACAGGTCCGTGCATGCCTTTAAAATGCACTCCCTTTATATCGGCCGTCGAGCTCGGTCCCGTGATAAAGCAGAACTGGCTGGGGATTTTATCCGTGTTGTCGAATACCTGGTCGATGACATTCTCATAGACGGGGTAGAGATTATCGACAGGCACAATGGCGATATGGACAGGTGGGGCGATGGAAACAAGCCTGGGCTGGTCCTTATAAAAGATCACACCGAGGGTCCCGGTTTCGGCCACGGCGAAATCAGCAGAGGTAATGCCCGCATCCACGGCAAACGCCGACTCCCGGAAGGCCTTGCGGTCCGAAAAATCCTGAACCGTACTGACGGAAATATTATTCTGAGAACCGAACGCCCTTATATCTACGCCATAAATATCTGCCGAGGTCGCCAGGATAGACTTAAGCCCTTCCGCCGATGCGATTTCGGACAATATGCGTACGGCGTCCTCTTTATCTTTCGCCTGGTACACCGCGCCGGTCTGCGCGTTCAGTTCGGAAGTGAAACGCTGCAACAACTGCTCTTTGTCAAGGTTAATCTCTGAGAGGACAGGTTTTGCGGGCCTTGCGGCAGGGGTATTCTTCCTTGCGGATTTCAACCGCCCTAAAATCTCTTCGCGGGCCTGCATGCTCATATAACGTCCTCATTGTTTTTGTCCGCCAAAGGAACAGGCTCGTTTTGTAAATCTTTCCAGCTTTCATGGAAGGTTCTGTCAGGTATGGCCATCAGGTCCCGGCAACTGAACCAACCCTTAACCCCGAATGGAATATCCTGTATATAGCCGTCTTTGGATGAGGAATTCAATATCGCTCTAACGCACTTCACCCCCAAATTCCACGCCCAGCTATGGCGCATACCAAATGACGATATCGTCGCCATAGTATTATCAAGCCGGGAAAGAAGCGTCCTGTTCCCTTTTGCATTCTTCCTGCGGACCTCACGCGATCTATATTCGAGAAAGAGGAAAGGATGGTCCACACCCGCCGGGCAGGTCTTCTTGCACGAACCGCAGAGCGTACAGGCGCGGTAGAGATCGGTGGTGTTCTCTATGCCAAAAAGCAAAGGATTGATGGCCTGGCCCATAGGACCTGCATACGTGAATCCGTAAGGATATCCGCCGATCCTGGCATATACGGGACAGGTGTTCATGCATGCGCCGCAGCGGATGCATTTGAGAATATCTCTCACCTTGAAGTCCTTATATATCTCAGAGCGGCCGTTATCCAGAATCACCATGTAGATATCCTCCGGACCGTCAAGCTCATCGGCCTTCTTCGGCCCGGTGTCAAAAGATACATAGCTCGTCATCTTCTGGCCGGTACAATTCCTTATCAGCATCCTGGTCATGTGGATTGCATCAGCCATGGTGGGCACTACCTTCTCCAGGCTCATGATCGCCACAAGCGTCTTCGGAGATGATTTGTTCATGCGGATATTGCCTTCGTTCTCCACATTGATGAAGGTTCCTGTCTCGGCCACCGCCATGTTGACACCCACGATACCCATCTCCTGGGTCCGGAACTTTTCTCTTAAAAACGTCCGGACCGCTTTGCCCAGGGTTACGGGGTCGGTGGTCGGTTCCTTCAATATGGAGTTTTTCAGGAAAATATCCGAAATCTTTTCAGGCGGTACGTTTATAGCGGGCCCCACCAGATGGAAAGGCGGCAGGCAAAGCTGCTGGGTGATCACCTCTCCGAGGTCTGTTTCATAAACATTGATCCCGTTTTTAATAAGGTGCTCGTTGAGTCCTATCTCTTCAGTGATCATGGATTTTCCCTTGGTCACATACTCAACGCCCTTCTGCCTGGCTATATCAAGAATGATGTTGTTCGCCTCTGCGGCGTCTTTCGCCCAGATAACCTTCACGCCCCTGGAGATCGCCTTCTTTTCGAATTCCTCGAGCAACTCCGGCAGCCTTTCCAGAACTTCGGCCCGGATTGACCGTGAATATGATTCGGCAGCCTCCGGGTCCGGGAAGCTGGATAAGGCCATCTGGCTAATAATGGGAAACCCTGAACAGAGCAGCCTAAGGAAGAGCTGACTCAGCTCGTTTTTCATCTCCGCGCGGGCCGTTTCCATGAATCGATCAACACGCGAGAGCATATCAGACCTCTTTCCCGTTCCCGGCAAGGCATCCCGCGCCCGCCCGACGCGTCTGATAGACACGCGATGCGGTCGCCTTCCGCGCTCCGCGAAGTACATTGATGAGTGGCGCCGGCAATCGATATGTCATTTTCTTGCCCCGTGTTGTTCATCAGTCTGTCTAACGAGGAAGCTGGCCAGGTGCATGGCCCGCTTGCCTGGATGATTACGGTGCAGATATCCGCTGATGTTCAGCAGACAACCGGGCTCACAAAGAAGGAGGATTTCGGCCCCTGTGTTTATGAAACTCCGGGCCTTGTCCCTGACCATCGCCTCGGATATCTCCGGGTAGCCCAAAGCGAACTCGCCTCCAAAACCGCAGCATGCTGTCGAATTTTTCAAATCTACACACTGAGCGCCTTTTACACCGGCGATGAGCTTCTTGGGCTGGACGGACACACCCAGCCCCCTGAGTACGTGACACGACTCGTGGTAGGCTACCTTGCCCTCGAAGGAAGCGCCGACATCGGTTACACCAAGTTTATCCACGATATACTGGCTCAACTCAAAGACCCTGCCGGCAAGGCTTTTCGCACGATCATACCAGGACGGCTCATCTTCGAGGAGTTCGGGATAATGGTATTTAACCGTGCAGACACAAGAGCCTGAGGGGCTGACTATGTATTCGTCGTTGCCGAAAACCTCTATAAAGTGTTTGGCTGCAAGCTTTGCCTGGCCGCGGTATCCGGCATTGAACAGGGGTTGCCCGCAGCAGGTCTGTTCGGGATGATATGTGGGCTTTTCACCAAGACGCAAAAGCAGCTTGTATGCCGCTACGCCGATCTCGGGCAACATGATGTCCACGGTACACGGGATAAACAGGGAAACCTTCACGATATCCTCGTATGATAGACTTATATAATCACACGCGATTGGCGGGAGCGGGAGGGCTCTATTATTCCAGTACCGCCTCAATCAGATGCGGTCCTGGTTCCTTAAGGGCAGCCTTGAATTCTCCGGTTAATTCCTCTGCGGTCGTAACGGAAGCAGCAGGCACCCCCATACCTCGGCTCAAAGCGACCCAATCCAGCGTTGGACCGGTAAGATACATCAGCCCTTTGGCTTCCGGTCCTAGGGGCCTATATCCGGCCATCATACATTCGAGTTCTATTATGGAGTATTTACGGTTCGAGCAGATAATCGTTATGACATTTGCTTTTTCACGGGCCTGAGACCACAGCGCCTGGACTGTGTACATGGCGCTCCCGTCACCTTCAATATTTATAACCTTTCTGTCGGGGCAGGCAAGTGCGGCGCCAAGGGCTACAGGCATTCCCTGTCCGATGGCCCCTCCTGTCAGATTAAGCTGGCTATAGGGTTTCAAAAAGGGCGCATATGAATAGTAAGGTCCGCTTGACGTTATGCCTTCCTCGACGACGATACAATGTTCCGGCTGCAGGGCGGCAATTGTGGCGCACATTTTTGCCACATTCAGTTTGCCCGAAGGCAACTCCGGCAAAGCATATTTAGCAAGCACCGAGTTGGTTTTATCTGTACCGGTTACAGCACCCAGCGCCCAGGCCAGTTCTTCCAGTACGGCCACAACGTCCTGTTTATGCGTATCAATTCTGAAATGGCGTTGCCGATCGTTAAGCAGAGAACTTTTCCCACCCGGATAGCCGAAAAAAGCCACCGGTTCGTTGGCCCCCGCCAGAATTAATGTATCGTAATTACCAAGGAATGTTTGCGCCTGTGCCGGGAGATAAGGAATACGTGTTAATACAGGCAGGCCTTCGCCGCTTTCAAAGTACGCAGGAAAGGTGATCATCAAAAGATCGCATCCTGTTTTTGCACGAATTTCCGCTGCCGCCGCCAGGCCTGGTTTGCGCAGGGCTCGCCCGCCCAAAATGAGCGCCGGTTTTTTTGCATCTTTGAGCAGTTTGCGGGCGTTGGCAATTGCCGTCTGATCGACTCTATCAAAAGTAAGTTCCGGCAACGTAATTTTATCGTATTTGTGTTCCGTCCACTGGTGATCCGCAGGAACAATCAACGTCGATATTTGACCGTAAAGTGATGCGGCAAGTCCCTCGGCCGTGTCATGGGCTAATGCATCCACCGATTCGCTTTGCCTATACCAGCCGGAGACTGTCCGGGCAAGGGATGCTATGTCCATATTCAGCGGAGGATCGGCATTAATGTGCCACGCTGCGTGTTGGCCGATGATATTCAGAATTGGAGACTGGGCGCGTTTGGCATTGTGGAGATTAGCAATTCCGTTGGCAAAGCCGGGGCCAAGATGCAATAAGGTCAGAGCGGGTTTTTGTTTCATCCGCGCATAGCCGTCGGCCGCGCCTGTGCATACGCCTTCAAAGAGCCCCAGCACCGGCCGGATGCTCTTCACCGTATCGAGCGCTGCAACCAGGGGCAGTTCAGTGGTTCCCGGATTGGCAAAACAGATTTCCGCACCCGCATCCGCTGCCGTACTTAAAATAATTTCCGCGCCGGTCATGACAGGTCACCTCTTTTTGGACAGTATTTTCATCGAATCGATATTTGCCTTAAAGTCCCACTACCTGTGCAAAATCGCAAAACTGCATCATTTTGTCCACTATTGCAAGCTTGTTTCCGTAAATGGAGATAGTTGGGTTACTGCTGCCGCCTTAGCAAGCGAGTCACCTTCATGCGCCTCAGAATGCCCCGGATGAGGGTGCTTTTTTCATATGCGGAAGAGTCGTGACCCATTCGGCTACTGATTGTGGCCACGATATTTGAGGGAGTGACTGGAATTGCGGGCTCTTCCCGTCCGGTCCGTGCATCCCGAGCCTCGGTTGTCCCTCCGGAAACCTGCGTTTCCAGTGAGTGGGCTTCGCGTCTGCGCGCTTTCTTGTCTGCGGCCGCCTCCCGTCGTAGAGATAAAATTTTTTCCCCGGTTTTCAACATGTTCTTCTCTTCGTCAGACATTTTCTTAATGATAATACATAATTATGAATAAACAACTAAATCGGGACAGCTATTTATTTGAATAAGAAGCGGCATTACTTTAAGTTGCCGGCAAAAGACCATTTCCGGAGTGCAAAAGGAGGAAGCGATGAGTGTGGAAGCTATACAAACCGTGAAGGCCCCTGCCGCAATTGGGCCTTATTCGCAGGCGATCCGCGCCAATGGTTTTGTTTTCGTGAGCGGCCAGATCCCGATAGATCCTGAAACGGGGGAAATTGTGAGCGGCGGCTTCGCCGACCAGGCCCGGCGGTCACTCGAGAACGTCAAGCAGGTCCTGATCGCCTCGGGGGCCGGACTGGACAAAGTTGTTGCGGTTGATGTTTTTTTAACCGATATTGCGCAATTTACGGCTTTCAATAAGATATATGAAGAGTATTTTTCGGCCCACAAGCCTGCGAGGGCGGTTGTTGAGGTAAAGGGGCTGCCCAGGGGCGTTATGGTCGAAGTGAAATGCATAGCGGTCACGGCTCGCGCATAATCGGGGAAGTATTGACGAAGAACTGGACTCGAATTGATGTAACGTGCGGACCTGAAACGGCGCACATCCTTGCTGTGGAGTTCGCCGAGACCTTCGGGATGAGCGTCGAATACATTTCGGGCGGCATCCGCATATATTTGGAGTCCACTCGATTCGCCGGCGAGAAGGAGCGGTTGCGGCAGATTGTCGATTCCAATCTGACCCTGCCTGACGAGGGTGAGATCGAGCTTACCGTCTCCGAGATACCCGACGAAGACTGGTCGCGAAAGTGGAAAGAACATTTCAAGCCTTTGCAGGTGGGGAGGCGATTTCTCGTCACGCCCACCTGGGAGGCGGTACACTGCGGCCCGGAGCGGTTGATCATTCGAATCGATCCGGGGCGTGCTTTCGGAACCGGCCACCATGAGAGCACCCGGCTCTGCCTGGAATGGCTGGAAAGTTGCCGGGAATTGGACCAGGGGTCAGCTCGTAGGTCGCTGCTCGACCTCGGAACCGGATCGGGGATACTCGCAATCGGCGCGGCCCTGCTGGGGTTTTCAGAGGTCGTTGGCATCGACAATGACCCCGAAGCCGTAAAAGTGGCCGAAGAAAACATTATGCTGAACGGGCTGTCTGAAAAAATCCGTCTGTTGTGTGCAACCCCCGAAGGGGTGAGCGGCTCGTTCGACGTCGTAATTTCCAACATTGAGTCTAAGCCTCTTATCAGGATGTCGGAAACGATCGCCTCTAAAGTGCGCGCTGAAGGGCTGCTCGCACTGAGTGGCATTCTGATCGAACAGGCCGACGAGGTAGTGGCCGAATATGAAAAAAGAGGCCTTAGGCCGGCTGGTGTGAAAACGGCCGGTGAGTGGGTGCTTTTGGCTTTCCAAAAGTGAAAGGGAGCGTCTATGGAGGATAGTGAATTCACCGGCGAATGGATCACCCTGGACGTCCAGGGAAGAGTTGAAGTTCCATCAAATCCGAACGTCGGTTTTATCGAAGGCGACGGAACAGGACCAGACATCTGGGCGGCTGCCGGGCCGGTATTCGATGCGGCTGTTCTAAAAGCCTATTCGGGAAAAAGAAAGATTCATTGGTTCGAACTTCTGGCGGGCGGAAAGGCCGTTGAGCGAACCGGCATCCCGTTGCCCGAAAAGACAATCGATCTGATCAGGAAAAGCAAGGTTGCCATAAAGGGACCTCTCACCACGCCGGTTGGGGCCGGCCTGAGGAGTCTGAACGTAACGCTCCGGCAGTGCCTCGATCTCTATGCGTGCATTCGCCCGATAAAGTATTTCACTGGCCTTCCCTCACCCGTTCGCCATCCTGAAAGAGTCGACATGACTATCTTCAGGGAAAACACTGAGGACGTTTACGCTGGATTCGAATGGGAATCGGGATCTAATGAGGCTAACAAGCTTGCGCGATTCCTCGAGGAAAATTTAAAGGTCTCACTGCCCGCCGGCTCAGGTATCGGGATAAAGTCGATCAGTCCTTCGGGGACCAAGAGGCTTGTGCGCCGCTCCATTGCCTATGCAATCGAACGGGGCCTTCCTTCCGTCACACTGGTCCATAAGGGAAATATCATGAAGTTCACCGAAGGCGCTTTCCGCAAATGGGGCTATGAACTGGCGGAGGAAGAATTCGGGGACCGGACCGTCACAGAAGCCGATGTCCGGATAAAGTTCGGCGGAAGGCGGCCCGAAGGCAAGGTTTTGATAAAGGAGGCAATTACCGATTCAATGTTCCAGCAGGTCTTGCTAAGACCTGAGGAATACAGCGTAATTGCGACGTCCAATCTGAACGGAGACTATCTCTCCGACGCACTCGCGGCTCAGGTCGGCGGATTGGGGATGGCGCCCGGCGCAAACATCGGGGACCATGCCGCCGTCTTCGAGGCCACGCACGGTACGGCCCCAAAGTACGCCGGTATGGACAAAGTAAACCCTGGATCGTTGATCCTTTCGGGCGTTATGATGCTTGAGCACATGGGGTGGAGCGAAGCGGCGGACTTCATACGGGAGGCGATCGAACGGACAATCAGGGCCAAAATTGTCACTTATGACCTTGCCCGGCAGATGAGGGGTGCAAAAGAGGTGAGATGTTCCGGGTTCGCGCAGGCGATAATAGAGCATATGGGCTGATAACGGAGGACGGAAAACGGAAGACGGAAGACGGAAGACGGAAGACGGAAGACGGAGGACGGAAGACGGAGGACGGAAGACGGAGGACGGAATTTCCGACCTCTTGCATCTGATCTCTGACCTCCGTTTAGCAGCCGGCCTCAAGCATCTCCTCAGTTTCAGCCTGCAAGCCTTGCGGTTTGATTTTGTGTTTGCCGATCAGGCTTAACGCCTGGTCGAGGTCCTCGCGCAGGTCTTCGAAATCCTCGCAACCGACGGAAAAACGAACAAGCTCGTCGACAATTCCTGCCTCCTGCTTTTCTGCACGCCCAACGGAGGCATGCGTCATCGAGGCTGGGTGCTCTATGAGCGATTCGACCCCGCCCAGCGATACCGCCAGCGTAATCAGCCGTACGCTGTTCATTAAAGTTATTCCGCCCTGAAGTCCGTCTTGCACTCCAAATGAAATCATCGAGCCAAAACCGTCCATCTGCCTTTTTGCCGTCTTATGCTGTGGATGGTCCGGAAGACCTGGATAGCTTACCCAGGTCACTTTGGGATGGGATTTGAGAAATGCGGCCAGCTTCATGGCGTTTTCCTGGGCCTTCTCCACCCTGAGGGGCAGAGTGCGCAACCCCCGAAGGATGAGCCATGCCTGGTGGGGGTCCATCGTTCCACCGAAGAGGGTTACGATTTTCTTGACACGCTTGTAATGTTGTTCGGTTTTTGTTACGACCATCCCTCCGATTACGTCGCTATGGCCATTGATGAACTTGGTCAGGCTGTTAATAACGATATCGGCGCCAAACTCAATCGGCCGCTGGAGGTATGGGCTTGCGAAAGTATTGTCTACAACCAGAAGGACACCGTGTTTTTTCGCGATCGCCGCAGCCCCGGCCAGGTCGGTGATTTTCATGCTTGGATTCATGGGAGTTTCCACAAAAATCATTTTGGTCGCCGGGCGTATGGCTTTTTTGATGTTCAGCAACTCCGAGCTGTCCACAAACGTGGTTTCCACCCCATACCGGGTTAGCTCGTTTTCAAGAATCACACGCGAGGGACCGTAAAGGCAGTTGGCGGCAACGACATGATCTCCCTGGCTCAGAAAGGATATGTAAACCGAACTTACAGCCGCCATTCCAGTGGCGGTCGCTACTCCCGCGAAACCGCCTTCCAATGCCGCGAGGCTTTCCTCAAGGGCATTTACAGTCGGATTACCCAGCCTGCTATATATGTATCCGGACTGCTTTCCGGAAAATCGCGCGGCCCCGTCGGCAGCGGTCGGGAAAGCAAACGTAGAGGTTTGAAATATAGGGACGGATACTTCTCCGTATATGCTGTGTTCAAGGCTTCCGGCGTGAATGGCTTTTGTGAATTTTCGCATCGCCGAGGGTTTCTTCAGATCGGTTTTCATTGGTATCTCCCTTCTGTCTTGCCGCCGCTCTTGCTCAGTCCTTAGTCCTCCGTGGCGCGTACAACCCGGCGAAACGCCACTCCAAGATTGCCCAGCGCCGGGCCGAAGGCCCTCAGTCCTGCCCTTGAGGTGAGCCG
>Ga0208189_1001523_pt1 | contig 9765 bp, 9 predicted proteins | sample June2015DPH_10_5_FD_184702 | JGI IMG/M metagenome (GOLD analysis project Ga0208189, IMG submission 184702) | Peatland microbial communities from SPRUCE experiment site at the Marcell Experimental Forest, Minnesota, USA - June2015DPH_10_40... | ecosystem: Environmental > Terrestrial > Soil >... | reverse complement strand
TGTTCGAATCTCTAGCAGGGTGCTGAAAAACGGATGCTGGCAGACATTTCTTCCAGTCTGGTGACTTTTTATTGAATATATTTCACTATTTTTCGCTTTTCAGAGTCACTTGAAGTGCCCCAAAAAGGCATTTCAAGACCAATTTCAGCTGTTTGTGCATAATTCACCCTTGTCAGCCATCCTTTGAGCAAGTTTAGCCATCCTTAATAGGTTATAAGCTGCAGCAGTTAGTTCCCACCAGAGTCGATTACGTTCCATACCCCTGTATCTTAGTTTTCGACCTCCGCCGACTGTTTTCACCCAGCCAAATATCTCCTCGACACGTTTGCGTATCCGCTGGCTAGTCTGATATCCAATATGGCGAGTGGTGCGTCCGTCTAACTTCGAAGTCTTCCGCCTGGCCACATGCGGTGTTACATTCATGTGCCGGCACATAGTAATAAAATCTTGTGTGTCATAACCCTTATCTGCACCCAGCGTCACACGACGCGAGCCGTGTACTCCCTCCAGCATGTCCAGCGCCGCTTCACGCTCTGCCGTGCCTGTTGCTTGAGTAAAGGTGACATCCACTACCATGCCATTTCGGTTCTCCATCAGCACGTGACCGGTAAAGCACAGTTTCGCTTCCTTCCCCTGTCCTTTCCTGGCCAAGAGCGCCTTGGGATCCGTCGTCGATTGGTGTGTGTCATTCGTCCGTTTTTCCCCGTGGAAATCTACACTGGGATTCTTCTCATCAGGAGCCTGTGCATCATTCCCACCTTTCGGACTGAAGCTCTTCAAAGACGCCCATGCCTCCAATAGTGTGCCATCCACTGTGAAGTGATCTTCTGACAGGAGCTTGCGTTGCCGCGCTTCTTCCAGTACCACTACCAGAAATTTCCTCGCTACCTCATTCTCAAGCAGTCTCTCCTTGTTCTTAGAAAATGTCGAGGCATCGAAGGCCGGATCGATGATATTCAGGTCGAGAAACCACTTGAACAGCAGGTCATAATGCAATCGTTCACAGAACTGTCGCTCGCTACGTACCGAATACAGTGCAATCAGCAGACACGCTTTAAGCAGGTGTTCGGGTGGTATCGACGGCCGACCTGTATCGGCATACATCCGGTTGAATGTCGGCGAAAGCTCAATTAGCGCTTTGTCCACAATGGGTTTTATTTGCCGGATTGGATGATCTTCAGGAACCAATTGGTCTGCCGTAATCAGCGTCAGCATTGTAACTTGTGTGTCTGCTTTCCCGCGCATTTTAGCCTCCAATGATTTCGTTGACTTAATTTACCATAATCGGCAAGCTAAGTCAGCTACCTGAAGAGACTTTTTCAGCAGCCTGCTAGTATTAGTTGCATTGGATATTGCTGCAGCTGTTTCTGAACCGAAGTATAGTTTAATTCGAGATTCAATTAGCGCTCTTGGGCTGACCTCATTGGGATGGATTCAAACAATCGGTTTTGTTATTTTCGGTTTGCTGGTGGAGATTTTCACTGCTGGGCTATTCCTCAATATTCGAAGAAGACACCTGTTTGATCTCAGTATCGGCCTTCTGACTTTTTTTGGTTTTGGTTTGGCATTGATTGGCCTTTTCCGGACAGACCCAATTGGGGCATTGCCCACATGGTAGGGTAGAATACATGTCTGGGCCGCTTATAGCGTACTTGGCCTTTTCCCTGTTGCGTTAGCATTATTGCTATCAAGTATAAAAAACGATCCCAATTGGCGAGGGTTGTTCCAGTACACGATTATAACCGGGATAATGGCGTTTGCTCTCGCTGTGGGGAGGTTATTCCTACCACAAAATATAATCTGGTTTGGTTTATACGAGCGCATTCTTGTCGCGAATGTGTTGGTCTGGCTCGAGATAACTGGGATCCGTCTTCTTTTTTTGTCAATACGGCGAAAACCAAATCGATTGAGTATACTGCTACGTCGGCATTACAGATAACATAGCCTGTAATTTCGCCCATTGCCTCATACCAGTGATGGTTTCTTCTCGTTAAAATGGAAAACGTCCGCTTCTGGTATCCTTAAGTTAAGAGTGTAAATTAATGAGCAAAATCAAATCGAACCATCGGAGTTAGAAATATGTTGAAAAAGTTCCCGGTCATCTGCTTGGTTTTGTTTCTCATTTTACCATTGATAGTTTCTTGCACGGCCCCAAGCAGCAGCACACTAACGAGTCCGGCTACTCAAACACCTTCAACTGCTGTAACAAATGGAACATGGAGTTTAAATCTCGTGGGAGTAGTAACCCGTGTAGTTGATCAATCGCTTTTTGCCGAAGGTACTGCACCAGGGTGCCACGGCGCAACATGGAAAGACACAGAAGGGCAGGTCTGGTCCGGAATTCCGCTCTGGTTACTTGCCGGTTATGTAGACGACGAGAAAACACCCATGAAAATTGATACTGCCCTCTGGGCTCAAGGGTTCGGCATTCAGGTAATTTCTTCAGGTGGTTCCATGGTAGAATTTACCTCTGCCGAAATTGAAAATAACAGTAATATTATTGTCGCTTACCATGTTAACGGCCAGCCATTACCCGGCACCCAATGGCCGTTGACACTTGTTGGAAGCGCAGTTGATCAACAGCACGAAATCAGCCAAATAACCGAAATAAAACTTGTTTTGCCATCCTCCACAGCGCCTACGTCAACCACTGTTCAATGACGAGTGCGCTGCCAGAATTGTGTATGACCATTCCGGTCTTTGTGCACCTATCGATTTACGCATCCAGAGAAAAAGCTGGGTATTTATCGGTTATTAGCAAGAAGGCATAAGCCGATACCCTGAGTGTCCATCTCAATACTCCAACAGTAAAATCAAACAAACCACGAGGGTAATGGCCAGTGAAAAGAATCGAGAACCATGCGATTACAGCCACCACAAACATTGCGATAAGCAAAAAGAAAAGAACCACGTAATACGGTATGGCTAAGAACCATTTAATCAGCGGCCAGCCTCTGCCGAGCTGAGTTTTAACATCGGGATAAATCAAATTCAAATGCACAGCCTGTTCTTCTTCGGTTGACGGATATTCATCTCTTAATAGCAGAACGTATGAAATAACCCGGTAACTGAATTTGGTAAATGCTAAATCCCAGTCAAACCACCATTTGGGATACTTGTTTCTGAAAAGGATCATTAAAACCAAAGGGAGGAATAGAATACCACCAACCGAAAGAACAGTATGCCAGCCTCCTGCGTTAGCGCCTCAGTTCAGCGCGGCATTACCGAGAAGTCCCAGATTAATGGCGATCGGGATTGCGACAAAAATGCGGAAGAAACTGGCCGCCGCTGTTTTTATCTCTGACCGATGGTTATTTTTTTATTGTGTTCCCAGTTGTCTAAGTAGTATAATCAACCTAACTGAATATTGCTAGGGGTGCTGAAAGGCTGAGAGTTCCAATCCAAACGGAACAACCCTTGAACCTGACTTGGATAATGCCAACGTAGGAAAGCGCGAACGAAGTCCCGATTTCCTCGGGACTTTTTATTTTTTGGGGGAAAAATGCTGGTCACGATTAATGGAAAGAAATCCGATGTCATACCTGATTCAAACATTCAGGACGTCATCCGGACAAAAAATCTAGAGATGACTGCCATTATTATTGATTTAAATGGAAATATTATTGCCCCTGAGCACTGGTCTGATACTTTTTTGCATAAAGATGATGACTTAGAAATAATTCAGATTATCGGTGGTGGCTAAAATGGAAGACAAATTGAAAATCGGAGATAAAGAATTAGATAGCAGACTGTTCATAGGCACCGGTAAATTTGCCGACTATAGCCTAATTCCCAAAGTTATTGAATCTTCGAAGGCTCAGGTAGTTACGGTAGCGCTACGCCGGGTTGATTTTGGCACACCAGAAGAAAATATGCTTACCTTTCTTTCTCAGAACATTGTGCTGATGCCAAATACATCGGGGGCGCGCAATGCTTCAGAGGCCATTAGAATTGCCCGTATTGCCCGGGCAGCCGGGTGCGGAAACTGGGTAAAAATAGAAATTATAAACGACCAGAAATATTTACTGCCTAATAACTTTGAAACTATAAAAGCAATAGAAGTCCTGGCAAAAGATGGTTTTATCGTCCTGCCCTATATGAGTCCTGACCTCACCGCAGCTAAAATGATGGCTGAAGCCGGAGCAGCGGCAATTATGCCATTGGGCGCTCCCATTGGTACCAATCGTGGTCTCAAGACACGAGAATTAATTCAAATTCTCATTTCCGAGATAAACTTACCCATCATTGTTGATGCTGGTATTGGCCGTCCTTCTGAAGCTGCCGAAGCGATAGAAATGGGAGCAGCCGCTGTCCTTGTGAATACGGCGATCGCAACGGCGGATGACCCAGTATTAATGGCGGAAGCCTTTGGTCAAGCCGTGGATGCGGGGCGAAAGGCTTACCTTGCGGGGCCCGGGGCAACACACCAGTTTGCAGAAGCAAGTTCCCCTTTGACCGGTTTTTTAAGAAACGAATGAAGAAGGACATCATGACATTTAATGATGAAGCTGAGCGGTTTCAGAACTTAAATTTAACCAACATGATGGAGAGGTTTACTCCTTTCCAAATTGATCAGATACTCGCAAAATCAGAGATCCAGTGGCAGGAATTCCTCGGTTTACTGTCGCCAGCAGCCACCGGTTTGCTCGAGAACATGGCGCAAGCCGCACACAAATTGACTATCGAACACTTTGGCCGAACAATCTTGCTATACACCCCCTTGTATCTTTCCAACTATTGCGTTAATCAATGCGTTTATTGCGGTTTCAACCAGGCAAATGATATTCCGCGGCGCAAATTGACTTTGCACGAAGTTGAACTGGAAGCGCAGGCAATATCTATCACAGGTCTCCAGCATTTATTGATACTTACCGGTGAGTCCCGCCAGCATTCCCCCGTTTCTTATATTGCAGATTGTGTCTCTATTTTAAGAAAATACTTTTCTTCAATTTCAATTGAGGTTTATCCTTTATCTACCGAAGAATATGCTGATCTAATTTCCGCCGGTGTAGATGGTCTCACGATTTACCAGGAAGTATACGATCAACAAATTTACCAGCGATTACATCCAGCTGGACCGAAGCGAAATTACTCATACCGTCTCACGTCTCCTGAGCGTGCCGGGGATGCAGGAATACGGACCATAAATATCGGAGCGTTGCTGGGGTTGAACGACTGGCGCTATGAAGTATTTTTTACCGGTATTCATGCTGCTTATTTACAGAATAAATTTCCTGACATTGAAGTTGGAGTATCTTTCCCAAGAATGAGACCGCAGTTCGGCGATTTCGAGCCCGAATACAGGGTATCAGACAGTGACTTAGTCCAGAGCATTGCTGCCTTACGGCTTTTCTTACCTCGAATTGGTATCACTATTTCTACCAGAGAGAATGCCTTTTTGCGGGACAACCTGCTTAAATTGGGCGTTACTAAAATGTCAGCAGGATCATCCACAGCTATCGGCGGCCATACCGATGCCATCGATAGCATCGGTCAATTTGAAATATCCGACAGAAGGACTGTAAAGGAAATGAGAGAAACTATTTCCAAAGCCGGATATAAACCGATCCTAAAGGATTGGCATGACTTAAATGCGGGCAGGATCGATGAAACAACGTCAGTTACCTGAAACGGATTTATACGGCATTACCGCCAGCCAGTTTTCACTGGGACGCTCTAACGTTGCGGTGGTAAAACAGATGCTGGAGGCAGGCATTAAAATTATCCAGTACCGTGAGAAGGATATGTCAATGTTACGGATGTACCATGAGTGCATTGCCATTAGAGATTTAACCGCCCTATACGGAGCATGTTTCATTGTGAACGACTATATTGATTTGGCAATGGCTGTCGAATCGGACGGGGTACATATCGGTCAAGACGATCTGCCACCGGAGGAAGTCCGGAATCTGGTTGGTAATAAAATAATAATCGGACTTTCCACCCACTCTCCGGAACAGGCAGATTTAGCTGTAAAATCAGGGATAGCCGATTATATCGGGGTGGGACCATTATATAAGACGTTAACTAAAAAAGATGTCCAGCCACCCGTAGGACTCCAATATCTCGATTATGTTGTTGCTAAACACGGACTACCCTTCGTTGCTATCGGCGGGATTAAAGAATACAACATTGGTGAAGTAATTAAACATGGGGCAACATGTGTCTGTCTTGTTACCGAAATTACTGGAGCTCAGAATATCGGCCATAAAATTCAATCCGTGCGGGAAGAGATCGCGAAAGTCAAATTAAATTTAGCTTGTTGACAAATCAGTGTAATCCACGTATCACTTAACAAGTGATTTCGTGGAATTGTTGGTTGTGCCGTGCAAGAATATTGTAGATTTTCATTTGGGTTTCTTTGGTACTGTTTTCCGATTTGAGTCAATAGACAAATCGGGCTTATACCTCGTTGCTACATGAACGGCCACATGATTGATGAGACTTGTTTTCAGATAAATATGGTTGATTATTGTAAAAATTAGTAATGCAACATAATGATGAAGACCGGGGACGAAAAGAAGTCCCCGGTCTTGAAGTTGTGCTAATATTTGCACAGTTATCAGGCGGTTGCCAGCTTTAATGCCTGGTCGATATCTGCTTTGATATCTTCCACATTCTCTAAACCGATGGAGAGGCGGATGTAGTCCTGTGTGACGCCGGTTTCCTTTTGCTCTTCTGCAGTTAATTGGGCATGAGTAGTGGACGCCGGATGAATCACCAGGCTCTTGGCATCCCCGATGTTGGCGAGATGCGAGAGCAATTTAACATTTTGGGTAAATTTCTTACCCGGTTCCAGTCCGCCCTTAATACCGAAACCGATCAAGCCGCCGTATTGCCCTTTAAGATATTTCTCGGCAATTTTATGATTCGGACTGTTCTCTAACCCGGGATAATTTACCCACGACACTGATGGATGTTTGGTCAGGAAACGGGCAACCTCCAGCGCATTCGCGGAATGTTGTTTTTGTCTTAACGGCAGGGTTTCCAGTCCCTGCAGGAACAGGAATGAGTTAAACGGGCTTAAAGTCGCACCGACATCACGCAGCCACTGCACCCTGGCTTTGAAAATAAAGGCAACATTCCCCAGACCGGCGAAATCGTGAAAAACATCCCAATAAACCAGGCCGTGATAACTGGGATCCGGTTCGGTGTACTCCGGGAATTTGCCGTTATTCCACTTGAATTTACCGCCGTCCACAATAATACCGCCGATAGAAGTGCCATGCCCGCCGATGTATTTGGTGGCGGAAGTAGCCAGAATATCCACGCCATAGTCAATAGGCCGCACAATGCCAACGCCGACAGTGTTATCAACCACTAAAGGAATACCGGCATCATGGGCGATTTTGGCCAGGGCTTCGAAATCGGGGACATCCAGTTTGGGATTACCGATGGTTTCCGCATAGATGGCGCGGGTGTGGGTATCTATCGCTTTCTTAAAAGCGTCCAAATTCTGAGAATCGACGAATTTTACTGTCCGCCCCAGTTTGGGGAAAGTGTAATGAAATAGTTCATAAGTACCGCCGTAAAGGTTATTCGCGGAAACGATGTTATCGCCGACGCGCGTGACATTTAGTAAAGAGAATGTGATTGCAGATTGCCCTGATGCGACGGCTAAAGCCCCCGTACCGCCTTCAATGGCAGCCACACGGCGTTCAAAAACATCGGTGGTAGGATTCATCAGCCGAGTATAAATGTTGCCCAGCTCTTTCAGTGCAAACAGATTGGCCGCGTGATCAGAACTCTTAAAAACATACGAGGTCGTTTGATAAATCGGGACCGCGCGGGCTCCGGTTGCCGAGTCGGGACTCTCTTGGCCGGCATGTAAAGCTATCGTTTCGATTTTATAGGACACTTTATTATTTCTCCTTAATGTTTTGTTTATTAAATTCTAAATTGGTTTTACTTATTATATTGCCGGCGGTTGCGGAGCAACTTCCTGGAATAACCAGGTGCTCAAATAGCGTTCGCCGGTATCCGGGATGATGACGACGATTAATTTGCCTTTATTTTCTGGTCTCTTTGCCACTTCGATGGCGGCCCAGGTCGCAGCGCCGGAAGATATCCCAGCTAAAATACCTTCTTCTTTGGCCAATCGCCGGGCCGTAGCGCCAGCGTTTTCGTTGGTTACCTGAATAATTTCATCCACTACTTCCCGATTGAAGACATCGGGCACAAAACCCGCTCCAATACCCTGGATTTTGTGCGGTCCGGGTTTGCCTCCCGATAATACCGGCGAGGCGGCCGGTTCAACGGCGATAGCTTTAAAGCCGGGTTTTCGCTGTTTTAAAACTTCAGAAACACCGGTAATTGTGCCGCCGGTGCCGACGCCGGCCACGAGGATGTCCACTTTTCCATCCGTATCGCGCCAGATTTCTTCCGCGGTGGTCAAGCGGTGAATTTCCGGATTCGCCGGATTTTTAAATTGCTGCGGCATAAAGTAATTCGGATTGGCAGCTGCCAGCTCTTCTGCCTTCTTAATCGCGCCTTTCATGCCGTCTGCCCCGGGCGTCAATACCAGTTGCGCGCCGAAGATGGAGAGAAGTTGTCTTCTCTCCACGGACATTGTGTCCGGCATCGTCAGGATAAGCTTATAACCCCGCGCGGCGGCGACATAAGCCAGGGCGATGCCGGTGTTCCCGCTGGTGGGTTCCACGATTACCGTGTCCTTCTTGATTAACCCCTTCGATTCTGCGTCCAATATCATGGCCGCCCCGATTCGGTCTTTCACGCTGTGGATGGGATTAAAAGATTCCAATTTAACGACCACTTCGGCCTGGGCGCCGTCGGTGACCCGATTTAATCTTACCAGCGGAGTGTTCCCGATAGTTTCGGTTAAATCACGGGCTATGCCACGAGTTAATTTTGGGATTTCAATAGTCTTGTACTGTAATTTATCTACCTTTTGATTTCTGGTTGTCATTTGTTCTTCTCCTAATTTTTTTATTACGCTCTATAAATTCAGATGGAATATATATTTTCTGTGGTTCCCTTGTCTCTTTGCCGCTCTGCTAAGTCATGGAGGGTAGTGGATGCAAGCACGTGATCCATGGCAATTTTCATCTCATACCAAATGTCTCTCACTGCACACAATTTGGATCGGGGACAAATCTTGGCATTTACCAGACATTCCACCAGATCAGTTGGACCCTCCAAAAGCTCCACTATTTCTTTAAGGTTTATCTCTTTCGCGGATTTGGTCAACACTATACCGCCTTTAGGACCGCGAACGCTCCGGACCAGCCCACCTGCAACTAAATGCGTCATCATTTGTTCTAGATAGGCCTGTGACATATTCTGTCTTTGAGCAATGTCCCTGAGTGGCACGGGAGAATCTCCTTTATAATGCAATTCTAAATCCAAAAGCACCTGAACCAAGTAGTGTGTTCGGGTTGACAACTTCATTCGCCGGCCTTTAATTGTTTATTAATTTAATCATATATATCAACATTGACTATATTTGGTACAATAACACGAAAATTCGTTCTTGTCAATAGGTAGTTGACTGGAATTATTAGAATAGTCTAGTATAACGATAGTATTATCTGATGAATCTCCATGGCGTTTTGTATCTACTATTAAATAATTTTTAAGGGGAAAAAGATCATGGATGATATCTATGAAGAAATAGTCCGGATTAAAAATAATGGGGATGTTTGCGCTCTGGCCAGTATTATTCGGGTGAAAGGCTCGACTCCGCGTCCGGAAGGTTCAAAGATGCTGGTCAAAAATGACGGCACGATTCTGGGTTCGATCGGCGGC
>Ga0208189_1001511_pt1 | contig 9847 bp, 5 predicted proteins | sample June2015DPH_10_5_FD_184702 | JGI IMG/M metagenome (GOLD analysis project Ga0208189, IMG submission 184702) | Peatland microbial communities from SPRUCE experiment site at the Marcell Experimental Forest, Minnesota, USA - June2015DPH_10_40... | ecosystem: Environmental > Terrestrial > Soil >... | reverse complement strand
GGGCGCTCCCGCAGCTCCCGCAGCTCCCGCCGTGCCAGCAGCCCCAGCAGCTCCAACCGGTCTGCGCCGAGCGCCTGCACCTGCAGTACCCGCCGGACCCGCACCCGCCGCACTCGCACCAGCCGGATCCGCACCCGCTGGACCCGCAGCAGTCGGAGCAGCAGCCGGAGCGGTAGCCGGTGGAGCTCCGCCTGGCCTCTGCTCCGCGCCCAACGCCCTCACCTCGATCTTCAGGTCGTTCGCCCCCTTCTTCAGAGCGCCCGTCACATCCCAGTGATACGGCTGCCACGAACACGCGCCCACGTCCTTTCCGTTGAGCGTCACCTTCGCATAGTCGTGCACATCGGCAATCTCCAGGAACACACGCTTCCCTTTGGGCGCCTTGGCTGCGGTGAACTGCATGCTATACGTCGCCGGCCCGGTAAACCTCGTCGTGCCCAGCTCCTCCCACGGCTTCAGAGGGGTAGTCAGCTGCTTGCCGTTCAGGTCCAGCTTCCAGTCGCCGTCCAGCGTCGCAAACGTCTCGCCCGCCGCAAACGATGGCTCCGGTGCAGCGGCAACCCCCTTGGCTAGTGGTCCCACCACAATCACCTTCGCCTCATACGGCCCCAGCGACAACGGAACGGTCACCGCATCTCCTGCCGCCTTCGCCGCCGACAGTGGATGGATCTCGCCCGTCGCCAGGTCCCAGTCCTGCGCCGTGCCATGTCCCGCAATCGTCGCCACGCGCGACTCGGTCTTGTTGCTCTCGTTGAAGAAGAAGTACATGTCGCCGTCGGTGAATTGGCGGTGCGTGTAGGTCAGTCTCTGGAACGCCGCATCCAGCTTCACGTCCGGCTTGGGCAGCGCCGCAATCACCGCCGGCGTAATGTCCCCCGACGTCTCAATCAGCGTAGCGAAGCTCAGGTCCGGCTTCTCCTGCTTCGCATCCATGAACGTCTTGTCCAGGATCAGCGTCGGCGTCTTACCCACGAAGATCACCTTGCCGCCCTGCTGCGCAAACTCCTTCAGCCGCGCCAGCCCCGTGCGCGTAATCACCGTCATCGACGGCAGCACAATCGCCTTGTAGGTCTGCCCGCTCAGGTTGGTGAAGCCGCCATTTGCCAGCGTCGCCACAGAACTCAACGACTGTTCGTCAAAGTAGTCCCAGTCGATCTGATGTTCGAACAACTGCCAGCCCAGCTTGGTCGTGCTGCGGTCGGCCTCGGTCGCCGCGTCGCCGCCCATCCATATCGTGTTGCCCGGATGGTACAGCCCAACCTGCGCCGCCGGCCGCCCAATCGACATCAGATAGCCGCCGCGGTTGCCGTACATCGCAATGATCTTGGCCTGCGGCTGCACCACGGGGTTCGTCGGCAGAGGCTCTCCGGCGGCGGCGTGCGTCCACGGCACGCGAAGCGCCAGAGTGGTGACTCCGCGCACCAGTTGGAAGTCCATCTGGTACTTGCCATCGATCCCCGTTCCGCCGCCCTCTTCCGCCCAAACCTTCGGCTTGCCGAACAGGTGCGCCGTCGAGCTGGCCAGCTTGGGGAAGTTGTTGTTGATGTTCCACGTCCCGTCCGGCGTATGCACCGCGCTCGGAATCAACTGGTTCAAATTGTCGATTCCCGGGACCTCCACGTACCGCTCGTCGCGGAAGAAGTCGCCCTCGCTGCGTTCCAGCGACTGCATGGTCTCTTCGTGGTTCAGGTGAACCAGGTACTCCACGTTGTGCGCCTTGGCCCAATTGGCCTGCTCGCCGAAGAACGAGTTCTGGAAGATGCCGCTCCACACGTCGTAGTAGTCCGCCCGCGCCAGGTCCGCGCCAGGTATCGGCTTGCGGTCGAACCACGAGGGAAGATACGGCGCCAGGTCGTATCCCTTCTTCGCCTTGAACTCCTCCAGCAGCTTCGGCGTCCATGGAATCCCGCTGCTATAGTCCGGCTCGTCGCCGAAGGTGCCCATCACGATCTTGCCGAACTGGTCGCCCACCGCGCCGTAGTACGTCTCATGCACCGTATGCAGGAAGGCGTCCGTCGCCTTCGGGTCCAGATAATCGATGATCGTGTACGTCGCGTCCTTGGCCCGCGTCCCGTCCGCGCGGTTGAAGTTCCGTGTCGGAGAGCTTAGGTACACGTGCCGCAGAAACGTCACCTGCCAGGTGTAGCGCGGCTCGTTCGGCGTGGTTCCCTCGGCCGGCGTCAGGTACTTCAACTGCATGTCCGCCGGCACCGGAATCGGAATCACCTGCTTGATCGTCCCGGTCTGGTCCGTCTCCGTCGCCCAGATCGCCAGCGTGTCCGCGGGAACCGGCATCTGCAGCGTCTGCCCCGGAGCCACATGCACCGTAATGTCCGAGACGATGTCCTGCATCCCTAGCTGCGGATAGCGCTCCGTGATATATCCCCCGGCAAACCCGCTCGGGTAGTCGCTCTCGTCCTGGATCCACATCCGCATGTTGCGCTTCGCCAGCTCGCCTACAATGTACTTCACCAGGTCCATGTGTCCCGGCGAAAGGTACGCCGGCTCGCCGTGCGCCATGTCGCGCCGCCCGGGCGACAGGTTGATCATGAAGATGCCGTTCGCCTCCATCTGGTCTAGGTCGAAGGAGATCCTCCGCCGCACATCGGCCTGGTCCGCGCCGTTCCAGCTCTGGAACTGCTGCATCGCCCCATACTCGCGCGGGGGAGACTTTAGGTTCGCCGCAACCTCCGCGGTCGACGGCACCGTAATCACCTGCCACGGACGCGCCTGTGCCTGCGTCTGCGCCTGCGCCGCAGCCTGCGCCTGCGCAGCCGTGGTCAGGACGGTGAAGAACAAAACTGGAAAGAGGAAGAGCGGGACGTGTGAGAACCTGCGCGTAGCCTTCATTGCATCGACTCCAAATCGCTGATTTTCGTGCGTCCCGGAGTATACTCCGCCGCCTGCGCAGCTAGCCACCATGCCGATTGCCGCACGTCCACCGCGCCCCAACCCGCGTCATCCTGAACGACAACCCGCGTCATCCTGAACGAAGTGAAGGACCCCTGTATTTTCTTTGTTTAATAGGGATGAGTCTCCGCGCGCCCTATACTAATTCCAAATTGCGTTCGACCCGACGCGGAGCGCGCGAACAATATCTGTCCTCCGTCCAATCCGCATCCAAGGAAGTGCCATGCCATTCAAGTGGGAGAAGTTGACCGTCAAGTCGCAACAGGCCGTCCAGGCCGCCGCCGCCCTGGCCGCCGAAAACGGCAACCCCGAAGTCCTGCCCATGCACCTGCTCGCCACCCTGCTCGAAGACCGCGAGGGCGTCGTCCTCCCCGTCCTCGAAGGCGCGGGCGTCCGTGTGCAGCAGCTTCTCGCCGGCGCCAACGCCGCCATCGCCAAGCTGCCCAAGGTCTCCGGCTCCAACGCGCAGCCCGCCATGGCCGCCTCCCTGCAGAAGATTCTCGACCGCGCCTCCAAAGAGGCCGACTCCTTCAAGGACGACTTTATCTCCACCGAGCATCTCCTCCTCGCCCTCACCGAGGCCAAAGGCGACCCCGTCCGCGACGCACTCGCCGCCATGGGCGCAACCCACGACGCCGTCCTCAAGGCCCTCTCCGCCGTGCGTGGCTCGCAGCGCGTCACCGACCAGAACCCCGAAGCCAAGTTTCAAGCCCTCGAAAAGTACGCCAAGGACCTCACCGATCTGGCGCGCAAGGGCAAGCTCGACCCCGTCATCGGCCGCGACGAGGAGATTCGCCGCGTCATCCAGGTCCTCTCCCGCCGCACCAAGAACAACCCCGTCCTCATCGGCGAACCCGGCGTCGGCAAGACCGCCATCGTCGAAGGCCTCGCCCGCCGCATCATCCACGGCGATGTGCCGGAAATATTAAAAGACAAGCGCGTCGTCGCACTCGACCTCGCCAGCATGATCGCCGGGGCCAAGTACCGCGGCGAGTTCGAGGATCGCCTCAAGGCCCTGCTCAAGGAGATCGAAGACTCCAACGGCGAGATCATCCTCTTCATCGACGAGCTGCATACCCTGGTCGGCGCAGGCGCGGCCGAAGGCGCCATGGACGCCAGCAACATGCTCAAGCCCGCGCTGGCCCGCGGAGGCCTGCGTTGCATCGGCGCAACCACCCTCAACGAGTACCGTAAGTACATCGAGAAGGACGCCGCCCTTGAACGCCGCTTCCAGGTCGTCTACGTCGGCGAGCCCAACGTCGAAGACACCATCAACATCCTGCGCGGTCTGCGCGAGCGCTACGAGTCGCACCACAAGGTCCGCATCAAGGACTCCGCCATCGTCGCCGCCGCCACGCTCTCCCACCGCTACATCTCCGACCGCTTCCTCCCCGACAAGGCCATCGATCTCGTCGACGAAGCCGCCGCCGCCCTCGCCAACCAGATCGGCTCCGTGCCCACCGAGATCGACGACCTCGAACGCCAAGCCACGTCCCTCGAAATCGAGCAGGCCGCCCTCAAGCGCGAAAAAGACGAAGCCTCCCGCGAACGCCTCGATGCGGTCCGCAAAGAACTCGCCGAGGTCCGCGAGCAGTCCAAGGCCCTCCGCGCCCGCTGGCAGCAGGAGCGCGGGGCCATCGGCCGCATCGCCGAACTCAAGACTCACCTCGAAGCCCTCCGCTTCGAGGCCGAAGAGCAGACCCGCAAGGGCAACCTCCAGCGCGCCGCCGAACTCCAGTACGGCGAGATCCCCAAGGCCGAAGCCGAACTCCGCAAGCTCACCGAATCAGCATCTCCAGACGCGAAAGCCCCGCACCGAATGCTCAAGGAAGAGGTCGACGAGGAAGACATCGCCGCCGTCGTCTCCAAGTGGACCGGCATCCCCGTCGCCAAGATGCTCGAAGGCGAGATGCAGAAGCTCGTCACCATGGAAGACCGCCTGCGTCAGCGCGTCATCGGCCAGGACGCCGCGCTCACCGTCGTCGCCAACGCGATTCGCCGCTCCCGCGCCGGCCTCTCCGACCCCAAGCGTCCCATCGGCAGCTTCATCTTCCTCGGCCCCACCGGCGTCGGCAAAACCGAGACCGCCCGCGCCCTCGCCGAGTTCCTCTTCGACGACGAGTCCGCCATGGTTCGCATCGACATGTCCGAGTACATGGAGAAGCACGCCGTCGCCCGCCTCATCGGAGCGCCTCCCGGCTACGTCGGCTACGACGAGGGCGGCCAGCTCACCGAGGCCGTCCGCCGCCGCCCCTACGCCGTCATCCTCTTCGACGAGATCGAGAAGGCCCACGCCGACGTCTTCAACGTCCTCCTGCAAGTCCTCGACGACGGCCGCCTCACCGACTCCAAGGGCCGCACCGTCGACTTCAAAAACACCGTCCTCATCATGACCTCGAACCTCGGCGCCACGCAGCTCACCACCGCCTGGGCCAATGGCGAAGAAGGATTCGCGGAGGCCACCGAGCGCGTCCTCGCCATCCTGCGCGAGCACTTCCGCCCTGAATTCCTCAACCGCATCGACGATGTCGTCGTCTTCCACCCCCTCGGCGAAGAGCAGCTCACCCGCATCATCGACCTCCGCCTCGCCGAGCTCACCACCATGCTCGCCGACCGCAAGATCACCCTCACCCTTACCCCCGCCGCGCGCCGGTTCATCTTCAAATCCGGCTACGACCGCGCCTACGGAGCGCGCCCCCTCAAGCGCGCCATCCAGCGCCTCGTCCAGGACCCCCTCGCCGTCAAAATCCTCGACGGCTCCGTCCGCCACGGCGACCACGTCACCGTCGACGCCTCCAAATCCGCCTTAACCTTCAACGTCGGCCCTTGAGCCATCCAAAATCGCATGACCGCTATCCGCAGCAGTCTGCAGGAGGGGAAGACCTTCGAAAATCCTCTTCGTTCACGCCCTCAAAGGTTGCGATTCGGAGTATGTCGTATTCCTGAGAGTGCTCCGTAACGATACCCACCAATGGGTAGGCAAGGTCAGTCATAAGAGCAACCGGCCCACCACTCAACCCTCCAACATCGGCACCCGGCGGTGGCAGCGACTCTCCACCAAAGCTAATCAGATCCTTCTGCTCGATCTGACAACAGAAATAGCCTTCGCCGACGCTCGCTACACGAAACATCGCAGAATACGGACCTGCCTCAATGTTCGCAGGGCCGAGTTCCCGCAGAAGTCTGGGAAACCCTGCAACAAGTACTACTTGGCCAACAGTAGGGTTCAGAGGTGGCCAACCAACAGTTGCTGAAAAGACGAGTGAGATAGCGTCGCAAGCAGAAACTACCTCCTGATGCGACAACTCCAAAAAGACAATGTCCCTCTCAGCATTCCTCCACACGACGCGTTCAAGTGGGTTAATGGGAGGGAGATGCCCGAACTGCCAATTTACAATTTCAAGTCGTTTCCGCTCCTCATACTCACGAAGAACATGATTGGCTGTGATGGCAAACCAGCGTGGGCCAAGTTGAAGCACACATCCCGTTGCGGTATTGACCTTCCCTCCGATTGAAAGGGGCGGCGCTATGGCGACAGGGATCGCATAGCTCTGAACAAGCTCGACAATTTTCCGAGCAACCTTCCGGTAGCGATCCTGTTCAGCCTTGGGAAGGGCTTGAAATTCAGGAGATCCCTGTAGCTCACTCATTTCCCAATTCTCTGCCAATTACGTCGAGATCGCCAGATGCAAAACACTGGACGCACAATTCATAAAAGTCTTCACCGCACCATGAGGAAACAGAAACGGAACGGTATAGACTGACTGTCGTGAGTGCCTAATCGAAGGAACTGGAAGGAACGAAGTGGCAGACTCAAGCCTTCATTACGCAGAAATAATCGGTCAAGAGGACGCAGTAGCCAGACTTAAAGCCTTCACAAAGCTATTTGCATCATCCGGAGCAACGCCAGCGCACATCCTGCTCATCGGCAATGCTGGGATGGGAAAAACGACCATCGCAATCACCGTCGCAAACGAGCGCAAGGTTAGATTTCAGCAAACGACTGCGGCGAGTATCGCGGTACAAGGCGACCTCACGGCCCTTGTGACAAATCTCCTCGAGGGACAAGTTGTCTTGCTCTCCAATATCCAATTTTTACGGAAGCCTATCTTGGAAAAACTGCGCGGTGCATTGCGCGACGCGAAGCTGACAATCACTATCGGGCAGGGGCCAGCGGCTAGAGCTCATGTAATGGAAATTCACCCCTTCACCCTGATTGCAACATGCCCAAGAAAGTCTGACTGTCCAGCGGATTTGTTCAACGAGTTCTCTTTGGTCTTGACCCTCCAACCGTATTCCAAGAACGAACTACAGGCTCTCGCTGTGAGCATCGGAAAATCTGCTGGAATCTCACTTGAGCCTGGGGCCGCTGAGTTAATAGCAAGAGCGTCCGATGGTCGGCCAGGTCATATTGCGTCTACCTTGCGTCGGCTGGCGAAGGCAATAAACAAAGCAGCCATTAGCGAAGAGGACGTTGCGCGAGCATTTGCAGCATTCGGAATCGCGGTACGGTCAGATGCGTCCCACGAAGGAGCTGCAAGTATCAGAGATTTATCAGGGGTGGAATTTGAGAGCTTGATTTCAGGTCTGCTTACTCGAATGGGATTTCAAGCGGAGATGACAAGGACAACGGGAGATGGAGGGATCGACATAATCGCAATGCTGGACAAGCCGATTGTTGGAGGGCGGTATCTGTTTCAGTGCAAGCGATTCGCACCCGAAAATCTCGTGGGTGCGCCCACAGTGAGGGACTTCTATGGGGCAGTCACGGCAGACCGGGCTGTGAAGGGAGTATTCATCACAACGTCAAGCTATACGGCACAGGCACGAGAGTTCGCGGAAAAGGCTGGGGTGGAACTGATTGACCTCGTGCAGCTTGAAAAACTGTTTCTCGAATACGGACTGACACAGTTAGCCGAGGATTAGACGCATCGCGCCCCGCGCGACCGCCTTCATTGCCAAGACCAAATTCTTCGGGTGTCACCCAGTCCTCGAAACTTGATATTATGTCAAGAATAGAGGTCGTAACCCGATGGAATCGCAAGGAATGACCCAGCAGAACCTGACCGAGCACATTGCAACCGACGAGAATCCGTTCCACTTTGTAGATTCCGGCCTCGACAACGTCTTTCTGGTAGGAATCAAGTACTTCACATCCACAGACGGAAAAATTGTGGCTGAAATCCCGGCCCTGAAGCAGTTGATGCGCCTCATCGCGCGTGACCTTGTCCTCTCCAAATCCGACCTGACCGGCGCAGAAGTGCGTTTCCTCCGCAAGCGGCTGGGCAAGAAGGCCACCGAGTATTGCAAATATCTGGGCCTCGAACCGGAGACGCTCTCGCGCATCGAGAACGGCAAGCAGCCCATTTCCAGCGCGACGGAGAAGCTGGCGCGGCTCTCATACGCCATCCTCTCCGAAGAGTCCGGCCTCTACGACCACGCAAGGACCATCCTTCAATCCATGCTGGATGAACTCAAGCCCACCAGGGAAAAGATCGTTCTGGAAATCCGCGACGACAACGAATGGCGAGAAGCCGCCTAAGCCGGGTGCCCCATTCCTCGCGGTCTTATCGCGATGGGTGGGGTATCGCGCGGATAGCTTCGTGTGCTCCGCACTCACACAACCGTACCTTCACCCCCGGAAGTATGGCTTCAGGTAGGTATCGATCGCGTAGCGGATATATTCTTTCTGCTTGTCTGTCGGAGGTGTGCCGCCTCTGCCGCCGCCTCCGCCCGCGCCTGCTCCGCCGCCGGGTCTGGCTCCGCCGCCGGCTCTCGCACCCCCAAGATCGCCTCCCGCTGGAGCACCGGCACGCTGCGCTTCCTGCTCCATGGGCTGCGGCCGCGACTTCGTCCCCTCCGGAAAGACCCCCCGCGCCACCATCATGTATCCGGTCGCGCCTGGGATCGCCGCAAACGTCTGCACCCGCGCGTACATGTCGAAGGCCGCGCTCTTCTTGCCCGCCCATTCCAGTTCCATCACCTGCTGCAGCAGCTCGGCGTACTGCGGCGTCGGGCACAGTCCCACAATGCCCAGCTGCATCTTTTCCAGCAGTTGATCGCCCGTTCCTCCGCCCGCCGACCACACCGCCAGCTTGTTGCCGGTGCGCTCGATCAGTTGCGGCGCGCGCTCCATAATATTGCCGACCTCGTCCTTGGTCGCCTTCATCGTCGGGATCTGCTGGAATAGCTGCACCATCAGGTCCACGCTCACCGTGCCTCGCGACTGCACAATCAGCGGAAGGTCGGTGGCCGCGGCGATGGCCTTGTAGTAGTCGAGGATGTCCTGGTCGCTGCGGTTCCAGCCGTTGTTCAGCGGGATCGCGCCGATGGCGTCCGCGCCATGCGCCGCCGCGTGCTTGGCGTAGCGCACGGCGGTCGGCGTGTCCCACGCATTGTTCTGCACCTCGATCACAATGGCCGACTTGCCGCCCTTGCCCGCCGCCAGAATCGCCTCCGTGCCCTCAATCCGTTCCGCGTCCGACATCGTCGCCCAGCTGCTCGCCCACGCCGGCCATATCATCCCGGCCACGCGCCCTTTGTTCAGCCACTTCACCTCCGCCGCCAGCGCGTCCGTGTTCAGTTTGTCCTCCGGCGTGAACGGCGTCTCCATGATCGGATACAGACCCCGCAGCGGCTTGCCGCTCGGCGTCTTCAGGTCCGCGCCCTTCACGTCGGCAAACTGCGCCGCGGCAGCCTGCGCCTCCGCCACAACCTGCGGCAGCGCGGCAGCCAGCCCCACCATCCCCACACCCTGTAGGAAGTCCCGTCGGTTCAAACGATTTTCAGCGGCAGCGTCGCGCATAGTCACTCTCTGCTCCTTAGGAATTGATCTCGTCGTTCATGGTTCACATCGCCCGCAGATGCGCGGCCGCGAATGCCTGGCAACGCGGTCGTACGCTCTCTCCCGGCATGAGTTCGAAATTATACGCGACCC
>Ga0208189_1001498_pt1 | contig 9906 bp, 8 predicted proteins | sample June2015DPH_10_5_FD_184702 | JGI IMG/M metagenome (GOLD analysis project Ga0208189, IMG submission 184702) | Peatland microbial communities from SPRUCE experiment site at the Marcell Experimental Forest, Minnesota, USA - June2015DPH_10_40... | ecosystem: Environmental > Terrestrial > Soil >... | reverse complement strand
TCGTGAGAACCCAAGGACGGCGCTGCTGGTGGCGGGCGAATTCGTCTCGACGGACCTGGAACGGGCGGTCGAGCCGCTCATGGGCGGGGCCGGCGTGATCCGGTTGGGGTATCTCAAGGAGCGCGAGTTCTGGCTGGCGGCGGCGGCGGTGGATGCATGCATCAACCTGCGTTATCCGGGGGCGGGGGAGACTTCGGGGATCACTATCCGGCTGATGGGGATCGGCAAACCGGTCATGGTGACGGACGCGGCGGAGTGCGCGCGGTTTCCCGAGGACGCCTGCTTGCGGATCGCGCCCGGCGTGGCGGAGCGGGAATCCTTGCGCCAACATATGATTTTGCTAACATCTATGTCTGAGGTGGCCGGCGCCATCGGCCAACGGGGAGCCAGACATGTCGGGGCGCACCATCGGGTGGAGCTAATCGGGAAGCAGTATTGGGATTTGTTGTGCGAGTGCTGCACCTAGCGCGGCTGATTTTCTACCTGCTTTGCGTGGGTTTGGCCTGGGGGCAAAGGGCCGCCCTCAAGCAACTGCACGTGCCGGTGCCGATGCGCGACGGAGTGCATCTTTCGGCCAACGTTTTTCTGCCCTCCGAACATGCTAGGGTGCCTGCCATCCTGGTGCGCACGCCGTATGGGAAGGGCGCCGACATCACCTCGAATTACCAGGCCTTCGTGGACCACGGCTACGCGGTGATGGTGGAGGACGTGCGCGGGCGCTACGAATCGGAGGGGTCGTTCCAGCCACTCGAACAGGAGCCGGCGGACGGCGACGACACGTTGAACTGGATCGCACGGCAGCCGTGGTCGGACGGCAAGGTCGGCATGATGGGCGGTTCGTACCTGGGAATCGTGCAGTGGAAGGCGGCGGTGCTCGACAATCCGCACCTGAAGGCCATCTTCCCGGTGGTTTCAGGGTACGACGATTACCGCGACCGGTTCTACTCGACGGGCGGCGCCATGAAGCTGGGGAACCGGCTGGAGTGGATGTGGGAGAACCTGAAGGTGCAGGGTTATCACCCGGAGTTCAGCAAGTTTGTGTTGCACCTGCCGATACGCACGGCGGACGTGGCGGCCACCGGCAGGCCGTCGGAAATGTACCGGGAGGCGGTGGACCATCCGGCGTTCGATTCGTTCTGGCGCGCGATCAGCACCAAAGAGCAGATTCAGAAGGTCCGCATCCCCGTGTTTTCGGTGGGGGGGTGGTACGACAACTTCGCCCAGAGCGATCTGGAGGCCTACGCGGCGCTGCACAAGACTTCGGGGCTAAACCGAATTCTGGTAGGGCCGTGGCCGCACAACATGTCCTATCAGTTTGCGGGCGTGGATTTCGGGCCCCAGGCCTCGGTGCCGATGCGCTCGCTGCAACTGGAGTGGTTCGACCAGTGGCTAATGGGGAAAGACACGCCGCTGATTTCCAAGCCGCCGGTCGAGATCTTCGTGATGGGCGCCAACCGATGGCGCGAGGAGCGCGAGTGGCCGCCCGAGAAGGCGCGCGCGCGGAACTTCTACCTGGACGGCAGCGGCCGCGCCAACACGCTGGGTGGCGACGGCGCTCTAAGCGACAGGCCAGCGCGGCACGGCTCCCAGGACCATTATGTGTTCGATCCGCGCGACCCGGCGCCGACGCGCGGTGGCGCGGTGTGCTGCAACCCGCGAGTGTTCCCGTGGGGGCCCATGGATCAGCGCCCGGTGGAGCGGCGCGCGGACGTGCTGGTATACACCAGCCGGCCGCTGAAGAGGGAGGTGGAGGCCATCGGGCCGGTCAAGGTGGTGCTCTACGTCTCGACCAGCGCGAAAGATACGGACTTCACGGCGAAGCTGGTGGACGTGTTCCCGGACGGTTACGCGCGCAACCTGACGGACGGGATTTTGCGGCTGCGGTACCGCAACTCCCTGGAGAAGCCGGAACTGGCGCAAGCCGGCGAAATCTACATGGTGGCTGTGGACGCGGGCGTCACCAGCAACGTGTTTTTGAAGGGCCATCGAATCCGGGTGGAGGTTTCCAGCGGCAACTTTCCGCGATTCGACCGCAACCCCGGCACGGGCGCTCCGATTGCGGATGAGACCCGGCTCATCAAGGCCAGCCAGACGGTGTATCATGATCGCGCACACCCCTCGCGCGTGGTGCTGATGGTCATGCCGGAGAAGGGGTAGACCCGCTCGCTGTTAACCGAGGATAGCAGAGAAAAACCAGAGTAATCTTCCGATATGGCAGATAGCCATGTCGCCGGAGCTCAATACGTGCGTGCCAACCGACCTGCGTCTGCTCGGTCACTGCCGGCGAGTCGCGGCGGTAGCACAGTGTATTGCCCACCAGTTGTTTCTGGCCGCTCCGGTGAAGGTGAGTGTCGAGTCGGCGGCGCTGCTGCACCATTCGCCGGTTGAAGCTCTTCCCGACGTGGCGGACGAGGAGGCTCTGGTCCCCGCATTGCTGCGCACGTTTCGTCACGCGGCGGATGCCCCGAAACACCTCCGGCAACTGGCCGAGATCATCCATATCGCGAATCGCTTTGACGAGCTTTACGACCTCCGCGCCACCGACCCGCGTTCGACGGCGGAAATCCTCGTCGAGCTGCGCCGTTGGGCGCAAGAGAATTCATGGAGCATGGACCCCGTGAGGGCGCTGGAGAAGGTGGCGCGGGAGACGGAAGTCAAGGCTTTCGCCAAGTGCCCGCTCCCGGTCTTTCCGCAGGCTGCCGTTCGCGTTGTGCAACTTCTGGACCAACCGGAATCCAGCGTCGCGCAGATCGAGAGAATCGCGGCGGCCGATCCAGTGATCGCCGGGAACGTGGTGCGGGTCGCCAACTCGCCATTATTCCTGGGCTACCCGGAGGTAGCCACGATTCGCAACGCGGTCATGCGCCTGGGCTACCTGACGACGCGCAAGATCATTCTGGCCACCGTCTTCCGGCCGCTATTTCTGCGGCCATCCATGCGGCCGCTGCTGGAACATGCCCTGGAAGCGGCGGAACTGGCGCATTACCTTGCGGCCCGGGCGCGGGCGATCGACCGGGAAGAGGCCTTTCTGTGCGGGCTGCTGCACGACGTCGGGAAGCTGCTGATCGACCAGCTCAATCTGTTTGATTCCGCCAGGGTGCGCGGGCTGCTCGATCATGGTTGCCCGCCGGTGTACGCGGAGAACCTCCTGATCGGGTGCGACCATGGAAAGGCGGGCGGGGACATTGCCGCGCACTGGAAATTTCCCGCCAGGCATGTAAAGGCCATCCGCTACCACCATCAGCCGGAAGGAATCGATTCCCCTATGGCGCACTTGCTCTACCTGGTCGAGTGGCGTCTGGATCACCTGGAAGACACGCCGTCCGCGGACCGGGTCGCTCTCTGCATGGGCAGCACCGGCATCACGGATGACAGTCTCGAAGCCTGGCACAACGACCGGTCGCCGGTGGCTATGATCGCCTGAAGGTCAGTTGCCGCCGGCGACATCGTCCGGCTACCATTTGAAACATGCTCGGAAAGTCCGTCGTCCGCGCCTCGGCCATAGCGGCTGTCATCCTGCTGTACTTGCCACGCCCGGCCGCGGCTCAAACCGTTCCCACGCCGGAATCGGTGCTGGGCCATAAGCCCGGCGATGATTTCTACCTGGCCAGCTACGACGATTCGCGGGAATACTTCCACCGCCTGGCCGCTAGTTCCAACCGGATCAAGATAATTTCCGTGGGTAAGACAACACGCGGCCTGGATTGGGAGATCGCGCTCATCTCTTCGCCCCAGAACCTGGCCAAGTTGGACCAGTACAAGTCCATCTCCCAGCGGCTGGCCTTGGCCCGCGGGTTGACCGACGAAGCCGCCCATGCGCTGGCCCGTGAAAGCAAGGCCATCGTGCACATCGATGGCGGCATGCACTCGAGCGAGGTGGCCGGCGCGCAGCAGTCCATTCTGCTGGCTTACAAGCTGGTGGCCACCCAGGGCGATCTCGAGATCGACGCCATCCTGGACAACGTGATCGTGATGCTTTGGCCTACGCTCAACCCGGACGGCCAAAATGAGATAGTCGCCTGGTACCGCAAGAACCTGGGCACGCCCTATGAGGTGAGCCCCTTGCCGGATCTGTTTCAAGAGTATGTGGGCCACGACAACAACCGGGATGGCTACATGAACAACATGCTCGAATCGCGGGAAGTCACCCGCGCGGAACTGGAGTGGGCCCCGGTGGTCTTCTACTGCCATCATCAGACCGCGCCGTTCCCCACGCGGATTTTCATCCCGCCTTTCACCGAGCCAATCTCCTCCAATATTCACCCTCTGATGATGCGCTGGCTGAATGTGCTGGGCATCAACATGGGCGCGTACCTGGACGAGCACCAGATGCCCGGCGCGGTCCACCGGGTAGGTTTCGACAACTGGTATCCGGGGTTCCAGGATTTCACTGGCATTTTCCGGAACAGCATCTCTTTCTTCACCGAAACAGCCCTGTATCGCTATGCAACGCCACACTTCTACACGGTCGAGGACTTTCCGAAGGATCGCCAGCCCTTGCGCTCGGAGGTGTTCTACAACAGCCCCTGGAAAGGCGGCTGGTGGCGCCTGGGCGATGCCGTTCGCTATATGCTGGGCGGCTCGATGGCGGTGCTGGACACGGCGGCGAAATACCGCGAAGTGCTGCTCTTCAACCGCTACCAGGCCGGCCGGGATAACATCGAGCGATTCCGCAACGAGCCGCCATTTGCCTACGTGATTCCGCAGGAGCAGCACGATCCGCCCACGGCCGCAATCCTGGTGGAGAAGCTGCTCATCAACGGCATCGAGGTGCATCTGGCCGCGCAGCCATTCGCCGCCAACGGCCGGGAGTACCGGAACGCGTGGGTGGTCCTGATGGACCAGCCATTCTCTCCGCTGGTGAAAGAACTGTTCGAGCCGCAACATTACCCGGATTTGCGCGAGTCGCCGAATGGGCCGCCCATCCGGCCCTACGATGTGGCAGGTTGGACCCTTCCCATGCAGATGGGGGTGGAAGTGGCGGCCGTTCTCAAGCCAGTTACCCAGGAACAGCGCGCCGGCCTCGAACCGATCAAAGAAGCGACGTTTCCCGACGGCGGCGTTCAGGGAACCGGCGCGGCCTACGTGATCGGCCATCGGGCCAACGCCGGTTTCAAGGCGATCAACGAGGCCCTCAAGGCCGGCGCCCAGGTTGGATTCGCCAAGGCTGACGGGGAAGCGGGCGCCATGGTGGTTTCCGGTATCGATCGTCAGCGCCTGGCGGAGATCGCGCGCAAATATTCCGTGAACGCTGTGGCGGTCGCCAAACCGCCCCAGGACGAGGTCTCGACGAAGAAACCCCGCGTCGGCCTGTACCGCTCCTGGGTGCCGGACATCGACGAGGGGTGGACTCGATGGATTCTCGAGGATTACGGTTTCGCGCCCGTTACCCTGCGCAACGGCGACATTCAGGCCGGGCACCTGCGGGAGCGGTTGGATGCGATCATCATCCCCGACGCCATGCCGAGGTCGATCCTGGACGGTTATGCGCCGGGTTCGATTCCCGGAGAGTACGCCGGCGGCCTGGGCACAGCGGGCGTGGACGCCTTGCGCTCTTTCGTGGATGGAGGAGGCACTCTGATCGCATTCAACAACGCCTCGCTGATGGCCATCGATGAGCTTCATTTGCCGGTCGCCAATATTCTGAGCGGCCTGAGTAACGACCAGTTTTACTGCTCGGGATCGCTTCTTCGAGTAGAGTTGCGCGACCCGGGGCATCCGGCGCTGTGGGGAATGCCGCGCGAGCCGATTATTATGTTCGAGCGGGGACCGGCGTTCGAGCAGAAGAGCGGTTTCCGGGGCGCGGTTCTGGCAACGTACCCCAGGGACCGGAATCCGCTGGAGAGCGGTTACCTGCTGCACCCCGAACGCATTCAGGGAAAAGCCGCCGCGCTCGAGGTCTTCCAAGGCGAGGGGCGAATCTATCTGTTTGGCTTCAAGCCGCAGTGGCGCGGGCAATCGCACGGCACCTACAAGCTGGTATTCAACGCCATCTACGATTCTCCCAGCATGGCCAGGCCCAGCACCTTTCAGAGACCGGCGGAGCCAGCGAATCCGCAGATGGAAAGCTGGAGCCGAGTGGTGGACCAGGTTCACGCCGACCTGGCCGCGCTGCTGCGCCAGAATCGGGCGTTCTTTGCGGCCCGAGGGCCGGCTGCGGTGGAAGAGCGGAGTAAGCTGGCGGCGGCCATCGACCAGTTTGAGAAGGAACGGATTACCGAGGTCGAAGATGCCGCCGGTGGCCTGGACGAGGCCGGCAAGAGGAGAGCCGGCGACTATGTCCGGCAGTTGCGGAGGATGGCAACCGACTTGAGGACCAAGGAATTCGAGGCTGCCGCGGATGCCGGCGTGCTAGCGGAGCGGTATCGGCTGGCGGCGCTCGAGCAAGAGATCGCAGCGGGACCACCCAGGCCGTAGTTAGTAACCCACTTACCCACGGCGAGTCACTTGAGTGTATAATCAGTTGTCTATGCCTGCACATCTGGATTCCGAAACTCTTCAAGCGGCGCTAGTGGGCTATCAGCACCAGCTTGAGCAAATCAATGCGAAGATGGCCGAACTTCGTGGCCAACTGAAGGCCGAGGCTCCCGCCGAAGCAGCGCCGACTGGCCGCGGCGGGAAACGCCCGTTGAGCGCGGCCGCAAGAAAACGGATTGCGCGAGCGCAGCGGAAGCGGTGGGCCGAGTTCCACAAGGCCCAAGAGGCGCCCGTGAAGAAGCGGAACATGAGTCCCGCCGCCCGCGAGCGCATTGCCCAAGCTACGAGAAAGCGATGGGCTGAGTTCAGGGCGAAGAAGGCGGCGGCTGAGAAAGCCGCGACGAAGGCAGCCAAAAAAGCTGTGGCCAAGAAGCCCGCGGTAAAGAAGGCCCCGGCCAGCGTGGCAGCGACTTCGTAGCATCCGGCCAATTGATAGGGCAAATGGGTTGCAGGTGGCGAAGTGTCGCCCAAGCGCGTTTGAGCTATCCTGGGGCTATATGCGTCGAATCGCGTGCCTTTCGTTGGCCGCCGTGGCGGTACTGCACGGGCAGAACATAAAGACCGGGCCGGCGGTGGGCAACCCGCTGCCCGAGTTCTCGGCGCCGGACCAGGCGGGCCGGACCCAGACACTGAAGTCCATCATGGGACCCAAGGGCGCCATGCTGGTGTTCTTCCGTTCCGCGGACTGGTGACCGTACTGCAAGATCCAGCTCGTGGAGCTGGAACAGAACCTGGATCGCATAAAGAAGCAGGGCCTTGGCCTTGCGGCCATCAGTTACGACTCGGTGGAGATATTGAAGAATTTCGCCGACCGGAAGCACATCACCTTTCCATTGCTCTCCGATCCGGATTCGAAGATCATCCGCGCCTTCGGCATTTTGAACGAGACGGTGAAGCCGGGGACGGCGCAGTTTGGCATTCCGAACCCCGGAACGTACGTCGTGAATACCAAGGGGACGGTTGTCGCCAAGTATTTCGTGGATACCATTCGCGAGCGCGTATCCGCTTCCGACATCCTGGTGCGGCAGTTTGGCGCCGTGGCGAACGAGGCCAGCGGCTCGGTTGAGACCGACCACCTTCGCCTGACTACGGCTGCGAGCACGGCCGTGGCGCGGCCGGGACATCATATAGCGCTCAGCCTGGATCTCGATCTCAAGCCCAACATGCACGTCTACGCTCCCGGCGTGGAGGGTTACATCCCGATCGATTGGAAGCTCGAGGAAAGCCCCGCGGCGAAGGCGCAGCCGTTCGAGTACCCGGCCTCGCGGAAGTTGCACCTGAAGGCAATCGGCGAGACCGTGCCGGTGTATCGAGGGCGCGTGCGGATCACGCGGGAAATCACCTTCGGGCAGGAAGACGCCGTGAGGCCGCTGGTCACCCCCGCAGGCGAGCTGATTCTGAAGGGATCATTGCGGTACCAGGCTTGCGACGACCGAAAGTGCTACCTGCCGGAAACGATCCCGCTGGAATGGCACTTCCGTTTCGAGGGTCTGGACCGAGAGCGAGCCCCGGTTAGCCTGCAGCGCAAGGCCCAATAGGCAAAAAAAACAGCCCCCAAAAAATTAATGGCCCCGAGCTGGGTATCTCGGGGCCTGCACTCAGAGAGTTGGCGGTGGGAGGGGACTCACCGCCAGGGATGCTGTCTGTGTTGTTTCAATACTAGCAATTTAAGATCTGCTTGTCCAGTGATTTCTTCAATCATTTTTGCGGGGTGATTCTGTCACCCCTGTTTGGGGGCACCTCATATAGTACCAATAGCCCATCACTGTTCGCCATTTCGCCGGGAAAAGTAAAAGGCCCCGAGCTGGGTATCTCGGGGCCTGCACTCAGAGGGGTTGGCGGTGGGAGGGGACTCACCGCCAGGGATGCTGTCTGTGTTGTTTCAATACTAGCAATTTAAGGCCTTCTTGTCCAGTTTTTTTTGGAAATTTTTTTTTGCGCCCGGTTGGTGCCGTGCATTGACCGGACTACGGCTGGAGTGCCGCCTCCCTCGTAGTCCCGGTTAGCGCCTCCGGACTAACCAAAGACATCTTGAGCGCACTGCCGGTCCATTGTAGTTTGGCGGAAGGAAGGTGGTGCGTGGTGACCGAGACTCGCGAGGAACAGACCTTCGGCAAGGAAAAGCGGGAAAGGCGCATGAAACGGCGCTTCGAGATCGCTGAACAGGTGCGCTACAAGATGCTTTACGGCCAGCGCATCGCCGAGACCGGCACGGGGAAGACCCTGAACATCTCGAGCGGCGGAGTGTGGTTCACTACCGAGAACATACTCATGGTCGGCATGCCGATCGAATTGTCGATGAACTGGCCGGTTCTGCTGAACGACTCCTGCCCCATGAAGCTCATGATCTACGGCTGTGTCATACGGAGCAATGAAAAAGGCGCGGTCGTGGCGATCGAACGGTACGAATTCCGCACCCAGGGTTCGCGGGCGCTTCACCAGCCGGTGATACCGGCGCCCGTGGAGATCCGCCTGCCAGGTTAGATCCTCGTCCCCAAGGCGCTACAAGGCCCGCAACAGGCGCGCCGGCAGCGTCACCAGCGCCCACACCAGCGAGAGCGCGCCGCCGACGGCAATCCCCACCAGCCGGAACGGCAGCAGCAGCAGCCAAACCAGGGGGTAGAGCACCAGCGCGATCAGGGCCAGGGGCCAGCACAGCACCAGTAAAATGCACCACAGGAGAAACTTCACCACGGCAAGCCTCCGCTTCCGTCATATTGATACGCATACAGCCTAACAATTGTTCGAGTCTGCTAGGATGAAAATTCTCATCCGATGTTGCGCTTTGAGACGGCCGGAGAGTCCCATGGCGAGTGCCTCGTGGCGACGCTCACAGGGCTTCCCGCCGGCATACCCATATCGTTGGACGCCGTCAACCACGAGTTGTGGCGCCGCCAGCAGGGCTACGGCCGCGGCGGCCGCATGAAGATCGAGGAGGACCGCGCCCACATCGTGGCGGGCGTCCGCCACTCCCGCACCATCGGCTCGCCGGTGGCCATCCTGATCGGCAATCGGGACTGGCGGAACTGGAGCGAGGCGCTTCCGGTGGAGGACACCGAGGGCGCCGACGACCAGCGCAAGCCGGTGACGCGGCCGCGGCCGGGCCACGCCGACCTGGCGGGCGCCATCAAGTACGATTTCCACGACGCGCGCTACATTCTGGAGCGCGCCAGCGCGCGCGAAACGGCGGCGCGTGTGGCCGTGGGCGCGCTGGCCAAGGCGCTGCTGGGAGAATTCGGCATCCAGGTGTTGAGCCATGTGATCGCCGTGGGCCCGGTGCGGATCGAGAGGGCGGTCGCGTGGGAGGAGATTGTGGCTCTCAGCCGCCAGCCGGAGGTGCTGCTCGGCTGCGTGGATATGGAAACCGAAGTCCGTATGAAAGAAGCGGTCGACGAAGCCTACCGCACCGGCGATACCGTGGGCGGCGTT
>Ga0208189_1001496_pt1 | contig 9923 bp, 10 predicted proteins | sample June2015DPH_10_5_FD_184702 | JGI IMG/M metagenome (GOLD analysis project Ga0208189, IMG submission 184702) | Peatland microbial communities from SPRUCE experiment site at the Marcell Experimental Forest, Minnesota, USA - June2015DPH_10_40... | ecosystem: Environmental > Terrestrial > Soil >... | reverse complement strand
GGTCTTGGTGGTGTCGCTGATGCGTTTGCTACCAATGTAGTGGTAGATCTTGACAGACTTCGACGACAGGGCCTTTGAGCCGCTCTTGAGGGTGGCGGTGAAGGTGACCTTTTGATTGACAGTGGGAGTGAGCGTGCTGGCCGAAAGAGAGAGCTGGGTTGACTGTCGGGTGGAGGATGCGGTGGCAGCGACCGGGGCGGGAACTGCGCCCACTGTGACGACACCTGCAAATACCACGGTAATTAGAAGAACTGCTACAGAAACTGGGACGATGTTATATGCGCGCATGGGTTTGCCTCGGTAAACCGTTCCTTTACGTAAGACGCGTCAGAGGGGCATAAAAAGGCTTCGGTCAAACGATATCGCTAAAACGACGCAGCGATGTCGAAATGGCAAAAAAATGGCTACGAACGAACGATCTGGCGTCGGTTTGATCGCCCCTCTTGTTTCCACTGCCCTCGCCACAGCCGCTTAACAGGTGCCTCGTTGTGCGTAGCGGGTTCTTCTTTCGGGGTGATGGACAACCAGCTTTTTCTTAAAGCGCTGCTAGCATGAAGCAAAACCCGTAGTGAGCGGAACACGTACGCGGTACATCAAACTTAAGCGTTTCAAGGCGATGATTGGGGTTTTACGTGCTCTTTTGTGCTTCTCGCCTAAGGCGGCCGTATCGGTTACGTAGGCAGGGCCGATTTTACACGTACTATGGTCCGCCCATCATTACTCATATTGTCATGCCGACGTTGCGCTCGTAGAGAGCAGCAGACAGAAAAGAGAGGTCACCTTATAGTGTGGGTGGAGCTGGGGCGCTGGTGCATTTAGGTGAGATTTTGGCTTATGTTTATGGGATTTGGTTATACTTGATAAACTCGTGTGCCGCTGCCGAGGTCGCGGCTGTAACGGTAGATCATGTCGTTCACCGTCGTCGGTGTGCGTCCGAGGGCCCCGTTACCTCTGCACGTCTAGCGTTGTTGCGCGTCATCACGCCTGATTGTAGCTCGTATGGTTACTCCAGGATGCCATGCTGAATCCGCATCAATATCTACACGCAATTTATTATATCGGCAAAAGTCAATAATCTCGCATAAATCCTTAAACGACGCGCCGTATGGTTCCGTTGTTATCACATACTCGCCGTCGGGATGCTTATGAGTGGTCGAGTGGTCGAATATGCCGAGAATATTGCCCACGTCGTCCGCGTCTACTTCTTCTTCGCGTCCCGGTACACGCACGCGGCGCTTATGGAGTAGTTTACCTAGTTGAGCGCCGTTCGGGAATTTACCGCCCGGGTTCCGTTTTACGCTCATAACTTCGGCATATACGTTTTCTAAATCGTCTAATTCTTCGAGCGTTTGAACCGCCTCGATATACTCTGGCGATGGATTAGGGTTATACTGCGTTCTGCGCTCGCGTTTAATATCCTCGGACTTCATATTTTTTCTATCTCCTTAAACTGAAACCCGCGATCACCCTTATACGGCTTATGATGGTCGACTTTTCCGGTTAATATCGCCTTTGGGATACCCCCGGGGAATGCTTCGCACGTCGCCGTCTTTACGTGTCTATCGCGGATATAGTGAGCGCAGCGGTTGCAAATCGGGACGTATGAATCGTCACCAACAACACGGCTGGCCGCTTTTACCCTCTTACCGCGAAACTCGTCTGCGCTCATAGCGCCCGTTATCGGCTTCGGTGTTTCTATATCCATTTTTTATCTCTCGGATAAGTAGTGCTTATCGGCCGAACAAATAGCAGCCACAATCCATTAGAACCGAAATTCAAGTTACTTGATAGAAGAGAGATACTGAAGGGAGATATTTATAGCATCGCTTGCGGTGGAAAGTATAAAATCTTTCAGAAGGTTTACAAACAGTATTTTTCCGGTAATAAGGAACTGATGCAAAACTCACGTCATTCAGATGGGACGTGCAGAATACCCGATACGACGTCGTTGAAAGAAACCATAGCCCTCGCATATTCTTTAATGCGACGCCGACGTGCAATCTGCTCTCAAAGATGCTTAATGAATGCAGCAAACGTCTGTCTCTCTCATAGCGCGTTCTATGTGCCTATTAGACTTCATAAAACTTTGCGCACATTCGGGAGTGTGCGCGAAAGCGAGCCTGAATTAAAGGATGGCGCAATACGCACCTTCTTATCTCCAAATAAACGTCCCACCCTTCCGATCCCAGCAGTTGATGAGGTAGGTCACTGTTTGGGCCCCAAATTCAACGTAGCGGCAGAATAATATTTTCCAGTTTTCTAGGTTCCCATCTCCGAAAATGGCTCGTAGTGGGGGATCTCACCGAGAGATATTTCTGGAGTTCCGTGAGTGCAAAGTGAAAACGGTAAAACTTCTTCTGATTGTTGCCCTTCCTGTTTTTGCGCTGAAGCACATAGCCTCGACGCGACAAAAAAGCGGTCAAACGTCGCACCTCATATGTAATTCGTAGTCATTGAGCACGTTGATTCCTTTTTTGAAGAAGCATATAGACCCCGATAACAAAAACAAGCACTATTGCCCAACCAGTAAGAAGCACAAAAATGCCCCACCACGTAGAAGCGGGGTTTACCCGCAAAACGGGGTCGAACAACAAAAAGATGAGTGCTGCTTCAACAACTATGCAAACCCCCACTATGTGCTTTTTTAGCCACTTTACGGCGGCTTGTTTCTGGTTTTTTGAGGAATAAGGAGAGTTGTCTGATGCCATTTCTAGATGCGCTATTTGTCAAGCGGCGTTCATCTTAACTCGCGTTTAGCTCGCGCCGAACAAACTATCAATCTCCTCGCTGCGGACCGTCAGCGGCCGAGCCAGAGGGCGATCCCGGCCACGACGGCGACGAAGACGGCGACGATGAGCCACCCCTGCCAGGTCTTGGGACTGATCCCGTAGCCGACCCGCTTGGGTCCGAACCACGGTCGCTTGGGATTTAACGTCGTACCGCAGTTTGCACACAACGTGGCCCCAGTCGGATTAGCCGCTCCACAGTTTCTACAATACTCTTGTTCGCTCATAGTGACAACCGTCGGATTGGTTATGTTCTAGCTCACCACGTCAAACCCTGACCCCAAAAACTCTGCGTTGCCGTGGCTGCCGCCACCGTGGCCGTTGTTGGAAGACCAGCGGCGGCCAATGCCGATGCGGCTATCCCGATAATTAAAAACAATGCCAGGAGTTTTTGGTTCATCTCTATACCACCAATCAAAACGGCGGCGTGATAGCTTAAGCGTTGTCGTTTAGTTGCGCCGTAGGGCCAGATTAAAAAAGAAGAGTTCTGCGACCTGCAACCGCCCAAATTAGAAACGCAACAGAGAATATTAACAATAAGCATCATCAAGGACATTCACTGTGAAAACGTTAATTGTCTATGCTTCAGTTCACCACAAGAACACGGAAAAAGTAGCAAAAGTGATGGCAGAAGAGCTGGGGGCGGACCTTGTCCCTATCGGTCAGGCACAACCCGAAACACTCACGGCGTATGACCTGATCGGATTCGGATCAGGGATTTATTGGGGGAAGGTTCATACGACCCTCCTCCAGTTTGCAGAGGCACTCCTTCCTGTCTCAGGAAAACAGGCTTTTATCTTCACTACCAGTGGTGACGGGAAAGTAGAGCGGCAAGTTGCTATCAAAGAACTACTGGAGAAGCGAGGATTCTCTATTGTAGGTAATTTCTCCTGTAAGGCATGGAATACGTGGGGGCCTTTAAAACTTACAGGGGGGATTAATAAGGGAAGACCAAATGAGAAAGACCTAGAGGAAGCACGGATATTTGCACGGGGACTGAAAGAAAACACTTGAGCTTACCGATAAAATAAGCGCACTGCTCACTTTTTGCATATAAGGGGACGGTTAGATACCGATACTAAAAAAGGAATAGGTAAATAAATCTCGAGGGGTTCTAACTGTTCCTTTTTTATTTTCCACCGCAAGAGTTATTCATGGCAGAGGTTTAGGAAAATTAATAATGGCACTATCCAGTTTGTATGTCTAGAAGCATTTAGAAAGGAGGTAGGAATTGTGGTGGATATTATCTGGCATGGGCACGCGTGCTTTGAGGTGAGGGGGCAAAATGCTACAATCGTGTTTGACCCCTTCGGAGGAATCGGCATACCTGAGCCACAGGCAAACGCTGACATCGTCCTGTGCAGCCACAGCCACAGGGACCACAACAACATACGACCAGTGCTCAAGGAAGGTGGAGTTGTCCTAGAAGGATTTGTGGGCGCAATGGAGGTCGAAGACATTCTCGTGAAGGGCGTGGCAACCCTGCACGACGCCGCAGGCGGCAGCCAAAGAGGGGAGAACAGCGTCTATATTACACAGCTTGACGGCCTCACGCTGTGCCACCTAGGGGACCTAGGCCACGACCTGACCGCAGAGCAGGCGAAGGAGATAGGCACGCCAGATGTGTTGTTCACACCAGTTGCGGGAGGGGCCACCATAGGGCCTGATGTAGCGTGGTCGGTCATCGCCAAATTAGATCCGAAAATCATCATGCCGATGCATTACAACGCAGGGCTCTCAGAGGCATCGCCGTGGTTACCAAAGGCGATGCCTGTCCCCCTCGATGAGTTTTTGAGGGGAAAAAAGAACGTTGAGAGAATCGATGGCCCGAGCTTCAGCGTCAACAAAGAGAGTTTACCTAATGAACAAACGATTGTAGTGCCGAAACCTCCTGTCTAGTTCTCGTATCCGTAATCATTTTATCCGGGTTCTGCAGGCCCAACGTTGAGATGTACAATACCGATGTTTTGTCGGTTTTTACCGGCTGTTTTTGGTGTCCTTTTGGTCCGCGTTACGCACGCACACATAACCAGATAAAAGCACCTTGTTTTCCGGAAGTACGCTACATAAAAAGCCAAAGGTAAAACGCATAACCAATAAGAGAAGCTCCCAGGGCCTTGAAATCGAAAAAAGAAATGATGGACTAGGAGATAAGGATGGGTCAGAAGGAACACGCTGCGCTATCCCTGCGACCTCTGCTAACTCGCATTCACCGTCACCGTAGTATATCGTGTCGCGGTCGACGGCGTCGGTGGCCCTTAATACTTCGTGAGGGACTCATAGGGGCCGCTACGCAGCTCCCGCGCGGTGAGCGAATACCTGCCGCGCGTTACTCATTTCAAAAGCCAAGTTCTCAAAACACTGGAACGCTGGAACGCTCAGCTCATCGCGGCGTAAATCAAATACGCGTTCGCGCTGCCTGTCGTAGCCCCCGCTCCGGCAGTGACCCATGCATATATCGGCGTTTGTGTTTGGAAAAAGCACTGATCCCCGCTGTAAACCTCACCCGCTGTAAGGACGTCTAGCTCCGAGCACACCGCAGCATCCCTCGAAGCTATCTCAAGCGACGCCCCCGAACCGTCCCATGTCTCGGTTATAACAACAAAAGCGGCAAGCACAGCGCTATTGGCGGGCACGGTTGCGACCGGTTGCTGGCTGCCGCCGTCCCATGTTACCTCCACCGTGACGCTGTTTATCGCGCCGCCTGCCGCGCCGCCTGTGGCGCTTTCCAGCGCCGTAACCGCTCCGGTTAGCTGTGCAATTGTGTTCGTAACGTAATTCATTATGTCGGTTCCTTCTACATATTTATCAAATGTCGTCATTTTAAATCAGTCTCCTTTTGTTTTTTTAGAATGAATCACATCAATCGAACGGGGAGGCAAACCTCAGCTGCGACTAGGCAAGCGCCCATCGCGGTTATCGTATCATCGTGCTTACCCATCGCCGTCCTCTTCCGGCAACAGCTTATACGCCATCCTGCCGATAAGGTTTAGCTCGTGCATCACGATTGCGCAGCATACAAAGCATATCGTTATCGCCGTATCCGGGCAAGTCAACGGCAAAGACTCTGCTGTTGCGCGAGGAGACACATGCAACGCTTCCACGAAAAGGATGCGGCATCATTTCCAACTCCGTGGAGCAAAAGTACAGGAGAACCTGTTGCACCGGCGACCAGATAATGAAGGGAAAACCTTCGACGATATCCCGTTTATCTTCAATGGCTATACTCACATCGTAATGTACCTGCACCACACATTTAAACTTAGATAACGCACCCGCAGACTGTTTTTTTGTCGTACTGTAGGCTTTTGGCTTTTTCTGTCGTGCGGTGCTGGCAGTAGGCGAATCCAAAGTAGCAAAAGCTTAATTGTTGCCGCACGTATGAAGGCGGCGGAGGAGTATTATGAACACCGTTTTTGAGAACATCTATTTAAGGAGGTCTGTGAGGGCTTACAAGCCGAATGACGTGCCCGATGACATTATCCGAGAATTGATCAAAGCGGGCACGTATGCGCCGTATGCGCCGTATCCTACGAGAGACCAACCGCGGAGGTTCGTGGTCATCAAGAACAGGGAGATGATAGACAGGCTTTCCGAGCGAGCGAAAAAATTGTGGCTAGACACGGGCACAGGTTCTGACCCCGAGATTAAGCGGCCAGAGAACGTTATGAAAGCGCTGAAAATGCCGGAATTTAACATTTTCTACAAGGCTCCGGTGCTTATCCTTACGTTCGCAATGCCGCATGCGTATACTTCGCATGAGTATGACTGCGCGGCTGCGGCCGAGAACATGCTGATCGCCGCCCGGTCACTTGGCATCGGCAGCTGTTGGATAGGATTAGGTATGCCGCTGGGTTCTGATCAGAACACGCTGGCAGAGCTGGACGTGCCGGAAGGGTACCGTTTAATGATGCCGCTCATTTTCGGCTATCCGGTGAAAGATGTCGAGACACCGCCGCCACGCGATGCGGACGTCATATTTAAGTGGGTACCGTAAATCGCGCGCAAAAAGAAGAGCACTCGTATGCAAAACGTAATTTTGATGGTCGGTAGTACAGAGACGAGAAAGTCTACGAAAGATTTTTGAAGAAGTGCTCGTCTAGTTGGGAGGCGTACTGGTATCTCTGTGGAAACCGGATACGTGAGCTGCACGCTCTAGCGAAGCAATACTTAGGTTGCTTGGTATTCGTCATAGTGCTTCCATCATAGCCTGACTTCCTTTTTTTGCCGCATGAGGTTGCCTTACATGCTGCTGCGCCCCTAGAAAGACGCCGATGTAGCTCTCTTTTGGCGAAATAAAAAGCGGCGAAATAAAAAGCGCTCCGGCAAGCTTATACCTAGCATAAGGTAGCTGGGCATCGCGTGTATGTCACTTAGCCGCCGTAGCGTCGTCCGGTGCGTGTTTCGGCCGCATAAACGAGATGATCGCGGCGAGCGCAGAGATGGCCGCTGACACAAGAAATGCCTGGTGCATGCCGAGCTCAAAGGCTGCCAAGACCAGCGGGTCGCCGCTCAACCCCCCGCCGTACAGAAAGACGTGGTACAAGAGCGCTATGGGAAGTGTGCTAAGGACGAGGGGGAATGCGATCGCGATAGCGAGCATCTGACCGGTATTCTGGACCATCGTCCGGATACCGGACGCCGCACCACGCTCGTTCGGCTGCACGGCGCTCATCGCCGCGTTCGTATTTGGCGACCAGAAGATGCCCGATCCAGCCCCTATGAGGGCCATTAAAACGGCCAGCACCCAATACGGCGTCGTGCTCACGATAGTAGCCATCCCAATGAGCGCCCCGGCGTCGATAAGGAGTCCGCCTGTGGCGAGGTAGCGGGCCCCATAGCGGTCAGAAAGGCGCCCTGAAATCGGCGCGGTGACCAAGAGCGCGGCGCCGAAAGGCGTCATGAGAATGCCTGTTGTGAGGGGGTCAAGTCCGTAGGGCCCCTGAAAGAAAAAGATGAGGACGAAGAGCACGGCACCGCGAGCCAGGCCACTGAGCCCACTCGCCGCGGTGGCGTACGTGAAGACGCGGTTGGAGAGGAGGTGAATGTTAAGGATCGGCTGACGGACGCGGCCTTCCACGAAGATGAACGCGGCGAACGACACCACGGTAACCACGCACATGACGTACACGACCCACACGCCCGTGGTGGGAAACGCATAGAGCGACACTGCGAGCAGGAGTGCTGTCAGCCCCGTCGTAAACGTAATGCCTCCAGCCCAATCAAAAATCTGATCCGCAAGCGGAACGACCGGGTCTCTGAGCTTATACACCCCATAAATCGTGCCGAAAATGCCAATGGGCACGTTCACGAGAAACACGAGTCGCCACGAAATTGTGGTGAGCACGCCGCCCACAAGCGGGCCGAGGAGGAACCCCGCTGAAAACGCGACCCCGTTCACCCCAAGGGCGAAGCCGATGTTCCCCTTGCGAAAGGCGTCGGTGACGATTACGACGCTGTTGGTCATGAGCAGTGCGCCGCCGACGCCCTGTATCATGCGGTACACTAACAAGTCAACGCCGTGGAACTGCGGCAGCGACAGCCCGCACAGCAGTGACCCGACAGTGAAGATGACAAAGCCGATGTTGTAGAGGTTCTTACGTCCCAGTATGTCCGCGAGCCTGCCCACCACGGGTACAATGGCCGCGACGATAAGCAGGTACCCCAGAAGTACCCACATCATGGTGATAAAACTCGCCTGCAGGTCCGCCAAGATCGTGGGCAGCGCGATGATCACAGCGGACCCATCGATCGACGCCATCAACACGCCAATGGTCGTTACGGAAAGCGCAATCCACTCGTAGCTGATGCGCGATTGCGTGTTCTCTTCGAGTGTCATTTTGTGTCCTTCAGACTTTTCTGACTATTTCGTTTGCAGCTCGAATCGCGCGATCTCGTAACCAGGCGCTGTTACGGGAGAGTCGTGAGCCTCGATGTGGTATCGGGAAAAAACAGTATTGAGGCTTGCCGCGGCACCCCCGCCAGCGAGCAGTGATGACGGAACGTTGTCGATTTTATCTGGTGCATAACGTTAGAATATTAGAATGAAAAGGAGCCCACCTGCAATTCTTAGAGGCTATATGAGCAATCTTCTTGGGATGTTTTGTGTAGGACAGTTTGTGTAGACCAGTATTGTATAAAAAACACTCGCTAGCCCATCTTTACAGCTATGGTTAATCCGTCGCCTATTGGTAGTACCGTACTCTCTAAAAGGGAGCTATCGGCAACCATTTCATTAAACTTTTGTATGGGTGCAACGGAACGAGTCCCTCTGCCATCCAGCCCCATAACAGGGAACAGCGTGTCTTCTGCCAAAAGGAGTCCGCCAGGTCTTAAAAGACGAACGCAATCGTCAAATAACAGAGGGTATAGCCCTTTATCACCAACATCTTGAAATATCAAATCAAAGTGTTCTCGAATTCGAGGAACTATTTCGCGTGCATCACCAATTTTCACTTCAATATTCCGCGCAACTCCGGCACGTTCAAAATTCTTCAGCGCTTGCTGTGCAACGTGTTGCTCGTACTCAATAGTGAGGATTTTGCCGTCATATCTTTTCACAGCATTAGCCAGTGACACTGTTGAATATCCTATACTCGTTCCAATTTCTAAAATCCTTCGTGCACGCGTGAGTCGAGTTAAGACATAAAGCATCCTCGACACGTCATCATCCACTACGGTTCCGAATTCCTGTAACTCCGTAGCCTCAATGTACCCTTTTTTACGGAGCCCCTTTTTTTCGTATAGAGCGTCAATATAAGAAGTTGCTTTTTCTAGATCCATGGTCACCCGTTAATCATAAACCATTATTTTTCTTCTTGATTTTATCTCGAGGGGCTTATTAAAAGCGGGTTAACAGATGTAGCCCTATAACCGGTTTTTGTATAGTTGCAGCTAAACGGGTCTTTAGGCTGCTTACTGGCGTGATGTATGTCCTGCTTATTCTAGACAGCACGACGCTTCGCTCATGCTCAGGGAAATGACGGCGAAATCATGGAAGGGATTTCCTTGAGAGAGTCCCTAGGCCGGCATAATGGAGTTCCTCCGCTCTCGGGACCCCGGAACCACTGCACGTTATACGCTTGACCTGATTTCGTTTATCACACGCCTTATTATGCCTTGAAGAGACACGCCGTG
>Ga0208189_1001495_pt1 | contig 9929 bp, 7 predicted proteins | sample June2015DPH_10_5_FD_184702 | JGI IMG/M metagenome (GOLD analysis project Ga0208189, IMG submission 184702) | Peatland microbial communities from SPRUCE experiment site at the Marcell Experimental Forest, Minnesota, USA - June2015DPH_10_40... | ecosystem: Environmental > Terrestrial > Soil >... | reverse complement strand
CTCCTGGTGCCAAAGGATGGAGAATCGGGCCGTCCCAATTCAAATCGAAAACGCGTGTTGTCGCTGCTAAATTCATATGCGCCAATAGCTTCTCAAAGATCTCAAAATGCTCAACCGGACACTACTGGACATTAGCCCGTTGTCATCCCGAGCGGAGCGGGGGATCTGCTTTTCGCAAAAGACAGCACGTTATTTCGGTAAGAGGTAAATGCGCTTTTTCTGGGAGGCTATTTGCGTTTCCTTAAATCATTCGGTCTCGTTCTCCTGCTTGGGCTGCTACGCGTCCCGCTCGCCGCCTCCCAGTATCCTCCGGCACCCGGGACAGGCCCCGGCCTGCCCGAAACCATCGAAGCCATTGACAGCGCCCGCGTCACCACGCGCATCCTTTACATCACCGCGCACCCCGACGATGAAAGCGCCGCCGTCCTCACCTATCTCGCTCGCGGCCTCCATGCCGATGTGGCTCTGCTCTCCCTCACCCGCGGTGAAGGCGGCCAAAACGCTCTCGGTCCCGAACAAGCTCCGCAACTCGGCCTCATCCGCACCCAGGAACTTCTCGCCGCCACACGCGGCTATGGCGTGAAGCTTTATTTCACGCGCGCCCGCGATTTTGGCTACTCCAAAACTCCCGAAGAAACCGAAAAAATCTGGGGCGATCTGGTGCTCGAAGACATGGTCCGCGTCATCCGCGAATTCCGTCCCAACATCGTGATTAACGGCTGGGGCGGCGTCCACTCCGGCCACGGCCATCACCAAGTTTCCGGCATCTGGACCACCAAAGCCGTCGCTTTCGCCGCCGACCCCGACGCGTTCTCCGTTCTGCGCAACGAAGGGTTGCTTCCCTGGAACGGCGGCGAATCAGCAGTCCAAATTCTCGATGTCGAACGAGGCTCCCAAAAGCCAACGGGTTACGTGTTGCCTTTGGATGATGTCTCACCGCTGTACGGAAAATCCTGGCGCCAGATCGGCCTCGATGCCTTCGTTAATCATCGGTCTCAAGGCATCGCTGGCTTCATCAATTCTCCTTTCCTGATGCGGCCAATCGCGCTTCTGCGGGAAGATGGAAAGAATTTCGACCCGTCTACTCTTGCTGTTCCTCTGGCAGAATTGTTTGGAAGGGAAGATGGGGAAATTTGTTCCCCGCACAAAGATTGGTGCGACGCCCTGAAGCGTTCGGATCAAGCTTTGTCCCAGGCCCGTACTTCCGCTTTGGCGTTAGATTTTTCCGCAGCGACCAATCTGTTGCTGGATGCTCAGAAACAGTTGGCAACGATTCTTCCCGCCGACGTCATCTCTTCCCACGGAAAAGGCCCGAACCTATTCCAAGTTGGTTTCCAATTGGAGCGAGTAACGCGCGCTCTACGTCTCGCTGCCGGATTCTCTTTTGAGGCAGAGGCAGCTCGAAACGACATCGTTCTAGGCGAGCCCATGTTCTTGACTGTTGCCTACCATTGTCGCTCCGGCGTGCAGTGCCCGTTTGAAGGGCCACTGTTAGTAACTGCAGGCAGGGAATTCCAGCCGATCGGAGGCGACCCGGCGCGTGGCCTAAAATTCGAAATTACACTCGAGTCGGCTCCGCAACTCCCTCCAACATACGAGCAACTCAGCGCAGAGCCTCGGCGCGTGATCTTTGTCTCCCTGAAAGAGCAAATCGATCCTAACCACTCAATTTACATCCACAGTAATGTGTTTTACACATTTGCCTCTTCCACAGCCGTAGCCAGAGTTCCCATCAGCCTTGTGCCTGCTTATACCCTCGCGGTTGAACCGCAGCAATCCATCGAGATCTTGAACGCCGAGCACAAGCCCTTCGATATCTTCCTCCGCGTGCATTCCTACTCCACGAAAACAGCGAAGGTCTCCGTCGGGCTAACCGTTCCCGATGGGCTCCACTCCAGTGCTCCCCTTCAGCTCACCTTCGACGGCATTGGCGACCAATACGCCAAATTCACCGTGACCCCTCCCACCAAGCTCGATTCCGGAGATTTCACCATCACCGCCTACGCCAAGCGCGGCGACGAAACCTTCTCCACCTCTCTCGAGCCGCTGCCCTCCATGCCCAGCATCCTCTGGAGCGAACCAGCACAGTGCATCGTCCACGCCTTCGACATCAACGTGCCCCCGCATCTCCGCGTTGGTTATATCTCCGCCGAAGGCGAACCCATCCCCGACGCCCTGAAGCGCCTTGGCATCTCCGTCGACTTGCTGGATCCCGCGGCTCTTGCTTTCGGCAACCTCTCGATTTACGACGCCATCGTTGTCGGCGTGCGTGCCTACGAACTCCGCCCCGAACTCACTGGCGCGAACAAGCGCCTTCTGGATTACGTCTCCAATGGCGGCACGCTGGTCGTCCAGTACAACCGCGATTTCGTCTGGGACAAACTCCAGCCCGCTCCTTATCCCGCGAAGATCGGCAGCCCCACTCCCCGCGTCACCGATGAAACTGCCGATGTGAAATTCCTTCAGCCCGCCGATCCTCTTCTCAATACGCCCAACAGAATCACCGCCGCCGATTTCAACAACTGGGTCCAGGAGCGCGGCCTCTACTACTGGAGCGATTTCGACTCCCGCTACACTCCGCTCCTCGCCATGCACGATCCCGGCGAAACCGATCTGAATGGCAGCCTGGTCTACACACGCTATGGCCAGGGCACCTACATCTACACCGGCCTCTCCTTTTTCCGCCAATTGCCCGAAGGCAACTCCGGCGCCTATCGCCTCTTCGTGAATCTCATCAGCGCTTCGCGCACACATCAGCCTGCCCCCACCCACTAGACCAACTAGGCACACTCCCCTGCCGCAATCCCGGCAGTGCGCTATGCTCATCATGCTTAGCACTGGCAGCAATAGGAAGAATTCGGCGCGCCGCAAGTTCCTCGCGAATTTCCGGCGCGACACACTCCGCAGGAGCGATCGAGCATGAAACGCACGTCCATTCTTTCCTACGGGAGCCGCCCGTTCTCTCGCGGCCTTTCTCTTTTTCTCATCCTCGCATTCAGCCTGGCGCTGGCCACCAACGCCGCCGCCCAAAAGATAAAGAAGAAAGACGACACCCCGCCACCCGCACCCACTGCCAGCACGCTGGGTATGCCCGATGAGCAAAGGATCGACTACCTGATTTCCGAGATGTTGGGCGCCTGGCAAGTGGGGGACGTCGATAAACTCCACAAATGCATCGCCGACGACATCAGCGTGGTAAACGGCTTTTGGGCCCCGCCGGTCATCGGCTGGGGAAATTACCTGGCGGATTACAAATTGCAGCGCTCGCGCATCCAGCAAGTCCGCCTCGACCGCACGAACACACTCATACGCCTTGCCGGGAAATTCGCCTGGGCTTCCTATCAGTGGGACTTTTCAGCGGTCGTGGACGGCCAGCCTGACACCGCTCAGGGGCAGACCACGCTCGTCTTCGAAAAACGGGGCGACGACTGGGTGGTGGTCCATAATCACACCTCCCTCGTCCAGGCTTCTCAGCCGGTCACCCCTGCAAGCACAATCACCCCTCCACCCGCAAAGCCCTGATCTGTTCGCTCGGCCTTGCGCTTTACCAGGCCTGCCCTAGAAATTCTTCAGGCCGTGGTACACGAAGATTCCGGCAATCAGCAGCAGCAGTACCCCGGAAGTGATCCCGCTGGTCAGGATGGGCTTGGAGAGCTTATTAATCTTGACGACCAGTTCGTGCTGCTCGTTCGCCATGTGATCTTGCGCCTTATCCAGGAAGATCTGGTCGTCCTCATGGCTGGTTAGAACACTCCGCCATGCGACCAAGGCAAGAAAGACGGCGGTGACGACTCCCCAGACAATCAGAAGATACAGCATTGGCCCCGACAACACAGATTCTACGGTCTCCATAGAAACCTCCGCATTGGAACCAGTACGCGGTGCCCCCGATTTATTCGGGGCGGGCAAACCTAATTCTGCGCGCAGTATAGCACTATGTTTGGGGATTACTAGGGGGGTACCAAGGGTCCGGCGGCCCACCAATCCGCCTCCCTGCCAGCCCTCGAAAATACTACTTTATATACATCAATTAGTGATAACCCTGACGGCCGAGTGAACGGATTCACCCCCCGCTCCTCTTCCTTGGCCACTTATTTACCCATTTGTTTTGTGTGACTTACGCAAGTGGCCGCAACCGGAACATTATCGCTTCCACCGCTTTTCCCCTATCCTCTTCTCCACGTGACTCCTGCGCTTGCAATCCGCTCATGCGCAATCCGTTCGCACTGACTGCAGCTCGGGCTTCCCTTAGCATCCGCTGGCCCTGCTCCCCCACGCCAAGGCCCTTGGGTGCTTCTGCGATTGCTTCCCCTGTTGGCCTCCCGCCGGAAACTCACCACATTAAGCCGCGCATTCCGGATTTTCCACCTGCTCTTTTCATCGCCTGCCAACCGGAATGCAGTCTTGTCCTCGCGCCTCCACTGCAGAAGCACATAGAGGAAGAAGCCGCAAGCTAGCATGCAAATCGTTTCAAAAACCACCAGAGCCATGACGCAAGTTCGAGCTGAGCCCTAGGTCTTACTCCGCTTTTTTCACTTCCGCGGACCCCTAATGCATCACTCGACACAAACAAAATCGCAAAATGCGTCTCGGAAAGTCCTGAGGGAGTCATAAAGACTTCATAAACGCTTCTTGCTCAACCACGTCAACAACAGCGCGCGCTTTTCCACGGCGCAAGATCCCTTCCCTTACTGTTGATCAATCCCCATATCGCCGGTGGTCGACGCCGACAGCCACGGCCATCGGCAACTGCTTCACTTCTATCTCACGCTTCGTTGACAAACCAATATCTGGGCCTCAAAATCAGTGCTGCCTCGTTTTACCCCGCTTGTGCCCAAGTGGCGGAACTGGCAGACGCGCTAGCTTCAGGAGCTAGTGGCCGCAAGGTCGTGGAGGTTCGAGTCCTCTCTTGGGCACCATTTTCTTCTCCTCACACGCCCCAGCGGTCCTTCCGCACACACCCGGCAAGACTCATTCCGCCGCCATATAGATGTACCGCAGCACGAACACAATCGTCAGTATCCACAGGAGCGCGCTCACTTCACGGAATTTCCCCGCGGCCACTTTGGCCACCGTGTAGGAAATTACCCCCAGGCTCAAGCCCGTGGCAATGCTGAACGTCAGCGGCGTCGCCACCAACGTCACGAACGCCGGAAACGCTTCGCTGAACTCCTTCCAATCCACTTGCCCGATGGATTTCGTCATCAGCGCGCCCACCAGGATCAGCGCCGGTGCCGTTGCGAATCCCGGAATCGCCGCGGCCACGGGCGAAAAAAACATCGCTGCCAGAAACAGCCCCGCCACCATCACGTTGCTCAGCCCCGTGCGCGCCCCCGCCGCTACTCCCGCGGCACTCTCGATATAACTGGTCACCGTCGAGGTCCCCGTCAGCGCGCCGAACATCGTTCCCACGCCATCCGCCAGCAACGCACGCCCCACCCGTGGAATTTTCCCTTCCTTGACGAATCCCCCTTGCTCGCACACGCCCACCAGCGTGCCCACGTTGTCGAACAGGTCCACGAACAGAAATATGAAAATGATCTCCGCCAGCCCCAGGTGCGCGGCGCCGCGCAAATCCAGCTTCAGAAACGTGGCCGAAGGATGCGGCAGCGCCAGCACCGCCAAAGGCCAGTGCGCCAATCCCCGGAAAATTCCAAACAGTGTGGTGCCCAGAATCCCCAGCAGGATCGCACCGTTCACCCGCCGCACCATCAGCGCCAGCGTCAACACGATTCCCAGGCAAGCCGCCTGCACTTCCCGGTCCGAAAAATTGCCCAGGCTGACAAACGTCGCCGGATTCGCCACCACCAGCTTCGCGCTGCGCAAGCCCACAAACGCAATAAACATCCCGATCCCGCCCGCCGTCGCGTGCTTCAAGCCGTGCGGAATGCCGTTCACGATCTGCTCACGCACCCGCGTCACTGTCAGCAGCACAAATAGCACTCCCGAAAAAAACACCGCTCCCAGCGCTGTCGGCCACGGAACGTGCATTCCCAGGCACACCGAATAGGTGAAGTACGCATTCAGCGACATCCCCGGCGCCAGCGCGATCGGATAATTCGCGTAACACCCCATCACCAGCGTCGCCGCTGCCGCCGACAAACACGTTGCGAAAACCACCCCATCCGCCGGCATCCCCGTTTGCGCCAGGATCTGCGGATTCACCACGATGATGTACGCCATCGTGAGAAACGTCGTCATGCCGCCCAGCAACTCTCGGCGCACGCTGGTCTGGTTTTCCTGCAAACGGAAAAGTTGCTCGATCAAGAAGGTTTCCTGCCGCCTGTTGTGATTTTTCGCGGTTTCGCCGTCACTTTAGTTTTCTCCGCCCCGCCTGTCAATCTTTGTCCTTGCTGATTCTTTCGCCAAATCCTGACTCGGGAAGTTATGCAGTGCGGGAGGCAAACGAGGAGCGGAGAAGGGAGAGGAAAGAGGAGTGCAGGCGGGAAAGCGAGCGGCCGCGGAGGTAGACGGTACCAATGGTGCGGAAGGCCTGGTCGTCGGCGAGGCGGATGAAGCGGCAGGGCGCGGATTGTTCGATGGCCATTTCGGGAACGATGGAAACGCCCATGCGAGCGCCGACCATGCTGAGAAGGCTGCTGAACTGGCCACTTTCAAAAACGACTTGCGGATTAAGCCGGGCGCGGTCGCAGGCGGCGACGGCGGTGTCGCGAAAACAGTGGCCATCGCGGAGGAGGAGGAAGGGCTCGGAGCGGAGATCCTTGAGGAAGAGCGAAGAGCGCTTGGCGAGTCGATGATGCTTGGGAATGGCGGCGAAAAGGCGTTCGGTGAGGAATGGCGCGGTTTCAAATTCATGGCCGCGGATAGGAAGCGCGAGGATGGCGATATCTATGTTGCCGGCGCGAAGGCGTTCAAGAAGGACGGGGGTGATTTCCTCCACAACAGAAAGATGCGCCTGAGGAAATTTGCGGGCAAAGGCGATGAGTTGTGCGGGCAGGAGGTACGGCGCAACGGTAGGGATGACGCCAAGGCGAAGAGAGCCGCCGACGGAGTCTTTGAGCTCGGCGACGTCGCCGCGAGCGGCCTCAACTTCGCGAAGAACCGTACGGGCGCGGGGGAGAAACGTTTTCCCGAGCTCCGTGAGACGAACGGAACGCCCCAGCCGGTCAAAGAGGCGGGCGCCGAGTTCGTCTTCGAGCTTGCGTATTTGCTGCGAGAGCGAGGGTTGCGAGACGTGGGACTGCTCGGCGCCGCGGCTGAAGCTGCCGGTATCGGCCACGGCGCAGAAGTACCGGAGTTGGTGAATTTCCATAGGGCAAGGCTCGGTAACCAGCCACCTGTAAGCAAAGATCAGGAAACAGTATTTGGTACTATAGGCAATGCCTATCTATTGTATCCGAACTAGATATTGGAATTATAGCTGACAGGCGCATAGTGTGGGAGGCTGCGTAACACGTGACTCGCTACCAGTGACGAGTGACGCGCAATCAGGCCGGCGCGACAAGCGCTGCGGCAAAGGACGGGACTGAGGAGGAAGCCATGGCAGAAGAGAAAAAACCAATTATGACCACGGATGCGGGACGCCCGGTGGGCGACAACCAAAATTCCCTCACCGTTGGACCCCGCGGGCCCATCGTCTTTGAAGATTTCCTGCTGTTCGAAAAGATGGCCCACTTCAACCGGGAGAGAATTCCGGAGCGCGTGGTGCATGCAAAGGGCTCGGGCGCCCACGGACATTTCGTGTGCACGAGCAAGGAGATGACCAAGTACACGACGGCGAAGCTATTCTCGCAGGTGGGCAAGAAGACCCCGACCTTCATCCGCTGCTCCACGGTGGGTGGTGAGAAGGGTTCGGCGGACACGGAGCGCGATCCGCGCGGGTTCGCGCTGAAGTTTTACACGGAAGAGGGCAACTGGGACATGACGGGAAACAACACGCCCGTCTTCTTTATTCGCGATCCGCTGAAGTTCGGGGATTTCATTCACACGCAGAAGCGCGACCCGCAAACAAACCTGAAATCGCCCACCATGATGTGGGATTTCTGGTCGCTCTCGCCGGAATCGCTGCACCAGGTGACCATCCTGTTCAGCGATCGCGGAACACCGGACGGTTACCGGCACATGGACGGGTTCAGCAGTCACACCTTCAGCCTCATCAACGACAAAAACGAGCTCTTCTACGCGAAGTGGCACTTCAAGACCAAGCAGGGCATCAAGAACTTCACGGGCGAAAAGGCCAGCGAAATGCGCGGGATCGATCCGGACTATTCGCAGCGGGACTTGTTCGAGGCCATCAAGCGCGGAGATTATCCGAAGTGGCGGGTGTGCGTGCAGATCATGCCGGAGAAGGAAGCGGAGACGTATCCTATCAACCCGTTCGACCTGACGAAGGTGTGGCCGCACAAGGATTACCCGCTTCACGAAGTGGGCGAACTGGAACTCAACCGGAATCCGGAGAACTATTTCGCGGAAGTGGAACAGGCGGCCTTTGAGCCCCGCAATGTCGTGCCCGGTATGGGCTTTTCTCCCGACAAGATGCTGCAGGCGCGGCTCATCTCCTACCCGGACGCGCACCGCTACCGCCTGGGCGTGAATTACGATTCTTTGCCGGTGAACAAGCCGCAGTGCCCCTACCATACTTACAACAAGGATGGCGCGATGCGCTTCGATGGCAACGACGGAGGCGCGGTGAACTACGAACCGAATAGCTTCGGCGGGCCGACGCAGGACAAAAAATACGTGGAACGCCCAACGCCCGTGAGCGGGACCGTCGCGCGGCACGATCATCGTTCGGACAGCGACTACTACACCCAGCCCGGGAATCTGTTCCGGTTACTGCCGCCAGACGCGAAGGAACGGCTGATCGCAAACATCGTGGGGAGCTTGAAAGAAGTTCCCGTGCGCATCCAGGAACTACAGGTTCAGCACTTCTACATGGCCGATCCGGCGTACGGGTCCGGCGTGGCGAAGGGGCTCGGGCTGGACATCAAGTCCGTAGTCGCGAAGAAGCAGGCGTCGGCTGCGGATTGAATCGGCCAATGCTGATGCCAAAGATCACGTATCCGTAATGAGCAAACAGGAAACGGGGCGGGCGGAGAGGCTCGCCCTTTTTTTGTGATGCGCGGAAATTGTGCACCGCCGCTGGAAGCACCTATTACTTCCGGAACGCTCCCCACCCAATCCGCACCTGAATCGTGTTGATCCCCGGATTCGGGTCGGAAATTCCCGCATTCGAGATGTGCATAAACCGCACTTCTGCCGTCCAATTGTGCTTTTCGCTCAGAAAATGCGCGCCCAACGCCCCGCTCGTCGTGAAGTTCACGTGAGAAGTTCCCTCCGGCACCTTCGTATTCGTGAACAGCGTCCCGCCCTCAATCTCGAAATAGGGCTTCACTTTTTTCGGCGATGTCAGGATCCATTTGAACGCAAACGGATTCACCCCCGCTCCGTACGCCGTGTTCGTGCTCTGCACGATCGCCCATGCCGGCACCGCATCCAGCGCGTACTCCAATTGCCCCCGCAAGAAACCCGGCCCGTGCGGCGATGTGATAACCACGCCATAGCGTAAGCCAAGGTTCCAGACCCCTGTGCCGGACTGGCTTCCGTTGATTCCATGCCCTCCGCCGGTCCACACCTGCCATTCGCTGCTCGCGCCCTCAGGACCCGCCTGCGCGTGGCCCTCCCGCGCACAAAGCAGCATACCCACAACGCACATCACCCCGAACACTCCGCTCCTTTTCACAGTAAACTCTCCCAAGAACCCGAATCCGCACAATATCCGAAACACCCCGCTCCCGCAATCGCAGAAAGAGTCGAGTAGCGGATCACTTTCCGATTAATACGTTTGAACGTAGCCGCCCTGCGGCAGACGCTACGCGTGAGGTAGTTGAGCGTTGGTTGCTTTATGGTTTGTGATGTAAGTGTGGGTCACAGGAGGTTTCCCTATGACCCATTTGCGAAAAATGATG
>Ga0208189_1001491_pt1 | contig 9960 bp, 7 predicted proteins | sample June2015DPH_10_5_FD_184702 | JGI IMG/M metagenome (GOLD analysis project Ga0208189, IMG submission 184702) | Peatland microbial communities from SPRUCE experiment site at the Marcell Experimental Forest, Minnesota, USA - June2015DPH_10_40... | ecosystem: Environmental > Terrestrial > Soil >... | reverse complement strand
TTCTTGCGCCGTCTCCGCCGAGTAGCCAGTCCAGCCGGCAACACGACACTTTACGCCCGCAAACGCAGTGCCCCAAACACCGGAATCAGGCGGCCCGGCACGGGCGACGCTACTTCGACGCCAGCGTTATTTCGGGTTATCGGTAGAGGCTCTGTCTCGCCATTCTGCCCGACCCGCCGAGGGGCAGCATCCCAGAAGCCGAGTCTTGGGCCGCCGAGCCGGATTCAGGCCGAACTCCGCGTAACGGGGGGCCAGTCCAACTTCCGAGTGGCGCGTCATCCGCCCGGAACCAGATCGTCGGGCTCTCAACTTCCCGCAACCCCACATTCGGGGCGCGTCGACCGGCGCACATCCGCGCGTCGCGCGTGATCCGCCCGAAGGAGTCTTGCGGTCCTGTCAAACCCACGCGGCAATCCGCTCCGACAGTAGAAGGCAAGCACGTCTCGGCAGTATGATGTTTTCAGCTCCCGATGCGCCCCACGCCGATCATCACCGGGCTCATGTTGGTGGCCGCCCCCGTTGGCTTTCTAGGGTTAGCGGCCCTGCTGCTATGGCTGTCGGGCGATTGGCGCTGGGTGGAGGGCTGGATCTTCGGTGTCTGGTGGGCATCCTTCGGTGCCGCCATTCTCTGGTGGCTTCGCTCCAGGGACCCTGCGCTGCTGGCCGAGCGCATGCGCATGCCCGGCAGCGGCGGTGAATCGCGCTCCGATTTGGCTATCCTCATCGGGATAAAAGTGTGTTTCCTGGCTTTGATCGTTGTGCCGGCGCCGGATGTGCGCTTCGGTTGGACACCCCGCCTGCCGCTGTGGTGCGAAGTATGCGGAGGTATCTTGCTCCTCGGGGGTAGTTTTCCCTTCTTCCGCGCGTTCACCGATAACACCTTTGCGTCGCAGTTGGTGCGTATTCAGACCGAGCGCGGCCAGCATGTCATTGACACGGGCGTCTACGGCTTTGTTCGCCACCCCATGTATCTTGGGGCAAGTCTAGTGTTCGTTGGTGGCGCGTTGCTGCTCGGCTCCATTTCCGGCCTCCTCTTAAGCCTCGCCATGGTCGGGCTGCTCGTTGTGCGCATCTTTGGCGAGGAGAAGCTGTTGGCACGCGATCTGAAGGGCTACAAGGAATATCTCCAGAAGGTGCGTTACCGGTTGGTACCACACGTCTGGTGATCACCCCGTCAACGGATTTCCGCTCTCGATCAGGCAGGTGTTGGCGGTATCCGGCTCACTGGGCGGATTGTCGCCCACCCGGAAAGTAACGTCGCCTCAGCCATTTGTGCATCGGGAATGGCACTTTCGAGGGCGTTAATAGTCATTATCGGTAGCTATTCTCGGCCTTGCGTGGGTCCCCCTCGCGGCGGCTCACGGATGGCGGTGATTCAGACTCGCGTCACCTCGGGCGTTATTTGCAGCAGATCGCGCCCCCGCGTTCGACGCTTACTTCAACTCCGGGATTTTCGCAAGCTCGTCCTGGTCCACCGATTTCAGGCGCAGGCGCTTTACCAGCCACAGTACGCGGTCCCGCCGCGCCTCCGCGTTCAGCGCGTGCGAAGCGTCGTAAATCTGCATGCGCTTCGGCTCGCCGAAGATGTCTTCGCAGTGTTGCGCGTAACTCGCCGGCCCGTCCTGGGAGGCGAACTGGAGAAACACCGCCGCCGGCGAGGAGTGCCCCACGTACTGCTCCGGATCGACCCACGCGTATCGGGCGAAGTATTCGCGCAGCTTTGCGTCGCCCACCTGTTTGCGCATCTCCGCCGTGCCGGGAGCGCCTGACTGAAACACGTAATATGCGTCCCCGCAGCTTCCCGCCATCAGCACGAACGTCGAGATCCTCTTCTCCACGCCGCTGAGGATGGCCCCCACTTTCGCGTCGAAGCTGTGACCCACATACGCGATGCGTTTCGGGTCTACGTCGTCGCGCGACAGCAGCAGGTCGATCGCGCGCCGGAAGTCCACCACCTGCTGCTCGGTGACGGCGCCATCCTGTCCGCTGAGGGGGGCTTTGTCCTCCACAGCTCCGGGCCGCACCAGTGGTGCATCGATGAGAATGGAGATCGCGCCCGCCCGCGCCAGCAGCGTCGTCTCCTCCAGAAACTCACCGCGGTTCATCAGGGGCGACCCGGGTTTCATCCAATGCCCGAACAGAATCGCCGGGAACGGACCGGCACCTGCCGGAATCACCAACGAGGCAGGCACCCGTCCCCCACGCGGGCTCGCGTAGCTTATCTCGCGCATCGTGAACCCCGCCCGGTGATGGGTCGCCGACTCCTGCACGTCGAGCGGGGCCGTCCGGTCGTAGTCGAAGTGTTGCGCGCCACACACGCCAGCGCACACCCAGAGTACGGCCACACTGGAACGAATCATGTTTTCGAATATAGCGCGCCAGCGCACGACTGTGTACGCCGGCACCTCACTGGGCGCGAAGGTGCCACGATGGGAGCGTTAACGCGCCATATCGGAAGCCTACCGGGCATCAGCCTAGGCCACTTCTACGGGCCGGGCGTTACACGTCCTTGTGAATTACCTCCGGATCGGCAGCGCCAAGCGCAGGCGCGCCCGGGGCATACAGAAGCGACCAGCGAACGTGCTAGCGGAATCTCCTAAGATGATAGATGTGTGTGGTTCCAGCTTTTGGAACAAGTTGAACGTACTTCTGAAGAAGCGCCGCGCAAAACCGCCTGGTGGGCTGGCCTTCAGTCTTCGACGTGAAGGTGGGGCCTTGGATTGGTGTTGGCCTAATCCGCAGAAGAGGACGTGGACAACATCAGAAAAAGACTCCTACTCGAGTGGACCGTGGCATTCCACGGGTCAGGAGGTGGATGAAGCTGCGTACAATGAGCTGCTTGTGCACTTCGGGCTTGGAGGGAGACGTGATGAATTCCCTCTGCACCGAGCGCTGTACATGAGTCCGTCAGAACTTGCGAGAGCAGGAGGGAAAGACCCGGAGTCCTACACCATTGGAGACAGAAGGAGAGCATCAGAGGTCGACTGACCCACGCAGCATTCATGTTCGGAGGAGAATGCGGGCCTGCCGGGTGGCTTCTAAAGCCTACGGCGTCAGGGAGGAGCAATCCGCCTTGCCCGGCATGTGTCAGCAACGCGCGCTGCACCGGCCAGATTGCTGGCATCCGGGCATCAAACGGTGCTCTCCGCCCGTCGCCGCGTGTGACCTGGAGTCTCCCGTCGATTGAGCAAGCAGCCGAAAGCGGAGAGCTGGTAGCGGCCGGGCCCGCGAAGGCGCAGTCGAGCGCGGATGCTCCTGACGACGGGAGGGAAGACGGGGCTTGAACCCGCGACGTCCGGCTCGGGAAACTCGCATTGCACCGCTGACTTACGACCGCACTCCGGGGTCTCAGCCACACCACACCACGGGACGGCGGGGACCAAGCGCCAAGCCGGGTCAATCGCTCCTGACGTGTTGCATCGCGCCCTGATTTCGTGGTATAGATTTCGGGGGCCTATTCTCCGTTAAGTTCTGCTGTGGTGTTTTGCAACAGAACAGCCCCGGACTGAGAGGTGTCACAGTGGCTGGGCAGCCAACCACTTCCGACCGTCTTAAGACTCACGGGTTCGCTCGGCGGATCGTGGGCATAGAGTCGGAGCGGCTTGAGACCGGCATAGGGCTTTCGGAAGCGCCGGCGCGCGAACGCTTAGTGATCGCGGCGATGCTCAGAACATGAGACACACCGTGCTGTGCCGCCCGCGGTACGCGCCGCACATTCTGGGCCTGATCGCGGGCTGGACGCTGGCAGCCGCGGCGCCGGCCGAGGCGCCCAAGCCGTTGCCGGGCTCCGAAGAGTGTATCGGCTGCCACGACACCGGGCCGCGCACGGGTAAGCGCGAAAAAGGGATGCCGCCGCCGTTTGATGCGGCGGCTCTGCGGCGCTCGCCGCATGCCGACTTGGAGTGTGCGGCCTGTCACACCGAGCTTGTCAAGAAAGAGTTTCCGCACCCCGAAAAACTGGCGCCCGTGGATTGCGGCGCATGCCATGGCAGCGAGCAGACGCAGTACGCCGCCAGTTTTCACGGGCGGGCGGCGGCCCGCGGCGACAGGCTGGCGCCCACCTGCCGCGACTGTCACGGCACTCACAACATCCTGCGCGCTTCCAGCCCGCACTCCCCCATTTCCACCATGGAGATTCCGCGGCTGTGCGGCGGCTGCCACCGTGAGGGAACGCCGGTCAGCCTGACGCGCCACATTCCGCAGACGAACATCCTGGGCAACTACATGGACAGCATCCACGGCGAGGGGTTGTTCCGGCGCGGGCTCACCGTGACGGCGGTGTGCACGAGCTGTCACACGGCGCATTTTGTGCTGCCGCACGACGATCCGCGTTCCTCCATCGCCAAGGCGAATATCGCCAGAACATGCACCCGGTGCCACGCGCAGATTGAGGCCGTGCACCGCAAGGTCATCCGCGGCGAGTTATGGGAGAAGGAGCCGCACCTCATTCCCGCCTGCGTGGACTGCCACGAACCGCACAAGGTGCGCCAGGTCTACTATCCCCAAGGGATGTCGAACGGCGATTGCCAGCGCTGCCATGGCGATCCCAACCTGAAAGTTGTGCGCGGAGGCGAGACCATTTCGCTGTTCGTCAGCCAGGCGGACCTGGCGGGCTCGCGGCACTCCCGCACCGCCTGCGTGCAGTGCCACACCGGCGGCACACCCTCCGAAGGCCGGCCTTGCAGCACCATGCCCTCCAAGGTGGACTGTTCCATCTGCCATGCCGACACGGTCAACCAGTACCGCGAGAGCCGGCACGGCGTCCTGGTGGCGCAGGGCAGCCCCGACGCGCCCGCCTGTCAGGACTGCCACGCTCCGCACCACACGCTGGGAAAGAACGATTCGGCCTCTTCCACCTTCTCCCGCAACGTGCCGGAGTTGTGCGCCAAGTGCCACCGCACGGGACAAAAGGCGGCCCTGCGATACACCGGCAGGCAGGTCGACATCGTCGAGCATTACACTGAGAGCATTCATGGCAAGGGCCTGCTCGAGAGCGGCTTGACCGTGACGGCGAACTGCGCCGACTGTCATACCGCCCACCACGAGCTGCCTGCCAGCGACCCGCGCTCCAGCGTCAACCGCGCCAACATAGCCCGTACCTGCGGGCGGTGCCACCGGGGTATCTTCGAGCTCTTCACGGCTAGCGTCCACAGCCCCGAGGTTACGCGCACCGGCCAGGCGCTGCCGGTCTGCAGCGAATGCCACTCGGCCCACAGCATCCAGCGCACGGACCAGTCCGATTTCCGCTTGCATATCATGGATCAGTGCGGCCGCTGTCACCGCCAGATCACGGAGGCCTACTTTGACACCTTTCATGGGAAGGTCTCCAAGCTGGGTTACCTCAAAACCGCCAAGTGCTATGATTGTCACGGCGCGCACGACATCCTGCCGGTCAATGACCCGCGCTCCCGGCTCAGCCGTGCGAATATCGTCAAAACGTGCGGCAAGTGTCACACCTCCTCGCACCGGCAGTTCGCCGGTTACCTGACCCACGCCACGCACCACGACCCCAAGAAGTATCCGTTCCTGTTCTATACGTTCTGGGGAATGACCATTCTGCTGGTGGGAACCCTGGTGGTCTCGGGTGTGCACATGCTGGCCTGGCTGCCCCGTTCCCTCGCGTACCGCAAGCAGTTCCGCAACGGGCACGGCGAAGCGGGCGCATACGTGCGGCGGTTCCAGCCCTTCCACCGCAACCTGCATCTCATGGTGATTTCCAGCTTCCTGGGGTTGGCTCTGACCGGCATGATTCTCAAGTTCTCCTACGCCGGGTGGGCCAGGGTGATGGCGCACCTGCTGGGAGGCTTCGAGGCGGCCGGGCTCATTCACCGCTTCTGCGCGGTCGCCACCTTCACCTATTTCGGGCTGCACCTCTACGACCTGGCGCGGCAGCGGCGCCGGGGCGGCAAGACCTGGCGGCAGTTCCTCACCGGTCCGGAAAGCATGCTGTTCAACGGCCGCGACTGGCGCGAATTCATCGGCACGATGAAGTGGTTTCTCGGCCGGGGGCCGCGCCCCGAGTACGGCCGTTGGACCTACTGGGAAAAATTCGACTATTTCGCCGTGTTCTGGGGCGTCGCGGTGATCGGCGGCACGGGACTATTGCTGTGGTTTCCGGAGCTGTTCACGCACGTGCTTCCCGGCCGGGCGGTCAACGTCGCCACCACCATCCACAGTGACGAAGCGCTGCTGGCGGTGAGCTTCATCTTTGTGGTGCACTTCTTCAACACGCACTTCCGGCCCGAGAGATTCCCCATCGACACCGTGATTTTCACCGGGGGCATACCGCTCGAAGAGTTCCGGCGTGACCGCCCGCGGGAATACCGGCAATTGGTGGAAAGCGGCCGTCTGGAAGAGCTCTTGATGCCGGAGCCGCCGGCCCAATCGGTGAGGTTCTGGCGCCGCCTGGGCTTCACCGCCCTGGGGATCGGGCTGATTCTCATCGGGCTGATCGTCTACGCCATGCTGTTCGCCTACCGGTAGAGGCTAGTCCAGCGACTGGACGAAGAAGTACAGGGCCGCAAACACCAACGTCGCTATCGCCAGCAATCCCGCCACCCTGAGGGACAGGCTGGCCAAACGATGGGCATCGCCCGCATCGTGCTTTATCCGCTCCGTGAGGGTATCGGACATGAATCGTTCTTCTTCCCCTGGGAAATCCGGCGCATAGACTATACCACAAATCCATCAATCAGGATCCGTAATTATTGCTCGATGGTCAATGAAACCCCGAGGTCGAGCGGCCTCAGACTGTGGACAGTTGCAAGAGGCTTCTCGTCGATTGGTTCCGACTCCAACCTCACTGGCCTAACCAGCTGAACGAAGACATCAACCAGATTGCCGACTACCTCTCGTCCCTACAGCCGAAGAATGAGAGTTGGTAGCGTCTATGCCGCGCCAGCCCCAAATCCGCTGCAGGTCTTGGAACTATCGGTCGGGGCGAGTGGATTCGAACCACCGACCTCCTGGTCCCGAACCTGATTCCGGAGCTTGTTGAGACCTGAGGAATCTGTCAGTTTCTATCTACTTTGTAATGAGTGACTTGCAATTCGCTTGTTGAGGTCCATTGAAGTCGTTGGAGCGCCGGTGCGCTGATGCCTACAGAATCGTCTACATCCGGGAAGCGCACCCTTTCGCGGACAGTCACCATGGGCGCGAAATCGAGCGGCAGGAGATACCTGTGCACGTTCCTTCGCACACCCCACGACCTTGGTCTCGAGATTCTCGCCTTGCGCCAGCAAGTGGCCGTGCTCAAGCGCAAGCATCCAAGGCCCCGACTCAACGGTGTTGACCGCATGTTCTGAATCGTGCTGCGGCGGATCTGGCCGCGCTGGATGGAAGCGCTCATCCTGGTCAAGCCCGAAACCGTTGTTGGATGGCATCGCGGCGGCTTTCGGCTCTACTGGCGCCTGAGCTCGTGTGGCGACGGGCGCAAGATCGGCGCCGACGTGTTCGATATCGTCCGGCGCGTGGCGCGCGAGAATCCCTCCTGGGGCGCTCCCAGAATTCACGGCGAACTTCTGAAGCTGGACTTCGACATTTCGGAACGCACCGTGTCGCGCTACCTGGCGCGCAGGCTGCCGCGGCCCGGCGACGCCGCCAAGAACTGGCTCGCGTTTCTGAGAAGCCATCGCGAGGCGATTGCCGCGATCGACTTCTTCACTGTGCCGACCATGACCTTCCGCCTGCTGTACTGCTTCTTCGCGATCGATCACGGAAGGCGCAAGATCCTGCACTTCAACGTGACCGTGCACCCGACGGCCGAGTGGGTGGTCCAGCAGCTTCGAGAGACGTTCGCATGCTCTCTCCCGCCTAGCCGAAGACGCCTCGCGCGCCTCTCGCGCCCGGCGAGGCGACGACATCATCTCCGAAATCCGCGCGCTTAACGTGGCCCAGAACCTCCCGGACTGCTCCCAATTCGATTGTGGCGACCGACACCTGCGCATGCGATCAGCGCGGCCGAGACCGAACACCCACGTCTGAGGCTATACCAACCAATTTGACCCATCGGAGTCGACCCGCCGCAGTTTGACCCTCTGCCTCTGTAAAGTCCACGCCCTCGGTCCTTTCAGCCTTGCTGATCTGCAGTGGGCCCCGGCTGCTGGCGATCTCATAAGCAGCGCAGAAGGTACCGTCGGCTGGCACTCCTGAGCGTATAGCCTTGCTTAGCTCGGAACTCGTGCCTCCAACCCGAATGCCACTGCGCGACGAAAACGCCGTTGATGGAAGTCCGACATTCTCGCAAGAAAGCTTGGAACTTTCAACGAGGGCAACCGGTGCCAGATAAACAGCGACAAGCGTGTCCGGAGCCCCCATGACACTCGTCGCAAAAACCACTGCCATCCCTTGGTCGTTCTTGACGCAAACACCCCTTTCGGCCTCCTCCTCATGGGCCAGCTTGCCGAGTTGAGTACGCGGAAAACGCTTCTGAACGTCCCGAATGGTGGAAGCGCCGATCGTGAAGCCCAGCACTGTCAAATCTGCTCGCCGAAGGCTACTCTGCGCCCCCGTGGCACGACAGGAATACTCCGTCTCAAAAATCGACGCCTCTCCTTCTCCCCGGAGTTCCGTACGCACCGCCATTCCGCCCAGAAACACAGCAAGAGCGACAAACCAAGGTGCAGCTAGACTCAGAGGATCTCTCTTCATATCAAACACCCAAACGCGCCGCAAGCGTAGATGGGATCGGGCCCCCAGCCGTTCGGTGAGACCATGAGGGTCCCACCACCCGAATCATTGATCGTTTGCCTTGCCCCAGGCGGCACAACAACGCAACCTTGAGAGCACGTTTGGCCCGGGCGTTTACAACCATGCATATAATAGCCCCCAGGCCGCCCATTGTCGGGAGTCCCGGCTACTGGCGTCAGGGGTAAGGAGAGCGGGCCCATACGGTTCGTGGCTGCGCCAATCTTGTAGACGCCCCATGGAAGCGGCCCCGTATCCTCAGTGTACTGGCAGTCTGAGTTGTTGACACATCTCGGGACCTGACCCTCGTTGCCCCCGGCATAACCATGAACGTCCACAACCTGTTCATGGGAGCTGTCGTCAAAACACACCAACATTCCAGTGTTTTGCCCGTAGTAGCACGTAACCGTCAGGCCAGAAGCATCCTTAAACATCGTCGGAGCGTCAAGTGCATATCGATAGAAGTTAACACCTCCCATAAATCTTAATGGATCCTCACTCACGAACCTTTCGAGCTGCGGATTATAGTATCTTGCCCGGTAATAATACAGCCCAGTTGTATCTAACTCGCGGCCAGTGAAATTCAGGTTGCTTGCGCCGCCAGCGCCCGTAGAACTGGTGCCTCCGAAAGGATCATACGTGAACTGCGTCGTCACCTTAGCTGCCTGATCCGTCATTGCAATCGTGCTGCCCATGGCGTCCGTAAGGAACATCGAGCCTCCGCTCGAGTCCGTCCGCGCCAAGTACTCATCGACTCCTGCCGTCAAGAGATTGAGAACCGGAGCCGCGCCCACCTGTTCCTGAACTGGGTTGACGCCGTCGTATAAATAGTTCGTCGTAACGGCCGAAATCGTTACTCCCGTCCTCCGCCCGATACCGTCGTATGCAAATTGTACGCCGCCCATTATAACCAACTCACCACGAGCATTCCATCCGTACGTGCTTTTGCTGTCGCTCAAAGTGTTGCCGTTGGCGTCGTACGACAAGCTTGCCGATCCAACATCCACAAGCCGGTTGTCGGCATCATAAGCAGCGCCGCTCATAGCGGCTGGCAAGGCGGTCCGTGCGAAGCTACCCGTTATAAGGTCCCGGTGACCAGTGAGATCGTAGTCGTATGCCAAATCGCCAAGTCGGACCGCTCCCGCCATGTACGTGATGGCCGAGAGCTGGCCAGCAGGGTCATACGGCTGTTGGGACAGTCCGGCCAACGCTAATTCGGCGGGCGTGTAGAGCAGTGCAAACGCCAACACAATACCTTCAATGGCGCTTTCCATT
>Ga0208189_1001474_pt1 | contig 10023 bp, 13 predicted proteins | sample June2015DPH_10_5_FD_184702 | JGI IMG/M metagenome (GOLD analysis project Ga0208189, IMG submission 184702) | Peatland microbial communities from SPRUCE experiment site at the Marcell Experimental Forest, Minnesota, USA - June2015DPH_10_40... | ecosystem: Environmental > Terrestrial > Soil >... | reverse complement strand
TCAATATTATTAAAGAAGTTTTAGAGATGTATAATCTAACTATGCTTCATATATTAGATTTGCCAACGAAGAGTAGATCGGGTAATAATTTTCTCAAGAATATTAAATAAAAAAAGTAGATAAAAAGAAGGAGATAAAAAGATGTTAAAACAAATGAAAAAGACAATCGGTATTTTGCTAGCAGTTTGTTTTTTAATGTCCGTGACAGCTGCAGCAGTAAGCGCAGGACCCGTAGTGGTTAAGGATAAGAAAACAGCCATTATAATCCTGAAAGATGTGAAGACAAAAATCTTCAAACATCAACACAAGTTGCATCACCACCACAAAAACACAAATATGAGTGGCAAAAAAGGTAAAAGAATTACCGTTAAAACCGAAACTGTTAATAAAATACCTATGAAAACTGGAACTGAAAAGAATATACCAATGAAAACTGGAACTGAAAAGAATATACCAATGAAAACTGGAACTGAAAAGAATATGCCTATTAAAGGTAGCAATACGCCTATGAATAGCTGAATAGGCAAAGATCCAACATATATCATGGATAGCTGAAGTACAAAAACTATTAAAAAAATTAAAAAGAAATCTCTAGCATGTTTTAGTTGTATTTGGTGATATCCACAAAGATGACTTACAAAGTATATTTCCTTATGCCATCATTGATATTACAAATTTCAACGAAAAAATACTCATAAAACAACGGAAAAATTGTTTAGAGAATATTTCAACAAATCTAACGCTTTGGTTGGATGGTTATCAATTCCATAATAAGCAATTTGTTGAGATCATAAGTTTATCGAAATTCTCTATACTTTAACATGTTATTAATTTAAACAATATAGACGGAGTGAAATAAATGTTGAAACAATCATCTAGTATGAAAAAGGGACTGGCTGTTTTACTGGTAGTCCTTTTTGTAGTATCGTTGACAGCTGTGGCAGCTAGTGCTGCACAACATGGTCATGGACATGGCGGTCGTGGACATTACGACGGCCATGGACATTATGGAGGTAATGGACGCTACGGTGGTTATGGTGGTTACGGTGGATGGGGCTATGGCGGATGGGGCAATGGTGCTGGATGCTATATTGTGAACGGTGCACTAGTTTGTCCCACATACGGCTACCCGTATATCTGAATATGAAAATATGCCATATAGTAACATGGTAATAGCATTTCAATGAAAACAAAAACTGCAAACGATAAAAACTATAATAAAATATATGGAATAATTTTACTAGAATGCGAATTGATAGCAATTCCTGTATGCATTTGGGAATAATATAACTATATAAAAACAATAAATTAAAATGAGGAGATAAAAAGATGTTAAAACAAATGAAAAAGACAATTGGTATTTTGCTAGCAGTTTGTTTTTTAATGTCTGTGACTGCTGCAGCAGTAAGTGCAGTACCTAGTGTGGGTAAGGAGAAGAAAACCACTGCAGGAATAGGCGCAGGACCCATTGTGGTTAAGGACAAAAAAACGGCTGTTTTAATATTTCAACATTTGAAGACTAAAATCTTCGGGCACCCTCACCACAAGTTACATCACAAGTCACATCACCACCACAAATTACATCGTCACCACAGATTAACAAAAGCCGTAAAAGCCATGAAAGCTTTCGTGAATTCGTGAAAGCTCTAAAAGCTATCATTCCAATACCATTGCTTAAAAATTAATCAAAAGTCTATAAAGTGTTATTAGTGGTATTCGGTGATATCCACAAGAAGACTTACAAAGCACATCTGCTCATGCCACCATGGATATCACAATAAGCAACTTTTTGGGATGATATAACTATTCCACTGCTAACTAGATCTTAAAATATATAATGTAGGGCAAAACATATTATGAAGTTTGATTCTATTAAAAATTAAAAAATAACAAAATGAGATAAACATGTTTTTGAATATTGACTTACCTTTTGGGGGATTATTGGTAAAGAAGGAATTTTGAATTTTTTATTTTTATTATAAAGTTCTTTTGTCTCTTGTTTTTTATTCTTACACAATTGTTTTAGTTCTGTTCCTAAAGACATAATCCTTTTTCTTTATCACAAAAATTTAGTTCTGTATCAACTAACTAGGATGAAATTACTATATTTACTGATGTAGAAGTTTTCATACAAAACATGTGCATCTTAGGGTCAAGATAATTAAAACACTTGAACCAAAACTGTATCGCAGTTCAATCATTTTATAATGGGGTCCCAAATCTCATAGTACCTATGAACGATTATGAATTTTCACATTCCCCGTGTAGCTCGATCTCCTGCCTGGTCTGCTTCTTTCTGACAAACATAAGCGCCGCTCTTGGTGTTCCCGTACCAATGTTGACCTTTGTAATGATAGATACCTGTCGGAAGATTAAGCCACACAACTGTATCTGTTGGACAATGCCGTTTGGCTGATTGCTCTGTGCTGAATGTTTGCAGGCCGCTGCTGTGATGGGGTTTGTCCGCTATTATCGCCGGAGATGTTACTGTTGCTACAAAAAGAGCTAGTAGTATAATACCCAGTATTTTTTTGGTTTGGTTACATTCTTGTTTTCCCATTTGTTTAGACTCCAAATTTTGTTTAATTTTATCATTAGTTCAATAAACGCCATTTTTAGTACATCAAATTGTTATTGCTAAATAGGGTATATATATTTGGATTTTACATTAAAAAGAAATAGGTATATATTAAATTATATATTTATATCCACTATTATTAAATAGTTATTATGATTTTTCCATTTTTGATTGACTGCCGATAGAAACAAGGATTTTACATTACTACAACCAATATGTGTACAATCACTGTACAATTAGTGTATATATGTACTTAAATTGTACACTTTGGAGTAACTGTGTTAAAACAATAACTTTGTATATTTGTACACTTAATTCTGTACATGGTTGATGTGGCTAAAAGAGTTAATATCCGGATTCCTGCACGTTTGTACATCAAAATTGAAGAATCGGAAATGACTGTCACTGAAGCAATTGTACAGGGATTAGAATTGTTATTTAAAGAAGAAGAATTTGGCATTAAGGACATACTGGAGCTTAAGGATGAGCAAATAAGGGAATTACAAGAGCAATTAAGAATTAAAGATAACCAAATAGACCAGCTAAATGGCAACATTCACGAACTTTCGGATACGATGAAGGCGCAAGCTGTGCATTTACAGACAGTACTAAGTCAGAAAGCAATAGAAGAACCGGGATCTAAACGTCCGTGGTGGAGATTCTGGTAGTCCGGCTGCAATTGTACCATGAACAAAATGAGTAGTTAAATTAGTTATATTAGATATAAATAAAGTTAAAGTGAAAAATCCTAGTTAGTTAACGATTTCTTACTTTCTTCAACCCGATCAAACTTTGCTAGAATTTCTTCCCGAATTGCATCTGTGTCCTGAACTATTATCTCAACACTCACATTCTGATTCTCAGATACAACATTCGTTTTCTTATATACCCGACGTCCAAAGTCTTCAGGGAATCTCCGGTCCAGAATCCACATGCAAACCTGGCAATTTCCAGCTCTAGCAGCATCGTTCAGTTTATATAATATCCTTAGAGCTCCTTCGGCATTCCGCTGTTCAATATGGTTATAGAAGTCAAAATATTTTCCTGAAGTTGAATCTCTTCCCAATTTCATCCATTGGTTGAAAGTCTGATATGTTACGCCAGTTGCCGAAGCTGCAAGAGCGTAAGTTAATCCAAGAGATATACCATCACCGATCAGCTTTTGGATTTCAGGCGTGAGTTTTGTAGGACGTGGCATAATAACACCGTTTTTTATTTTACATAGTTAATATAAGTAAGTCTCATATTTAATGTTTCTTTAGTTCTTTTATGTACTAAGGCGGGGTTTTGACTAGATTAATTAAAATGAGTTATTCTCAGCCGTTTTAAGACGTTTTTAACGATGGTAATGATAATCATTGAACGTCTAATAAAAGTCTCACTAGTGAGCTCAGGTTAAGTAGTTTTTCGACCAATTTAATTCCCCATGAAAGTACACAACTAGAACTTGGGGTAGGTTCACGATATTTTCTATATAATGTTATTACTTCACAAAAATATAGATAAAGTTTATAAATTCAATTATTCAAGTGTTTAAATATATTGGTACAGTTTATACTATCTATTTTAGTACTATTCACTATTTAGAATATATACAAAATTTATATAATATATTAATATAATTCCAATTGATAGCTATCTCCAGTACTTATGCTAAATTTTCCGGCAGGCTGCAGGCATCTCTTCCCCTGCAACTCACAAGATCACCATTTTAACATCTTAGATCAACCGGATACTTAAATTATTAACAAAAAACTGAGTAACCGATGGCTTTCAACGTTGCAGTGGTTGGTATTTATATGGTCGATGACAAATATAAGGTGAAGCAAGCGGTACCTTCTATGGGTACAACAGTGGTAGGCGGTGCTTTTTGGGGTATTTTGATAGGAATGTTTGCTTTGTTTCTCTTAATCGCAAAATTGATTGAAGACAAGACGGTAGAAAAATTAAACAAGTTTAAAGAAATGATAAAATAAAAGTCAGCCCATCAATATTGGTTCAATTAATCTTAATGAAGGCAACGATTGAGAATGTTTTCCGCTAGCGCATTAATTTGCTTATTCTGAAATGTAATTTTGAACCCACGAGACTAAAACCACAGAATGTTAATACTAAATAATTTAAGTTAAGATAATATATTCATAAAAATATATAATCAATAAAATCTATTTATGATTCAACGCTTTCCAGTGCTTTCAAGCAAACCTACCTACCACCGAGCTGCAGACATTTGCTCTTCTTCATCTGCAGCTAACAAGATCAACTTTTTTGACATCTAGGATCATTTGGATCACTTATTGGGGATATTGAATGAATACGGAAATGGCTGTAATTAAACCAAAAAGCAGCACGTTAGAAGTTATAGTAAATCGGTAAATTTTTCAATTAAATGCTTACAATTTATTCCCATGATTAATTTCTGAAGTCACATGCACAAGCTTAACTTTTACTCCGGCACTCCAGTCTGTATCCTAACTTCTTCCCATTTACATGGATGATGTTGGAGATAATCTTCTTTTAATTCCGGCATCATTTGTAACGCGAATTCTGGATTAATTTCCTGTTTGTAACTGTCAATAAAACTCACTTTAATCACCTTTTACTTTCTGCCAATCGTAACCGTCGCCTTCAATTTCTATTTTATTTACTTTACCTTCATTTACAAGCTTATAAAGCATGTTTTTAGCAGTAGACCTGCTGCATCCTACTAAGTCATAATAGTCACAGTGGACTTGATACTGTCAATTAATAAAGCATTCAGAACATATCTTCTGTAAATTTCTGTTGAAATCTTGTTTTACCACCTTGCATATTATCCGATCCACCCGCCAGGCAATTTTCAAGAAACTACGCTACTATACACAATTTATTAGTAGCTATAGTTTGTTATTAATGGGTGATGGTAATGGTAAATGATAACATTTTGTCATGATAGCCAGTTGGGGAAAAAAGCATAATTGATTTCAACGTGTTCAAAGTTAGGCTGTACCCTTCCGAGATAAATAAAGAAAGTTCAACGCTTAGTCTATAATATTCTTTGTCGTTAAGTTAACTCTTGCCGAATGATACTAGATGCGAATCTACCATAGCCGAATTCTGCATTTACGTTACCGTATCCAAATAAAGTGAAATGGAAACAGTTTTAATGAAGAAATATTTCCGTAAAAGAACAATTGATGGTGAAAATGTTGATGTATCGGTATCAATTGCCACTTAATTGGTTTGTATCAGGCTGTATCAGGCTGTATCAGCCTTTGTATCATGGTCAGTTGCCACGAAATGGTCTGTATCAAGGATAGTCCTTGTATATTGTATCTAGGAATTACGCATATACACTTTAGGAAGTTTAATGTGGAGATATTCTTCCTAATGAAAATGTGTTGTACCCTTGATACACCTTGATACATGTCTCTTGATGTTGATACAAAGCCTGATACATAGTTGATACAACTTTCTAAAAGGTTGATACAAACAATAGTTGAAAGGTTAAAAAAGAGAAAGTTAAGTTGTGGTTGCAGTTGGCAATCTCCAACCATTTGCTTGCAACAGATCAACAGCAGCTGATATCTCATCAACTGTGCAATCTGGAGACCAAGATTTCATATCCATAACAAATTCGTCAGTTTTTTCAATCAGATATTTGTAGACTCCATAGTTTGCTTTGAAGCTTATAACGTCTAACATAAGGCCATTTTTTTCCTTGTGAGATTTTTAAAAGAGCATGATTCTATCTTACTATTGATTTGCAATAAACGAATTATCATTTGTTGAATGATTTAAGCCTTTTTTTAAGTACAATGGGTAATCACCAAAGATAAATTAAAAACAGACTTTAGGGACTGAGATTAAGTCATTTATTGATTATCAGGAAAACTTCCAGCTGTTATACTTCTTGAAATAATGCCTACATAATGTTCTGACTCTTTAGTTTTAGTTGTGAAATAAGAATAGATGTGAAAATATCAAACTGTCTAAACAGACCAGGTTTACCAGGTTTTTTTCAATTCCGTTCATAAGAATAAAATATAGATTTTTTAAGATATTTAACTTTCTAAACAATGGTAAAAAAATAATATGTAAAAAAAGAATTGAAAAAAACCTGGTAAACCTGGTCTGTTTAGACAGTTTGATAAATTCCTGCGTAAATAAGAAAGCTTAAACATGATGCAGGAAAACCTTGTGCAATACACAAAACTTATATGAAAAAAGCACATATATATTTCTGGAAATCACAGAAAAACACATGTAGATTTTTCAATACATACTGGCATTTTTTGATATTTGCACTATCAGAAAATGCTTCCTGGTAACCATGTTTAATACATTAATTTCGAAATCAAGCTTTTTTCGTATTTTTCTAAAAAATTAACTCAAATTATTCATTATGCCAAATCTTCTAGAAACAGTCGAATCATATTTACTGGATCAAATGATTCTTCGCTTCTAGTACTTAATTCCGATAACTTGGTTGCTTTTTCTCGTAGCAAATTAATTTCTATGTACCTTTTGGGCTCCTGAAGAGCATCTATTTGAAATAATTTATTGCCCAACATTTCAGATACGGAGCTAAGTAACTCATTTATAAACCCAAACGTATTGTTAGTTATTTCGATCATGCATTCATCCGATGATAAATTTAAGTTTTCTTTATTTTCCATAATCATAACTCCTTATTCACGAAACCCTTCCAGCAATATTTTTAATTAATATAGCTGCGCCTTTTCATACAAATTTCCGCACTTTATTCAATGCTCCAAATTAATAGCCGATCTGATCCTGTATGATCTCACCGGCTATGACCCTTAATGCGTTTTCACTGTCCATTTCTACAGTTACAGTCTTCATTTCCGTATCAACTGACCTAAACCATTGCATTGGGAGCGAAATCATATAGCTACCTCCCTGCTTGACAACTTTTCTTTTTCCAAATGTAAACATTGTACCTCCTATACTTCGTAAACCTGTTTTGAATATAGATTTAACATTTCTGTCCATTCTTGTCTGTATACGATAAGGGTTCTGAGTATTAATCTGCTACTAACAGATAATATGCATCGTGCGAATAATCTACTCATTGTATATAGTCTGCTATATGCAGATATGTTTAATACACATTCTAACATTATAAACTTAATGGTTAAGCTGTTGAACATAAAATGCTAAATCAAAATTTACGAATTATTGAATATGGATCGTTGACCATTAATCAGCTACTTGCAGATATATTTTAATACAAATTCGAACTATCCATATAAATATGCAAGGAAAAACGAACCAAGAACGAATTTTAAGTAGTTTATTAGAGTTTTCTAAAACGACTGCAGAATTAGCAAACGAACTGAACTATGTTGATTCAGGGGGAGTTCCACGTTATAATATAATCCATAGAGATTTAAGTAAACTTAAAGAACATGGATATATTGAAAGTATAAAAGAGAAATTAGATAAAAGACGCGGATGCATTCCAACATTATATTCGCTTCCCTCCAACATCCAATCCTTAAAGGAAATTCTTGAAAGATATCCAAATTTGATAGAAAAAATGCAAAGCAACGAGCTAGTTTTAGACACTATAGTTAAGGAATACTTTAGTTCTATCGGTACTTCAACTGAAGAGGAAGGAGTGATAATTAAAAATATGCTTCTACGGGAAAAAATAGACAAAGAACTTTGTAAGAAAAAATTAAGGTGGTCAAAGGAATTTTTCCGATTTTGTCTCAACAATACAATGAACAACCTAGTGAAAACGGCTATAAAGCTTGCCCAAATATCGAATAGAGATTTGGAGACAGGTGTTTTTGAACTAAAATTTACCCCAACTAGTTCGGTTCATTCAAGGGCGAAAAATTACATGATCGATATGGTTTTTGAAAAGTGTGTTGCCCTTGATATCATGAAAGGACAACAAAACGATGAAGCAATAGCATATCTAAAACGAAAAAAGAACGCAAAATCACAGGATTGATATGATTTTTAAAAAGTGTGTTGCCTTTGATGTACTGAAAGGACAAGCAAAAAATGAAGCAATAGAATATCTAAAACAAAGGAAAAAACAATACCAAAAGAATACATAAAGTAATTGAAGATATATTCTAAAATTAGCAAAGTCGCATCCTAGTTAGTTGATACAGAACTAAATTTTCGTGATAAAGGAAATAGATTATGTCCATAATTAAAGAGTTGAGACAACTTCATGAAAAAAAATATATTTAAAGATTTTTAAGTTGATATGAATATTTACCTTTTAAAAAGATGCGCATGTTCTTTATTTATAATTTCAATATGATTCACTTAATTTATGGTAGAACTAGAATTTAAATATTAGAAATGTACATGGATGAAAGCCTGCTAGTGATGAGCTGCATTATTTAATGCAGTAAAAACCAGCCTGCATATAAGAATACCAAAACAACTCTACAGTCTTGAATCCCGTTGCTCTCAACAGTTCTAAATGTTCTTCTATAGTTATAGGAAAATACTCAGTATCAAAGCGTTCCAAATGCTTCTGTATTTCTTTCTCATCCCTTCCATGGATCAATTGAAAATTTTCCCAATATTGTTTCCCTATGGCAGTGCCATCTTCTGTTAGTGGTCTGATATTCTCAAACATGATATAAATTCCACCTTCTTTTAGAAGATCGTAACATACTCTGGTTGCTTTGGCCCTACTTTCACGGCTAAGGTAGTGATGGCACTGTATAGCAGTGATAATATCTGGATTTTCCTTCAAATTCTGAGAGAATTCCTGCGTAGGGGAAGCTTTCAAAAATTCAAGCCTTCCTGTAGGGTATGAAAACATTTTTTTCCTTGCTTGATCCAACATACCTTCTGAAGGGTCAATTAAAAGAAATTTGGTATATGGAAATTCCGCAATGGCCTTACTGACTAAGGACCCTGTTCCACATCCAGTATCCATCCATACTTTTGGGCTTGATGACAGCGATTTCACAAGATTGATGATCTCCTGATGGAAAGATAAATAATAGGGCATAACATTGGATATCTTAGCGTCATAATCTTCGGAAGGATAGGGAGTAGAATTTTTTGTAGGTTGTATAGGAGTCATAGCAATAGATCCTTTGAATTCTGAAATAAGTAAAGTTTACTGACAGTAGATAGTCTAGCCCAATGACTTGACTATTTTTTTCAATCTGCAATGTAACTTCATCAGGGAACTGATGTCTTTAATCAGATTTTGTGCATCTATGATACTAGAAAACCAAAACTTTCCGTTACCAAAACTTTGATTTTCTATTTTACATAGGAAATGATTATGCTAACAAAATTTATGTCTTTCTTGGTTTAACTGATGCAGAGTTTTTGCTATAAAATCTATGCATGTTCATTATCTTAACTCTTCATTACTTATTCACTGTGCTCCTACACTCACCTACTTAAAAGAGTAGTAAAACGCACACTTAATTAATTTTAAATAAGTCTGTTCC
>Ga0208189_1001448_pt1 | contig 10179 bp, 9 predicted proteins | sample June2015DPH_10_5_FD_184702 | JGI IMG/M metagenome (GOLD analysis project Ga0208189, IMG submission 184702) | Peatland microbial communities from SPRUCE experiment site at the Marcell Experimental Forest, Minnesota, USA - June2015DPH_10_40... | ecosystem: Environmental > Terrestrial > Soil >... | reverse complement strand
AACTCACATCGCCATCGATCTGCTCCAGCGCGATCTCGGTGGAGATCCGCGCCGGGTCCTTCAGGTTCTTGCGCGCCTCCAGCAACGCCTGCGGCATCTTCTTCTCGCGCTCCACCAGCGCACGCAGCCGCGTATCGGCCGACGCATAGGGCCGCTCCATAATCACGAAGGCCGAGCTGGTAATCCCCGAGGAGTAGCTGTCCGAGTTCTTCTCCCACCCGCGAATCACCTCCAGCGACAGCAGCTGCGAACGGATGTTGTTGAGCAGAATCTCGCGGTCCGCCGCCACGGGAGCATCCAGCGCGCCGGGGTCGATTGCCGCAACCTTCTTCTCGAATTCATGCAGCGCGGCAATCTCCCGTTCCACCCCAGCGGCTGAGTAGTCCTCCAACTGCGCATCGTACTGGTGCAGCCCCGCCGACGTCCCGCTGGTGGGCGAGAACTTGAAATAAACCTGCGAGAAAAATTGCTCCGAGAGAACATTGAAGGTCTGCATGGCCCCATCCGCCGAAAGCGACTGCGCTCGCGCGGACGGCGCAACCAGAAGAGATCCGAGCAGCAGCACCGTCGCAGGAAGTTTGTTGGTCATAATCTCTGAGCCACAGCCTAAGGCTCTAAGCAAAAGTCTACGGCAAAACCCTGCGAAGATGGCCAAACCGGAGGGCCTTGCATTGAGGCAGGACATTTCCACCATTTCCGCTTGACTCCAATGCAATTCCGCACTACGCTAAATGTGTGGCTAGACTCCCTTCGGGTTGAGTCAGTCACAACGAAGTCCACCCACTTCGTTGCTTTACCGGAATACCCACGCAACAGCCCCCACCGCGCTGCGTGGGTTTCCTCTTTAAGCCCCATGTTTTCAGGGGCCTGGCTGCTTTCGGTGGGCTTTTTCTCTGTGCCCTGCCCCCTCAAAAAACTACAGCACAGCAAAACCGCAAAGCAGAACCATCCAGGAGTTCCATGGCAAACCCCGGCAAAGCCGCGCCACGCAGGACGCCGCCACAAACACAAAGGCCCACATCTCTCCTCACAGATGTGGGCCTTGTTGTGCCTCCGCAAAACTCGATTACGGTTACCGAGCCGTGAGTGCCGTCAGCACACGACAGAACGAAGCACGCGCGCGCAGTACTACTGGAAAGAATTCGCGCTACGCGATCTTTCCGATGCGCGCAGTCCCTGCAAAACCGGCTCTACTCAGGGGTCTGCAGCGACAACAGGAAGGGAAACATCGCGATCACCATAAACAGCAGGGTCACCATCGCGTCATGCATGGTCGTCGTCTCAACTTTCGACCGTAAAGGAAAACACCGGCCCTTCCAATATCGCGCCTCCCTGACGCGCAACCCATCCCACCTAAGTACCCGGGCATACCACCTTAGTTGTAGAGAACGCCGGTTCCATCAGTCGCCTCTTGTGTGAGCGCAGAGCTTAGCCGGCCGTGAGCGGAGGCTGCGCTGGCGAGTTCTTCTTCCCAGAAAACCGCCTAAGCCCTGTTTTGAAAAGCACATACAGCACAGGGATGAAGAAGAGGTTGAGGATGGTGGAGAGCAGCATTCCGCCCACCACCGCCGTGCCCACCGAGTGGCGCCCGGTCGCTCCCGCGCCGTTGGCAAAGCACAGGGGAAGCATGCCCAGGATGAACGCGAAGCTGGTCATCAGGATCGGCCGCAGCCGCAACTCCGCCGCAACGATCGCCGCATCGACGATCGACCGCCCATGATGGAGCTGCTGCTCGGCGAACTCCACAATCAGAATCGAGTTCTTGGCCGAGAGCCCGATCAGCATCACCAGCCCGATCTGCACATACACGTCGTCGCTGATGCCGCGCGCCGAGACCAGCGCGAGCGCGCCCAGCACCGCCATCGGAACCGCCAGCAGAATGATGAATGGCAGAAAAAAGCTCTCGTACTGCGCGGAGAGAGTGAGGTAGACCACCAGCAGCCCCAGCCCGAAGATCAGGATTGTCTTGCCCGCCGACTCCTGCTCCTCCAGCGCGAGGCCCGTCCACGAGAACATCATCCCCGGCAGCTTGTACTTGTTGAAGAGCCGCTCCATGTTCTGCAGGCCCTGCCCGGAGCTCAGCCCCTCGGCAGGCGAGCCATCGATCTCCGCCGAGCGGAACATGTTGTAGTGGCTGATGACCTGCGGCCCCGCGGTCTCGGAGAGCTCCACCAGGTTGTCCAGCGGGACCATCTGCCCCGCGTTGGAGCGGACATAATACTGCCGCAGGTCGGCCGCATTGCGCCGAAACTGCTGGTCGGCCTGCACGTAGACGCGATACGAACGGTTGTTGAAGTTGAAGTCGTTCACATAGCTCGACCCCATGAACGTCCCCATGGCCGCCGTGATCTGCGACATGGGCACGCCCATCGCCTCGGCCTTCTGCCGGTCGATGGTGACCGCGAGCTGCGGATCGTTGGCCGTAAAGGTGGTATTGAGGTACAGCAGTCCCGACGCGGGATCGCGCGCCGCACCAACCAACGTATGCGCCACGCGGTCGATGTCTGCGAATGAATTGCGCCCGCCGTCCTGCAGGATGAACTGGAAGCCGCCGACCGCGCCAATCCCCTGGATCGCCGGAGGCTCCGCCGCAAAGAGGATTCCACCCGGGACCGCGAGGAGCTTCTGCGAGAGCCGCACCACAACGTCGTGCTGCGAGTGCCCCGGCCCCAGCTTGGTGCGGTCGGCCACGGGCTTCAGCGGCGCAAAGATAATGCCTGAGTTGGGCGAACTGCCGCCGCTGAGCGAGAAGCCCATCACTGAGAAGGTGCCATACACATCCGGGTCCCGCTGCACAATTGCCGCGCCGCGGTCCGCAAATTCGGTTGTATAGCTCAGCGATGCGCCCGGCGGCGTCTGTATCAGGACCATGAAGTAGCCCTGGTCCTCCGCCGGGAGAAAGGCCGTGGGCACATGGTTGTACATGTAGACCGTCGCGCCGAGGCCCGCGATAAACAGCAGCAGAAACGCATAGCGCCACTTCACCACCCAGCTCACGGCGATGGCATACAGACTGATGGTCTTGCGGATGAGCGCTTCCACCGGGTCGAGGAAGACCGCCATCAGCCCGCTGGGCCGCGTCTCCGGACGCAGGAAGGCCGAGGCCAGCGCGGGCGAGAGCGTCAGCGCGTTGAATGCCGAGATGGCAATCGAAAACGCAATTGTCAGCGAAAACTGTTTGTACAGGATCCCTGTCGTACCCGGGAACAAACTGACCGGGACAAAGACCGAGATCAGCACCAGCGAAGTCGCAATCACGGCGCTGGTGACCTCGGCCATGGCAATGATGGTCGCCTTGTGCGGGTCGTGGACGCACTCGTCCGTGCCAGCGACGGTCTGACCCTCCAGGTGGCGTTGCACGTTCTCGATCACAACGATCGCGTCGTCCACCACCAGTCCGGTGGCCAGCGTAATTCCGAAGAGCGTCAGCGAATTGATGGAGAAGTCGAAGAGACGGATGAAGGCAAACGTCCCAATCAGCGAGACCGGAATCGTGATGGCGGGAATGATGGTGGCGCGCCAGTCCTGCAGAAACAGAAAGATCACCAGGATCACGATGACGATGGCCGCAGCCAGCGTCTTCTCCACCTCGACGATGGAGTCGTGAACGATGGTGGTGGTATCCACCGCGACAAATCCCTCCAGCCCCGGCGGGAATGACTTCTGCAACTCAGCCAGCACTGCCTTGCATCGCCGGTCTACATCCATGGCGTTGGCGTTGGAGAGCTGCTGCACGCCCAGGCCGACCGCGTCGCCGCCGGAGTATTTCAGCCGCGATCCATAGCTCTCCGCGCCCAACTCCGCGCGCCCAACGTCCTTCAACAGGACCACGCCTGAGCCATTGCCCTGCGTACCCGGTCCGCTGCTCGAACTGGCTGCATTCGATTTAATAATGATGTTCTCGAACTGCTGCGGATCGCTGAGCCGCCCCGCCACGCGCACCGCCATCTGGTACGACTGTTTCGGGTCGGCCGGCGGAACGCCAAGCTGTCCGGCGGGGACCTCGACGTTCTGCTCGGCCAGCGCGTTGGTCACGTCCAGCGGCGTCAATCCGCGCGCAGCCAGCTTCGCGGGATCGAGCCAGATGCGCATCGCGTAGTTTGCGCCGCCGAAGCTCATCACATTGCCCACGCCGGGAACGCGCTTCAGCGCGTCTGAGACATAAACGTCCAGATAGTTCTGGATGAAATCCGGCGAGAGCGAGTGGTCGGGCGAGATGAACCCGGCCAGAAGCACGAAGTTCGAGTTGGCCTTGGTGATCGAGATGCCGGTGCTGTTCACCGTCGCCGGAAGCCGTCCCTGCGCGGTGGCCACGCGGTTCTGCACGTCCACCGCGGCAATGTCGAGGTTGTATCCGGTCTGGAACGTGATGGTAATCGTCGAGCTGCCGTCGTTCGACGAGGACGACGACATATAGCGCATCCCTTCGACGCCATTGATCGCCTGCTCCAGAATGATGGTGACGGCGGACTCGACGTCCTGCGCGTTGGCGCCGATGTAGTTGCAACTGACCACCACCTGCGGCGGCGCAAGCTGCGGGTATAGCGAGATGGGAATGCCGGGCAGCGACACCGCCCCGGCCAGCACGATCAGAAGCGCGCACACCGTGGCGAAGATGGGACGGCGAATAAAAAACTCAACCAAGAATCTCTACCTTTCCTGTCCTGCGCAAGGGCAAGACCTCAACCCTTCAATGCCCCGCGCGCGCCTGCGGCCCCGACGCCTGTATCGGAGCAACCGGCATGCCCTCCTGCAGAAACTGAATCCCAGACAGGATCACGCGGTCGCCCAGATTCAGCCCGCCCAGCACGGGATATAGATTGCCCACCGGCTCGCCCAGCTTCACCGAGACCTGGTGGGCAGCGAATCCCGCTCCCTGCGCCACTGCGACATAGAGGAAGCTCTGGTCGCCGATGCGCGTCACCGCAAGCACCGGCACGGTCGGCGTCTGCGCCGTGCTCCATGTAATGCGCGCATTCAATATCTGCCCATTGCGCAGTTGCTGCGACGACTTGGGAACCTGCGCCTTCACCAGAATTCCCTGCAGGTTGTTGTCCACCTCGGGCGAAACAAAATCCAGGCTGGTGTGCGCCAGCACCGCTCCGCTCGCGTCGAGCAGGCCCACCGCAAGCCCTGTCCGCGCTTCGGTCGCGCGCTCGGTCGGGACATAGATGTACGCTTCGAGGTCTTTTGCCTCATCCACCGTAGTCAGCGTCGTAGTGGACGATACGTAGTCGCCCAGATGCACTGGGATGTCGCCCACGATGCCGTCGAACGGCGCGCGAATATCGTAGAAGGCAAGCTGTTCGCGTTGCGTCCTGGTCTGCGCCACCGCCGAATCCAGCGCCGCCTTGGAGTTGGCGAACGACTGCATCGCCTGGTCGTACGCCTGCTTGGAAATAATTCCGTCCTTATACAGTTGCGACTGGCGGAGCAGGTCGGTCTCGTTGTACTGGTAGACGGCCCTCAGTTGCTGCTCGGTGGCCTGCTGCGCAGCCACCGTCGCCACCTGCTTCGCCGGATCGATCTGCATCAGCACCGCGCCGGCCTTCACCGCGTCGCCCGACTTCACCAGAATCTTCGTCAGGTTGCCATCCACCTGCGGCTGCATCGTCGCCGAACGCCGGCTCTTGATCGTCGCCACATAGCTGTCCGACATGGGCACGCCGGTCAGCGTCACCGGCTGCACCAGCACCGGCGTTACCGGCCCTGCGGGAGCGGCAGCCGGAGCGGCTTTCTTGTTGCATCCCGCCGAGAGCGCGGCAAGCGCGACGGCAAGTGCTGCGGCCAGGACCTTCGACGGCACGGACCGGACATTGCATAAATAATCAAACAAACGCAAAACGAATCTCCTCAAATGAACCGCAAACCTAACGGAACCTATTTAATGATACGTGTTTGCACACGGATGCAGAAAGGTGGACGAAATTCCCGACAACGATTGGCAATGCGACCGGAGCTTGCCGTTGCAGACCGGCGTTAGGTTTTTGTTCTGGACGCCGGCGGCGTAAGCCCAAGCTCGCGCATCACCATCTGCAGGTCCTTCCATGCCTCCGCCTTCTGGCGCGGATCGCGCAGCAGGAACGCCGGATGATAGGTCACTGCCAACTTCGCGCCGCGGCAACGATGCCACCGCCCACGCAGCGAGCTGAGCGACTGCTTTACGCCCAGCAGATAGGTCGCCGCGGTCGCTCCCAGCGCGACGATCGCCTCCGGCCGCAGCACATCAATCTGGCGCAGCAGGAACTGCGAGCAGATATTCGCCTCCGCCGGCTCCGGCACGCGGTTGCCCGGCGGCCTGCACTTCACAATGTTTGCGATGTAGACCTCCGCCCGCGCCAGGCCCATCGCGCCAATCATATTGTTGAGCAACTGCCCGGCCTTGCCGACGAAGGGAAGGCCCTGCGCGTCCTCGTCCGCGCCCGGCCCCTCGCCCACAAACATCAGCCGCGCCGTGGCCGGCCCATCGCCGAAGACGATCTTGTGCCTCCCCGCATAGGCCAGTGGGCAGCGCGTGCAGTCGCCAATCTCATCCTGAATCGCGCGCAGCACGGCCTCGCGCTCCGCAGCCGGAATCGCCGACGAGGGAACCGGCGCAAGTTCGTTGAACGAAATCAGTCTGTCTGGCGTCACAGAAATTGTCTCGGCAATCGGCGGCGCAGATGGCCCCTCGAGCGCGAACGGCACGCCGTTTTCCACCGCTGCGTCCGGCGTTGCAGTAACTGCCTCCGCTTCGCTTGCAGCCTGCGGCGCTGGTTCACCGCGTCGATATAAGTCATGCACGCCGAGATCGCGGAAGTACTCGACCCACGCGCGCACCTGCGTTTCAGCCTCGCCCTGCATCGCGGCAGCTACTCCTCCGGCTCAACCGGAGCGACGTCTTCCTTCTTATGGGTGACGACGTAGGTCACGCATCCCTGGTTGATCTCGTCCTGCGCCACGCGGCATGCCTTCATGCTCTTGGTGGGCATCAGCGGAAGCGCGCCCGACTGCAACTGGCGAGCCCTGCGCGCTGCGCCCTTCACAAGGCTGTACTTGTTGTGGAGAGGATCTTCATTCGACATCGTTGACACCTCGGGGATTGCTTTCAATCTACCGCAATCACGCCAATTTGTCCCGCCACGCCATTGCGCAGACAGTCCCGCACCGAAGCGGCTTAGCAGGGACGGGCTGTAGCCTGAGGCCTTAGCCTTGGGCCTCCCGTCCGTAACAGCCGCATAATCAACAGGGCTTCGGCCCCACGAATAGGATTAACGAAATCAATGGGTGTTAGCTCCGGGCCATCCGCCCTGTGCCCCGATCATCGCGATCGGGGGCCCCGGCGAGCTTGCTCGCTGCGGTGAAGATGAGTGGGTGTCCAGACACAAAATGAGTTGAGATTCAGCCGTATGATGAGTGTTCGTCCAGCCCGGCCCGCCTGCGCTACTTCTTGGCGAACGAGCGCACCAGAATCACCAGGTTCCACACGTCGTCAGGTTTAACCCGGTCGCCTTCGGGGGGCATCTTGCCCTTGCCGTCGTGGATGAGCGTGTAGATGTCCCCGTCCGTCTTGTCCTTCAGCGTATCCGGATCGCGCAGGTCCTTCATGCTCAGTCCCATATCGGAGACAAGGTCCCCCTTGCCGTTGCCATTGTCCCCGTGGCACATGGCGCAATCGATCTTGAACGTCGCAAGTGCGTGGGCCTGCGATTCGGGCGTGGGTTTTACCGGATTATTCGCAGGAACCGCTGCGGCAGGAGTTGCAGTCTGGTCGGGGGGCGCAGCCTGATCGGGGGGCGCAGTCTGTGCGGGAGGCGCGGCCTGTGCGGGAGGTGCAGCCTGTGCGGGAGGCGCGGCCTGTGCGGGAGGCGCAGCCGGCTCCTGTGGCAGGAGTGCAAGAAACAGCAGCGGCGGAAGAACAAATAGAAGCTTCAGCATTACAACCCTCCATGGAGTCAGCCGAAACGTTGACAGCAGAATCCTATGCCTCATGCGCGCCGATTGAAATCCTGGACCGCATGCAAACCAGCTTCGCAACCGATTCTACCGCTTCCCTGTCCCGCCTGTTTCTTCGCGTCTGCGTTCAGCATACGGATTGTCTGCGTATTTCCCCCTCCGCCCGCAATTCCCCCTGCGCCCGCAATGCCGACTCTGGTAGCCTGATGGAATGAGCGCTGACACCTATGAACTTCCAGTCCCCGCGTCTGTACTCCCCAACCTGCGCGTCGCCATCCTGGGCGCGGGCAAGATGGGCGGGATTCTGCTGCAGGCCTTCCTCAAGAACAATCTTCTACTGCCGGACCAGCTTGTGGCGACCGTGCAGCATCCCGACCGCGCGCTGGCTCTCTCGGCGCAGTTCGGCGTCAACGTCGGCACCGACAACCTCGCCGCCGCGCGCCAGGCAGACGTCATCCTGCTGGGCGTAAAGCCGATTCAGGTCCCGGCCCTCATCGCCGAAATACTCCCCGCGCTGACGCCCTCCAAGCTGCTGCTGTCGTTCGCCGCCTCGGTGAAGACGCGCGCCATCGAGGACGCGGCGGGCTGCGATCTGGCGGTCATCCGCGCCATGCCCAATACGCCCGCGCTGCTCTCGGCCGGCGCCACCGCGCTCTGCTCCGGCCGCTTCGTCAGCGCCGAGCAGATCGCCCTGGCCCAGCGCATCTTTTCCACTGTAGGGCGAACGGTGGTGGTCGACGAGAAGCACATGGACGCGGTGACGGGACTCTCCGGCTCCGGTCCCGCCTTCCTCTACATCATCATCGAGGCGCTGGCCGAGGCGGGCGTCAACGTCGGCCTGCCGCGCGACGTGGCCACGCTGCTGGCCGCGCAGACGGCGTACGGCTCGGCGCGCATGGTGCTGGAGACCGGCTACCACCCCGCGCTGCTCAAGGACGCCGTCACCACTCCGGCCGGCTGCGCCGTCGACGGCATCCTGGAACTGGAAGAGGGTGGCCTGCGCGTCACCCTCATCAAGGCGGTCAAACGGGCCACCCAGCGCGCCCGGGAGCTGGCCACCGGCTGACCCGCAGTATGCGACCACTGCAATCTCCCCAACGGGAACGCACGGATATAGTATGGTTGCGTGGCTTTGCTCTCGAGTGAGCATGCCGGACAATCCGCATCACGGGACAGAAGGAGAGCAACCCCACCATGAAGCTGCTGTCGAGAGCTGTTCTACTCGCTACTTGTTTTTCCCTGGCCAGTTCCATCGCCATCGCGCAAGCAAAGGTCCACGCCGTGTCCGGAACCGTCACGACAATCCATCCCAAGATTCAAATGACGGAGATCGAAACCGACGATGGCTCTTCGGGACACTTCCAATGGCTGACCAAGACTGGCGGCGCCATCGACTTCGACAAGGCCGTCAGCGCCGATTCAATCGCCGCCGACAAGTTCACAACCTTGCAGACCCAGGTCATCGTCTACTACTGCGGGGAGGATGTGGTGCGCACCATCGTCGCATTGCGCGACCTTGGCGCCGCGCCGCTGCTGAAGAGCACCGGCACCGTCGTCAAACTCGACCGGCACGAACACCTGCTGACCATCAAAAACTCAACCGGAGGCGAAGAGACATTCCACATTGACCCCAAGACGGTTGTGGACACGGAGACCGGCGTCGTGACCAACTACAAGTTCGATCTGGGCAAGGGGAATCATGTGCGAGTGCTCGCCGCACAGGCAAATGGAAGCAATACAGCATTGCTGATCACGCCGGCCGTCTACTGAGCCGAACGAAGTCGCGCGCTTCACTCTTGCTCGCCCCGTCGCATCGCCGCATCGAATCCGCCCATGTCCCCAGCCCCCGCCAATCCGGCCCCTCCCAATTCCCGCCGCATCGCGCGCTTCGCCTGGTTCGTCGTCTTCTATAACGTCCTCGTCATTGTGTGGGGAGCGCTGGTGCGCGCCAGCGGTTCGGGCGCGGGCTGCGGCAACCGCTGGCCGCTGTGCAACGGCCAGATCATTCCGGTCTCGCCCGGCTTCCACACCCTCATCGAGTTCACCCACAGGACGATGGTGGGCGGCTCGACCCTCATCGTTCTCGCGCTGCTGGTCTGGAGCTTCCGCGCAACCGCCAAAGGCCAGGCCGCGCGCGCGCTCGCCGTCGTCTCGACCCTCCTTCTGCTCAACGAGGCATTCCTCGGCGCGCTGCTGGTCAAGCTGAACTACGTCACCGGGAACCAGTCCACTGGACGCATCGTT
>Ga0208189_1001439_pt1 | contig 10215 bp, 8 predicted proteins | sample June2015DPH_10_5_FD_184702 | JGI IMG/M metagenome (GOLD analysis project Ga0208189, IMG submission 184702) | Peatland microbial communities from SPRUCE experiment site at the Marcell Experimental Forest, Minnesota, USA - June2015DPH_10_40... | ecosystem: Environmental > Terrestrial > Soil >... | reverse complement strand
TGATCGCCCAAGCCAAGAAACTGGCGCTGGCCTGGCTCGACGATCATAAGGCGGTCGACCCTGACATGCTCGGTGTTGTCCTTACCACCGCTGCCCGCTACGGAGACCGCGATCTGTTCGATCGCATGCGTGCTGCGGCCAAGAAGGAGAAAGAAGAGAATTTTCGCGGAGACTTGCTCTTCAGCCTCGGCTCGTTCCAGGATCCCGAAATCCTTAAGGTTGCTCTGCCCATCGTGCTGAGCGATGAATTCGACAGCCGGGAATCGTTTGGCATCCTCTTCGCCCCCGCCCAGTGGCGCCAGACGCGCGACATCGCCTATGATTTTGTGAAACAGAACTGGGATCGCCTGATTGCCAAGCTTCCCACCGATTCAGGGTCTTTCCTGCCTTACGTGGCCGGAGGCTACTGCGACTCTCAGCATCGCCAGGATGTGGAGAATTTCTTTAGCGGCCGGTCGACGAAGTACACGGGAGGACCTCGCATCCTCACTCAAGTACTCGAGGGCATCGACCTGTGCGTCGCCTATAAGAACGCCCAGGAGGCAAGCGTCGCCGAATTCCTCGAGACCTACAAACCGGCCCCGAGCGTGGGCGCCGGAAGCCCTTACAAGTAGGCGGCCAGTAGAACCCTAGTCAAGAGTTGGATCCCCCTCTCCCCATTCTGGTCTTTACCCATATCTGGGCTGGACACAGGGGGCAGAAGACAGCGGTGGAACCGCTGTGTCCAGCGAGAGATGTGGGACACGCTCAGCTTGGGGGAGAGGGAACAGGGGGTGAGGGGGTTCAAGGGAATCGCTCTTGTGGAGAATTAAGTGTGACTTGACACTAGCGACGTCCATCCGCCCCCACTGAGTAAAGTGGCATCCCAAGTCACCATGAGGGAAACAGGTTGACCCTCATTGGCGGCCTTGGACAGCGCCTATAATCACCAAGCTTGATAGCGCCTGGAAGACGCCCTTCCACGCCGGCATCCGGCCCAGCGCAGCGGGCCAGTTGACGGCTAGCCGACTTTTCAGGCCGAATCCCCAAAACCTAGTGTAACCTCTTGACCGGCAGTGGCTTGCAGCGTGACGAGCGAATATATTATTCGGGGACCATTTCAGAGTAATTTCCGAGTGGCCGACCAGAACGAACCCGCTGGCGCGGCGGGTGGTCGGTGCTATTCAGGGAAATCGTGCCTCATGATTCCGCACTAATCTGTCGCCCGCTGCGCTCGTCGTCGCAAAACCCCGCGAGCGCAACGTCGGGACCGTTTGACATGGGGAAGAGTAACAGGGCGGCCACTCGATGAGGATACTCAAGGGGGATTATGAGCTAAGCGCATATGCGTTAGATCAGCGTGCGATGATTTCGAACGCCCAGTGTTCACCGCCGCTTGCGTAGCTTGAATGGAAGTGGGTATCCAACTCAAAGTCGTGCATGCCATTGATCCAAATTTGATATTGGCCTGGAGTAAGTGCGATGTCTGGCGTCAATCGAAACGACTGCGCCACGCGGTCTGGCTTTCTGGGATCCAGGCCGCGCGTCAATAGTCCATAGGTTTGGACATTGAATCCTATAGTCCCCAGCGTGAGAATTCTTTCATAGCCCCCCTTTTTGAAGTGCTGAACAACTAACCGCCCCAGCCTTATATGTCTCTGCACTTCCTTTGCATTGAGCTCCCCGTCATTTCGGTCTCCACGGCTCATGAGACGGATGGCGAACTGAAGCGGCTCGCCGGCCTTAAACGACACAGGAGAAGCTGAACCTTCAATGCCGAATTCCACCTTACGCAGGTTTAGAGCCACCCCCTTGACCTCCACACGTTCCAGAGGAGTCGGTGTGCCCGTGGCTTGGTCGATGCCGAACAATTCCCCAAGGGTGGGTGGCTCCTGGGGCGTGACCGAGGTTGCCTGGCCAGTTAATTGGCTCGGTGACATCGAGGCCGTGGCCACGAGCAGCATTGCAGCAATGCAGATGGTTGAGATGCGTCTCATTGGTATCATCTCCTCCAGGATTTGCTTTTTGGCCTCCTGGCCAGCAATGATCATATACCCAACCGCTTCCATTGGACCGGAATTCTCCAGTTGATCCAGGGATTGCGCGGGGACCTGCACGTCACCTTCGAAGAAGGCACCTGGGCGGGCTGGCTGGCTGTATGACCTGCTCAAGCTCCACGTCACGAAGATCGTAGTGTGCGATCCGCGCCGCAACGCCCTGCTCAAAGAAGGCAATAAGAGCGACCGGATCGATGCGCGGAAGCTGGCCGAGCTGTTGCGCGCGAATCTTCTCCGCTCGGTCTATCAAGGAGAGAAGGGGCTGCGCTCGGTGAAAGAACTGGTCCGCAGCTATCTAACCTTCGGCAAAGATCTCACGCGGGTCATGAACCGGGTGAAGGCGATCTTTCGCAGTTGGGGCATTCCCTGTGGCGGCAAGAGTGTCTACAACCCGCGCCGTCGTGACGAGTGGTTGAGCAAAATCGCGCAGGCCGGCGTGCGCCGCCGGGCGGAGCTTTACTACAAGCAGCTCGATGCGCTGGCTTCCTTGCGCCAGCAAGCGCGGCGAAAGCTCCTGGCCGAGAGCCGGAAGCACAGTGCCTGGAAATCGCTCCGCTCAATTCCGGCCCTGGGTCCGATTCGCGTGGCCCTGCTGATGGGCATTGTCCAGACGCCCCACCGGTTCCGCAGCAAGCGGCCGCTCTGGAAATACAGCGGGTTTGGGGTGGTGACGCACACCAGTGCCGATCACCGGTATGTCGAGGGGCAACTGGAACGATCCAAGAAACCGGTATCGGTTCGCGGGCTCGACCCCAATCACAATCACCATCTCAAGGATTTGTTCAAGGGTGCGGCGATCCAGGCCGCCACCCGGGAGGGTCCTTTCCGGGAGTTCTACGAGGCTCTCCTGGCGAAAGGGATGAGGCCCGAGATAGCCCGTCTCACCCTGGCGCGTAAGATTGCCGCCATCACGTTGACCGTTTGGAGGAAAGGAGTCGCGTTTGACGCCAAATATCTGAAACCACAAACAGCTTGAGTGTCTCTGACCCGAATTCGTTCCATCCCTGGGGATCTTTCCTGACGGTGGCGAGTCCGGTTCTGGGACACTTGGGTTCGAGGGTGAGTCTCAACCCAATAGGTAGGCTCGGCGTGCCTCGTGCACCCAGTCTCAATCTCACTCTAGGCCCCCTCGGATAACCCGAAAAAGCAATGGGCCACGAGTCCCTCATAGAACCATGGTTGCCACCTGACAACCGTTCTGCTTGTTGGTTTCAGAGCGGACTGGCTTCGTCGCGAAGAGGTGATGAAAACCGCTGGGAGAGTAAACCGAAAGTGCTGCGCCGCAGTGTGCATCCTTCGTGTGGATGGCGCGGTCGGTCAGAACCGACCCTGTTTAATCACGTGGGGCTGGAAGGAAGAGAACCTCCAGCCGTGGGGGAACTGTTTCTCTTGACTTCCCCCCTTATAGAACCCATTGGGTGTCGACCTCCGGCGTGTCTTCATCACGTTCAAACCCGCATCAATATTCATGACGGGCAACATCCGAAGGTTCACAGGTGGAGTTCAAAATGGAAATGTGGGCTCAATACGGTATCCACCGGTTTTCTGCTCGCAGCAGCCACCGCAAGCATAAGTCTTGACAAAATATCACATTAGATTTAATCTAACGTCGTCATGGACGCCGAGGCGATCAAGAAATCCTTAGAGGGCAGCGGGTTGCGGTGCACGCCGCAACGGTACGCGGTCATAGCTTTCTTGATGGAGCACACCAGTCATCCCACGGCGGCAGAAATCTTCGAAGCCGTGAATCGCGCGGATCCGCGCTGTTCAAGGGCCACGACTTATAACAATCTGCGGGACTTGGTGCAGGCGGGTCTGGTGCGTGAAGTGGCCGTCGAGGGCCGCGCCGCGCGATTCGATGCGAAAGGCAAGCGGCATCACCACTTTATCTGCGACCGCTGCGGCAATGTTGAGGACATTGAGTGGTACGACGTGCCCAGGCCTGCCTCGGGCTCCCTCGGTAAGCGGATTGTTCGCGAATGCGAACTCATTTTCCGGGGGCTCTGCGCGAAGTGCGCTCCGCGGCACGCTTCCCGTTCCGTGTCGTAGGCGTGTGGATACCGGATGAGTGGCGCGCGTCAGCGAGCGCGGCCGGCGGCGATGGCGCGAAAGGGAAAGCCATGATGGTTTCGTAGTTCGTCACAATGTTTTTAACTAATTCAATGAGAGGCAAACATATGGATAAAACACTCAAGACCGCAGCGGGGGCGGCTGTCCCCGATAATCAGGAGCAAGAGTTGTCAACCGAAAGCAAGTGCCCGGTATCGGGCGGCGCTCGCCGACACACGGCGGCTGGGGCCCCGGCGAATGCAGGCTGGTGGCCGAATCAGTTGAACCTGAAGATCCTGCACCAGCACTCTCCCCTGTCCGATCCTATGGACAAGGAGTTCAATTATGCTGAAGAATTCAAGAGCCTTGACCTGGATGCCGTGATCAAGGACCTCCATGCCTTGATGACGACATCGCAGGACTGGTGGCCCGCGGACTACGGCCATTATGGGCCGCTCTTCATCCGTATGGCATGGCATGCCGCAGGCACGTACCGTATCTCCGATGGTCGAGGCGGCGCGGGTGCCGGAGCACAGCGGTTTGCGCCCCTCAACAGTTGGCCGGACAACGTGAGCCTCGACAAGGCACGCCGGTTGCTCTGGCCGATCAAGCAAAAGTACGGCCGGAAAATATCCTGGGCCGACCTGATGATCCTCACCGGTAACGTGGCTCTGGAGTCGATGGGATTCAAGACCTTCGGTTTCGGCGGTGGGCGCGAGGACATTTGGGAGCCGGAAGAAGACATCTACTGGGGGCCGGAGGGCAAGTGGCTGGCAGACGAGCGCTACAGCGGCGATCGTGAGCTCGAGAATCCTCTCGCCGCGGTTCAGATGGGCCTGATTTACGTGAATCCGGAAGGGCCCAATGGAAAGCCGGATCCCGTCGCTGCGGCACGGGATATCCGGGAGACCTTCCGCCGTATGGCGATGAATGACGAGGAGACGGTGGCCCTCATCGCCGGCGGACACACGTTCGGCAAAGCCCATGGCGCTGCCGAGCAGAGCAAGTATGTCGGTCCCGAACCCGAGGCTGCCGACATCGAAGAGCAAGGCCTGGGCTGGAAGAATACCTTTGGCAGCGGCAAAGGCGCCGACGCGTTCACCAGCGGGTTGGAGGGCGCCTGGACCACCAACCCGGTGAAGTGGGACAACAACTACTTCGACAACCTGTTCGGCTATGAATGGGAACTCACCAAGAGTCCCGCCGGTGCTTACCAATGGACGCCCAAGGACGCATCGGCAGCGGGCACCGTGCCGGATGCCCACGATCCGTCGAAGAAGCACGCCCCGATGATGTTCACGACGGACCTCTCACTGAAGGTGGACCCGAGCTACGCGGCGATTTCGAAGCGTTTCCACGAGAACCCGCAGGCCTTCGCAGACGCGTTCGCCAAGGCTTGGTTCAAGCTGACGCACCGCGACATGGGGCCGGTTTCGCGGTACCTTGGGCCGCTCGTTCCTGCCCAGCCGCTGCTGTGGCAGGACCCCGTTCCCGCGGTGGATCATGAACTGATCGGCGAGCAGGACATTGCTGCCCTGAAGGCTAAGATCCTCGCCTCCGGACTGTCCATCTCCCAACTGATCACGACGGCGTGGGCGTCGGCGGCAACGTTCCGCGGCGGCGACAAGCGCGGCGGCGCCAACGGGGCACGCATTCGCCTCGCGCCGCAAAAGGATTGGGAAGTCAACCAGCCGGCCGAACTGGCGAAGGTCCTGCGGACGCTGGAAGCGGTCCAGACGGATTTCAACGGCAAGCAGTCCGGGGGGAAGAAGGTCTCGCTTGCTGACCTGATCGTTCTGGGCGGCTGCGCAGCCGTCGAGGAAGCTGCGAAAAGGGCCGGGCACGCCGTGAAGGTTCCCTTCTCGCCGGGGCGCACGGATGCTTTGCAGGAGCAGACCGATGTGCACTCATTCGCCGTACTGGAGCCGACTTCAGACGGGTTCCGCAACTACCTCCGGAATGGAGACCCAAGATCCGCGGAGGAGCGGCTGGTGGATCGGGCGCAGTTGCTGACGCTGACGGCCCCCGAGATGACGGTTCTCGTCGGCGGCATGCGCGCCCTGAAGGCTAACTTCGGGCAGTCCAAACACGGCGTCTTCACCAACCGACCCGAGACGCTGACCAATGATTTCTTCGTCAACCTGCTCGACATGAATACGAAGTGGCAGGCCTCCTCTACATCCGAAGGCGTGTATGAGGGGCGCGATCGGGCGACGGGCGAAATCAAGTGGACCGGCACCCGTGTCGACCTTGTCTTCGGTTCGAACTCCCAGCTCCGAGCCATCGCGGAATTCTATGCATGGGACGACTCGAAGGAGGCGTTCGTAAAGGACTTCGTGGCGGCGTGGAACAAGGTGATGAATCTTGATCGCTACGACCTTGCCTAAGCAGGTGGCCACGGCCAGTGCCTTGCTGACCGTGGCCTTTTCTCCGGCGCCATAGCCGGCGGCAGGTGAACGTCATCGATGGGGATGGGGCAAGCCGCGACGATCGTCTTATCTAACGCGAAGTTGGGTAGTGTCCTAAAATCACTTGATATGAGCCGCCCGATTTTCAGGTTTTCGAGGATGCTTGTTGCAGAAATGCCGGTCAAACTCCGTTTTCGCCATCTGCTCGTTCGTCAACCAAACGTCAGATTCTCTTAGGAATCTGGGGAACGCGTGTACCCAGCCACACTCTGAGCACTCGTAGTAATCGACATAGCCGTCTTCTGTTATGTGAGCCTTCATTGTTCTCATGCTGCCACTTCCTCTGAGACATTCCGACCTTCCCGCAAGAGTTCTTCGATGCTCCACACATGGTCCGTCAATCCCGCTTCCATGGCGGGAGTTACACGAAGGGTCAGGTGAACACGACACATATTATACCAGCCTGCATACATGGCGACAGCAGCTTTCAGGTTTCTCAGACTCTTGCTGAATCCCAAGGCGAGGCGAGTAAAGCGCCGCAGATGCGTTCTCACGCTAAGATTGGCTCTCTCGATATGGCTGGTGGAAATGTGGGCTTCATCGGGGTTGCCACTGACTTGGGTTGGGACCGCTTCAATAACCTTCGGCGGACCGTACCAGTCCGGGCCAGAGTTGTCGGGCTTCCCATAGACCTTGATGAGTTGTGCGAAGTCGATATCGGTTCCGAAGTGTTCCTCGATGGCACCAATGTACGGCTTGAATCCGTCACTGGTGAACTGGCAACGCCACATAGGTTTCAGGCGACGGCTGAAGTCTCCGATAAATTCCATTGCGCTTACCGCATCCCGCTTGCCGACTAGATGAGAAATCATCAGCTTTGTTTCGCTGTCCATTGCGAGCCAAATGTAGGTGTCTCCCCACTCTACCGGATCGTCGTGATGCAGACGCTTTTCTTTCGTATGAACGAACGTCCACAACTCGTCGGCCTGGACGTACCGAGGACGCAAGTTGCGTACATATCGACTGAGGACGGCTTGGCAGCGTTCTCCCGCCATGACGAGCATTCGGAGGATTGTGTCGCGGTGAACATCCGCCAGTCTTTCGGTAGCACGCACCGAGCACCCCTCACACAGGCTGTGCAACACGCGCACAACTTTTTCGGGCCGCAGTTTTAGTCCAGCGTAGGGACTGAATCTCCGCCCCGAAAAACAGCGATTGCAACCGAGGCAGCGATAAATCGTGTTGCAGGCGTGTCCGTTCCTTTGGTGGACCTTGTAACTTTCGCTCTTGCAGAAAGGGCATTGAATTTTCATGTCAGGCTCCTTGACTTCGGCGGGAAGAAGCCCGACAATCCTTTTCGGGTCTCTGGGTACGGGCATCATCCGCGCCTGGGGATTACGCCCTGTCGGTAGGTCTCAACTACTGGCAGGGCTTCTTACTGTGGCAGGCCCGCCCACGCTGGCGCACGAACGGGCCTTACCAACAGCCTTGCTCTTGCAAAGTGGGGGCGGTCGTGGGAAGATAAATACGAAGCCGCGCTTTGTGCTCGCTAGGTACATGCGTTTGACTTCCAGGGCTCGGACGGTGACAGCCGTTGCGAGCCCCTTAGTTTATTTACCGGGCTCCTCCGTCTCTACCACTTTTTGAGTTTCAGCATCTTCAGGGGAGCCCAATTCAGGCTGCTCGCCAGCGCCTTCGGGCTCAGCCTTTTTCTCCCTCGGCCTTCCACCGTACATCTCCCACAAGCCGAAAGTGTCTTCATTGATCTGGGCAAAAATTCGGGAGTTCTTTGACAACGAAATCTTTACGTTCTTGAGGGCATTGGCACCCAGCTCGCACCCGCCCTTGGTAAGAGCATCAATGATCTCCTCAACCTTGGCGGCAGATCCCTTTGCCTTGAGATATTCTTTAGCAGCAGCAGTAATGCCCTTCTTGAAGTACTGGTCGGCCCTGATCGTGACATTACCCTGTGCCGAGGTCTTGTTCTCGGTTTGCTCAAAGAGGGGCACTTCGCCCAACGTGGCGAGAAGCACGTTGATCGCGCTCTTGGTTTGGGATACATCTCTTTCCTGTTTTTCTAACTTCCCTTGGAGTTCTTTGATCGCCAGCCTTATCGCTTCACCTTCAGCCATCTTAAACCTCCGACCTTTCTTAAGTCCAGGATAGTATAACACTACTTAGGACTCAGTCGCAGGTAAGTAGTACAGTTAATCTGCAACTGTATGAAAACAAGACGAATATAGTTCGCACTTTCTGCTTGACAACATCAATGTCTGTTTTCTTTTGATTATCAAAGCCGCAAAACCATTCTTTCTGAGCCTTATTTTCGGCTGGAAGGATTCACATCTGAGGTGCTCGAGGGAGCCGGAGGCGAGTTGGCAGGATCAGCGACTTATCGAAGAAAGCGGCGCAATTGTTGGTGGGTCATTGAAGGGCCTTATGCAGGAAGTCCGACATTTGGCCGCACCCGTCGGAGGTATACGCGGGTCCAGTTTTGGCGTCGAAGTCTGCCAGCATTTCTTTGGCTTTTGCTTTATCCCCGGTGTAAAAATAGGCCATTGCACAAAATAGGCGCGGTGTCAGCCATTCCGGCGTTGAGCGAATCTGCGCAAGGCACGTCTTGATTAGGTCTGCGAACTGTCTAGAGTTGTAGAGGCGAAACATTTCCATATATGCGGAGGTATCTCCTCCAGGGTTGAGCGTTAGTCCAGGTTCATGTGAAGTGATTACCCAATCCCCGCCGCAGGAGTACGTTTTTGCTGGCATATTCGGGTTTACGGCCTTTAAAATCTCATCAAGTTTTTCCATGACCATCTTTGGGTCTAGTTGATTAGCCAAAATCTTATTAAGAATACCCAACATCTTCTGACCCTGTTCGTTGTCGATCTTGCAGGTGATTTGGAATGTGTTCTTGCTGCCTGTCACCGCCGGACTGCAAAGGCCGGCTGTTTTGGCTTCTCCTGTCGCTTTGGTTTGGCCCAAGCACGGCAGGGAAATAAGCAGAGACAAGATCAAGCCGTATTTCATGGCTTTACCCTCTCATTTTTATGGTTTCGGTTTCGGCTTTTTGGAGTCGGACAACTGGCCATAGGTGATAGTGTTCCCATCACCTGTCACTGCTGGGCTTTGGTTACCCGTTGTTGTGGCATTGCCGCTTTTGGACTGTAGGCCGTCGTCCGCGACCCTGTCATTGACGTGAAGCCTAGCCCCCTTTGAGGTATCCCATACGAGCGCGATAAAATAAAGACCGTCGGGTGCAGGTTTTTCTAAGGGTAGATGGAGGTCCACGGATCGCCCGGAGCTTGTCATCATGTGGAACACAACTACGCGGGCGATTGGATCAAACATAAATAGCTTCGTTCCCGTTGATAGGTATACTACATTAGGTCGTCCATCGACAACTTCACGTAATCGCAGCGTAATCGTGCCAATGGGCTGATTCTTCATGGCGGTCAACAAGTTTTCAACAACGGAGGGATAGCCTGACTGGGGTAAGTGCTGGGATTCTTGAGTAATCGCCGCTCTTAGGTTCTCTACAGTCTGATCCTCTTCGGAAATGGCAAATTCGTATTCAAAAAACATCTTTGTTTCTTTATGCTGATTCCGATGAAGGTGGGCACTGATTCCGGTTTGATCCCGGGCAGTGATTCCGATGTCATCCCGGGCGTCTTCGGAGCGAAGCGACGCTGGCCCTCCTATCGTGCTTGAAGTGACCGGGATCG
>Ga0208189_1001411_pt1 | contig 10365 bp, 8 predicted proteins | sample June2015DPH_10_5_FD_184702 | JGI IMG/M metagenome (GOLD analysis project Ga0208189, IMG submission 184702) | Peatland microbial communities from SPRUCE experiment site at the Marcell Experimental Forest, Minnesota, USA - June2015DPH_10_40... | ecosystem: Environmental > Terrestrial > Soil >... | reverse complement strand
TCCAAAAAACTCCCCGTAACGCTCTGCTATGGAGCTTTTTGGAATGAAAATGCTTATTTCGTTTATGCAAACTCAGTGGCCGGATCAATTCGACCTTTCGTGGCTGGTTTTCAAGTGACCGGTGACAGTAAATGAATTGACCTTACATATTAACTTATTGAAACACGAGCCTCTCACATCGACCGAGCACTACCGCAAGTTTATACGCCGCTGCCAGGCGTGGCCCGCTTTTGTCACTGTGGACAAAGACTATGAAGCGAAGCAAATCCGGTTTGTCCGTAAAATGGAACTTGGCGCGGATTCACCATTGAACTACACGGGCCGACAGTGGAGCCGCGGAACGCCGGAAATCCGCGCTGCTCTCAAATTGATTGGCTGCCTTGAACTCCGCCGCGAAAAACTTCCCCCGCTTACGCGCGCGACCGCTCCGCGCTGGTGGAAAAAAAGCAGGAAGTTGTTTGAGCAGATTTACGGAAAAGATTTTGAGAACCACGTGAATTTTTCCCCCTATAAGGAGGGACACAAAGAATGGGACGACGGCGACCTAACGCGGAAAACTTATACTCGCAAACGCATCCTCGACAAGATGAGACAGGCATTTGTTTCTATCGCCCGCAAGAATTGAGGATTTTTTCTATATTTACGCCCTGTTATAGCGAAGGAATGGACGTGAATTTGAGTGCAAGCTCATTCCATGATGAGCACAGAAAATGCACTAACGCCACAAGTTGGAGAACCAATCGTCCCGCGTTACGTTGACGCGCTGCGGCTTCTGGAAATTTTGTTTGATGAAGCCAGCCGCCCCAGCCTTCGCTGGGTAAGAGACCAACAGCGGAATAGAACGCTGCCCTTTTGTAAAATTGGCCGGCGCGTTTTTTTTGACCCCGTCCTGGTTAAAGCCAGCCTCGATGCCAAAGCGACTGTGCGCGGACAGCGAAAAAGGGCGGCGTGAGCAAGACCCCGCCACCATGATTCTCGACTCTGCCAGTGTCACAAGCGAGCGACCGGCCAAGCGGCTTCGCTTGCGAGCGCACCCTGCCGATACTGGACCGAATACGCTGGCCGTTTTGAATTGGCAGCCACAACGCGCCGATGCGGTTTATACGCAGAGCGAATGGACTTCGCTTTGCGAACATCTTCACAACGGCAACGGCCCAACACGTTTCATCATGGGCTTTCGGGACCTGGATGGATGCAAGCGTTACGTCAAATCGAAACGTCATCCAGTTGATCGGGCAATCTCGTGGAGTTGGTCAAGTATTGCCGGTTCGCCGAAATCGCGGCTGGCATTTGTCCCTTACTCGGCTAACGAGCGGCAGCAATCGCGCTGGGGCGGCATGGATTTTGACGCGCACAACCCAGGCGAGGCAGACCGAGCGCGGGAGTTGGCATTTGGGGCTTTTCGCGTGCTGTTAAACATGCCAGACGTGGCCGTGATTCTCGAAACATCGGGCAGCGGCGGCTGGCACGTCTGGGCAATCTCGCCCGACTTTCACAACACCCACGAATGGATACGGCTGTTGAAATCCGTTGCCGCCACCATCGGCGCACCCGTCGCCGCTGGCGTCTGTGAAATCTTCCCGCCTGACAGTGTGCAGTCACGTTTCGGCAAGGGGATGCGTGCGCCCGGTTGCTGGAATCCCGGCACGGACACTTGCTCGCAAATCGTTTGGGAAAACTGCCGCACTTCCCTTGAATCCGTCCTATCGGGGAAGTCAAAAAACGCCCCGTTGATTCGCAAGGGTTTAGAAACTCACTTCCCCGATACAAAGAAAAAAGCTTCTTTCTCTTCTCCTTCTTCTTTCCCTAATTACCATGAATTGGAATTGCTTCAAGAATTCGGGATCACGGCAACAAACACCCGTAATGACAAGTTGGCTGCTCTGACTGGTGAAATTTTTAATCAAGTTGGAGGTGCAATGGCGAGACAGCTTGTGCAGGCACAGTTTCGGCACAAGACCGTTTCGACCGAGGCCAGCGAGCAGGAGCACATGGCCAGCTTTGAAGAACTATGGGCAGGGCTGGCCGCACGCTGGCGGGACACGATTTCCGAAGACGAACGGGAAAAACTTGCGCAACTCGAAACGGACAACGAGCGCGAAGCGTTTCGCATCATTCGCAGTTACGCAGCGAAAGCGGCGAACGACGGCGCGAAGGACTTCCCCATCGCACGGGACAACCTGGCAGAGCGACTTGGAATCACCGGCAAAGGAGCGGCGGGGATTCGGGAAAAGTTCATGCGCCTGGGCATCATCGCAAAAACAGCCAACTACGTTCCGAACAAAAGCGCGGCTCGCTTCAAGTGGCTTCTGACAATTTCATGCGGTTGATGAAAACCGCCGCTACCCAAACCACCTTTGCCGCCATGCAGGACTCAACACGCCCCGCCATGCTTGAAGGTCAAGCCGCCGGACTCGCGCCAGACTGCGCTCCGTGGCTCCATGTCGCCAAACAGATATTGGCTGGGGAGTTTGTTGGCGCGGACAGTTCCACCGTTGCCAGTCTCACCATTGGGCTGCGTTCAATCACGCACCCGCTCTGCCAGCAGGCACTTTGCTGGCTGAAATCTCACGCGCCCACATCCCGATGATGATCTGCCTGGCAATGAAGCCGGTTCATTTTATTAAAAGTGTATGTATCTGTGTTTTCAAAATTCATATATGTGCGACGCCGGCAGTTGTGATAACCAAAGAAGCACCCTGTTTTATTGGCAAAGCGGGCGGAAGTGGTTGTCGCCTCGATTCAAAAATCTATTTATGTGCGAGCGCGATTGGCTTAAGCCCCATTACCAGCCCTATCGGTCAAAGAGATTTCTTGCCGGGGGTGAGGGGCAACAATCATTCGTCGAATCGGATGTTAGCATAAGATTTCGACTGAAAATGAATCTTTTTGTTAACTTGTCAAGCGTTGTAACTGGTTAAATTTTCTGTGTGCAGGCAAAATGAGCGGATAGAGGAGCCTACAGGGAGGGGAGTTGCGGGAGAACCTAAACCCGTTTAGGGCCAACTATACGTATTTCCTTGATTTTTCGGGCTTTTTTCTACCGCAAACGATTGGTTGGCGGTTGTTTTCGGCCACCAACTTTATTTTGTTACGCATGGGCGAGGGTGGCCGGTTTTACAACCATAACCACCCCCTTCGTATTCAAAAAGAATACCTACCGGGGGTAGGGGCAAGACAAAATCGTCAAAATTAGGTCATGGGGGCGCGCTTTGTTGCCATGAAAATCAAGATTGACGCCCCGTTTCCCATGATAAAAGCTATGTCATTCATCATGGCTGGGCTTTTTTCTCTTTTGGCCATTGGCTCAAGAGTCGCTGGCAACGGCGTCCTTTACTCTTATCATGCCTCTTTGAGGTCAATTGCAAAAAATAATGAAGTCCTAAAATACTGCATTTCCAATGAATTTATTTGTGCTGAAATTGGTCGTTTTATCGGCCTTCCGATTCCCCCTTGCGGAATTGTTTATGCCCAAGATCATGCTGTAAAACATTGGTTTGCTTCGTTAAATTTCAATCTGACTGCGGACGACCTGCCGCCAGTTGACCCCGAACAATGCGTCAGTGTTTTGCCTGATTTGTCAACCGGACTCATTCTTTTTGATATTTGGATTGCGAATCCAGACAGACACCGGAAAAATTTGTCAGTTGATTTAGCCGAAAAACCACCACACATGAGCATTTTTGATCACAGTCATGCATTATTTGGAAATACGAACGGAGAAGGGGCTCGGCGACTAAATGATTTGAAAGACAAGCTGGTGATTTCTGACGGAACGGTCGTGGGGCAGAATCAGCAGGCGCAAGGCGTGGTAATATCGCCTCCATATTTGGGGATTCTTGGCGGAACGGGGCAGAATCGGCATTGCCTGTTAGATTCATTGAAAACTGACGATTATTTCTCAAAATGGTATGACCGAATTTCTTCTGTTCCTGATTACTTGATTGATGACGTTTGTGGTGGCACAGTTGATTTGGACATGATTACGGCACTAGAAGCGTCCACGGCCAAAGCGTTTTTGATTGATCGCCGGAACAACGTTCGTAAATTGGTAAATTCAAACCAATCCGAGTTTTCCGGCATAAGTCAATGGAGGTTGACAATATGACAGGTGCCCAATTCTTGGTTGCAAAATATGTTCCTGACCTCATTAGAAATGAGCCGCGAAACATAGGTGTCATTGTGTGGTCAGAGGCCGGGGTCGAAGCGCGCTTTCAGGGTGCTGACAAATATGGCAATTTCACAAGCAAAAACATCCCGAATTTTATTCAGTCTCCCCCTGCCTACAAACAATGGGTAAAATTTTGGCTTTCAGAAGTTCAAAAGGACAAGATTGAATTCATTGGAGCGGGGAAATTTGCCGAGAAAGTATCACCAGATTTTGTTGAAGCACTACAAACAACCGGCAAGGGAAATTATTTTTTGGACAAGGGCGGCGCAGTTCTTGAAACAATAACGGAAGAAAAATTGCCAAAGCTGGTTGATGAATTGTTCATGACACTCGTTAATGATACGCCCGAATCCACTGACGAAAAATACTCGACGGAATTTTTGGAAATCCAGTGTGAAGAGGTGATTCAGAAAACAAGATTAGTCAAAAATAAATTCTTCAAAAAGGAAGGAATGACAATTCAGTGCCCGCTTGCCACTGAGGTTACAGAAATCATTGCGTTTTCTTATGCCATTCGCAATGGCGCGCCGGTTTGGTTGGGGCAGCAAGTGCCCTTGCGAAAATATCCAATTGAACGTGATCGGATAATTGAATCTGCAGCATGGCGATTTCAAGCAGCGATTAAATATGAATTCGTCAAGAATAAAGACAGGCTGGCCGCTTTTGTTTGTCCAACAGACGCCCAAATGCGTGATAGGGAAGTTCAAAAGGGATTGGCAATCCTCGCAACACAAGCGCGGGTTTTGAATTTGAGCAACAGAGAGGAAGCACAAGCGGCATTAGACGAAATAGCGGACATTCCGGTTGCTGAGCACTAATCCGTCACGCCAAAAGACGAAAATCGGCAATCCTGCGATCAGGATGATGCTCAATTTTGTTGGCAACTCAACGAAACAATAGTTCGCGCTGCACTCCATTCGCGTGCTCAACAACCTACGGTGCGCCCACACGTCGAAAGTCCTCCATTTGCCAGCGTCATGTCCGTGCGCGCGCATGCCTGACGCCCATGCACGGCGAGTGGGGGCAGTCATCGGCTTTGTCGAAAGTTTTCATGTAATCGAACGCGCCTCATGCCACCAACGTCATCCCCGGCCCCCACCCGCCGGCACCGCGCCGCTTTCACGGGTTTTCCTACGTCATCCCCGGCGGCGCTTGGGCTACCCTCGCGCGCACGTTGGACGACCCTCCTAAATTGAATGTTTTGCGCGCAATCCAAACGTCCCGGTAATACAACGGTTTTGGGGCGCGAGGGTCAGGCATGAAAAGAAAAGATGGCCGCTTCGCGGAAGAATTTGGTAACGCCGCTGACGCGGCTTGGTAGGGCGCGCATTCCGTTGCGCGCCGCAAAACACCAGCCCAGGCTTCACAGAGCCGACACTTCCCCGAAGGCTTTCGGGGCAAGTCCCGGCACTGTTCCGCCCGCGCCCTGGCCGGACTCGCCAGCTTTGCAGACCGTCCAACTCCGCTGCACTAATCCGCTTCGGTGAACGCCGGTGCGGCCCGCACCTACGCGGAGCGTTTCGCTGCGTTCCGACGGCCGCAAACCGACGAGACCGGCCTCAGATCGGGCGCACCCCAAGGAACACCAGCAGGATGTCGCGAGGCTCCGCCCGACATGAACAAGCAATAGCCCGCGATGCTTCGCACGGGCAAGACACCGCAATAGGCCGCGAGGCTTCGCCCGGCCAAGACATCGGTAATAGCCGTGAGCACGGCCATTTTCCGACCGCTCCACTCCGGTGATCGCCAGTGCGGCTCGCACCTCCGTTCCGACGGTCTGAAAAATGGCCAACCTCACTGATAAAACCACATTAGTCTGACACCTGAAGCGTCACACTCCGCGCCCGGTCTGCCTGCTGCCCCCTGTTCCCCTGGCAGCCGCAGCCCTTGCGCTCCATGTGATCGTAAACGGCACTCGCTCAGGAGTCAGCGCAAACCGCGCTCGCGCTGGCGCGACTCGCCGAAACGAACCCCGGCCACGCAAAATTAAACTTTGGCTCTGCGGTCGGCTGTCATGCAGGATGCGAACCCGGCAGCCGCACAAGAGCAGTTATATTCAAAGCCGCCCCCATGCCGTATCCCGCTGGCGCGTGAACCCTCGGCATCGGGTCCCCGCCGTCTCCCCGCGCGACACCGCGCCCGACGGCCCGGTTCATTGACATATAACTGCGTCTTGTGCGGCCCCCGGCTGCGGCGCTGTCACGCTGACTGCTTTCCGCCGTCCCCGGCGGCACGCAACCGCCCGTTGCGTGGGCAGTCAGCGCGCCAGCTTGCAGGCATCCTTCACGCCAGCCGACCGCTGCCGCCGTGGGTGAAAATATGGCGTGGCCTGCCCACCCGGATGCTCGCCCCCTCCACATACCCAGGGGGCTGCGCTTGAAAAAGCGGGATTGGCAGCGTAACCGTGCTTGGAACCGGCATACGCCAAGCGAAAGACTCCTTGAAAGCTTGCATAATTCCGTATAGCGGCTAATTTTGGTTGAGTGAGCAACGAGCAGAAAACGACACCAGTTCGAGTCTATGTCCCACCGCAAGTAGTGAAAGACTTCGCTGGCGTGCGTGGCCGTGTGCAAAGTGCAGTGGCGGCGTCACCCCAATTGGTCAACTTTTCGGCAGCATCGAAGCAAGTGCAGTCGTTCAAGCAGCCTCCCCCGAAGAAGTAACAAAAAATCAGATCGCCGCACTAAACCAGTGGGTTGCGTCATGCAGCCACGCGACTGAATCTGAAATTTCATTTCCAAAATTGGACGAAGGTTCAGAACATTTGGTTTTCTTGGATGCAGAAAATGCGACCGTTTTCAAAGCCACGCGGCAAACTTTGTTTGGTGAATCCTATTTTCTCGACGCGGCGGGCAAAATGAATCAGAAAAATTGTTCGCCACTGGAATATCTGATTCGGTTGCGACTCTGGAAAAAGCTGTTCCAATCCGCTCCGCGAGATTTGGGGATTACCGAGCATGGACAAATCATTTCGTCTCACAAATTCATCACCGGCAAAAAGCCCGCGCAAGAAACCGTGGATTCATTTTTAAGAGGTGCCGGGCTTTCAGCCGTCCGGCAAAAGTATTGGCTTTGGAAAAGAACGTATCAGGATTTTGAAATCTGGCTTGGCGACGCACGGGACGAAAATTTCGTCGAAACCGAAGCGGGTATTGTTCCGATTGATATTCGCCTTTGGTTTTCAGGCCGCACGCCTAGCGTAGAATCAACAGAATGGTAAGTTCAATTTGCGGCACGCGGGGGAAAATTGTTTCTGCTTTCGGTTTGTCCGCAAAATTCCCGCGCTTGTCCGCCCTTCGCCTTGTTGCTAACGTCGCGCGGATGCCAGAATTTCAAAACGTCCTCCGCGAGTTCGCGCAAGACATTAAGCGCAACTTTCGCTCACGCATTGCGGCGCAGCCGGAAGATCAACTCAAGCCGGGCGTGCAGCGCGTGCTTCAGGCGGCGGGTCGTAAGATTGAAACCCGAACCGAAGTGCGTGCAGACGTAGAGGGACGGCCTGACATTGGCGTAGCCTCAAATCGTTTGCTCTGCGGTTTCGTCGAATTGAAAGCTCCGGGCAAAGGCGCACGTCCGCAACGGTTCACCGGCGCGGACAAAAGGCAGTGGGAGAAATTCAAGGCGCTACCGAATCTTATTTACACGGACGGCAACGAGTGGGCGCTATACCGCAGCGGCAAACCCTGGCCCGAAGAGCAACCGGCAATTGTCCGATTCTCTGGCGACATCACGGCAAAAGGCGCGGATGCCATTTCAGATGTTGAAGCCGAAATACTTCACGAACTTTTAATCGCATTTTTTAACTGGCAGCCCATCGTTCCAACCCGCGCACCGCAGTTGGCCGAGATGCTCGCGCCGCTTTGCCGACTCGCCCGCGAAGATGTCCTTCGCGCCGTCAGCAACGAGCAATCCCACCTTGCCCAGCTCGCGGGTGAATGGCGCAATTATTTGTTTCCTGATGCCGACAACGCGAGATTTGCTGACGCCTACGCGCAAACGCTCACTTACGCGCTGCTGCTCGCCCGGTTCAATGGCGAAGCGCGACTCACAACGGACTCGGCGGCACGCTCACTCGACAGCGGACACGGCTTGCTGGCGCAAACCTTGCGGGTGCTTGCCCAGTCGGAAGCGCGGAACGAAATTGCGCTTGCAGTTGATTTGCTTGAACGTGTCATTGCGGCGGTTGACCCCGGCCGACTGACAGAACGCGGCGACCCGTGGCTTTATTTTTACGAAGATTTTCTCGCTGCCTATGATCCCAAACTCCGCAAAGACCAAGGCGCATACTACACGCCGCAACCAGTCATTGGCGTTCAAGTCAGGTTGACGGCGGAACTTCTCGAATCCAAATTCCACAAGCTTCGTTCGTTCGCCGATGATGGTGTGTTTTTACTCGACCCAGCCGCCGGCACTTGTGCTTATCCGCTGGCGGCGGCGGAATACGCGCTACGGCAGGCATCCGCGCGTTTTGGCGCTGGCATTATTCCCGGCGCGGCGACGAAATGCGCAGAAAACATCCATGCCTTCGAGAACATGGTCGGCCCGTATGCCGTGGCCCACTTGCGCCTCACGCAACTTATTGCCAGTCACGGCGGCACGCAGCCGGACGGCGGCATTCACGTTTATCTTACCGACACGTTGGAATCGCCGAATCAAGTGCCGCATGAAGTAAATTTGTTCGCCCGAAAGCTCACCGAAGAACATCGCCGCGCACAACGCATCAAAAAACATACCCGCGTGCTGGTCTGCATGGGCAATCCACCTTACGACCGCGAGCAAGCCGAGGTCGGCGAGCGTCCCGAACATTTGCGCAAAGGCGGCTGGGTTCGCCACGGCGACCCGCGCATCCCTTCACCGGATAATCCCAGCGACCACACCCGGCCAATTCTCCAAGATTTCATCGAACCGGCTTCCGCCGCCGGCGCAGGCGTTCACGTCAAGAATCTCTACAACGATTACGTTTATTTCTGGCGCTGGGCATTGTGGAAACTTTTTGAGAATCCCGAAGCCAGCGGACCGGGTATCATCACGTTTATCACGGCGGCGTCCTATTTGCGCGGGCCGGGCTTTGTAGGAATGCGGCGAAAAATGCGCGAAGCCTTTGACGAGCTTTGGATCATTGATTTGGAAGGTGACAATCTCGGCGCACGCAAAACCGAAAACGTGTTTGCCATCCAGACGCCGGTTGCCATCGCCATCGGCGTCCGTTATGACAGCCGACAGCCAGAAAACCCAGCCAGAGTCCGCTACGCTAAAATAACTGGCACATGCGAGGAAAAATACCGCAAGCTCGACACGATTCGCTCGTTTGCTGACCTTGAATGGCAGGATTGCCTCAACGGATGGTCTGACCCGTTTCTGCCGCGTGGACGTGGCAACTACTATAATTGGCCGTTGTTGACGGATTTGCTTCCGTGGCAACATTCCGGCGTTCAGTTCAAACGCACTTGGCCAATCGGGGAAACTTCAGAACTTTTGCGGCAACGATGGACAAAACTCTTGGTCGCACGAGCGGACGAACGGGGAGAATTGATGCGTGAAACATCTGCCCGGAAAGCGACTAACCAATATGAATCGTTTCTGCCGCATGGTGGAATCCTTTCGGCTATTGGTAGTTTGTCGGCCAATGTTCCGCCAATTGAACCAATACGTTACGGCTATCGGAGTTTTGATAGGCAGTGGTTGTTGCCCGATGCGAGACTTTGTGACCGACCGCGCCCGCCTTTTTGGCAAGCTCACAGTGACCAACAGGTTTATTTCACAGCGCTCATCGCCGGGGTGCTTGGCCTCGGCCCGGCAGCCACAATCAGTGCCAGCGTTCCCGACTTGCATTATTTTTGCGGACGCGGCGGCAAAGATGTGATTCCGCTTTGGCGTGATGCGGAAGCCAGCCAAGCCAACGTGACAGGCGGATTGCTTGACGTGTTGAATCCGCGCTTGGGCAACGTCACGCCGGAAGATTTCTTCGCGTATTGCTACGCGCTGCTGGCCACGCCTGATTACGTCCAAACTTATTCCGAAGAACTTACCGTGCCCGGCCCACGCATTCCCTTAACCAAAGACCGCACTTTATTCCATCAAGCGGCACAGCTTGGATGCAAACTGATTTGGCTGCACACCTACGGCGAACGCTTCGTGCCTGCCCGCCAACGTCCCGGCGAAGTCCCGCAAGGCAGCGCCCGTTCCCGGCGCGG
>Ga0208189_1001396_pt1 | contig 10439 bp, 4 predicted proteins | sample June2015DPH_10_5_FD_184702 | JGI IMG/M metagenome (GOLD analysis project Ga0208189, IMG submission 184702) | Peatland microbial communities from SPRUCE experiment site at the Marcell Experimental Forest, Minnesota, USA - June2015DPH_10_40... | ecosystem: Environmental > Terrestrial > Soil >... | reverse complement strand
CCCCACCTCAATCACCGTCGTTGCCACCAGCACGTCGATCTTCCCATCCCGGAAATTCGCCATCGCCTGTTCTTTTTCCTCCGTCGTCATCTGTCCGTGCAGCGCGGCCAATCGCAAGTCCTTCAGCGGCCCCGCCGCCAGCGTCCGCATCCGGCCAATCACCGACTTGGCCCCGTCGCCGTCATCCTCCTGAATCTGCGGAAGCACGATGTACGCCTGACGCCCGCCTCGCACCTGCTCGCAAACGAATTTCCACGCCTCCGCTGCCTGGCCCGGCCGAAGCCAGCGCGTCTTGATCGGCTTCCTTCCCGGCGGAAGCTCCTCGATCGCGCTGACGTCAAAATCCGCGAAATAGGACAACGCCAACGTCCGAGGTATCGGCGTTGCCGTCATCACCAGGTAATGTGGGCTGACCCCCTTGTCGCTCAGCGTCGCCCGTTGCCGAACACCCAGCCGATGCTGCTCATCGACGATCACCACACCAAGATTGGCAAACTCGATCCCCTCCTGCAAAAGCGCCTGCGTGCCGACCGCCAGATGCGTCTGACCTTCGGCGAGGCGAGCGGCGACGGCGCCGCGGCTTTGCCGCCGCGTCCGCGACGTCACCAGGTCGATCTTCACCTGCGAACCGTGCAGCAAATTCCGTAGCGTCAAATAATGCTGTTCCGCCAGCACCTCCGTCGGCGCCAGCAGGGCGGCCTGCATCTTGTTCGCGATCGCCGCCAACATCGCGTACAACGCCACCACCGTCTTTCCGCTTCCCACGTCACCCTGCAAAAGCCGCTTCATCGGCCGGCCGCTCTTCAGGTCGCGCACGATCTGCCAGACCGCGTTTTGCTGGCCGTTGGTCAATTCGAACGGGAATCGCGCCCGAATCCGCCGGTCCAGCGTCTTGTCGATCCGCAGAATCGGGGCCGAAATCTTGTTCATCTTCATCAGATGGCTCGCCGCCAGACCAAGCTGCATCAGCATCAACTCGTCATAAACCAGCCTTCGCCGCGCCGCGATCGCCTGCCGGCGATCCATCGGCTGATGGATCGCGCGATACGCCGCCGCCCGGCCCATCAGCTTCCGCCGTGCCAAGATTCCCGCGCCAAACCATTCACCCACCTCCGCCAGCGCCTCGTTCAGGTTCACCGAAACGATTCGCTCAATCGTTTCACTGGAAATCCTGGAATTCGCCGGATAGACCGCCCGGAACTTCGCATCCTCGACGGCTTTCGTCCCCGGCTCGACAACCTCCCATTTCGGATTGACCATCTGCGCGATCCCGCGAAAGAATTGCACCTTCCCCCGCACGCGCAGCAGCAACCCGGGATGAATCTGCCTCCGCAGATAAGCCCCATGAAAAAAGACCAGCGCCAACCGACGCACGCCTTCAGAAAGCGTCGCCTCGAACCTCGCCTTGCCGTGCCCGCCGGCAATGTAATTGACGGCCGTCACCTCCCCGCGCGCGAGGCTAATCTCCCCCTTCCGCAATCGGTCGATCGGCCGTTCCTCCGATTCGTATTGATAATCCCGCGGGAAATATTCGAGCAAATCCCCAAGCGTCCCCACGCCCAACCCCCGCAGCGCCTTGGCCCGCGCCGGGCCGATGTCGTGAAGGTCCTCAATGGGACGAGCTAAACCCGCGGCCTTCCCTTCTTCCGCCACCAAATCAGGCATAGCGGCGATTTTAAGGGAATTGGAGGGCATCTGACAGAATCTGACAAAATCTGACAGTTTTTCGATGTCGGCTCGCCGATGTTACACAATGCGACAGAATGCGACACTTTTGAGGGTTAACTTAGCATTTGCTAGCTTATCGTTGGAATCATATTTTGTTATGGCATAAGTGCTTATCGCAGATTGGCTTGGAAATCTGTTCTTGAATAGTGGAATATGTGTCTCAACCGGGCTCAACTAGGATGGCGCTCTGTTTTCGGCGGGTGCCGGATCGTGGTGGATGGGCGTAAGGCCGCGCGCAAACGGCGAGTCGAGGGGTAGTTTCAACCAGATGCTCCGTCGCCCTCGGATTTTCCAAATTCCCGAGGGTATCGAGGTCGTAGCGCAAATCCATTAAAATCAAATGCCCTATGGCGGCCCCAGGGGAAATCTCCGGCAAAGGGAACAAGTGTGTTGATCTGAGCGCCCGATTAGAGGAATGGCGAAGGCTGTTGCTCGACACGTCAAAGCGGAGCCGGCTCGTCAACAGCAGATTTGGGCGCGGGGGTGTTCTCGGTATCGAGCATCCTGAGTTCCACCAGCTTTGGCAGCAACTCGCCGTAGAAGGCAAGCCGACCGATTTCCCTTGGCCTTCACAGTGGCTCGGTGATGACGAACCGAGTGAAACCATATTCGAACAGGGGTTGGAACAGCAGCCGAGAGACGCGAATGTCCTGACAGTGGCACAACTTGACGTAATCAGGCAGTCACGGGACCTGAAAGGTAATTCGCTCTTAAGCAATTTGCGGGATAAACCACTCGATGGCCGGCTGAAGAGATTGGAACTGGCGGCGTCCACATCACTGTCCGAACAGGGCGTCAACAGCTTGTTTCTGGCTTTCGGTTTTCTTCAGTGGTTCGAATCAGTGGATAGTGACGTTGCGCTCCTTTCGCCGCTGGTACTCTTGCCCGTTTCCCTTCGGAAGAAAAGTGCGGATTCGACATGGGAACTTGCGCCATTGGACGATGATTTCGTTTCCAATCACTCGTTGGCCGAGATATTGCGTTCTGATTTTCGGCTTACGCTCCCGCAGATTAATGAAGAAGAGCTTTTGGAATCCAGCGATGCGCTGGAGTCCCTATTGTTGCAGGTGGAAAGCGCGATTGCTGGCCATGAGCGGTGGCAGGTACAGCGTAAGGTGGGTCTTGGCACTTTTGCATTCCAGAAAATCTCCATGTGGCAAGACCTACTAAAGAACGAGGGCCGGATTACCAGTCATCCCTTGTGTCGCGGCATTGCCGGTGACGCATCGCAACTGCCCGCGTCTGATATATCTGACGTGCTCAAATCCGACCTCGACCAAACCGCTCCACCAGAAACCAATTATCTGATTCTGGATTGTGACAGTAGCCAACTGGCGGCCATTGAGATGATTAGGCGCGGCCATCATTTGATTCTGGACGGACCGCCGGGGACTGGGAAAAGTCAGACCATTTCAAACATCATTGCCCGATGCATTGCAAACAACAAAACGGTATTGTTTGTAAGCGAAAAGGAGGCGGCACTTACGGTCGTTAAGCGCCGGTTGGATCAAGGCAAGCTGGGTGATTTTTGTTTGGCGTGTCACAGCCACAAGGCCAACAAAAGAGAAGTGGTCGAAGAACTTGGTCGGTGCCTGAACCGTAAGGCAGAGTTTTACCCTTCACAAGAGCACAAGATTGCGGAGTTACGCAGCACACGCCAGAAACTCAACGAGTACGTGCGTGCGCTGCATGCTAAGCGCTCGGCCCTAAATCAACCGGCTTACTCGATTCACGGAAAGTTGGCGAGGATTCGCACTTCGTCGCAAACTCGACTAATAATTGCGGATGTCCATGAAATTGACGCGAGCCGGTTGCAGGAAATGGAAGAGGGTGTAGCGCAGCTGGCGAACTTCAAGGCGATCATCGCCGGTCGCGTAATTCACCCGTGGCGCGGTTGCCGCATAGAACTCTATAACCTAACGCTGCCTGACGATATTCGGTTTCACTTCGACCGCGTCGCCGTGGGACTCGGTAGGCGTCTTGAAGCGTCCCGCCCACTGGAAAGTTTGGGATTCCTTGGCGCAAAACCGACTTTAGGAGATTTGACCGTGGCGCTGGATGCCGCAGCTGCCGCTCTAGCTCAGCCAATAATTCCAAAATCCTGGGTGGAAGCCGGCCTGACACAAACCGCCGAGAAATATCTGGCCCTGTATGAGGTGGCGAAGGACTACCGCATTTTGTGGTCCTCTGCGTTGGCATACGTTGGCGACGCGCCAACCAGGATTGATATTGCAGAGGCGAGATCGGTGTCGATGAGTTTTGCCAAGGTGAAACCGTGGCTGTCCGGGCCACCCGCCACGGTGCGCTTGCAAGCCATCTACGTTGACGGCATCTGTGCTCAACTCAAAGGGATTGCCGAATTGGCCGGAAAAGTTGGCGGAGCCGCTAACTCATTACGCCAGTTGCTTGCACTGCCTGTTACGTACACGGCAACTGGCCGCGACGCTGACGGATTGGCAGCCAGCGCGCATTTGATAACGGCGTTAGGCCAAACAAGACCAGAATGGTTCGATGCAACGGAGCGAAAGCGGTTGCAGCGTGTCGTGGGCGATGCGAAGCAGGTCGCGTCGATGGCCGCAGCGACGCGCATGCCGCTTGAATCAAGGTTTCACGCTACCGCGTTTGAGGCCATTGCTGTCGAGCAAATCGACGCGGTGCTCCAGCGTCGCAATTGGTGGAAGCGCCTGGGCAGTTCGTGGCGTCGCGCAAGGCAGAATTTCTGCCTTTTGTACACCGGGCAATCTTCGGTGAAATCGCGGCAGATACTCGATGATGCGTTCCAACTGCAACGGTACCACCGGTACGTTAAGCAGGTGGAGACAACGGCGAATCCGGATAGAGATAGGCTTGTTTGGGATGGGAAGCCCAATTTCGATTGGGATTCCGTCCTCGGGCGCTTAGATACGATCGACCGATTGCCGGCCGCTTTGCAGAACAGCGATTCCGCAAGGTCAATTTCAACCTCGCCCGATTCCACTGCGCGGACTTCACTCACTGCGGCAGCCCAGCAGCTCCAAGAACTATCCCGAGAACTGGCGAGCGCCATAGCCGAGTCTGCCCAGAAGATTAAAGTCCCCGAAGCGTTCGGAGTTGCTAATTGCAGTGACCTAGCTACCGGGACCGTAAAATCCAGAGCTACCGAACTTGCGGCGTGGTGCCAAGAGCATTCAGACAAATTGAAGGCGTTGGTCCCATTGATTGAAATTGAACAGGATGTCGCAACTGACAACCTGGCAAAGGATATTGAGGTTCTCGAAGAGTTGCGAAGCCTTATTGGTCGAGCGAAGGATATTGCATTATCGCTCAACGAAACACTGCCTGATTTGAAATCGCGCTCCCTTGGTGATTGGAAGGACCATGCCGATCTAGCGATTTCGGCGACTACATTCCTGAAGCAATATCACGGCGCGCCACCCGCGCCCGTCGTTACAGCCATTTCGGAAAATGCTGTCAGGTCCGAGCTTTCGACCGCAGTTGAGAAAACCGCCGCGGCAAATGATTCCAGTTTGCGCACCGGCCTGGAATTTGTCGAGACCTTGTTCCGGAAGGACGCTGAGGTCTCAACTGGTGTTATTCTTAGCCGGCTTCCAATTACAGAGTTGATTAATTGGTTCAACGACCGTGTGCGCGATGCGGACCGCGTCAGTGAGTGGGTCAACTACATAAATGTCTGCGAGAATCTCCATCGCCTCGGTATGGAAGTGCTCCAAGACGAGATTCTGGAGGGGCGTGTCAAAGTGGATGAGGCCGTCGCGGTGCTGCGCCAGCGATTCTACCGCCTCTGGCTTGCGGAAGCATATCGCTCCGAGTTGGCTCTGCGTGAATTTGATTCGGTTCAACACGATCAGATTTTGAGCCGCTTTCAAGATGTCGATCGCTTTTGGGTGAAGAACGGATTTGCACAGGTGCGTTCAAAAGTCATAAGCAATGCTCCGCGACTGTCCGGTTCGGATGGCGATGCTCCGGAAAACTCGGAGGTCGGCATTTTGCTCCGCGAGGTTAACAAACGAAGGCGGCACCTACCGATCCGCCGCTTGTTTTCTTCGATGCCGTCGCTCCTTCAAAAGCTCAAGCCGTGCATAATGATGTCGCCGTTGGCCGTCAGCACATATCTTGACAGTAGTGAGATCCGCTTCGATGTTGTGATTTTCGACGAAGCATCGCAGGTTCGTCCGCACGATGCCATCTGTGCGATTTACCGGGGGTCGCAACTCGTGGTCGCGGGTGACCAGAAGCAGTTGCCTCCGACCAGTTTCTTTGAGCGGATCGGGAGCGACGAAGAGGAAGATGATGAGTTAGAGCATAGCAGCAGCGATTACGAGAGCATTCTCGATATGTGCGGAACATTGGGAATGCCGCGACAGCGGCTCAAATGGCATTACCGAAGCCGACGCGAATCGCTCATCGCCTTCTCAAATCGTCATTTTTATAGCAACGAGCTTATAACTTTTCCCAGTGTCCGAGATATGGATGGATCGAGCGGGGTTACCTTTTGTCTGGTTGAGAATGGACGTTGGGCCGGAGCCGGTGCCGGTGGTTCGAACGCAGCCGAAGCCGAGCAGATCGCCAAGGCCGTGATGCGCCACGCTTCTGAACAACCTGAGAAATCCTTGGGCGTTGTCACAATGAATCAGCCTCAACAGATGCTCGTTATCAATCTTATTGATAGATATCGTCGTGCATCAATTCATCTCGAACAGTTTTTTTCCGTCGAAAATCCCGAGCCATTTTTTGTGAAGAATTTGGAGAGCGTGCAGGGTGACGAGCGAGACGTGATCTTTTTGGGTGTCGGGTACGCCAAGAACGATAGCGGCATGTTGAGTCACAATTTTGGGCCGTTGAATCGGCAAGGGGGAGAACGCCGGTTGAATGTCGCTGTCACACGGGCAAGAGACGCACTCACGATCTTTACATCAATACGGGCGGAGGACATCGATCTGAGCCGCACCAAGGCTCGGGGTGCGGAGCTACTTCGAGCGTACCTCGATTTTGCCGAACGCGGAAGGATAGCGCTGGTGGGGACAGAAACGGAAGACAGCACCCACGATTTTGATTCGGATTTCGAAGCCGAAGTTGCCCGAGCGCTGACGGAAAAGGGCCTTGATGTTCGCCGTCAGATCGGCTGTTCGGGATTTAGGATTGATCTTGCACTGGTGCATCCCGAACATCCGGGAAAATATGTGCTGGGCATTGAATGCGACGGTGCGGCATACCACCGTTCCGCGACGGCACGTGACCGGGATCGCCTGAGACAAGAGATATTGGAAAGCCTTGGCTGGAAAATCTGCCGAATTTGGTCAACTGATTGGGTTCGGGACTCCCGCCGGCAGATACAGAAGGTACTCGATGCGTATCAACGGGCATTGACAATTACTGATGTGCCTTCGCCTCCAGCCGAAAAAGTCGAAACGGTCACTCCTGTCCAAGTGTCCAGGCGCCCAACGGGTGATAGCCCTACCGCCCCACAGTTTGATGCCATCGACGATGTGCCATGGCGCTTGATGCAGTCCGCGCTGACCGATGCAATTCAGTCGTATGGGGCAATGCCCGTTGAAGATTTGATCCAGGCGGCCGCACGAAAGCTAGGATTTCAACGCAGCGGTGCGCGTATCCGTGAGCGGCTCGCGGAAGAAATTAACGTTCTCAAAATCAACGGCGAGTTTCTTGCTGCGGATGACGGGAAGTTGCGGCTAAGATAATGCGAATACGCCGCCGGAAATCTCGTGCGCCGCGTCGGATTTTGGTTGAGCCCAGGAGGGCGAGTATGGCGCGCCGCGCAAGTGCGGCGGCCAAGCAATTATTCCTCCGCCCATCCTTCGTCGCCGATCAGTTTCACGAATCGGCAGCCGCAGATGTCGTGGGTTACTAGCTTGTCGCCGACGCGCTGGACTTCAACCAGCATTTGCTCGTCGGCGGGTCCCACGGGCAGGACGGCGATGCCGCCGTCGGTTAGTTGGGTCTTCAATAAATTTTCGGGAACCTTGGGCGCGGCGGCGGCGATTAGAATTCGGTCGAACGGGGCGGCTTCCGGCCAGCCCTTGGTGCCGTCGCCAAATCAGGCATGGCCGCCATTCTAGCGCGGGGCGGGGGTTTGTCATTAGTCATTTGCCAGAATCTATCCCTCGAAGCGGATGCCCAATTCCTGCGGAATAATCGCCCGTGCTGGACGATGCAGGCTGGATGCATCGTATCCCATTGCGAATTCCATGGGCATGACGTAGTAGAGATCGGTAAACCCCCAGAACTGCGTCTGCCCCAAACCTTCGCCCGTCTCAGCGTTATAATACTCCCGCAGCACGGGATTTTTGACTATGGCCATCTCGAATAGGCGGCGGGCCAGTTCCTTGGCGGCGTCGTTGAATCCGTAGCGAATCAAGCCGTGAAAGATCATGTAATTGAACGGCGCCCACGTCGAGCCGCGCCAGTTGCATTCCCTGTTGTGGGAACCCTGGTAGTAATCCGGCTCGGTTTTGGCGTAGCTGGCGACGGGATACTTCAACCAGAATTCCTTTTCATTCAGCAAATGCTCATCGACGATGCGTTTGGCGCGCTCGGGCGTGGCTGCGCCTGCGAACAGCGGTGTGAACGCCGCACCAGATTTCACCGTCACGCGCTGGTTTTTCCGCTCGTTACGGTCGTAATAAAAGCCGTCGGTCTGGTCCCAAAACACGTCGTTAATGAGCTGCGACAATCGCCGCGATCGCTCGGCGAACGCGCGTACGTCTTCGGTCGCACCGAGCTTTTCCGCGATCACACCCATGGCGTCGAATTCGCGGACCAGATAACTCGCCAGATCCACCCCTTCGACCTCGAACGCCGCCAGTCGCCCGGCGCGGCTCCATTGGTTGTCGGTTCCGGCGGCGTCGGCGGAATTCCAAACCGGAAGGCCGTTATGGTCCGAGTCGTAGCTCATCCATTTGTCGAGATATTTCTTCAGCCGTTCATAGTAGTTGCCCACGAGCCACCGGTAATCGTCGCCGTTCTGCTTGGCGCCCAGTACGACCAGTTGCGCCAGGAACGGTTTGAAGTGCTGGCGATCACGCTGCTTGACCAGGCTGCGGCTGATGTATCCGTCCGGCTGCTGGCGGTCCAAAAACAGCTTGAGGTTGGAAAAGCAGTATGGCCAGACGCCATAATACGAGAGATACAGATTCTCGAAATACAAATCCCAGTCATAAAATTCGTTGTAGGGATATCCGGTAAGGAGTTTCTCGCGGGAGCCGGGAAACGTTCGCAGGCCGCGGGTGCGGATGTCGGAATTGGTTTTCCGCAGACGGACTAGAAACTCAGTCCACGCCACTGGGCCGATCGACTTTTGCAGGGCTAATGTCGCCGCCGACGGATGGGCGGATGGGGTGGAATCGGCAATTTGGCCGAAGCTCATCCGGCCCGTCGCGGCCACGGCGGCGAGTGATGCGCTGGTGCAAAGAAAATCACGGCGTGTGATCAACATGCGTGCCTCCTAAGACATGGAGCCGAAGGAAAGAAACGAGACGAGCATTATTCCTCCGCCCATCCCTCGTCGCCGATCAGTTTCACGAATCGGCAGCCGCAGATGTCGTGGCTTACGAGCTTGTCGCCCACGCGCTGCACTTCAACAAGCATCTGTTCGTCGGCGGGTCCCACGGGCAGAACGGCGATGCCGCCGTCGGATAATTGGGTCTTCAATAATCGCTCGGGAACGGCCGGCGCGCCGGCGGCGATCAGAATGCGGTCGAACGGGGCGGCCTCCGGCCAGCCTTTGGTGCCGTCGCCGAATCTGAAATGCGCGTTGCGAATATCCAGCGCCAGCAATTTCTCAAACGCCTCATCCAACAGCGGTTTCACACGCTCGATGGAATAAACCTCGCGCGCCAGCTTGCACAGGATGGCCGTGTGATAGCCGCTGCCCGTTCCGATCTCCAGGACCTTGTTCTGGGGCGTCACCTGAAGTCGGACCGTCATCAGGGCCACCATGTATGGCTGAGAGATGGTCTGGCCATGGCCGATGGGGGCCGCGCGGTCGGCATAGGCGGCCTCCCTGGAATCGGCCAGGAAGAATTTCTCGCGCGGCACGGCACGCATGGCCGCGAGCACCCGTTCATTTCCAATGCCGCGCTCGATGATCTGCTGGCGGATCATTTTCTCCTGCAGCTCCTGCGGCGTCATTTCACCAACTTGACTCATGCTGATATTCTATCCCATTATGGCCGCGAAGCATAAGCCGCCGATTCAGAACCCCCTGGCGCGGAACAAACCCCACGGCGGCGCCGTGGGCGTTCCGGGAAGGTCAATAGGATTCGAAATGACTTCTAAGCCGCCGATTGTGACCCTCACTTCCGACTTCGGATTGTCCGATCCGTACGTGGCTTGCATGAAGGCCGCCATCCTTCGGTATTGCCCCGATGCGGTGCTGATCGACGTCACTCATAACGTCCCGCGGCAGGACATCCTTTGCGGCTCGATTTCGCTGGAACGGGCCATCGACGGATTTGGGCCGGGCGCCGTCCATTTGGCCGTGGTCGATCCCGGCGTCGGCGGCCCTCGCCGAATACTTTTGGCCCAAATCCGCGGAAGTTTCATCGTCTGCCCCGACAACGGGCTGATTAGCTGGGCCTGGCATCGCCTGGGGCCGGGAACGGCCAGCGAACTCATCTGGCGGCCGGCGCGAAAAGCCGCCGATACCTTTCACGGCCGCGACATCATGGCACCCGTCGCCGGCATGCTGGCTT
>Ga0208189_1001395_pt1 | contig 10457 bp, 9 predicted proteins | sample June2015DPH_10_5_FD_184702 | JGI IMG/M metagenome (GOLD analysis project Ga0208189, IMG submission 184702) | Peatland microbial communities from SPRUCE experiment site at the Marcell Experimental Forest, Minnesota, USA - June2015DPH_10_40... | ecosystem: Environmental > Terrestrial > Soil >... | reverse complement strand
GCATGGCTCGCATCGCGAACATCGAGCCCTATCACCCGAAGATGGAAGAATTCATCAATGCGAACATCGAGGCGATCGGAGGCAAGCAGGGCTTGTGGAACAAGCGTTACAACCCGGCGATGCCCCGTCCGGGCTTCCTTTCTGTGAATACGCAGACGACCCCGGACCCGTCAGGGGGGAAGAACATTTCCTTTTCGATGGGCTGATCTGGTAATTGTTGCGTGTCGAGGTTCGTGCCGCGGTCCTCTTCCTGCCGGCTTGGACCATCTCCTTGAGGCGACCATCCGCCCATTTTTTGACCGGACCCGCAAATTTGGGTCCGCACTGGCCGAGGATGTTCTGCACTTGCTCGACAAACCCCGTCCGATGCCCCGGCGACATGTCGTCCCAAGCGATGTCGAGCTTGATGGCCGTGGCCAGACCGTCACGCTCTGTATCCGGCATCTGGGGAAGCATCTTGACGGCGAGTCGCGGTCTTGCAGCGAGCATGCCAGAAAACACGGCCCCTGAATAGTGCTCGGGGTCTTGCTTCAGGATTCGCTTCCAAAAGGTCACGGTCCGAGGCTGAGGAGCATCAACCAGCAAGCCCAAGACGGCGTAGCGCAGTTCGATGCGCAATTCCGGCCGCTCGGGGAACCGGAGCGCAAAATCAGCCAGCATGTCTGGGGTTTGGGGCTGCCTGAGGGCGGAAGCCAGTGAGAGAAGCTCTTGAACATATCTCGTGTTCCCAGAGCCACTTTCACAAAACCGCTGGAGCAGGTGGAGGGCGCCCTCCCTCAGCGACTTTTGGCCTGCCGCATTGAGCGATTTCTCCATTCGGATTATGCCGGCGCAATGCGACTCGTCCGGTGTCAAGCGTGGCAGAGGCGCCTGCCCGCGCAGAGCCGATTCCAACCAGCCAATGATTTGATCTTTGTTCAGGGCGTTAAGTTGTTCCGCTTTCATGCGCTTTTCTCACATTTCTTGCGGATCGTGCTTACTCTCTTGGCGAAATCCGTTTTTTCCAAGATGACAATCCGCAGCTCTTCCTGGTGAATGCCGGACCACACATGCCTTCTGGCGATGCGGTTGCCGACGAATTCAACCTCGTTGAACGTGTGTCCGTCTGGTTCGTAGGCACGGACCCTCTTGAGCCCCGGCTTGTGCCCGTTGCCGAGGATTTCGATGACGTAGTTGTCTTCACCGCCGATCCACAACGACCCTCGTTTAAACTCAGGTTTCATGTCCCTCGATCACAAGTCCAAAGTGCGCTGGCCCAGGGCCGCAAACTTGGAGACCACCTTCCGATCAAGGCCAGAACTGGCGGCGAGGTTGTCGAAGACCGGCGTTGCCTCGGCCGCCTCGGTACCTTCATCGTCGAACAGGTTGCGCGCGCCGACCGCCGCAAACTTGATGGTCTTGATCGCCTCGGTAACCGTGATGGCGAGGTCCTTGAGCCTCTGGCGAACAGCCTCCACGAAATTCATCTTCTCACCAAAAACGGCGCCTCGGTCATCGAACGAGATGCGCCGGCTGGCTTCGCTGATGCTCCCGCGGATCTCCCAGTTCTCATTGCGAGAAATGAGCAGGCGGGTTACTCCCTTCGACCAAGAATCCATCACTTCGACGTAGATGTACCGCTTCGGGTCGTAGGCGTTGAGGATGTGGAGGGTTCTGCCCTTCAAGTCCACCCACTCCATGCGCCTGATCTTGTTCTTGTGGCCCAGGGTCTGGGCTGTCTTGACCTCGGCCTTCAGTCCGTCTTCCGAGGATTCTTCGTAGCCCTTCCCAATCTTCTCAGCCACCATCTTTTCGATGTATCGCTGGCGCTCCCAGCTCGAATTGAAATTTTTGTTCTGGCTTTGGCCAGCCAGCCCGATGCGGCCCCATTCAACCTGGACTTCATTGCCGGCGAGAAAGGTGTAACGCCAAAATTTGTTGCTTTGGTCGACTTTGTTGATGAACGTTGGCATGCTTTTTTTCTGTGCTACGCGTGAGCGGTTTCCTTGAGGCTCTCCCAGTTGATGTGCAGCCTGCGGGTTCCCATGCCCCTCGCGAGATATGATTGTGTTCGAAAGGGTTATGCGGCGATAAGCTCACCTTTTCTGGCAGGATCAAGTACCTGCTGAAAGGGCGGGGTTCTTTGGGCGAGGAGATACTGGCTGGAGGAGTCCATGCCGTTGAGCTTCCTCTTCCAGCTGCAGGCCTTGACTTTTTCCAATCCTAGCTTGGGTGTGCCTCCTCCTGCGCCCAGGCGGATGTCCTCCAGAGAGCTGTCCAGTTCGAGGGCCTTCTCCGCAGCTTTCACCAGCACGGGCTGGCAGAGCGGATCGTAGTCGTGGCTCAGCCTTTCCCAGGAGTCGAAGACCAGGCTGCTCTTGGTGCGCCAGGCAAAAGATTGGGCGATGATGACGCCCCTGCGTTCCAGCACGTAGAAGCTGGCCTCGGGGTCCAGGGTTCCAGCCTTGGCGCAATCGGAGGCGACTCCGCCGAGGTGCTGGCAGCAGTTCGTGATCTCGCCGAGGAGCGGACCCCTCGGATCCTTGGGCTGCAGCCGGCGGAACACGAGGTTCGGGTCGCCAAGGTCAGCGCCATTGAGCCCGATGTTGGGGCACAGGTCCTCATCCTTCGCACTGCCCATGAGCTCGAGGTAATCCTCGAACTGGTCCTCATCCTGGTGGTGCGTGTAACAAAGCTTCGCAAGTTCGATATTCTCCTCCCCGCGGGTGTAGGCGCTGAGGACTGCGGCGTGCTCCGCTTCGTCCATGTCCTTCGGCACTCGTCCCAGGCGCCCCTCGATGTTCGGCGCGAGGTTAATGACCTTCAGCCCTCTTCCGCTGTGGTGCAGCAGCAGTTGGCGCCATGCCCCGATGTTCCATGTTCCCTTGGAGGGAAGGTTGAACTGCCCTAAATCGTGAAGGGGCGCTTTGGATGGAAGGTTGCGCTTGTGGAGCACCTTCCTGACCTCAGTCAGGTTCCCGAAGGCGACGGACAGGTTGAACGCTGGTTCGAGGACTTGGGAAGGATCCGTGCCCGCCCGAAGAGATTCGTGCAGGAGAGCCCCAAGGATCGGCTTGAAGCTGGTCAGGGAGAACCCGTAGGGCTTTGGCGGCCAGATAAATTGATGACTTCTGGTCAGCTAAATTGATTCCGCCCGGCAGGGCTGGGGGCGGTGGTTCTTCTTTCCAAGTAGTGGCCCCTTTCCAGGTAGTGAAGGCCCGGCGAGCGCAGGGAAGATGCGGTGGAGAGGCAGCCCGACTAGTCCTGGGGCCTGAGGATGTCGTTCCAATCGTGCTGGGAGGGGCGAAGGCGTTGGACGGCGGGGTGCAGGGCGATCATGGCGGCAGCCATGGCGTCGCCGGTGGGATCGGCGTCGAAGCCGCAGTAAACTTGACAACCTTGGTCCAAGATGGGCCGCAACCAGAGGGGGTTGGGGCGGGCGCCGGCGGTGGAGAGGCACCGGTATCCGGGATGGAGGGCAAAGCAACTGATGGCGTCAATGGCTGATTCGCAAAGGACGATGGTGGACCTGGGTTGGGCGGGAATGGCGAAACAGCCCAGGTCTTTGCGGGAGCCGGGAGCTAAGCCACGCCAACCTAGTGGGGTGGTGCCGCGAAGTTCAGCGCCGACGGGAACTTGGTGCTCGGTGCATAGAAGGAAGACGGCGTTGGCTCGGGCATCGGCATAGAGGGTGCCGGAGTCGAGGAGCGAGGCGACCAAGCCGGAAGGCAGGCGCCGTTGAACGATCAGGTAATCGCGCACACGTGTCAGTTGGCCGGGGTCCGGCTTGGGGAGCCGCAGTTCGGATGGGGAGGCGGGCGGGAGTGGCCTTGGTTCCTGTGGCAGGAGGCCACCGGCGAAGTGGCTGACCAGCCAATCGACGGCGCCTTTGAAGTCGAGGCCATGTAAGTGAATGACCAAGTCAATGGCCCCGCCACCACCCCGGCCCGAAGTCCAGTTCATGAACTTGGCGCCGGTGACCGAGAGAGTGGCCGCCGGGGTGTGCCACTTGTGCCGGTCGTCGCGGTCGGGCTGACCACCGCACAAGGGCAGCACCCGTTCCAGCGGAATGGTTCGCAGACGCTGGGCTAAGTCTCGGCGCTGGGCGAAGGTCATGGCTCGGCGCAAGGTTCGGCCTCCAGCGGGGACCTCAAGCTCTTGCAGCCTTTCATATTGATGACGTGGCTGTTCTCGGTGAGCCGGTCGATGAGGGCGTTGGTCAGGTGGTCGTTTTTGAGGAAGGAACCCCATTCGGCAAAGCCCAGATTGGAGGTGATGAGGGTGGGCTTTTTTTTGTGGCGCTCGTGCATGAGGGTGAAGAACAGGCCGACCTGGACCGGTTCGACTTCCACGTACCCAAGCTCATCGATGAGGAGCGTGTCAAAGGCCAGGTATTTCTTGAGGACTTTGTTTTCGGAGTGGTCGGCGACGGCGGCGTAGAGTTCGTTGATGAGGTCGGCGAAAAGCACGTAACGGCCGCGATAGCCCTGGTCGATGGCGTGAATGAGGAAAGCCGTGGCCAAGCCGGTTTTACCGCAGCCGCTGATGCCCAGCCAAACGACGTTCTGGTGTTGGTGCATGTAGCTGAGGGAGTCGTAGAGGGCCATGATTCGCTTTTTGTTGAGCTTGGGCTGGCGCTCGAAGGGATAGGTTTCGAGGACCAGGATTTCGGGCAGGCGGGCGTGCTTGAGGCGAAGTTGGCGGGCGTTCTCGCGCCTGCGTTGATATTCCTCCTCCAGCAGGCCGGTAAGCCAGCGGGCGTGGGAGAGGTTTTTGTCGGCGGCTAGCTTGAGGTAATCGTCCCAGTGGGCCAGGAGGTTGCTCAGGCGCAGATATTTGAGCATGTCGGAGAGTTCTTTGGTCATGGTAGGAGTTTCAGGAGGCGTTGGGAGGCTCGACCGGCGGCTCCTGGTAGCTGGATAACTGGGGCGGATCGGTCAGAGAGCCTTCTTGATAGGTTGGGCGCTGGCGGAAGTCGGCATCGATTTCGATCAAGAGCGCCTGGCCAGGGCTCTGTTGTTGGAGATAGAGCCAGGCGATGTTCTGGAGGGTTTGGAGGTCGGTGACGCGATATTTGCGGGCGCGTTCCAGAGTCTGGCTGAACAGTTCGACGCTCATCTTGCGGCTCAAGGCCAGCAGGCGGCGCAGGAACTGGTGGCGGGAGAGGCCCTTGAGAGGCAGGGCATAATCGAGGTAGGCGCTGATGGTGGGCGACAAAGTGCGCAGGTGCTTCTCTTCCAGTTCGGTGGGCCGGTGGCGATTGTGGGGGTGATGAGGCGGGGAGGGCTGGCCCGGAGGACTGAACTTGGCGCCGCGCACGCCGTCGGCGGGCAACGGATACTCGGCCAGAGACTGACCGGCCTGGAAGATCTTCAACCGGTCGCTGTATTCGAGCACCTTCACTTCCTCGCGCCGGGTGCCGGGCACCCAGTAATAGTTAGCGCCAAAACTCATAAAACCATATTCATCGGTCCCGCGACCGTGGACCTTGTAGGGAGGGGGAAGGAGCGCGGGAACCGGGAGCAGGTAAGTGCGCTCGTGCTCGAAGGCCTGGGCGGGGATGAGTCCCGGCTTGCCCTGGGGCTTGTGGTCCAGGCGCTCGGTGGACCAGAGGAAGGCCTGACGGTTGAGGTCCTCCAGGTTGGTAAAGGTGCGGCCGGGCAGGAAATTAGTCTCTACAAACCAAAAACTTCTCTCCTCCCCCGCCTTTCTGTTGGGATGATCGAGGGCGTGGCAGCGATAGGCGAAGCCATATTGCCTGGAGAAAGCTTCCATCTCCGGGTGGATGAGGGCATTGGCACCGGTGCCGCGCAGTCGGGCCAGGTTGGTGTTGTCGATGATGCACTGGCGGGCGGCGTAGCCCCAGAAGGTGAGAGCCTCGTGGAAGAAGCACTTCATCTTGAAGCGGTCGAAAGCACGATAGAACTTGAGATAGCGGCGCTTGCTGTAACGCATATAAATCAGGCTGGCGATAATCCCGGTGCGCGTGCCGCCCAGCTCGATTTTGTAGGGGCTGGTGTCGTGCTGCATCTCGGCGCCGGGTTCATCGGGCACGTGGGCGCAGCGGGTTTGGGGCGGGTGGCTGATGCCCAATTCCCGCAGCCGGCGCTTGAGCGTGGAGTAGCTCACCCGCACGCCTTCCTCCTCGAGCAGCTTTTCATGCACGCGCACGACCCAGCCCTGGCATTGCTGGTAAAGCCGGCGCAGCAGTTCCTCCTCCAGCTGGCGCTTGTCGGCGCGCGGATGCGAGGGCGGCGGGGCGCCTTGTTGCTGGATGATGAGCTTGACGGTGTTGGGGCTCAGCCCCAATAACCGGGCGATCTCCCGCACCGACTGGCCTTCCTGGTGGAGCAGGAACGCGGCTTTACGCTTGTCCGTTTCGATCATGGAGGTGCTTTAAGGTGTCAACGAACGCCGGCGAGCGGCTCAAGATGCCGGCGGTCAATAAATGAGACTGCGCGTGAAAGGCCCGGCTGCTCAGTTTGGCGTGCTGCTGACTTTTGCCCATCACCCGCTGCATATACTTCTGAGTCAGTTCCAAATCGCCCAGTAGAACTCGCTCAAACTCGCTGCACCCGTCCGGGCTTTGGGGGACTTGGCGCATTCGGTCCAGCGACAAGGCCAGGTTGCCTTTGAGGATTTCCTGGCGGAAGGACTCTGGCCCGCGGAAAAAACCGTGGGCTAATTGCTCGACCTCGCGCACGCTTAAACCCTGGCCGCTGACGGCGAGCACAAACTGCTGGATCTGCTCTCTTTGGACTCCGTTCATGCGCATGAACTGATTTGTCAAATACATGTATGCATAAACGGGAAAGGCCCCGGTGAAGAGCTTCTGGCGCACCGGCTCGCTCATCTGGACCATCAAACCCAGGCGCATGGTCACCCAGGATTTGCTGCGCGAAAGCTCGGCGGCAATCTCGGCGACGTTCAGACCGCGCACGTTTTTTAGCTCCGCGATGAAAGCCGCCTGTTCGAGGATGCTCAAGGCCCGGTTGTTAGAAGTCTTGAGCAAGCTCAGGATGGCCCCCGCCTCATCCTGGCCCAGGGAACTATACGGCACCGTCGCCAGACGCAACTGGCGCGCGCAACGATAGCGCTTAAAGCCGTTGAGCAGGACCTTGACCTCCTGAAGACCGGCCTGTCCCTCTCTGCCGGAAGGGCAGGCGGCGGAGAGGTTCACGCCCTCCAGAGGCTCCTGGATGCCGCGCTGGGCCATCGAAGACAAAAGCCGTCCCTCCAGAGCCGGCTGCTGGAGCCGAAAACCCTGGTAGCGCAGGTCTAAACTGGCCAATTCCACTTCGTTTGCCATGGTCTGGCCCCTTGGCCCCCGAGCACCGCGCTCAGGGAGGCCTTTTCTTGAGCCAAAGCACAGCATGATCGATCCTCTTGCGGCGCGTCAGGGTGCGTTGTCTCAAAATCTTGGCCCGCAGCAACAGCACCTGGCGGCGGCTGACGCGACGGCCTTCAATCAAACTGACGACCATCCGGACGTGCTGGATTATCCCCGGGCTGGGCGGGACGAAGTTCCCTTTAGCCGCGGTTGGTTTTGGCCGGCGCGGGGGACGCTTCGGCAGAGTCGTCGTCGGCCCTGGGCCGACCTGTCGCGGCGGCAGACGACAGCGGCGTTGATTGAGCTTTTTCTTAACCTCTTTTCCCTTCGGCTTGCTGTAATAGGCGGTGCTGCGCCGAAGGGCTCCGCGACGGCGAGATTCGGTCCGGCAACCAAACGGGCACCGGATCTGCCCCAACTGGTGCAAGTTGCACGGGTGCGTCAGAAAGAAAATCCGGCAATGCCGGCACCGGGTCAGGCAGGCACGCAAACCAGGCTTGGCCCGCAATACCGATCGCAGAACAAAATAGTATTCCCGCGCCAAGGCAGCCACATGGCCCTGGCGATACCAGTCCGGCCGATACTCAAAATGCTCTGCGATCCTGATTGCAAATCCGCGAAGCTTTGGCTCAGAATGCTGATCGTAAACTTGATGTCCCCGTCTTACCCAATTGACACACCAGTGTCGAGCAAGTGAGGCGGGGATTTTGCTGACCGATGACTAAACGTCAGCCTCCCTCGTCCCACCACTTGGAAATAAAAAAGCTCCGACCAGCAGGTCTGGGCACTTGATCTCAGCGGATAGCCCAGTCGGCCGCGATCAATTTAGCTGACCAGAAGTCATCAATTTATCTGGCCGCCAAAGAGTAGGGATTCATCTCCCTCAAGGATTGGCAAGGAGGCTGCAGTCCGAGCAGTCCCCATCGATTTTCCTCCTCGGCATTTTCCAAAATGCAGGCTCTTCGGCTCCGAGAGGATTGTCGCTGAAGGCGGGTGAGCATCTGATGCACGGCTGCCAGGTTGCTCTTGTAGTTTCGCCCTTTTAGAATCGCCCGCTCTAAATAACGGCTGTTTAGCTTGCCGGCGTTATAGATGTCGATAACACCGCCCTGGACTCGCCTGGGGGCAGGATATATTCTGGGAAGCAGCGGGATGCAGCCGGAGCGGCCTTGTGCTGCCTCGATGCCGGCGGCGTTCAGCTGCTCTTCTGAAAACAATCCTTTATCGAGAAACAACTCAAGAGCGGCCTTGCTGCAGCATTCAGGCTCGATTCGAAATCCACTTTCAACAAGTTTCTCCCAATGCTCCCGGGTTTCCTCGCAAAACAGTGTGCTGCAGGGTTGCTGCCAAAGCGGCTGCTCATTCCGAATGGCGTTGATTGCATCCCACTGTTGAAGCGTGATCAACCGCTTCATGTCATCGGCGCTCACATGAAGATTGAGAGGACGATGGTTTAAGAAAAGATCGTGCCTGTCGGAATAAAGCAGGGCCTTTAGTAATGCTACGCCAAGCGGGGCAGCCATGCCGGGAAGAAGGGAGCGTTTGGAGGCCCGGCGCTCAACTTCACTGAAGGCTTGCGCTTTTAGGCTGGATGATTTGATGAGTGTTGCAAGCTGGGCATCGGTCAAACCGGGTATTGCCGGTTCGACCACTTTGGCCAACTCCTTCGACGAGGCAAGCTCGCCGCAGCCAGATATCGCTTCCTTGATGAATGGGGTTAAACTGGCTGGTTTGTAGCCGATCAAAACGAGCAGACAGGCAGCCTTCATGTGGAAGGGGATGGCATTTTCGATCTTGACCTCGTTGGCCCAAGGGGTTTTGGGGCCCAGCAGCCTTTTAATGGTGGAAAGTTTCTGCTTGGTGTGGTCCAAATTATACACTGACCAGTCAAATTTGGCGTTAATCCTCCCTTGTTTGAGGACCTCAAGTGCGGCGCAGTCGGGATAAGTCAGCAACTCTGTAACGTCAAACGTGATGCCGGATTCAGCCAAGATGTGCTGCGCGCACGCCAGAGACCGTCCTGCCTTGCGAAGAGCTTCCTTTGCTGCATCTGAATTAAACTTCCTGGCCAGAGGCACCAGCTTGACCGCAACAGCGGGCTTTATGGCATTCCAGAAATCCTCGTTGTGGTTGGTCGGCCTCAGCTTGAGAAAATCGGGCAGGAATTCCGGCTGGTGCCGGAGCATCCCCTCCTGGATGTGGACTTCGGAGGGGACGTTGCTGATGATGAGCGACCGGAGGGCCGGATTTTTCATTCTGAACGACGCGTCCACAGGATAGGGGTATCTGTCCGGGTCGGGGTCCTGGATGATGGCCAGCCACTCTTTCCGGCGCAGCAATTTTAGGACGAGGTCCGAATAGTCCTCTTTGCGGTTCTCCATAAGCCCGCCGAGGATTTCAGTTCGGGCGTCCCGGTTCTTGCCGCAAGCGGTGATCCACTGGATGTCTCGGGTGGCGAGGCCTTCCGCATACAGCCAGCTGTGGCTGGTGTAATTCTTGGGAAGCGAAGCCAGGATTTTGAATGCCTCAGTCTTGTTTCCAGCCCGGTAGTAAGCTCTCGCTAATTCCTCAGGTGGAACACAGGCGCCGTCCTTCTGTTTGAGTTCCTTGGCAATTGCCAGGGATGGCAGGTCCCAGACGCGCGGCAGGGCATGTCCCGCCGGCCATATCTGCAGAAGTTGGGTGATCCTGGTCCCGTTGTTCCGGCGGATGGCGTCCGTCAATATCAGCTTCAGGGTGTCGCTGTTGGCGGCTCCGGCTGCAATAAGCTCGTCGATTCGGTGTGTCCAATTCGGTTTGTTTGAGTAAACGCAGCCGAGCGTGGTCGGGACCAGCAGCCATTTTGGGATCGGCTTCTTTCGCAACCGTTGAATAAAGGGAGTGGCCAGCCCCTGTTTGGCTGCTTTGCGCAATTCGGCTTCAGTCGGAGGGGATATGCGGGCCATGTTCATCCAGGCCCTGTAGTGGTGCGGCCGCGTGAATTGCAGAATCCTGCGGCGCGCCTCCTTCGCCAGTTCCGGCCGTTCATGTGAAGCGAGTTTGACAAGATCGCAAAACTCGGTGTTTGCCAGCGGGTTGCGTATGCTGGTGAGGCCCTCCTCCCTCAATAGGGGCCGCAGCTTCTCGAACAGCCGAGTTCGGTTTCGGC
>Ga0208189_1001394_pt1 | contig 10460 bp, 10 predicted proteins | sample June2015DPH_10_5_FD_184702 | JGI IMG/M metagenome (GOLD analysis project Ga0208189, IMG submission 184702) | Peatland microbial communities from SPRUCE experiment site at the Marcell Experimental Forest, Minnesota, USA - June2015DPH_10_40... | ecosystem: Environmental > Terrestrial > Soil >... | reverse complement strand
CTGCGATTCAGCCTCATCTCCACACTCCACCAAGAACGCCAAGCTCAGGTCGCCCAAGCCACCGCGCTAGGGCCAGGCGTGCGAGGAAGTCTGCCCCGAGGCGAATAGACGGGGACGGCTGGTGGGGGAAGCGGTCCACCTGGAGATCCTGTTCCACCCGGCGGGAATGCCCCGCCCTTCCACCACCCTTTCATGCTTTTCATCGAGAGACGTATGTAGGCATCCTGAACGTCAAACCTGCCGTCGCGGGCGAGGTAAGCGTCCGGTGCGTCCGGTGCGAAGTGCATTGAGGCAGCAGCGTTCATCGGGCCCATCTCGCCTCTGGCGACTCTGGCGAAAACGAAGATTTGATCGTTTGCCTTACGGATCGCATGAATGACATGCCTCGCGAGCCTGATAGTGTCGGGGATCAGGTCGATGACGACGACCTTCGCTTGCGGCTCCTGGATCTGGCGAACAATCGGGTCCGTCTCGTTCAGCGGAAGCCGTAAGTCCTTGAACACGATCTCGGCGGAGTGTCGCGCTGGCACGCCATTCTGAAGGAGGATCCCGCTACCGTCTGTCGTCAGGAACGCAATCGGAGCGACTGCTGCAAGTTGCCGAGTACGTAGGAAGTCGAGCCCCGCCGAGTTATACCCTGACTCCCTCGCCCAGAGGGCGATATTTTCCCTACCGTCGACCAAGATGTCCGCGCCATAGGCGGTAAGACCCTCGAGCCGCTCAATCACTTCGCTCATTCCGATCAGAACTATCTCAAACGGCAAGACGAGAGTCTTAGGATAGGCAAATTGCGCACGCCATCCAAATTTGTGCTCCACGATGGTTCCCCACAAATTAACCTCGCCACAAATTCCGCGTCGGTCGTAGCCCATCCGTCGCAACTGGTCGAAGGTCTTGGCTGCGTAGATGCCGCACCTGCAATCGATTTGCGGAGCATTGTGATTGTTACGAACGGTCGGGGAGCATCTCGCAACGGGCGCACCGCATTTCGCCGAAAGCGGACGGCCTGGAAACCACCATTCCCCGTTCAAAGACTTGAGTGGCGGTGTAGACGTCCAGGAGCGAGCAAAGTCCCACTGCCAGGCGCGATAGGCAACGATCGGCGAAACGTAGTCGGGAACGTTCATACCGTGGCTGGTACTTGCTCAGGTTCGGGTTCCAGAGGCTCAGGCTCCGGCTCAGCGCTCGGTTCGTTCACCGGAAGTTCTAGCGGCTCGACAATGATGGTTCTAAGCGGTTCCCCGATCTGCATAACACACCCTCTTCTTTCAGTGAAGTGTCGACGCCTACCACGGCCAATCTAATGAATCCATCAGCCTAAGGGCGCCGGGACGATCTGAATCGTTCCGAAGACAACCGTGCCGCAATTACAATCAGCTTTCACGTCCGGCCTCCCCGTTTGTGGAAGCGAGACTACACATGTGCGTTAACTGGCAGCGCAGCCGCCAATAGTCGGCAACGGCACGGACTGATTCACGGCGAACAAGGCCAGTTCCAGCCTCGAGGAAACCCCCAGCTTGTCAAATGTATTGCTTAAGTGATGTTTGACCGTGTCTTCGCTGATCCTGAAGTACTCCGCAATTTCCTTGTTCGAATATCCCGCTACTACTGCGGCCACAATCTCCAACTCGCGCGGAGTTAGCCCGAATTTTTTCCGCCTCGCTTCGTCACTGGACGACTGCGCCAGTGTTCGCAAATATTGGACCAGATTTGAAACACTATCCCGTCCCACCCAGTACTCGCCCGCCAGGACAGTCTTGATCGCCTTCAGCAACAGTTGAGTGGCGGAATATTTCAGTACTACTCCCCGCGCGCCCAGCTGCAGAGCCTCCACAATCTGGCTCTTCTCCGCTGCCGCTGTAAGCAGAATCACGCGCATGGGCTTTGAATTCACACCGGCGCTTAGTTCGCGCAAGGCTTCCAGGCCCGAATGCTTGGGCATCGCGAGATCCAGCAACAAAATGTCGGGTTTCAATTGCCGGGAGACCTTGACGGCCTCCGCCCCATCGCTGGCCTCGCCGATCACCTTCAGTCCAGGCTCGGCTTCGAGCAGCCGCCGCAGACCGTCCCGGAAAATGGGGTGGTCATCGGCAATCACAATACGGGCGAGACCGACTGACCTGCCGGGGGCAGCAAGAGGGCTCTTCGGCGCACGCTCTGGTTTCGTAGGGTTGCGTAGTACAGCCAGGACGTATGCGGCCTCCCCGATTGGATCTGCGCCGGCGTCGTGCTCTTCAGCAACAATCTCCTCCTCCGAAAGTTCAAGTACCGAATCGGCGAGCCGGTTCATGATCTCTTCTAGCGGCTCAGCGCCATTTCTTACATCCGTCAAGGTTCAACCTCCTCCCCCGGCGTCCCTTCGATCTTAGAGTTTCGTCCTGCTCACGCAGGCGAAGTCTAATTCGCCTCATAGTTTCCTGATATTCCCATTTCGTAAGCCCAGAGTCCTCCATGATTTCAGAGGCGGTCATTCCTCGTGACCAGCCCTCAAGTACTCCCCTCGCGGCGACATCGTCGAGGTATAGCTTCGTAATCAGAGCCCATTCCTGGCGTGCGGTCACATCTCGCTCTTGGGACGGATCGTCGGACACGGCTTCGTCGAGCGGAGAAATCCAAGCGTCTTCGCCGCCCCGCATTGCGATTTGTGATTCCAGAAGAGCCTCCTCCTCCTCAACAAAATCCCGCTTCCAGTGACTGGAGATGCTGCGCATCGCGCCACAGAGGAGCGTTGCGAGATCCACATTCTTGTTCCAGCTTCTGCCACTGCCGTTATTCGCCACACCTTCCAAAATCGAAAGATTCGCTTCGCTTAGCAGATCCTCCCCAGTCCGCCCACAACTCGCTCGTGCGAGCCCCCGCACTCGCCAGGCGGCGAAGTGCTTGAGCTTCAACAGCTCACCAGGCGTCAATGCTTGGATCGCCCGATAGACCTCGTCTCTCGTCCCACCCGTTCCGCCCGGCATCCCTCTCGTCCTGTGGATCCCTCTAATTTGCTTATGCCCAAAATTCAACAGGGTCGCCGGGAAAATCTTCGCGGGCAATCATGGGAATTTGAGCAGTGTTGTCTAACCGTAAACTAAATCGGCGTCTCGACTGCGAGATCCTCTTCCAAATCTCTCGGTCGTCAGCCAATCGGCTTCTCCGTTCTGTTATTCGGGTTTGCCGGTCAAAAAAATCATCTGGCAACAAAAAAAATGTTGTTCCTACTCAATTCCCGGGTGAGTAGGTGTCACCACTTACTATGTCAACCCACAATCCTCGGCCCTCGTCCCATACGAGGATCTCGCCGCCGGGCAATGTACAACGCGGGACATCCGAACACTCTCTTAGACCACGGGCATTCCTCCATTCGTATCCGCATTGGTTGCAATGGTACTTGTACCTAACCTCTGCTGGCCCGCCGTTTCGACATTTGGGACAGATTGCGGGGGTATCTGCAGACAACGGGTCGTCGTCGTCCAACAGGGATGGAGCGATAGGCAAACCAAGTCTTATCGCTTCTCCCCGAACATATTCGGCTACGGCCGAATTGCACGTCCCCTGTTTTACCCAATCGAGTGCTTGCGAAGTCGAATCGGTTTGGTCGTCATGTTTCCCGTTGGGGAACGTCGTCAACTCATGGAGATACACTGCCAGCCAATCTGCTTCTGTCGGCAGATGCACAAGCCCGTTTTCGATCGTGCTGGTCACCGTATGCAGCCGCATGGTCTTGTCCATTCCCCCCGGTTCGTAACGCGTCACCCCGCAGACGCCATCACGGATCAATTCCTGTATCAACTGGGTCCCTGAGGCTTTGTCTTCGATCAGAATATTGTTCGGTTGAAAACTATGGGCCTGGGCTATAACTGCTCGCTTCAACTGTGGGTAGTCCAGACGTTGGTGCAGCACATCCAGCAGGTAAAGCCTGTTCTTCTTCCGTCCCCAAGTGGTACAAACGCTGAAGTCGCTCAATTCGGTGCACTTGTTGGCTGTGTCCCAGCTTTGAAATACCAGTTCGAATTTGGAAGGTTTCTGTCCAGGAACGTAGTACTTAAACCACTCCGCCTTTACCATACCGCCGCCGAGCGGCGAGGGGCGTTGCTGGTATTGCCCGGCAAAGTTGTATTCGCCGATCATTTGGCGCAGACCTTTGAGGAGATCCAGTGGTTCCCGCTCGGGATGAAGCACTTCACCCGCGCGCCGCCGCACTGTGCGTGGCTGATAGCAGGATTCTATGATATGAGTTTCGTCTTCTTCTGCAATGGCGGGAAGCCGCACGTGCTCCCACTGTTCTTGCCCAAGAACGTGCCCGACGAGATCATCCTCATGCAGTCGCTGCATAATAATGATGATGCAGCCATTTTGCTTGTCATTTAGGCGGCTGCGCAACGTGTGATCAAACCATTCATTAGCCGCCTCCCGCTTGTTCTCAGACAGTGCCTCCTCTGGCTTCAGCGGATCATCAATGATGATGAAATCCGCTCCGCGGCCGGTCAGAGTACCTCCGACCGAGGTTGCCAGCCGGAAACCGTTGTGGGTAGTCATAAACTCCTGCACAGATTGTTTCTGAGACGTGAGCCGGGTAGGAAACACACTGCGATAGAATTCACTGGACATCACGGTCCGGCAGTCTAAGGAATGTTTGTTGGCCAGATCCTGTCCGTAACTGGCGCAGATGATCTGTGCGCTGGGATTATGGCCAAGAATGAAAGCCGGGAAAGCCACCGAGGCCGCGTGAGATTTGAGCGAGCGAGGTGGCACGTTGATGATGAGCCGAGTGATCTCTCCGCGCCGGCATGCTTCGAGTTTCGACGCGACGTGCTCAATGTGCCAATTGTACAGAAATGAGGTTCGTGGGTTGAGTTCCAGAAAAGCTCGCTGCATGAACGTGTAGAAGTCGTTGCGCACAAAGGTTCGATACTCAGCCGCGCTCATTGTCGCCATTTTTGCCCTCCCCTATTTCTTTTTGTTCTTCTCGCTGATCTTCCTTCGTATTCAGCAAACGTTTCAGGATGCCGTCCATGACCTCCTGATCATTTTCCGAGATAACCGATTCTTGAGTCCCCTGGGCACTCTGCTTGGCTTCGGCGTCCTTGACCAACTCGACCGACTGCCGTATCGCTCGCAGGTCGCCGGAAGCCGCCTTGTTGAAGAGTTGCTTCAGTGCAGCCTCTAGCTTTGTCACTTTCTTCCGCTTGCCGTGTTCGTTGATCATCACTTTTTCGTGAAGGGTCTTAATAAGCAGCGTTGCGACATTCAGGCTGCCCTTCGGCCTCCCCTTGGGATTCCCGGAGACACCTTTCTTGAAGCGAGTGGCTTTGGGCGGTGCACCGTACCCGACGGAATGCTGAGGCTCGGGGACTTCACCTCGTGTGTCATCCTTTGTGCCCATTCCCGGCCTCCTGTTCTAGTTCGGCGAAAGTGCGCCCGGAGCCCTCCAGCGTGGCGGACTGTCCCGTGAACGCCTGCCAGCGTCGAACGATCGTGTCGACAGACCGAGGGTTCAACTCGATTCCATGACACACGCGGCCTGTTCGCTCCGCGGCTATAACGGTCGTGCCACTTCCCAGAAATGGATCGAGAACTATGTCACGGCCCGACGTGCAATCCAGGATTGCGTCGGCCATCAGAGCAACCGGTATCGCACGATTCGATTCGAGCAGGTTGCCTTCCTCAATGGAACGAGGCATAGAATTCACCGCTGGATAGCGCCAGACATTCGTTCTGTGCCTCCTCCCGGGCTGGCACGACTGGACATCGTTGCGATGGCTTTCCCTGCCGCTCTGGAACACGCATACGAGCTCATGTTGGTTCTGGTAAAGGGAATCCATGACGGCCTTGCCCTTCACCCAAACGCAAACGCTTGTCAACTCTGAATCGACCTGCTTTCCTGCCGCGAGTAGTTCCGCCATGTGCCGCCAATCCATGAACACGTAGTTCAGAGAACCATCGACGCTGTGGAGCCCGCACAGTTTCATAACTTGGCACAGGAAATCGGTTAACTCCGTTTCGCTCGTCTCGTCAGTGATCGTTTTAAGATTTCTGTCGCGCGCGGTTCCAAGTCCGGTGGCATGCAAGTCAATCTTGACTTCGGACGGAGGATCGGTGAAAACCGCAGCCGCGCGATGAGACTTCATCAGCGCAGAGTAGCTGCCAGGATTGAGTGCGTTTGCGCAGTAAATCCGGTGCGAACCCGCAAGCCACAGATCGCCTACGCGCGTCACCCCAACCGACGTAGGCTTGGGCAATTCGTCCGCTGGATCCGAACTGTTTTTGACTTTAGGCGAGACATCCTCGATAAGAACATCAATCTCGCCAACCTCGAAGCCTGTAGCTTCGAGATCGAAATCCAGTTCCACCTCGCAGAGCTCCCTGAACTGTTCGGCGAGCAAGTTCTCGTCCCACGAAGCCTGTTCGGCGAGCCGGTTGTCAGCAATCACGAAAGCCCGACGCTGGGATTCCGACAGGTGATGGATGCTGATCGTGGGTACTTCCTGGAAACCCAGCCGTTTGGCAGCCTCGATCCGGCCGTGGCCGGCGAGGACGCGCCGCGTTCCGTCAATCATCACCGGCCACAGGAACCCAAAGCTCTTGATACTTTTCGCGAGTTGGTTAATCTGCCGCTCGCTGTGTACCCGCGGATTTCTAGGATCGAGTTTCAGATCTGCAATTGAAACTTGAGTGATGGTGGTTGGTAGATTTGAACCTGAGCGCGCCAAAGTGCCGGCGGGGCTTGATTGTGGAAGCAGTTTTTTTGTTTTTCTTGGCACAGGACAATACTGCGACAAGTGAGCGCAATTCGCACTTGCCGAATGGGTCCAAATAATTAAACAGGAAGGTCGGAAAGATTAGTTCAGCTGCCGCAAAACACGCTCAGTCAAACGTTTGGCAATGTCGGGGTTGTGGCTCCTGCTCAGGTTTCGCGGCCGCATTCGCTCGAGGGTAGACCGGATGCGGTCGATTCCAGATGGTGAATGCGATTATCTTGGTCCCTCTTGGCGTCGGGATGATGCTGTGTTGTGAATCGGGCTTGCTGACGACAAGGCAGGTTGCTGCTTGTTTGGGTTGCCAGCTTGCCACGATTCGTTTCACTTCTGTCTCCGAGATTTTCATCAAGGGGTAAGTGGCTGGGATGTAGTTCGTGGCCTCAGTGATCGCCGAGCTATATTTCAGACCCGCTTTTCTAGCCCGACCGTAAGCAAAGACAGCAACAACTTCCCTCACTAACATCCAAAAAAACTTCTCGCCATTTTTCCTAGGTCTCCCCCGCTTCTTCATAGTTCCTCCCAAGTGTTTCGCAAAATACGAGTTGTTAGTTGCGAGCCTAGGGAGGGGACCTGAGCTCATTGAAACCGTACTCTACCTCACACTTTCAAAACTGCCAATGGTCAATCAGAAAAGGCGTTAACTTTCGAGGCTCACGATCACCGAATAAACCAGGATGGACAAGCTCATCCCCGAAACGGATCTATGCTTCACTGTGCCGGAAAGAAGGGCCCTATGAAGGTCCCGCGCGAGTGCTGTTCCGAGGGTTACGAGGGAATTGGATTCCCTGATCTCTTGATGAAAATTCCCTGTTTGCTGCTTACATCTTCAGACAAATAAATGTAGTCGAATGAGTGTGATATCAACCCAAAGCGCGTCATTACTAGGTCCCGGGAAGGGGGAATCCCTGTATTTTTCCCTGTTAGCAGGGAATTGTGGACCTTGGCTCGCGGCAGGGTTAATTAAAGGTCAATCAAGAGCGGCTGCACAGAACAGTGATGCAGCCACCACCCTAGCTTGACTTCGCTGGTCATAATAAACAGCGGCTTCATCTCGAAGCTCTTGTAGTGAGGACGGAGGCGGTCGACAAATTTGCGAACTGCTTCCGAGAGGGATTCGAGAGTACGAGAGAGAAGGATCGAGATACCTTCAACGTCTTGATTGAGACTCGGCCCGACCTTGGTCAAAACTGCAACAGTTCCGTAACGTGGGCAGCAGGCTTCATCAGCTTGAAATGATCCGAGCGTTGAACACGATGGACATGCGTCCGGTGATTGACGCCTTGTATCCTTTAGCAAGAATCGTCGAGGCGTTTCAGTTTCAGAAGAGTGGCAGGCATTTTGGCAAAAATCTGCATTCAGTACTGACGCCCTGTCGTCCGCGTGCCGCGTGAAAAGGAAGGAGATCTCGCCAATGCATTCAAGATTCTTCGCCTTAGTGCTGCTCGTTTGCTCAACTTCTGTGGCTGGAGGCGCGCCCAAGCAAGCCATCCTCGGTCATCGTTCCGCGCCTTTGCTCACCGTGGATGGCCTGACGTTCAAGGATCTCGATCGAAATGGGAAGCTTGATCCGTACGAAGACTGGCGTCTGCCTGCGGAGGTCCGGGTCACCGACCTGGTTCAGCGCATGAGTCTGGAAGAGTTGGCGGGACTGATGGTGCACGGCACCCTGCCCAGCTCCGGCCCGTTGGCGCCGCTCGGGGTTGGCAAGGAGTATGACCTGGTGAAGGTCCGCCAGTTCATCGATGAAGATCACGTCAGCACGTTCATCACGCGACTGAATGGAAGCGCTGAGTTCTTCGCCAAACAGAACAACGAAGTTCAGGCGATTGCAGAATCCTCGCGATGGGGGATTCCGGTTACGATCTCGTCCGATCCGCGGCACCATTTTGAGCAAGTGCTCGGAGCCACCATGCAGGACAGAGCATTCACCATGTGGCCGGAGCCGCTGGGCTTTGCTGCAGCGAATGACCCTGCGCTTACCCGCCGCTTCGGGGATGTCGTCCGTCAGGAATATGAAGCGGTGGGCATTCGCGAGTCGCTCGCCCCTCAGGCCGATCTGGCCACGGAACCGCGCTGGGCGCGGACCAACGGAACCTTCGGCGAAGATGCGGACACCGCGAAACGTATGGTGGAAGCCTATGTCGCCGGAATCCAAAATGGCGCAGATGGTTTGAACTCCGGTAGTGTCGTCGCAGTAGTGAAACATTGGGTGGGGTACGGCGCAGCAAAGGACGGTTGGGACGGTCATAACTACTACGGCCGCTTCGCCGATTTTTCCGGACACAACTTCCCACAACATCTCATTCCGTTTACCGGTGCCTTCGCGGCGCACGTAGGTAGCGTGATGCCGACCTACTCGGTCTTACAAGAAGTTGCCATCGAGGGCAAGCCGCTGGAGCAGGTGGGAGCCGGATTCAATCATCAACTGCTGAGTGAGTTGCTGCGCGGGCAATACGGATTTCGCGGCGTCATCGTAAGCGACTGGGCGATTACGAATGATTGCTCCGAGGCCTGCCGCAATGGAACGGCCGCAGGCGTCAAGCCCACTCCGGCGGAAATCGGCATGCCGTGGGGAGTGGAAGAACTGTCGAAGGCGCAACGCTTTGCCAAGGCGATCAACGCGGCTGTGGATCAGATCGGAGGAACGGAACAATCGAATGTCATTGTGGAGGATGTCCATAACGGATTGATTTCGGATGCGCGGGTAAGGGAGGCTGCGGGCCGCATTCTTCTGCAGAAGTTCGAGCTTGGTCTCTTCGAACAGCCCTACGTGGATGAGACCAAGGCTGCGGTAATCGCCGGCAACCAAAACTTTGCCGCCGAGGGACAAGCTGCGCAAGCTCGCGCTGTTGTTCTGCTGGAGAACAAATCCGTCGTCTCAACCGGCAGGCGGTTGCTGCCGTTCGCTCCGAAGGGTAAGAAGATCTATCTGTATGGCGTAGCTGCTAAGGCCGCGGAGGCCGTTGGATTCATCGTGGTCCCGGACCCCGCGCAGGCCGACCTGGCGATCATTCGAGCGCCCGCGCCCTACGAGAGTGAGCATCCAAACTTCTTCTTTGGATCACGACAACACGAGGGAAGACTTACGTTTACGGAGAAAGATGCAGCTTACGCCGAACTGCTGCGAGTGAGTTCGATGGTTCCAACCGTGTTCCTGACCACGCTTGAGAGGCCGCTGATCCTGACCAACGTAAGCTCATATGCGACTGCGCTCCTGGGCGATTTCGGCATCTCGGACGAACCACTGCTCGCTCTGATTACCGGCAAGGTGTCACCCAGCGGGCGTCTCCCCTTCGAATTACCGTCTTCCGTGGAGGCGGTGAAAAAACAGAAAAGCGATTTGCCTCACGACTCGCAATCCCCGCTGTTTCCTTTTGGGTTCGGGTTGCACTATTGAGCGTCAAAGTGACCCACTATTTCGTTATGGATGGATGGTCAGAAACAGGCTCCGAGGAAATTGGCCGGATCGGTACCGAGAGATCTTCTGCAACTCCTCTGCTGCCCGACGCGCATTGCAGTCCGGAGTAAAATTGACCGGACCCATGCTCGAAAACATCAACTTGAAGAAGAAGCTCTCCCGGGAAGAATACAAACGTATCGTCCCCGGTTTGCAGTTGCGTCTGTACGACTTAGAGAAGGCCTGCTGGGACAACGGTGTACCCACGGTTATTGTTTTCGAAGGCTGGGACGCGTCGGGCAAGGGAACCACGATAG
>Ga0208189_1001387_pt1 | contig 10516 bp, 11 predicted proteins | sample June2015DPH_10_5_FD_184702 | JGI IMG/M metagenome (GOLD analysis project Ga0208189, IMG submission 184702) | Peatland microbial communities from SPRUCE experiment site at the Marcell Experimental Forest, Minnesota, USA - June2015DPH_10_40... | ecosystem: Environmental > Terrestrial > Soil >... | reverse complement strand
GCAACCCGGAAGTTTCCCGGACTTCAAACTGACCCAAAACCCACCGCAGCGAAATGATCACCTCACGAACCCCCTGATGCTATACTCTCCGCTATACGCAACCTTCAGACGAGGCTTGCAATCCAATCCTTTAGAGACATGGCGGCCCATGCGGCGCGCTGTGGAGGCGACCTATTCCACCGATCGATAAGCGTTCCGCAAAGTCCTTCATCCGCACCAACGAACGTATCCGCGCCCGCGAGATTCGCGTCATCGACGAGAACGGCGAGCAGCTCGGCATCATGCCTCCCTTCGAGGCCCTCAAAATGGCCCGTGAGCGTTCGCTCGACCTGGTGGAGATCTCGCCCAACGCCGTCCCGCCCGTCTGCCGCATCCAGGACTACGGCAAGTATCTCTACGAAAAAGACAAGAGCGAGCGCGCCGCGCGCAAGAAGCAAAAAGTCATCACCATCAAGGAAGTCAAGTTCTCCGTCACCGTCGACGAGCACGACTACCAGACCAAGAAGAACATGGCCCTCCGCTTCCTCGCCGACGGCGACAAGGTCAAGGCATCGCTGCGCTTCAAGGGCCGCCAGATGGCCCACCGCGACCTCGGCTACAAGATCGTCAACCGCCTCATCCAGGACCTGGGCGACGCCGCATTGGTCGAGTTCATGCCGCGCATGGAAGGCACCACGCTGCACGCCATCATCGCCCCCGCGCGCACGTCGGCCCCCGCGCCCAAAAAGCCCGCCGCGCCCGGCGCAACTCCCCCCGAAGCAGCCAAGCCGCTTTCCCCGCCACCCGACACTCCCCCCGCCCAGCCCTGAACCAAGCGGTCAATTTGAACTTCCCGTATCGTCATTCTGGCGTAGCCAGAATCTCTGTATTTGCCTTGCAGCGCGACACTCTACGCCATCAGTCAATTGCTTAATTCACAAATAATTTCGTTTTCTCTTCGCCTTTCCCTTTTTGGGTGTTAGAATCCCTCTTGACCTTCCACCGAGGAGAATAACGCCGTGGCCGATGACCGCAACAAAGCAATCGAATCCGCACTCGCAGCGCTGGAAAAGCAGTTTGGCAAGGGCTCCGTCATGCGCCTCGGCTCCAAGGAGGCCGTCGTCCCCATCGCCGTCATCTCCACCGGCTCCATCTCCTTCGACGCCGCCACCGGCGTAGGCGGCGTTCCGCGCGGCCGCGTCATCGAGGTCTTCGGCCCCGAGTCCTCCGGCAAGACCACCATCTCGCTCCAGATCGTCGCCGAGGCGCAGCGCGCCGGCGGTCTCGCAGCCTTCGTCGACGCCGAGCACGCGCTCGATCCCGCCTACGCCAAAAAACTCGGCGTGGACATCGACAACCTTCTGATCTCCCAACCCGACTACGGCGAGCAGGCGCTGGAGATCGTCGAGGCCCTCGTCCGTTCCGGCGCCATCGACGTCCTGGTGGTCGACTCCGTCGCCGCGCTCGTCCCCAAGGCCGAGCTCGACGGCGAGATGGGCGACTCCCACATGGGACTGCAAGCCCGCCTCATGTCGCAGGCCCTGCGCAAGCTCACCGGCACCGTCTCCAAGTCGCGCACCAGCCTCATCTTTATTAATCAGATTCGCGAGAAGATCGGCGTCATGTTCGGCAACCCCGAAACCACCACCGGCGGCAAGGCGCTCAAGTTCTACTCCTCCATGCGCATCGACATTCGCCGCATCGGCGCGGTCAAGGAGGGCGACGTCGTCGTCGGCTCGCGCACCAAGGTCAAGATCGTCAAGAACAAGGTCGCCGCTCCCTTCCGCGACGCCGAGTTCGACATCCTCTACGGCGAGGGAATCTCCAAGGAGGGCGACGCGCTCGACCTCGCCACGCTGCACGGCATCGTCGACAAGAGCGGCGCATGGTACAGCTTCCAGGGCGAGCGCATCGGCCAGGGCCGCGAGAACGTGCGCGCATTCCTGAAAGAAAACAAGGAGGTCTTCGCCCGCCTCGACTCCGAGCTGCGCAAGAAGCTGGGCATCCACGCCGCTACCGTCGCCGCCGAGGTCCCGCCCGTCCCAGCCGGCGCCGCCGTCGCCGCCCACGAAGCCGTCAAGTCCCGCAAATAAGGCGCTTCAATCGTCAGCTCTCGCCGCACGATAGCGGATTCAGAATTGCTGTCCCCAAATCGGATGTTGTCATTCTGACTCTGCCCCTGAGCTTAGTCGAAGGGGAAGGGGAAGAATCCCCGCATTTGTCTTGCTTAAGCACAGCTTCAGAGCCTGTCCTGAGCGAAGTCGAAGGTTGACGAAGAGCAGAGAATCGGAAGGGCACGGCTTCAGCCGTGCCGAAAACGCACTCAATTTTAAAGTCTGGCGCTCTCTTGATTGCTGTGCAATCAAGAGAGCGTGAAAAAAAATAGCCTTCCGTCACAGAATTCCAAAAGCAAAAGCCCGCCAAACTGGCGGGCTTATGCTTCGCTCATACTGCCCCTCCACCGCGCAACAGAGACCTGGGAGTCGTCGGATGCGGGATTCAGGGCTGAGGAACGGGCGTTACAAAATGGTTCGCGCCGGGTCCGCCCGGTCCATGCGGGCCGCGTCCTGCTCCAAATCCACCCGCGCCGCCGCGTCCACCCGCGCCCGGCCCGCCGAATCCACCCGCACCGCGCCCCGCATGCAGCTTGGTCCACTGCTCCGGCGTCAGCACTCCGCGGATGCCGAGCAGCATCTTGGCGTTGGCCTTCTCCAGCTCGGCGCGTGCCTCGGCCACCTTGTCGATCTGGGCCATGGCCTTCACCGTGTCCGGCGGGTTGGCGCTCAGCAACGGTTCCAGCAGCGCATTCTGCTTCTCCACGTTCGCCTTCAGGTCGATCAGTTGCAGCCGGCTCTGCTCAAAGATGCCGTCCATCTTCTTGGTCTGCTCTGGCGTAAGCGTCAGCCGCTGCACCACCATGGGGTTCTTCCACCACATTCCGGCGGGAGCGATGCGGAAGCCCGCGCCCATGCCGCCGCCTTGCGCTCCACGGAAGCCGCCGCGCGCGTTGCCAGCTCCATTGCCCCGGCCCTGCATCATGCCGGGATGCATCCCCTGGCTCATGCCGGGATGCACCATCCCAGGCCGCATCCCAGGCCGCACCCCTTGGCCCGTTCCGGGGCCTGGCGGCGTCTGCCGTTCGATGGGTGCGGCGGCGGGAGCAGCAGCGGTTGCCGCCGGAGCTGCGGGGGCCTGCTGCGCCGGTGTCTGCTGCGCCAGCGCGATCGTGCCGCACAGTGCAAATGCGGCGAGGGCAAACAGTGGGCTGAGAGTCGATTGAGGAGTCATGGTTAGTCCTTCCTTTGGTTTGAAGTCGCAACGGATGTTTCGCTGTTGACCGCGGTCTCGTCATCGCTTGGATCGGCCAGCGCCTGCATGGAAGCTGGCACCGACCGGGAGATCTCGCTGTTGACGTCTTCCAGCAGTGCCTCGTCGGACTGGGCATCGCGGTCTGCATCGCTGGCCGCAACACTGGAGACGGCTGCCGGCGCCGGCGCAACGCTGTGCCGGCGCAGCACCTGCAACGGGAACAGCGCGGTCATAAACATTGCCGCGGCGGCGACCCAGTACGCGGGCACAAGCGATCGCGAGAACGATCGCCGCTCCGGCAGGATCCAGCTCGGCCTGCGTCGCAGCTCTTCGTCGGCGTAGGTGCTGCTTGCCTCGCGGAAGAGGCAGATCGCCTCCCTCAGGCTGGCAAGCTCCGCCGCGCACTGCTCGCACACCAGCAGATGCGCCTCGGCCAGCGCAAGCTCAGCGCCCGCGCTCTCCGCTGGCCGGGCCATCAGTTCGCCGAACTGTTCGCCCGTCAGGTGGGTTTCGCCCGGCGCGCTGTCAGCCAGGCCGGGTTGCGTCGTCAGTTGAGGAGTCATTGCATCTCCTTCGTTGCTGCCTTGCGCATTGTTGCATTGCGCGGTGTGGAGCTGCGCGCCGTGGCGCCGCTCGCGGAGTTGTGTTGCGCGCGGATCACCGCCAGCGCGCGGTAAAGGTGGCTCTTGACCGTGCCCAGCGGCAGGCCCGTAACCGTGGCAATCTCGGGAATCTCCATCTCTTCCAGAAAGCGCAGCAGAAAGATCGAGCGTTGCCGCGCGCTGAGGCCGGCCACCGTCGCCCAGATGCCCGCCACCTGCTGTTGCGCGATCAGTTGCGCCTCGGCGGAGCGATCGTGCGCGGGAACGCTGGCCGCCACGTCCGCCACATCCACAGCGCTCGCCGACACGCGCTTCCAGAAGCGGAACCGTCCCGTCCGCGTGTGGTCGCGCGCCAGGTTCAGCGCGATGCGGATCAGCCACGTCGCCAGCGAGCAGTCCTCGCGGAAGCTCACTCGCGCGCTCCATGCCCGCAGAAACGTCTCCTGCGTCAGGGTCTCGGCGGCGTCGCGGTCGCGCAGCGTGGCCAGCAGGAACCGGAAGACCCGCGGCTGGTACAGCGCCACCACGTTCTCCAGATCGTCGAGCGGGGTGGCCCGCGCCTCGTTGCCGAGGGTGAGACTCGTCGATGGAAACATCCGGACCCCTTCGTGCCCCATGTGCATTCCCTGCGTCCCGCATTCGCTGGACGGCTGCCGCCGGGGCCGGACGGCAACTGCCCGGCCCGGAAAGCGTACAGCCGGCCCATTTCGAGCGGCTACTAGGACAGACGGAGGCAAAGCTGCGGAAGTCTACGCCCGCAACGCAATATTTTACCCTCCGGCCTGAGGTATCCTGCTTCTAGCCATGAAATTCGTCAAGGCAGTCTATCCCGGCACATTCGATCCCCTCACCAACGGCCATCTCGACCTCATCGAGCGCGGCTCCCGCATCGTCGACGAGCTGGTCGTCGCCATCCTGCGCAACTCCGACAAAGGCGCCCCGCTCTTCTCCGTCGAAGAGCGCATGGAGATGATCGCCGAAGCCATCGCCGCCGCCGGCTTCACCAACGTCTCCGTCACCACCTTCCACGGCCTGCTCGTCGACTTCTGTCACGCCCAGGGCGCCAAGGCCGTCCTGCGCGGCATCCGCGCCATCACCGACTACGAGTACGAGTTCCCCATGGCCATGATGAACCGCAAGCTCGACCCCTCCCTCGAGACCCTCTTCATGATGCCCACCGAGCAGTACACCTACGTCAGCTCGCGCCTCATCAAGGGAGTCTTCAATCTGGGCGGCGATGTCAGCGCCCTCGTCCCGCCTCTCGTCATGCAGCGCCTCAAGGCCAAGGCAACCAAGTAATAGGCGCTTTTTACGATTGTCATTCTGAGCGCAGCGAAGAATCCCCGTATTTCATTCGTAGCGTGACACTCTTCATCATCTGTGAAAGTGCTCTAGCCTGGAAAAATGACGACCAGCCGCAAGCCCCCCACCCCCGACTTCGATCTCACAAACTGGCTGCGCAACCTCCCCAAGGTCGAGCTGCATCTCCATCTCGAGGGCACCATCGATCCCGCAACCCTCGTCGCGCTCTCCCGCCGCCACGACCCTTCCCCGCTCACCCTCGACGACGCCCGCGGCCTCTACACCTACGCCGACTTCCTCGGCTTCCTCGCCGCCTTCAAGTCCGTCACCACCCGCCTGCGCACCCCCGCCGACTACGAACTCATCGCCTACAACATGGTCCGCACCCTCGCCGCCCAGGGCATCGTCCACGCCGAGGTCTACATCTCCTTCGGCATCCTCTACCACTGGAAGCACGCCGACGTCGAACCCTTCGTCGAAGCCATCGAGCGCGGCCGCCTGCGCGCCGAGCGCGAATTCGGCACCATTATCTACTGGCTCATCGACGCCGTACGCAACTTCGGCCCCGAAGAGGCCGCCCGCGTCTTCCGCAAGGCCGCCGAACTCCGCGCCCAATTCCCCTCCATCGTCGGCATCGGCATCGGCGGAGACGAGGCCCGCGGTCCCGCTTCCCAATTCAAAGCTCTCTACGCCGAGGCGCGCGACGCAGGCCTCCGCCTCACCGCCCACGCCGGCGAGACCGGCGGCCTCATCGAAGGCCCCGCATCAATCTGGTCCGCCATCAACATCGGCGCCGAGCGCATCGGCCACGCCCTCGCCGCCCACCACGACCCCGAACTCATGCAGGTCCTCGCCACCCGCCAGCTCCCCATCGAGGTCTGCGTCACCTCCAACCTGCGCACCGGCTGCTGCTCCGCGCTCGACGACCACCCCCTGCGCGCCTACTTCGACCTCGGCCTCATGGTCACCCTCAACTCCGACGACCCGCCCATGTTCGGCGCCAGCCTGCTCGACGAGTACGCCCTCGCCCACTCCCACTTCGGCTTCTCCCTCTCGCAGCTCCGCGAGCTCGCCGCCAACTCCGTCGAAGCCAGCTTCCTTCCCCCCGCCCGCAAGCTCGCCCTCCTCTCCCGCATCGAGCAATACCGCTAAATCTAATGCGGGTGCCGGTTCGTCATATCTCCCACTTTGGTGTGCGCATTTGGAGTGCGAGATGATACGTGGATTCGTGGTGAACGGCAGGTTTACAATGAGGCATCTAAGGGGAATACCCATTGCAGCTACTTCAGCATGTCGACGAAATTCGACGGAACATAGCGCCGGAAATTGTTCGCACCAAGAAGTATGCGATGGGGCAATTCATGACCGGAGCAAACATCGCCCGGTTTATGGCATCGCTTTTTGAGGATCGCCCGCTGAGAGTGTGTCGCTTACTAGACCCCGGGGCCGGGATGGGCGCTCTCTCATGTGCCTTCCTGGACAGATGGGCTGCTGGCGAGCTTCGATTCGATTCGGTGGAACTCCACGCATACGAGTTGGATCCAAAGCTCCGTATACTCCTCTCTGAAACACTCCACCGCAATCAGGAGTATCTGAAACTCAGCCTAGATATCATTCCCGGCGATTTCATAGAGCACGCTACGTGCCTGTTTGATCCGGCTGGTGGCGAGTATACTCACGTCATCCTGAATCCTCCATACAAGAAAATCAATAGCAACTCTCATCATCGTTCGATGCTAAGGCAAGCTGGTATCGAGACTGTGAATCTGTATTCAGCGTTCCTTGCTCTTGCAATCTCGCTGGCTGCTAAAGACGGGCAGATAGTGGCGATTGTCCCGCGAAGCTTTTGCAACGGTCCGTACTATCGACCGTTTCGTGAGTTCCTATTTGAGAGAACCTGCATCGTACGGATGCATCTTTTTGAGTCGAGAACCAAGGCGTTCAAAGACGATGATGTGTTGCAAGAGAATGTCATCATCCATTTGATACGGGGTCTGCGCCAAGGCGACATCAAAGTCTCCACTTCTACGGATGACAGTTTCAGCGATTTACAGATTCACACTTACCCTGCCAAACGCATTGTCTTCCCTGACGACCCCGAGCGGTTTATCCACATCCCAACATCGCCCATCTTGAATGGAGTTGAGCTGTCCACAGCGGTTCGATACTCCCTCTCAGAGATAGGACTGAGCGTTTCGACCGGGCCAGTAGTCGATTATCGGCTCCGCGAACACACGCGGAAGATGCCGGAAGTTGATACCGTTCCGCTGTTGTATGCGGGCCATTTCACTGAGGTCGGGACGGAGTGGCCTAAACCGGACTTCAAGAAGCCCAACGCTATAGTGTTCAACCTGGAGACTGAGAAGTGGCTATATCCGTCCGGCTACTACTGCGTGGTGCGTCGATTCACCTCGAAAGAGGAAAGACGCAGGATCGTAGCCCGTGTGGTTTCTCCCGAACCCTTTGAAGGTGCGCCGAAGTTGGGCTTTGAAAATCACCTGAACGTCTTCCACGAAAACAAGCGCGGGCTGTCTCCGATCCTTGCGCACGGCCTAGCTGCATTTTTGAACATGACGGCGGTAGACGAGCAGTTCCGCCGCTTCAATGGACATACGCAGGTAAATGCCACGGATCTGAAGACGATGAAATACCCCAGCAGACAAGCACTTCTGAAACTCGGGGAATGGGTCATGCAGCAGAAAACCACTTCGCAGGAAATGTTAGATGAAAGGCTGGAGCTACTCACGGCATGACACATAAAGAGAAAGCCCTCAAGTCTGCTCTACAAGCAATAGTTTCCCTCGGGCTACCACGCGCTCAACAAAACGAGCGATCCGCATACTGCCTCTTGGCTCTCCTCAATCTCACTCCTCAAAAGCGTTGGGCTCAGGCTGAGAATCCGCTGATGGGCATCACTCCAATAATGGATTGGGTTCGGGACAACTATGGGAAGGAATACGCGCCGAACACGCGAGAGACTTTCAGAAGACAGACCATGCATCAGTTCGTGGATGCTGGAATTGCTTGCTACAACCCTGACAAGCCGGAGCGCCCGGTAAACAGTCCCGCAGCCGTCTATCAAATTGAACCGGCTGCCGTTGCATTATTGCGCACACTCGGGAGCGCCGAATGGCATAAGAATCTGACTGCCTATCTCGCGAAGCGGGAGACCTTGGTTGCTCGGTACGCAATGGAGAGACAGCAGAATCGGATTCCGGTAACGATTGCGCCCGGCAAAAAGATAACCCTCAGCCCTGGAGAGCACAGCGAACTGATACGAGCGATTATTGAGGATTTCGGATCTCGGTTCGTTCCCGGCGGAGTGCTCGTTTACGCAGGAGACACAGGTGAGAAGATGGGATACTACGATGCCGCCTTGCTGGGCCAATTGGGAGTCACAGTCGATTCTCACGGCAAGATGCCTGATGTGGTGTTGTACTGTCCTAAGCGAAAATGGCTCGTACTCATTGAATCAGTCACAAGCCACGGCCCTGTAGACGGCAAGCGTCATGCTGAGTTGGCCCACCTGTTTTCGACGGCAACTCCCGGCCTTGTGTACGTCACAGCATTTCCAAACCGCTCCATCATGGGGCGCTATCTTGGGGAGATTGCGTGGGAGACAGAGGTTTGGGTTGCGGATGCACCGTCGCACCTGATCCACTTCAATGGCGCACGCTTCCTTGGTCCTTACACCGGTTGAATACCCCCTGGGTGCCCCAGCTCTCGCCTCTTCCACCTGGCTTCTGCCCAACCCACCCTCTCCCGCGCCCCGCGCAAACCGCCCGCCCCACCCCCAGCCAGTTGCGCATGGTGCAAGCTGTATGGGGCATAATGAAGGTGGAGGCCCGACTATGGCAACCCTCGATTGGTCCCAATGCCCCGCCGTCGAAAGCGTCCCCGGCAAGGTGAGCGGCGCTTGGGTCTTCCGCAATACCCGCCTGCCCGTGGCCACCGTCATCGAGAACCTCGAGGACATGAGCATCGACGAAGTCATGGAGCAATTCGACGTGACCCGGGAACAAATCGAGGCAGTGCTTGAGTTCGTGTCCCAAAGCCTTCAGCCGCCCATCCAGACCCAAACGACGGCGGCAGCCGATGCTCATTCTCTTTGACCACGGGACGCCCCGCGGCCTGGCGCAAGAACTGCCCGGCCATACCGTAACCACCGCGAAAGCGATGGGCTGGGAGCAGTTGAACAACGGCGATCTTCTGCAAGCGGCAGAGGAAGCCGCCTTCAACCTGTTGCTCACCACCGATCAGAGGATTCGATATCAGCAGAACCTGACCGGAAGAAAGATCGCCATCCTCGTCTTGAGCGGCACTACAAAATGGTCTCGCGTACGCTTGCATTGCGACCGTATCGCCGCCGCCGTCGATGCTGCCACACCTGGCAGCTATGCCGAAGTGCTCATCCCGTTCAAATAAGCACTGCTGGCAGCCCACTTTTCGCCCCTGATCCCTGGCCTCTGCCCAACCCCCCCTCCCGCGCCCCGCGCAAACCACCCGCCCCACTCCCACCCAGCCCGAACGTCTCTGCTCTACTCCGCCGCCTTGGGCGCGAAGTAGCCCGTATGCGCGCGCACGTGGTAGCGCGGGTCGTGGGCCTGCAGATAGATCGTGCGGAAGGACCCATCCAGTTTGAAGTTCGCCGGCCGGTACTCCAGCAGGTACTGGCTGCGCAGTTCTTCCTCGATGTTGAGAAAGTCCTGCGCCACGTCATCGATCTTCACCGGAAAGAAGGCCTGTCCGCCGGTTGTCTCCGCGATCTTGCGCAACGCATCGATACCCTGCCTGTCCCTGGTCGGGCCCACATCGGTGCTGATCGCATACACGATCGTGTCCGCCCGCTGGCACTCCTTGATCGCGTCCGTCTCCAGCGCGTGGCTGTAGTTGTCCACGCCGTCCGACACCAGAACGATCGCCTTGCGCACCACGCCGTTCTCGCGCAGCGTCAGCATCTGGTCCCGGCACGCCGAGTAGAGCGCGTCGTACATCGCCGTCCCGCCGCCCGGCCGCAGCTGGTGGATTCCCTGGCTCAGCAGGTCGATGTTGTTGGTAAATCCCTGCTCCACGTCCGTCTGCACGTCGAAGCCCTCCACGAACGCGCGGTCGTTGCGGTGCAGCACCTGCAGCAGAAACGTGGTCGCCGAGTCCTGCTCGAACTTGAACCGCTGCCGGATCGAGCTGCTGGTGTCCAGCATGATCCCCACCCGCAATGGCAGGCTCGTCTGCTGGTAGAAGTGCAGCACCGCCTCCGGAGGCCGTCCGTCGTCCAGCAGCCCGAAGTCCTCTGTGCGCAGGCCCGTGATGAACTTCGCGTTCTT
>Ga0208189_1001384_pt1 | contig 10536 bp, 7 predicted proteins | sample June2015DPH_10_5_FD_184702 | JGI IMG/M metagenome (GOLD analysis project Ga0208189, IMG submission 184702) | Peatland microbial communities from SPRUCE experiment site at the Marcell Experimental Forest, Minnesota, USA - June2015DPH_10_40... | ecosystem: Environmental > Terrestrial > Soil >... | reverse complement strand
CGCTTGAACTCTTTGTGGCTTGTGCTTGGCGGGGCGCTTATCGGGCTTCTGGTTGGTGCGATAAGGCCTTAGACCAAGTTGCGTGCAAAGAACGGCTAATAACTCCAGGCTCTGCCAGGTGGGGGAAAGTTTCCCCCGCACCCGCCAGGATTTCGGCCACGCGCGGACGCGCGTGGCCGAGCGCTCGGCGCTGTCGGCGGCAAGCCACCGCATGCGCGGGGCCGCCGCCGACAGCGCCACACTGAGCCGTGTAGCGGCGAGGGGGTGTGGGGGGCATGCTCCCCACGCTTTTGACCTTTCGCACTTTGCCGGATTTTGCTTTTGGCTTTATCGTGCCGCTTCCCGTTCGGCCTCGTCTACGAGCATCTCTATGATTCTCAGGCCCCGGTCCCAGAACCCGGCATCGGCCAAATCGACTCCAAACGGCCGAAGCAGCTCTTCGGGCCCGGCTTTCCCGCCCGATCCCAGAAACGCCAGGTACTTTGGGACAAAATCCGGCCCATCCCGCAGGTACTGTTCGTAGAGGGCCATCACCAGCAGTTCGCCGAAGGCGTAGGCGTATACATATCCAGGGGAGTGGACGAAGTGAGGAATATAGGACCACCAGGTTCCATAGTGGTCGAGCAGCCGCACAGAGTCACCGAACATTGCCGTTTGTGTTTCGATCCACGCAGAGGAAATGAAATCGGGGTCCAGCTCCCCACGTGTCCTTCTGGCGATGTGCACGGCTTCCTCGAACCGGTTCATGGCCACCTGCCGAAAAACGGTCGCAAAGGTATCCTCTATTTTTGAGCAGAGCAGTCCCAAGCGTTCAGCCGGGGAGGCGGTCCTTTTCAGGACGCTGCGGAAGACGAGCATTTCTCCGAAAACCGATGCACTTTCGGCGGTCGTAAGAGGCGTATCGGAGTTAAAAAGTCCCTGCCCTCGCGCCAGATACTGGTGGATGCCGTGACCGAGTTCATGGGCAAGGATCCTTACGTCCCGGAGGCTGCCGGTAAAATTTAGAAAAATGTAAGGATGCGCTGAAGGGACCACAGGGTGCGCAAAAGCCCCGCTGCGTTTTCCGGGCAGGACCGGAGCGTGTATCCACCCTTTTTTAAAGAACCGCAGGGCGATCTTCTCCATTTCGGCGGAAAAATCCCCATAGGAAGAGAGCACGATCTCTTTTGCCTCATCCCATGAGGTCTTGACCTCAGCCGGGACCTGGACAGGGGCATAGCGGTCGTAGTCGAAAAGCTCCTCATAGCCGAGGAGCTTTCGCTTGAGGCGGTAATAGCGTTGGACCAGGTCGTACCTGGAGCAGACCGCGTTCACCAGGGCGCCGACCATGGCGTCGTCCGCTTCGTTGCTCAGGTTCCTGGAACTTAGCCAGTTGGGGTATCGGCGCAGCCGGTCATCTATCGACTTATCGAGCAGGACCGTATTGAAAATGTGCGTCAGCGAGGGAAGGATCGACTGGAGTCCGTCGCTAAGCTCGGTTGCGGCAAGTTTGCGGACCTCGCGGTCGGGGCTGTAGATGTCGCTTAACAGTTCCGATTCCGTCCTCTTTTTCTCCCCAAACTTCAACTGGCTGAGCATCTTGTCGAAAAGCGCCCCCCAGGCCGATGCCCCGGCGGGTTCCTTTTCGGCCAGGATGCGCTCCTCCGGTTCGCTTAGAAGGTGCGGCTTATAGCGCCTGAGGGATATGAGGTAATGATGGTATTTGGTCAACAGGGGACCGGATGAGAGTTCTTCGGCCCGGCTGTCTTCCAGTTTGCTCCATTCGATCTCGAAAAACAGGGTATCCCGGCGGATTTCGCTGTAGAGTTCTTTCAGCGATTGAAATAGCGCGCTTGCTGCCGCGTTTGATGTCTGGGTCGAAAAATTCAGATATGCGTATGCCAGAAGCTTCTGGGCCCGCTCGTTTATTTCTTCCAGTCTCACAACGGCCTCGAGCAGATTCTCCGGCGAAAGCCCTGCCACCTTCCCCCTGTAGGAAGAAAAAGACAAAACCTCTTCCCGGAGCCACTTTGTATCGGCTTCGATTTGCGGATCGGATGGCCCCGAGTAAAGATCGCCCAGGTCCCAGATGATGTTTTCTGCTAATGTGTTTTCCACTGGCGGCTCCGTGGTTTTGCAAATCATTCGGCATGAGTTTGAAATCTTGCAAACAAGGTTATAGTGCTGTAACGATAAGACTTCCGGTTTGATTTTTCACGCCGGGGCTTGATTCTAAAAGTTGTAACGTTTTACTCCAGGATGGCTAGGCCAAGTTACGTTCCAGAAAGTATCAAGTGATGATTTTCAAAAGCGCGGGGAGCTGTGCCCCCCACACCCCCTCGCCGCTACGCGGCTCACGATCTCTACGCTCCTTGAGGCGGGCCTTTGGCTACGCCTCGCGGAGCGTAGAGATATTGCGCTCGGCCACACGCGCTTGCGCGTGTACGCCGAAATTTTGGGAGGCGCGGGGTATCTTTAAAGTGAGAAAACTTTCCCCCGCTCAGTTTGGGGTTATTCACCGCTCTTGAACGCAACTTGGTATCATACATTGAAGGACAGACTATGGACCCATCGAATGTGATGCAGTCAAAGGTGTCTTCAAAGGGTTGGGTTGTCATTCCTGCCGCGCTCCGCAGGCGCTATCGTTTGAAGCCCGGATCGATGATAGAGTTTCGGGAAGAAGGCGAAAAGATTCTGCTTATCCCAAGAGGACCTGATCCCGTTGAGGGCTTATTCGGGAAGCTGGCGGGCCGTATTTCACTGACGAAGGCTCTGCTAGAAGATAGAGCTGCGGAGTTGAGCAGGACTTGGAAATATCCAAGAATTAAGGGATTGCGAATTGAGGGATTCAGGGATTAATTCCTCAATCCCTGAATCCATAGCCATTCCTGTTAATCCCGTAAATCCTGTCTTACAAAGCTTTTCTCTCCTTGACCGGACTATGCTCCGTCTCTGCGGTGAACGCTTACACCGTTCAGAGCGCAGCGGCCGCGATTTCTTCATTCGTATCTGGCTGAAAATCCTGAGCATGCAGGGGTCGGGAGAAGACCAACCGGGAAAAAGACTTCCCGGCAAGCTGAACGAATCTTGTCTATCTCCGATGACCTGATCGCAGGCCTAATTCAACTGGTAGATCATCGAGGCAGTCAGTCCTCGACACCCCACCTTTCCCCGGCACCCCGTCATCCCGCACCCGCTTGGCATGATCCGACCAGGTCGGCCAAATTTTCTCTTTTCAAGGCTACCCCCTTTTCTCACAGCAACAGAGGTCCTTCTAATAATCGTCTGTTTTCAGCATAAAATGCTTTGTGTTGGCAAATTATCCGAGTAATTTATACAGGTGAGGACTGGGCGTCTATCATGCGTTTCGAAACTCCAGGTGGTCTCTGGAGGCCTCAGGCATCGAACGGTGGCCCACGGAGGATGGAGGATATGGATTTACAAGTGGACAGAGCATACAGGTATTTTCAGCCATTGATTATTCAAAGGGTAGCCACTTGCACATTCGGGACGATCATCGAGTAGGCGAGTCGAAACAATCGCTTTTTGAGTATACGCTGAGGTGTATGAGCACTCAGGCGTTTGATGCGTTGCTCAGCTGTGGTGTTCGAGACCTCACAGGGCTCCTTGGTTTGACAGTAGAGGGCCTGAGGCAAGCTGGCATCCCTTCACGCATTACTGCGGAGTTAATGCTAATTCAGCTGCAACTCCGGGAGCAAACCCAATCTAGCCAACAAAAAAATGGATCCGGTCAGGATACCGCCATTGATAAATCCATCCCCGAAGAACGGCAAGAGCCGAATGATGCACGATCTATTAGTGTGCCCAAGTTGCTGCAAGACACCCAAATACCAAAAGATTTGATGAACAACCTTTCTACACGGGCACAAGATGCTCTAGTGCGCGAGGAGATCCTGACCTGTCAACGGCTATTGCAATTTCAAGAAAAAGACCTGACTAACCTTACCGAGGTCGGTAAAAAGACGTTATACGAGATCCTGCATTTACAGGAAAAGATTGCCCAGCTACACCCCGAGCTTCGCCAAATACTTGTTAAGACCGCTCAGAACGAAGAACCAAAGTGTGATCATCGAACAAGTTTTTCACCATGGCGTGCCGCTTACCTCCCTCCTTGCAGGGAGCACAGGGTATCCGATCCTGCGGAGTGGAGTTTATTGTCTCGTACATTACCGGAGATATTCAACGTTACACTTCCTCACTCTAGTTCCTCAATCGACGCTGCCCAGTTCACCATAAACGATCTCGGAATACCACCAATTGATGTTGACCGACTTCGCGGAATGGTGCTTTTCCCTGAAGATCCAGCCGACGTTTTGTTTTCAATCAGTGTCAGTTACCTTCTTGACGCTAGTATAGGCGATAAGACACTTTCGATCATTCTCGACTATTTAGCGCGCATTTGCGGTTTTACTGATCGGTTTCACATCATTGAAAATCTATCTGACATTGCTATCTTCGCTGACATAAAAACAAGTTTATTCGAAGAGTTCCTGCTGGCTGAGTTTTCTAATTTAGGCTCAATTCTTACAAGTGTTCTGAATGCCCCAATCACAAAGGTGGGCGATATCGAGAAGATGAGTGAGCGAAGCATCATCGAACGTTGTGGGTTTACCATCCAAGGGCTTAAAGCTCTTCAATGCATTTGGAAAATAAAAGGTCAAGCATTGAAAATCGAAAAGGCCATGCCGCAAGGATTACCTGTTGAGGCATATGTTGGCTTTGAACCACTCGTAGATGCATTTGTGCAATCGGTCGTAGGATATGGCGCTTTTGGAAAGACCTCCAAATTAAATATGGCATCTTCGGCAGGCAACGATCTCCGATTGCAGGCTTGCAGATTCCTAAGAGCAACACCCACGAGCACAAAGCGCCACTACAATTTATTAAAAGGGCGCTTGGGATGGCTCGACGGGCGGAAGTGGACGCTAGAAGAATTAGGACAACGTGAAAATCTCACCCGTGAGCGAGTCAGACAGATCGAGCAAAAATTAATGTCCTTTCTTCAAAAACCACGAACACTTGAGCGATTATATCGCCTCTGGCTTGCAGTAAATGAAGCTGTTACGGCTGCTGGAGGCGTATGTTGGGTTGCCGAGGTAGCGGAGTCATTAAGAAAGCGCTGGCAATGGCCAACACTCCCTTCGGATGAAGCCCTTGCAACACTCATTGATTTGTCTAGCAATTACGATGTGGACTGGACTCCACCAATTAAGATAATCATGCCACACTGCAAATGTGTGAGTTGTACTGAGGTAGGCACGGCACTCGCCAAAACTGTCGAAACCCAACCCAACGGGATGCTCCCATTTGGACAGGCATTTTCTATAATGGGCGAGTTCTGTCAAGGCCAACCTTGTTATAAGTCATCTTCAGTTCTACAATTCTCAACTGCTTACCTTCATTTTCTAGCTGATGCGATAGAAAACATCGAGGCTGATGATATAGGGTTTTACACCCAATACGCATGGGGAATAAAATATGGAAAAAGTCGAACATTAATTGTGGAAACGGTTCTTCGCGATGCTGGACGAGCCATGCATTTCACAGAAGTCCGTGCGGAAGTGAATAAAGACCTATCGATTTACCAACAATTATCAGAACGCAATATTTATGGCTACATTTCACGAGCACCTAATTTACTGCTGTGGGATAGAGGAACATATATCCACCGCGATCACATTTCAATTCCATTTAATATTATTGCAAAAATAGAAAAGGACCTTATCACTCGACTCGAAGAGAACATCCCGTACTTGTCGGTATCGGGCATTTTCGAAAAACATAAGGATGACCTTTTGACCCTTGGCGTCCCAAGCGAGAGTGCACTTTACTCTTGTCTGCGAGAGTCAAACAGCCAGGCATTGGTCTATCCTGAGTACCCATACATCATGAGAAGAGAGAGTCATGAGCCCCGCTTGCCGTTACAATTGGTACTTGAAGAATTTGTCCTGGATCAAGAACGCATGGTGACATTGGATCAAATCAGGAAATACGCCGTTGATAAACTGTGTGTTTACGAGCCTTTGTTTACTGCTTATTATATTCAACATATCCCGAATCTTCTTCGTGTTGATCATGGTAAATATATCCATTTATATCAACTTGAAATTCATAAAGATAAACTCGAACCGATTATCGCACATCTTAATATACTTCTCAGTTCGTCGAATCATGTATCTGCAATAAAACTATTCAACGACAAGAAAATTACTTGTAAACTTCTCGGAATTACGACCCCAATATCGCTGTTCTCAATAATTCAGATTTTCTATTCTGATCAATTCAATCTTTCCAGATATCCAAGTATCCGTCTTCCTGCCGGCATCGCAGATGGGGGCCGTTCTAACGGTGTTGTTTCAGAAGTCATCAGATACATCCGAGAGAAGGAAACCCCTTGCAGCTTTGCTGAGTTGTACCAGCATTTTGTTGATGACTTGGGATACGAGCAGATGAGCCTCCATCATCTTTTTTACTCTTGCAACGAAATCATCCGTTATAGCCGAGGGGTTGTTGTACACATCGAGACACTTGCATGGACTGAAGGAAAGCAAGCAGTGTTGGAGTTGTTGGCCGCGAGCCACTTACGGAACAGAGAAAGCTCAGGCAAGGCATTTGGACTTATTTCTAATCTCTTCGAGTATATGTATGATCAATTGCCGGAACTCCCTCCCCATATCTCCTGGACTCTAACTCTTGTCAACGAACTATTATCACGCGGAGAAAACTATCGTATTCTTGGTACCCAGAGAAACGCCTTCGTCTCAGTACCTAACTCATACGGCATTGAAAATCTCGATGATTTGCTCTATTACATTCTCGACGCAGAATACGAAGGCGCAGCGAACATTGATCATTTTCTTTCGGATATGCGTGAGGCTGGCATCATGAAGAAGAATCTGACCTCCTTGATGTTAGGGTCAGACAGTCGCGTCGTTATTGATGGAAATGTTGTTCAATTGGCGAGGTTGCACGACAGTGTTAAAAGAGCTTGAATTGCTGCCTGTCTACGACAGTGAATGCTATGACCTAATTCGTGACCTGCAAGTACCTTTACTTCTTAACGCCAAAGATTACTTGCGTGGAGTGGGTTTCTTTACCTCCGGTTGGTTACGTCTTGCCGCCCAAGGGATGGCGGTCTTTGTTACTGGAGGCGGCTCTGCTAGGATCGTGGTCTCGCCAATCCTTGATGAGGCGGATTGGGAGGCGTTGAAGTTTGGGGAAGCTGCTAAAACGGATGCCATCCTCCGAGAAGTGCTGGCACGAAACATCGAAGACCTTGCGATATCTCTGGAAAACGATACGCGTAACGCGCTTGCCTGGATGGTCGCCGATGGGCTTCTCGAGTTCCGCTTCGCACTCCCCAGTGACCGTATGTCGGCTGGAGATTACCATGACAAGGTAGGGATTTTTGCCGATGGAAATGGCGACCGAGTAGCGATTCATGGGTCGCTGAACGATTCTATCAAGGCATCTTTGAATGGTGAAGCTTTTTCGGTGTTTAAATCATGGGACTCTGGGCAAGCTCCGTATGTTGAAATGCATCAGAAAAGGCTAGATGCTCTGTGGAACAATCAGAACAAACAATTTAGCGTCTTCCTCATTCCTGACGCCATCCGCGAAAAGTTCATCCAGTTGCGAACTTCACCATATCCTCCGTATACTCGTTCCATTTCGCACCAGATAAGTTCGGCATCCCCATACTGCACTGTGCAGCTCCATGATTACCAGGAAATCGCTATCAGTAAGTGGCATCAAGCGGGTTGCCGTGGGGTCTTTGAAATGGCCACCGGCACCGGGAAAACAATCACCTCCTTAGCGGCAGCGACGTCTGTCTACCACAGACATGGTCGTCTGGCACTGGTCATTCTTGTTCCTTACCTGCACTTACTCGAACAATGGGAACTAAACTGCCAGCGGTTCGGCTTTGATCCGATCTTATGCAGTGGTGAACATAGTCAATGGCAGATTGGCGTGAAATCAGCTATTCAGGATTTCAATATCGGTGTAAAAAGCCATCTTTGTATTCTTGCGGTGCATAAAACAGCCGCGACGGGCAGGTTTGCTCTGGCCATTCGCCGCCTCCCGGCAAAGGATACTTTGCTAATTGGTGATGAAGCTCATGGCCTTGGAGCGACGCATTTACGTAAAGCCTTGGCTGAAAATGTCGGGCTGCGCCTTGGGTTGTCTGCCACACCACGACGCTGGTTCGATGATGAGGGGACCGACACTATTTTCCGCTATTTCGGACCAACCTGTTTTGAATACTCTTTAGATCAAGCAATTGGAAAGTTTCTAACCCCATATGAGTATTACCCCCAACTAGTGAGCCTCAACGATCAAGAAACCGAGCTATATGAGGAGATGACACAAAAAATCATTACCATTGCCGGCTCGGCAGAACATGACCCCAAATTGCAGGAACGTCTGCAACGGTTACTTTTACAGCGCGCGAGGATTATTTCATCGGCGCAGCAAAAACTGCCATCACTACTCCAGTTGATCAAGAATATTCAGGTGGACTTTCGACACCGTGGGGAAGAACCGACCGGCATTCTAATCTATTGTGCACCGGGGGGGCATAAGGAAGTGTTGAAGGCCGTCGCGGCACTTGGCTTACGCTGCCATGAATTCGTCCATGATGTAAACTTACGGGATCGAGAAAAGCTTCTGGCTCAATTCGATTCCGGCGACATTCAAGTACTTGTTGCTATCAAGTGTCTTGATGAAGGAGTCGATGTGCCTTCGATGAGGACCGCCTTCATTCTCGCCAGCAGCACAAACCCGCGCGAGTTTGTGCAGCGTCGTGGGAGAATCCTGCGTCGGGCACCAGGGAAGGAGCGCGCGGTTATCTATGATTTTCTTGTGGCACCTCCTCCTGAGCGACTGACACTGAAGCTTGGCGCAGATGTGAGCGTACTCAAACGAGAGATGCCACGCTTCGCTGAGTTCGCCTCCTCTGCGATGAACCAATTCAGTGCTCGGTCGGTGGTGCGGGATATTCTCGACCAGTTGGAGATGCTGAATCTTCTCGATGAGAAACCCTGGGATGTTTACCATGCGCTAAAACGCTGGGATTGGAGTGATGATGACTAGCGCCATTAAAACTTTCTTAGCCGATGTCAATGCTTTGATCATCGAAAAACTTAACACATATCCAATTGAAGTGCGTGAGTTAGCGATACAAGCAATCCGGTTGTCCGAATCCTACCCTGAAGCAGCGGTTGCAGATCAACTTCAGGCCGTCGTGCGGAAGCTTGCCAAGCAACAGGAAGGTGATGACCAATGATATTGCGTAAGATGACGGTGGAGAATTTCCGCCAGTTTCATGGAAAGCAAGAGATCGAATTTGTCTCCCCATTACTAGCCCAGGGCAATGTGACAGTGATTTTTGGGGAGAACGGACGAGGGAAGACAGGGCTATTTAGAGCGATAATGTTTTGCCTCTTCGGAGAACGTCGTCTAAGCCAGGATGGTGATGTCACTCGTGAAGAGTTACAGCTTGTGAATGTATCGGCACTTGAGGCGAATCCGGGACAGCCGGTACGAACATCTGTAGAGTTGGAATTCACGCACCGGGGCCAGACCTATCGTCTGCGTAGAGCCATACGGGGGATGCAGGATGCCAACCGTGTAATCGAAGAGGAGGATGAAAAACGCCTTTTTGTGGTCACTGCTGAAGGGAATACCCAGACCGTTCCGACCATCGAAATCGATGCGCTAGTTGACAGCATTCTTGATCGGCGTGTCAAAGATTATTTCTTATTCGATGGCGAGAAGATCGAACGCTTGACGCGTGCCAGCATTGAACAACGCCGGGAAATTAGCACCGGCATTCGAAATCTGCTTAATGTTGATGCGCTTCAAATTGCTATTCGAGCTGTAGGCCGACTCGCTAAGACCCTTGAAAAAGAGCTATCAAGCTCTTCCCATGAGCAGTTGTCACGGTTGCTGAAGCGGCTTGGCGATAATGAGGACGAACAAACCTTGGCGCGCAAGCGACTTGAAGAACTTGCAGAAGAAATCCGTCTTGCCCGGCAAGAGATCGATAAGACCGACAAAGCATTGGAGCAATTTAACGAAATCAGACACTTGCTCGAAAGGCGCAAATCGCTGGAACAGGATCTCCATGAATTGGAGCAGCAAGCGACAGGTGCCTTGAACGAAATGCGGAATCTCGTTTGTAAAGCAGCAGCCCTCATTGTGGTGCCGTCTGTTATTAACGTGTTCGAACATATCGAGCGGCAGAAGCAAAAGGGTGAAATTCCCTCGGAAATTCGTCGTGATCTGATTGAGCGTATCCTCTCGGAGAAGCGATGCATATGCGGCAGTGAAATATACGAAGCCACTGAAGCCCATTCTCACATCATCGACTGGTTAAAGCGCACCAGTGATGTTAAAATACAGGATGCGGCACTCAACCTGTGGCGGTATCTGAGCGAAGTCCGCAATCACTTCAGCGATGATGCGGACTTAGTCGAAAAGCGACTGCAGCAATATGGAAACATCCGCAGTGCAATTGCCAACATTAATCGTAGC
>Ga0208189_1001375_pt1 | contig 10578 bp, 10 predicted proteins | sample June2015DPH_10_5_FD_184702 | JGI IMG/M metagenome (GOLD analysis project Ga0208189, IMG submission 184702) | Peatland microbial communities from SPRUCE experiment site at the Marcell Experimental Forest, Minnesota, USA - June2015DPH_10_40... | ecosystem: Environmental > Terrestrial > Soil >... | reverse complement strand
GCCCACCTGCGCGATCATGTCGCCCGTCACCGGCTTCGACAGCTTGTTCAGCGCGCCGCCATGCACCAGGCCCTCCTTATCGCGCTTGCCGACGATCGCCTCAACCGCCTTGTCGATGCCGCGCTTCAGCGCCATCGGGTTCGCGCCCGCAGCCACCGTCTTCACGCCCTCGCGGTAGATCGCCTGCGCCAGCACGGTCGCCGTCGTGGTGCCGTCGCCCGCGATGTCCGAGGTCTTCGACGCCACTTCCTTCACCAGTTGCGCGCCCACGTTCTCGGTCGCGTTGGCCAGTTCGATCTCCTTGGCCACCGTCACCCCGTCCTTGGTGATCGTCGGCGATCCGAACTTCTTCTCGATGACGACGTTGCGTCCCTTGGGGCCGAGCGTCGCCTTCACCGCATCAGCCAGTATGTTCACTCCGCGCAGGATTGCCTGCCGCGATTCTTCTCCATGCAATATCTGTTTTGCCATTGTGCTGCTCCTGTCACCGGCTCATTGGCCGGTCGAAAATTTTAATGTTGCGTCGCCGAAATTTCGGCTTTGTTGTCGTTACCGCGCGAGAGCGCGGTCGAGAACGGCACGAAGTACCGAAGCACCTATTTCTTGACGATGCCCAGCACTTCCTCTTCGCGCATGATCAGGTACTCTTCGCCGTCCAGCTTGATCTCGGTGCCCGAGTACTTGCCGAACAGAATCGTGTCGCCCGCCTTCACGTCCAGCGGGAAGACCTTGCCCTCGTCGTTGGACTTGCCCTTGCCTACGGCAATCACCTCGCCCTGTTGCGGCTTCTCTTTGGCCGTGTCCGGAATGATGATGCCGCCGCGTACGCTCTCGCCCTCTTCCAGACGACGGACCAGAATCCGGTCGTGCAGGGGGGTAAACTTTGTTGTTGCCATTGTGGTTCTCTCCTTGTTGCTCAGAAATGTTGGTGCAAAATGGTTGGATGCAGAAACCTCTCCGGCCAACCGCAGCCTCGGCACATCCGCCGCGCAGCCGTTCAGCCGTCAGAGTGGCCCGCCGTGCCCATTAGCACTCAGGCCCCTCGATTGCTAACGATAGGCCACCTCTCCCCGCCCTGTCAAGCCGTCCCGGTGAAATCTGAGTGAAAGTCACTCATATTGTATCGATCGACCGCGAACACCCCGCACACCATTCCACGCCCACCCACGCCGCTCTTCTCGGCGTAAAATGTGTGAATGCTGCTCCGCAACCCTCTCCGCACCCACTCCGGCCGCGCCTCTCTTTTCGCGCTGGCCCTCTGCCTCCTCGCGCTCCTGGTTCCGCTCGCGCCCCTCTGCGCCCGCGCACAGGACGACTCCACCACGCCGGAGCAGCATGGCCGCAAGTACAAGGCGCCGCCCGATACCTCGCACATCGAGGTCACCGTGCTCAAGGGCTTCAACAAGAAGCCCATCATGAACGCCGCCGTCGTCTTTCATCCCACCAAGGATGGCCGCGACGAGGGCAATATGGAGATGAAGACCGACCCCGACGGCAAGGCCGTGATCGACGTCATCCCCACCGGCAGCAAGGTCACCATCCAGGTCATCGCCGACGGCTTCGCCACCTTCGCCGAGGACTACGTCGTCAACGAGGCCAGCCGCCAGATCCTCATCACCATGCAGCGGCCCAAGGCGCAGGTCTCGGCCTACATCGACAACACCGGCAAGCCCGCGGAGCTCAAGCCCGGCGTGCAGGAGCCGGTCCGCCCCAAGCCTGCGACGGCCACGCCGACAACCCCCTCCGCGCCCTCTTCCGCTGCGCCCGCGCCGCCGCCCGCGCCCGGCTCCTCATCCACCCCCTCCGCCGCCACGCCGCAGCCGTAGAGCCCGCCATGCCTGAGCCTGAGAGCAGGGAACCACGAATCGTATCCGCCCCGCTTACGGGCAGCGCCGCCCTGGTCACCGGCGGGGCCAGGCGCATCGGCCGCGCCATCGCGCTCGCGCTTGCGGCCAGCGGCGCCAACGTCGCCATCACCTATCGCGACTCGCAGCCTGATGCCGAAGACACAGTGCGCGTGCTGGCCAGCTTCGGCGTCGATGCCTTCGCCGTCCGCACCGAACTCACCGACGCCGAAAGCATCCGCCAATCCGTCGCCGCCGTCATCGAGGAGTTCGGCCGGCTCGACATTCTGGTCAACAACGCCGGCCTCTTCGAGCAGGCCGCGCTGGAAGAGATCACATCCGAGCAGTGGGACCGCGTCTTCGCCACCAACACGCGCGCGCCCTTCCTGGTCGCCCAGGCCGCCTACCCGCATCTGCGCGCAGCCCACGGCCGCGGCGGACGGATTATCAACATCGGTTCACTGGGCGGCACGCATCCCTGGGCCACGCACGCCCACTACTGCACCTCCAAGGCCGCCCTGCACATGCTCTCCCAGACCATGGCCAAGGCCTGGGCGCCCGAGGTCAGCGTCAACTGCGTTGTGCCGGGAATGATTGTGCAGGGAGAGATCGACGAGGCCTACGCCCGCTTTGCTGCGAAGACCCCCATGCGCCGCAACGGCGCCCCCGACGACGTTGCCGCCGCCGTCCTCTTCTTCGCCACCGGCCCCCACTTCATCACCGGCCAGCTCCTCGCCGTCGACGGTGGCCTCGGCCTCTAACGGCGCTTCAGCCACGCAGCCATGCGCTGCCACAAGCCCGGAATCTTCACCTCTTCCTCCAGCCCGCGCGGCTCCTCTTTCGCCTCGAACTCATGGCCCTCAAACGCTGCCATCGGGTTCGTCACGCACAGGCTGTGCGCGTAGCTTGCGCCGAACTTACTGGCCACCAGATCGCGTGCCTCGCGCATGCGCGGCGGGCGAGTCGTGGTGTTGTGCGCGTCCGTGGCCAGAAAGTGGATCCACCGTCTCTCCAGCATGTCGTGCGCCATCTGCTCCGCGCGCCGGCCCTTGTGTCCGGTCAGCGCGTCCGCCGTCACCTGCAGCAGCACGCCTGCGCGCAGCCACTCGATCAGCCGCGCTGGTTCGTTCTGCAGCGTGGGGTTGCGCTCCGGGTGGGTCAGGATCGGCGTCAGCCCCGCCAGTTGCAGTTGATAGAAGGTCTCGGCCAGCCCCGGCGGAAGCCCGTAGTCCGGCACCTCCACCAGCAGGTAGCCCAGCCCGTTGATGCTGAATCGCGCCGGGTCAGCCTGCGCCAGCTTCACGTTGTCATACGACAGGTGAAAGTCGCATCCCAGGCCCAGCGTCAGCGGAATCTTCAGCTCGGCCAGCCGCCCGCGCAGCTTGTCGGCCTTGGCCGCGTTCATGCCTGGATCGAAGTCGTAATAGCTGTTCGCGTGCGGCGTACACACCACGTGCGTGATGCCCTCGGCCACCGCCAGCCGGGCCATCTCCACCGAGGTCTCCAGGCTATCGGCCCCGTCGTCCACCCCGTGCAGAAGATGATGATGAATATCAATCATCGCAACGCAAGAGTATCACCCCCGCGCGTGTTTCGTGTGTGACCGCCCTACGCCGCGGCCAGGCTGCGCCAGCGGGTGGCCCATCCTCGCGGCAGCTTTATCGCCGCAGGGTGGGGTAGTCGCCGAGCCGGTTCTCCCTACGCCGCGGCCAGGCTGCGCGCCATCGCCTGGAACAGCAGCAGCCCGTCGGCCGACCCCAGCAGCTTCTCGCTCGATCGGTCCGGATGCGGCATCATGCCCAGCACGTTGCGCCTCTCGCTCAGTATCCCCGCAATGTTCTCCAGCGATCCGTTGGGATTGGCCTCTGCCGTAATCTCGCCCGCCGCCGTCGCATAGCGGAACGCAATGCGGTCGTTGCGCTTCAGCGTCGCCAGCGTCTCCGCGTCGCAGTAGTAGTTGCCCTCCATGTGCCCGATGGGCATCTGCAGCACCTGCCCGCGCGCCAACCCATTGGTGAACGCCGAGGCCGTCGTCTCCACCCTCAGATGCAGATGGCGGCAGACGTATCGCTGGCACGCGTTGCGCATCAGCGCGCCGGGCAGCAGCCCCGCCTCGCACAGAATCTGGAATCCGTTGCATATGCCCAGCACCAGTCCGCCCGCGTCGGCAAATCGCCGCACACTCTGCATGATGGGCGCAAAGCGCGCAATCGCGCCAGTCCTCAGGTAGTCGCCGTACGCGAATCCGCCCGGCACCAGCACCGCGTCGCAGCCTTCCAGGTCGTGCGACTCGTGCCACAGATACGTCACAGGAACGCCCGCCACCGCGCCGATTGCGTGGTGCGTGTCTTGATCGCAGTTGGAACCGGGAAAGACCAGAACTCCGAACTTCATAGCTCTAGATTAGCATTCGCACCCGGCACTTCGCCGTGCATCGCGCGCTGGGCGCAGGCCGGCCAGAACCCTACCAGCGGCGGCTCATGGTCAGGCGGACGACACCCTGGTCAACGCCGGGATTCACATCTCCCAGGCCGGCATTGGAGGTGTGGCGATAGATATACTCCAGCCGCAGGAAAGACCGCCTGCTGGTGATGAACTGCACGCCTGGGCCGAACGCGAACATGAAGTTGAACCAGTCCGCATCGTCCACCGGGATGTCGCGCGCAGAGACGACGAAGCCGAGATCGAAGGCGAAGCTTGGCTGGACGCGCCACCGCTGCAGCGCGCTGGTCCTGACGCCCAGCGGTGAGAACGCCGCGGAATAGGTGCTCTCCCGTCCGTAGCGCGCGTACAGTGGGACCGACGTACTCTTCCCCGTGGGCTCGATCCCCACCGGCCCATAGTCCACGGTAGTCACCCGAAACGGCGTCTGTGGCGTCACGACATTCTCCCCGTTGTAGGTGTACACGGTGCCAATGTCGGTCGGGTCGCTCTCCTCGAACAGAGGCATCAGCGATCCCGCATAGTCCCAGCGCACCCAATGGCCCTGGTGCAGCAGGTGGGTGTACTCGACGCCCAGGGTCCAGATGCGCCGTTGCTCGGCCTCGCCGATCATGATGCGGCTCGAATCCGAACTGTAGCTCCACGTGAAGCCGCAGCTCTGCGCGCCGCCAGCCCCACCGGCTTCCTGGCCCCAGACGGGCATGCCCCAACCTGTGAGACAGACCAGCGCGGCGAAGATCGACACCAGCGTGGCCTTCAGCGGGAGGGGAACAGCCCTGGGCGAGACGAGTTCAGCCTTGCGCAATCGGAGAACCTCGGAGTGCAGAGGCTCGGACTCACCCCCCTGCGTCGCTGCATCAAGAATACAGCAACGGCGGCCAAGGAATCCGCGGGGACCGCTCGCGCTCTACGCCGGCAGGTCGCGCCGCCGAGCGACACCCTCGCTCCGTCCGGGGTATCATTGCCCTATACGCGAAGAACGGGTCGCGGGCCGGGCAGTGCATCCGTCCCGCAGCCTTCCGCACCATTCACTCCAGGGGACACTCCGCATGACTCAAGCGCCCGCCGCAACATCGTCCAGGTTCAGGGTCCTCGTCGCCGACGACGAACAGGTCATCGCCAACACGCTGGCCGTCATCCTCAACCAGGCCGGCTTCGAGGCGCGCGCCGTCTACAGCGGCGAGGCTGCCATCGAGGCGCTCGACAGCTTCCAGCCAGACATGCTCATCACCGATGTCATCATGACCGGCATCAACGGCATCGAGACCGCCATCGCCACGCGCACCCGCAGGCCCAACTGCAAGGTCCTGCTCTTCAGCGGCCAGGCCGCCACCGCCGGCCTGTTGGAGAAGGCGCGCCACGAGGGCCACGAGTTCGAGGTCCTCGCCAAGCCCGTCCACCCCAACGACCTCCTCGCCAAGCTCCGCGGCTGAGTGGTCTGCCACAAACTCGGGTGCCCCACATCTCGATTCTGAGATGTGGGACTGAGCTGCATCATCCCGCCGAACTTGTTCGCTTGCGTTCTTTCACCTTCACCGCGGGAACTCCAGCGTAGATTGTCCACGGCTCCAAATCGCGCGTTGCCACCGAGCCCATCCCCAGCACCGCGCCCTCGCCCACGTTCACGCCCGGCGCCACCGAGGCACGCGCGCACACCCACGCATACGCTCCAATCTCCATCGCGTAGGCCAGCAGCGGAAATCGCGCATCGTCCAGGTCGTGGGTCGCGCCGCACAGGTACGCATCCTGCGACAGGATCGCGTGCGACCCGAGGCGCATCGGCGCGGGGTTGTAGATCTCCGCTCCATCGCCCGCCGACACCGCGTCCGCGCACTCCAGCTTCCACGGGGCCCACACCTTCGACCCCGGATAGAAGTGGCAGTTCGGCCCCAGCGTCGCGCCAAAGCGCCGCAGCAGGAACGCTCGCCACGCGTGCATCGGTCGCGGCGACGGGCGATACAGCACCGTGCGGCACAGGTTCCACAGCAGCCGCCGCGCGCGGTCGCTGGCCGCAAATGACGGCCGCAGATACGGGTCCGCCGCCGTCTCCGCCGCAATATGCTCCGCCGCGTTGTAATGCACATCCTTCGCCATTCCCGCCGCTGCCTCACATCCCAATCCGTAACTCACAACTCACAACTCACAACTCACAACTGTTCTTCGCTCTTAGAGCCCCGGGCCACGCACTCCACATTCTCCATCACAATTTTGGCGGTGTGGTTGAAGTCGAACTCACCCTCGAAGCACTTTCTGGCGCGCATTCTCAGGGCCGCAATCTCCTCCGCGCTCAGCGCCGCCCAGCGGCGCAGGCTGCTCTTGGTTCCCTCGATTGTATCCGCTCCCACCAGCCCTGCCCCGCACTTCACCACCTCCCGCCAGATGTTGACCTTCTGGGAGACGATCACAGGCAGCCCGCATGCCAGCGCCTCTGCCACCACGATCCCGAAGTTCTCCTGGTGCGAGGGAAGCACCAGCACCTCCGAGGCCGAGAGGGCGCCCCACTTCAGCGTGCCCACCAGGCTTCCGGTCCAGGTAATCCGCTGGGCCACGCCCAACCGCTCAGCCAGCGCCTCCAGTTCCTTTCGCCATCCGATCTGGTCGGGGCCCGCAATCACCAACTGCCACGCCGCATCTTTGCCCAGCGTCTCGGCGAATGCCTCGATCAGCAGGTCGGTCCCCTTCTTGGGATGGATTCGGCCCATGAAGATCGCCAGCCGTCTGCCGCCGAGCTCCGGCCATCGTGCCAGGAACTCCTTGCTGGCCGCCGCGGTGTCGCAGTTCGGGCCGAATGTTCCATACGGCACCACCGCTTCGCGCACGCTGTATCGCGAGAACGACTGCCGCGCCAGGACCCTCTCTTCTTCGCAGGTAAACAGCACCGCGTTCGCATCGCGCATCGCCCTTCGCAGGATGACATGCCAATAGAGCGTCTTCTTCAGGTGCTTCAGCGGAAATCGCCTCTCGAAGTAGGGGTCCAGCATGCCGTGAGTGAATATGGCCCAGGGAATCTTGCCGCCGGCTAGCGCGCGATAGCCGGCCAGCGTGTTGTAGTTCCATATGCCGTTGATGAACACCACGTCGAAGCGCGCCAGATTGGCCTTCAGCCACGGCATCGCATGGCGCGAGTAGCGGTACGTTCCCCAGCCCGGCCCCAGTCCAATCACCTTGGCCGGAAAGTCGCACTTCGCAACGAATGCGGGCGAGTCCAGCGTAGCCACCTCGACCTCATGCCCGCTGTTGCAATAGATCACGCAGCGTTGCCGCAGTCCCTCAACCGGTCCGCCCGTGGCCGAATCGATCGATGCGATGAAGTGCAGGATTCTCATCGCCCATCCTTGAATCCCTCGTCCAGCACCACCTTGGCCCAGCGGCGTGTCCAGGGGGTTCCGCGATCTGCCAGCAGGTCCATGCTGCTCCACGCGCGTTGCTCGGTGGCCGCGGCCAGCCACTGCGTCATGGGCACATCGAACCCCGACTTCGGTCGAGTGATGATCTCCTCCGCCAATAGGTTCGCCGGAGATTGCGCCAGCAGCCTCTTGCCGAATCCTCCAGTAAAACTCCTGTGATACAACCTCAGCGCGTCCAGCAAGGCTGCATCCACCAGCGGCGTGCGCAACTCCAGGGAGTGCGCCATGCTGGCCCAGTCGCTGTCGCGCAGCAACTGGTTGCGCAGATAGAGCGTCGAATCCAACAGGCATACCCCCGCCGCGTCAGTGACCGCATTGGCCTTGCTCATGCCGGGAGGCCGGCCGCCCAACCGCGCCAACCCCTCCCGCGCTCTCTCCTCGCCCATCAGCAGGGGCAGCTCCTGGGGCAGGAAGAGGCAGCGCTTCAGAAAGTACACTCCCTCCAGCGTGTTCATGTACTGCGCGACGCCCTTCAGCTTGGGATGCCTCGTTCCATTGGCCAGATAGGTGCACGCCGCACCCACCAGAGTTCGGCCACCGGGCATCGCCGCAGCCGTCCTTCCCAGCCGCGCGTCGCGGGGAAGCTGCTTCATCAGGTTGTAGCCGTAGAACAGCTCGTCGCCGCCCACCCCGGAGAGCACCACCTTATACCCGCGTTCGGCCGCAGCCTTGGCGGCAAACCAGGTGTTCACGCCATCGATGGAGGGTTGGTCCATGGCATCCAGAATCCGCGGCATGTCCTGCTCGAACTCGGCCCGCGAGATGCGCCGCACAGAGTGCGGCAGACCATAGTGTTTGGCGATGATGGCGGCACATGGCACCTCGTCCTCATGCCGCGAGACAAACTCCTCAAATCCTACGGTGATCCCCTCCACCTGCCCGCCCAGTTCGGAGATCAGGCCGGCCATCGTTCCTGAATCGACCCCTCCCGACAGAAACACGCTCACCGGAACGTCGGAGACCAGGTGGGCGCGCACCGAATCCGTCACCGCCTTGCGCACCACCTCCTGCAACTCATCGCGGGAGAGCCGGACCCCTTGCTGCCGCCAGTTGTCGCGGATGTCGTTCCAGCACACCGGCGTCTCCGCCCGGCCTGCGCGCACCCGCATCCAGCACCCGGCCGGCAGCGCGAAGACCCCCCGATACAGCGTCCAGGGCCCCGGAACGCTGCCCCACAGATAGAACCCTGCTAGTCCGGCCGGCTCGCTCGCCGGCGAAACCAGCCCCGACGCCAGGATCGCCTTCACCTGCGACGCAAACACCACGCCGCGCCCCGTCTGTGCGTAATAAAGCGGCTTGATCCCATAGGGATCGCGCGCCAGAAACGCCTCGCGCGTACTCGCACTCCATATCACAAAGGCAAACATGCCGCGCAGCCGCGGCAACATGCGCTCCCCCTCCCGCGCATACAGGGCCAGCAATACCTCCGTGTCGGAGGTTGTGCGGAACGCTACGCCCTCCGCTTCCAGCTCGCTGCGCAGTTCGTGAAAGTTGTATATCTCGCCATTGAAGGTGATGCTGTACTCGCCGTCGATGCTGACCATCGGCTGGTTGGAGCGCGCATCTAGGTCCTGAATGGCGAGCCGCCGGTGGCCCAGCACCGCGCCTTTGCCCGTCCACACTCCCGCCGCATCGGGGCCGCGCAGGCGCATCCGTTCCGTCATGCGCCGAACAGCATCAACCGAAGAGGATTCGACCGCCTCTTCCGTCGAGACGAATCCCGCGATTCCACACATGCGCACCCCACACCCGGAGAAAACAATTCATCATCCTGCAAGCGTATTCTCTCACGAAGCGATGGCCGAAAACGCCGCGCTACGCACCACCAAAGTAACCTCGATCCCTGCTTCAATCGTCGCAAAAGAGGTTACTTCTGCGATGAGGTGCTGCCGGATGGCCTGCGCCGCAAACATCGGCCCATCCCATCCCCATCCCCATCGCCTGCAAGCTTCCATGCAGTCTTCCGCCCATGCGCGTCCTGCCATCTCCTCTGAGCAACTCGTTTGCGCTCCGCTCGGTTGCAGGGACCCCACGGTGTTAACATGCATAGGAGTGCGCGTGCATGAAGATTCTATATGTCAGTCCGTTGCAACTGGGAAGCTCAGCCAGGGCGCGCATGTTGGCCCTCCAGCGCATGGGGCATCAGATCATCCCGCTGGACACGGACCGCTACTCTTTCGGCAACACGGTTCTCGGCAAAGTCGGTTTCCTGCTGGCTGCCGGCCCAAATGTGCAGCGCCTCAATCGAGATCTCCTCCGCCTCGCCGCCCAGCACAAGCCCGACCTCCTGTGGGCGGACAAGGTCCACCAGCTCCAGCCCCCCACCGTTCTCCGCTGTCGCGCCATGGGCATCCAGACCGTCTGTTACATGATCGACAACGCATTCGGTCCGCGCCGCGACTCAGGTCTGCGTCTCTACAAGAAGTCCATTCCTTGTTTCGATCTCCACTGCACCCAGCGCGACATCAGCGTATCCGACCTCAAGCGGCGCGGCGCCCGCGAGGTCATCAAGATCCAGACCGCCTACGACCCCGACACGCACTATCCTCCCCCCCATGGCTGGTCAGACGCCGACCGCAACCGCGAGGTCTCCTTTATCGGTTCGCCCTACGATGACCGCGCCCAGTTTCTCAGCCGGCTTTCACAGGCGGGCGTGCCCGTCGTTATCTCAGGCGCAACGCGGGCGTGGCAGCGCGCTCTCGACTCTGCCGGCTTCGCAAAGCTCTTTCGCGAAGGGGAACTCTCGCAGGATGCGTATCGCAATGGGATTTGGCGATCGAAGATCAATCTCAGCTTCCTCACCCGCTCCAACCAGGATGAGGTCGCACACAAGAGCTTCGAGATCGCCGGCTGCGGCGGCTTCCTGCTGGTCGAGCGCTCACCCG
>Ga0208189_1001368_pt1 | contig 10633 bp, 13 predicted proteins | sample June2015DPH_10_5_FD_184702 | JGI IMG/M metagenome (GOLD analysis project Ga0208189, IMG submission 184702) | Peatland microbial communities from SPRUCE experiment site at the Marcell Experimental Forest, Minnesota, USA - June2015DPH_10_40... | ecosystem: Environmental > Terrestrial > Soil >... | reverse complement strand
CTCCCGCGCACGCCGCATACAGCTTTAGACCGGTCAGTGGCGCTTTGCTTGTCGGCTTGAACACCACGGTGTTTCCGGTGAGAAGTGCGGCTGAGACCATTCCTGCAGCGAGCACGAGCGGGAAGTTAAACGGTGAGATAATAGCCCACGCCCCATATGGCTTCATCGCGCTGACGCTTCGCTCTCCGGTGACCTCGGACATGGGAACGGTGAAGCCCTCTTTCTCTTCATAAATAGCGCAGTTATATCGAAGCATTTCGATCGCTTCACACACCTCAGCGAGAGCTTCAAATCTGTTTTTTCCCGCCTCATAGGTCATGAGAGCGGCAAGGAGGAAGCTCTGCCCCTCGATGACGTCCGCGACGGCGCGAATGATTCGCACGCGTTCTTTCCAGTCAGTTTTACTCCACGCGGGAAACGACTCCGTTGCCTCCGCGACCGCGGACCGGGTCTCGGCCTCCCCGCCTTTTTGAAACGTGCCGATCACGAGATCCGTATCGATGGGGGAGCGGGTCTCAAAATCTTCGATAGCTGCGACGCGCCGACCGCCGATATACATGGGATGATGCTGCCCAAGCTCTCTTCGGACCGTTTCCAGCGCCAGTTCGTATCCGCTATCAATCTCTTTGTTATCGAGAAGCGAAGTGTAGGTCAGCTTTTTCTTTTTTGCCATGGTCGAGTGCTCCTCAGCGCCTTATTGGAGAGACTAACACTGCTGCACCCTCGATTCGTGCGCCTGTATAATACGCTATCGGTTAGGGTAGGTACGTACTTTCATTGGATCTGCGTTGAGCCAAATAGCGCAGACGTTTTTTTTGCAATGAGGATGAGTCTCCTCGCAAAACGTTGCTCGGCGTCAGGCGCGACTCGGCGCGAAGTGCAAACTTTGACTCAGGTGAACCGAAAGATACTTGGCATTGGCGGCGTTCAAAGGAGTAGGACGAACGTGGAGGGGAAGTGACGGCAGACCCTATAACTGGCGAACCATACAAACGCATCAAGCGCACAATGGAATCTATTTCCGGACGAGTGCGACAAGAGGCAGGCTCGCTCGATCGTTCAGAGGTGAACGCGTTTGTCGCTGAGATCATTGCGACGCACGCAGATCGCCATCGTATATTCCTTCTTGGCGAGGGGCGGTCGGGGTTGGTCGCCCGCTCCTTTGCTATGCGCTTAATGCATCTGGGTTTCGACGTCTACGTCTTTGGCGAGGTCGTCACCCCTGCTGTCAAGCCAAACGATCTTGTGATCGCCGTTTCCGGGACGGGCGAAACAGGTCCGGTTAATGAGACCGCTAAAATCGCCAAGCATCACGGAGCTCGAATTGCCGTTGTCACCTCGAATACGGACTCATCTCTTGGCACCATTGCGACCAACACTGTGACCGTCCGCGGCCGAACGGAAGCCGACGAAACGAGCTTCCTAGAGCGTCAGGTCACTGGCGTATCAATCTCACTCACGCCACTTGGAACGCTGTTTGAGATCAATGTGATGGTGTTCTTAGACAGCGTCATTGCCGGCCTGATCGCAGCTTTGGAAAAGAAGGAGGAAGAATTAGCCGAGCGGCATTCAGATCTAAGAGTGCAACGAGTGACGACAAATCCGCGCGATGCCCATCGCGACTTTTAACGCATTATCGTCCAGGCGCTCAAATACGACCACGCTTTTTTGGATACGGCTCATTGGCGGCACCTATTCGACCGAACACGGTTAAACCCTCCGAGATGAATCAAGAGGTGCAGAGCGAAAACGGGAGGTGACTATGGCTTGGACAGCATAATTCTGTACGTGCTCATTGGGGCGTCTGCCGGAGTTTTAAGCGGCTTGTTAGGAATTGGCGGCGGTCTCATCCTGGTCCCGGCGCTCGTGCTGCTCGTCGGGCTCACCCAGCAACAGGCGCAAGGCACCACGCTGGTTTTGCTGGCCGCGCCTTTTGGGTTGCTGGCTGCCTTGACGTACTACCAAAGCGGCTTCGCGGATTTGAAGATTGCGGCGATTCTCGGCATTGGCTTCTTTTTCGGAGCTTTTCTTGGGGCGAAAGTCGCAGTAAATGTCCCTAACGTCGTTTTGCAAAAGGTTTTTGGTGTAGCGCTGTTGGTAGTCGCGGTATACCTGCTGCTAAGCAAATAGAGGGGAAGCGTCGAGTTTCGCGTCCCTATCAGTCATCGTTCCGGCTGCAATAAGACGGCGCACGACCCAAACGTGCTTTGTTAGGCAGGGAAAGGATTATAAAGACACGAAAGAAGACCAAAGTAGTTGGCAAATCAAACGCTCTAACTAGCTGAAGTCCGCTGCGGGGCGTATGGCGGCCTCGAGCGGCCTCTAGGAACGTGACGGTTCAGTGTTTGCGTGTCCGTGGTTGGCGTGCGCACAAACCAAAGAGTTTGAGGCGTCGAACTATAATTGAATCAAAGCGAGGCAAAAGAATGGGTCTTTTTAAACTGATGAGTCTGCCTATGAAAATGATGATGATGCCCATAACGGGGCCGGTTCGCATGATGATGATGCCTTTCAAGATGGCGTTGCGTTTCGTGACGGTAATGCTGCTGTTCGCGCAATTGATGGTAATGCTGTTCTTGGCTGCCGCGTTCGTCCTGTTCACCGTCGTGCCGGCCGTTATGTTCGCGCTGTTTTTCGCGAAGAAAAAAATGCACATGGGAAAGATGGGACGGCACGGAAGAATGCACATGCACGGGCCCACGCCACGGCGCTTTAAGCCCTAGGCGTATGGAAAAGGCAGCTTCTTACAAAAAGCAACGAAGGACTCGAAATTCCGGTCGCTGACACACGAGTACCATCTTTTTTGTAGTCACAGCTGAGCTCAGCCGAGCGTGCTAGGCGCTGAGAATCAGATTCTGCGGTTACGGGATCGGTATGTGCAACGGAAGTATTGCACGTGAGAACTCGGCAGACCGACCGCCTTTCGCCGCGTCTCCACCAAGGCGACGGCCGCCATTATTGGAGTCATGCTTCTTTGCATACCCTAACGTCAGACATTTCAATCGTTATGTCTGATGCGCATTGGTCACGTTGGCTGTTGCGCTTCGGGCGTGTCGCAGCTTTTCAAATGCGCGGGAACAACGACGTGGACTAGTTAGGTATGAACGTGCGCGTAGGACACTGACTTGTCTCTCGGTCGCCTGGCACCTCGTGGCCAAAGCGACTGCCTCTGCCGTCGTCGATTGGTTCATAGAACTTACATTCTTTGCACGTAGGCACGAGCTCACCCTCCTTTGGCTGTTAGAAAAGACGTAGTGCCGTGTTATATGTACTCTCTGTTACCGCTAGGTAGTAGCCCGAACTGGGTGAACGTTGCCGAAACCTTTGGAATTGATATGCGCTTTAACTCCCCGAAATGAGGGCGCTATGCGGCTTCTTCTTGGGCATCAGTAACCTACTGGTGCGGACGTCGTGCCAGAACCGCGTTCAATCTGCCCAGCCATTATTGACAGGGGCCTGGCCCGTTGTTTCCAACGTCTTCATCAAACGCGCTGCAATTTCCTTGCTTTTCTGCTCACTGAAAATCGTTTGCAGCACGCCGGTGAGTCGGTTGCGGGCCGTTGCGACGTTTGCCATGTCGACCATGCGGTCAGCGTCTTGGAGGATGCCGAGTGTGTGCGACACGAGTGAATGAATCATGCACGCCTTGAGATCGCACTCAAATTGCGACTCCGTCTCGCGGCGCCGGTCGTCGTACTGCGGCGCGCAGAACCTGCATCCGCTTCCCGGAACCGTCACTCCCATTTTCGGAGCATCAAGAGTATTGCGCTGCAGGGCAGCGATCAGCTCGTCAGCCGTCAGCCTATCCATTTCGGCGGCGATGATATCGAAAACAGCGTGTTCCAAGTCGATCATTGTCTTTGCAGGTATGGTCGTTGATGACTATTTATCTATCTGCCTCTTTGCCGTTACCACTTTTGACTCGTCGAAGGATGGCTTGCCGCACATAGTTCAGCGATAAGCTACAGAGGGTCAAGCAGCGTCTTGCAATATTGAATGTGCCGTCTCGCACGCGGAAGTACGCCAAAACTAAGCCAAAAATGTACCACAATTTCTCGCGCGGGAATTAAACACCGTTATTTCCGAATCGACACATCTGTTGGCAAACGGCGTGTGCAAGGCCTAGCACTCCAAAAATATTATTATATTAATTTTATTATAATTTAGCTAATATATAATATTTTGAAAAACTTACTTGTCGGGCAGGACGCCTGAACTTCGTTTAACACCGACTGCGCCTCACTACTCTTAGACGGTTGTGGTGCGATTAGGGTAGAAGAGAACGATGCACGATGAGAGTTGCGACGCGCGAATACGGGAGGGACCTCACAACCGGACCTGCATCGATCTCTGCGAGGGACAACTAATCATCCAACATAATGGACGTCAGCCGTCTCAGCCAAGCGACAGCTAAAATGGAGCCCCAACATTCATTTACTATAACGTCTGAGTGCAATTAAGGCTTAGAAGTGAAAGCAGGCCGCGCAGTTGACGCGAATCAAAAAACGGCCCGCTCTCACGCAAAGCAAGACGCAATTCAAAGTGCCTGGACTATCGTATATAGTTTTGGATGTTTGTCTGCGTCTTTCTTTGTGTGATCCTTCGCTTCGAGCATAGCTGCCGTCGTACGACGGGGGACGAAACCATGAAAGGAGAACATACAAGACAAAAATTCCTGGAGCTACGGGCTCAGGGGAAGTCGTTTCGAGCTATTGAAATCGAAATCGGTACAAGTAGAGGCACGTTGGCAAAATGGGAGCAAGAATATAGAGAAGAGCTCACGAACCTAAAGGCCATCGAACGTGACGCTATGCGCGAAAAGTACTTGCTGACCAACCAGGCGCAGCTGGAACTCCTCGGGACGCAGTTCACGCTCCTGAAGGAGGAGCTGGAAAATCGCGATCTCTCAGACATTCCTACGCCCAAACTCTTTGAGTTGGTCTTAAAGTACAGCACAAGGCTTACAGAGGATTTTCCCGCGCAGTGGATTGGCACCGAGGAACAGCTTGCAGAAGAGAAGGCTGAGCGCGAAGCGATGCATGGGTGGACGCCCATACCGATGAGAAGCTTGCAATAGCTATGGCTCTCTGCTAGGAAAGTATCGATACGTCAGAGGAGTAGAGGAGAACACTAGTATTGACGAGGAGTTCTGCCGGGAACGGGGTTGCTCGTCGAATTCACGCGAGAAGCACAGAGCACTCGTCTAGATAGGCAGAAATTAAGCCGTTATAGCCTGGGCACCACCGTGCCCGAGCCCCCGACTACATAGTGCCCCCCAGGCGGTGCCGAGTCGTTCGGGCGATCTTACCGGATGTAGTAGTACTACTGTACCGGTCGTCGGCTGAGGAGATGCGGTTTGATTGGAAGTGCGTCCCGCCGCTGTGATCAGCAGCACGAACGCGGCAACCGCTAAGATGCACACTCTCGTTTCATATCCTTTCGTATCTAACACGCGGTACGTGACGCGAATCTTTTTGGATCAAGTCATACGGTGACGAAACTGCGGAGCGTAGAGCTTTGACGCTAGTCATGCGCTCGAAAAGCCCGCCTTGGTGCGCGAGAAAAGTCTCCGGCAGACGCAAAGATTGATCGGCTCCGGTCTAACGGACGAAGCGAAAGGTACCGATGATGCAACGAGGAACGAACCGATGAAGAATAAGAAGGTGTATCAGACGACGCTGCGGCTCCATGATATCAACCACCTTTTTGATGACCCGAACATTTCACCATTTTCTGACTACTACCAACCGTACAGTTTCAAGACAGGTATGGACTACGTCGTCGATGAGTTGTACAGCCACCCATCAGCAGAGGAGATTAAACTTACAGTGCTGCTTCCCGCAGAGCAGATAACGCCGGATCTGGAGGCGAAGACGCTGAAAGCCGTCCGTAAATACTCTGAAGCCTGGGCACAGAATGCGCGACAGGGACAGGACATCGCACGATATAAAGGCCTGCGCACGTTGCGAGTGGGCATCCTCGCTTTTCTTGTGTTGAATGGGCTCGCGCTGTGGTTCGGATCGTATGCGAATTTTGGGATCAGGCTGTTGAGTGGGGGCCTGCTTATTGGCGGATGGGTACTCTTGTGGTGGCCGCTTGACGCTTTGGCCTTCGGCGTGTGGGAGAACCGGCTAGAAGAGAGCGCATATAAAGCGCTAAAAAACGTGCAGCTCACGATCAGTGCAGAGTGACACCGAAGCCTGATTGGTTTCTTGATTGCCGGATTCGAACCGGCGACCTCCGCCATGTCAAGGCGGGCGATTTAGGGCTTTTTGCGCCATTTTCTGATACCGAGTGGCGTGGCGATATGACCACTAGAAAAGCTAAAACTCCATCATGAATGGTTTAATAGATTTTTGTAGGCAGTCCTGCAAGCATTGAGAACGTGTGGGGCTGCAGTATGCCAAAAAAACGTTATGCGGCTTAATCGTCGTCGTTTTTCTCCATGTTTGGCCTCTCACTATTTGCGCTGGAATTAGCTGTCGTCGGCAAGAACAAACAAATCACTTCGTGCAAGAAAAAGAACTCGAAAGACGTAGTCACTCCGGCACGCAACGCGACTAGAATGCTGCAACAAGAGGTAGCAGATCTGGAGACATTCTGCACACCGTACGGCTTCTCGTAGCCTCCTCACGATGCGGGAAGATCAGTATTTAGAACAAGGCACACTAATATACTAAAAAGACTTTTATATTACATTATAGTATAAGTTCTAGCATAAGTCGGAGCGGGATTATGGGTGAACGTTTTTGGCGACATCAACAATTTGAGCGTGCGCACGTCCGATCGTGACGTGTATTTTCATCGAATTCCGTATTGTTCACCAGTTTCAATTTTCTTTAAACTGAGCGCAGGGCACGATTATGCATTCCTGCTTGAATCGCGAACCGGATTGGGAAACACCGCACAATACTCCTACATCGGATTTGATCCGACCGCGGTCGTCCGCGTCAAGGATGGCGTCACCACCGTCAATCAACGTAGGAAGTACGTGCAGGACCCCTTAGAAGCTGTTCAGAGCCAAGTCAGACTGAAGCGACACGCACAGCATCGATACGGATTCCTCGGAGGGGCTGTTGGGTATCTTTCGTACGATGCCATCCGCTATTGGGAGCGGCTCCCGCTAGCGGCCGTCGACGATCTTGACTTTCCTGACGTCGAAATGGGCATCTACGACGATGGGATAGTCCTCGACCACGTGCGCCGTGAGGCGTTCTACTTTCATCTCGAGGAGAACCGCTACGAAGAGCTCTCTGCACTTTTGTGCAGCTCGTGTAAGGGGGGCGAGGTGTCTATTGCGCCTCCTCGCGTGAACGTCGCCAAGGCGAAGTACGCGTCTATGGTTCAGAAGGCGAAAGCGTACATCGCCGCTGGCGAAATTTTTCAAGTGGTCTTGTCGAAGCGCTATAGCTTTGCATTTTCTGGTGATTTGGCCCCGGTTTATCTCACGCTCAGGGCGATGAACCCCTCGCCGTACATGTTCTACCTTAAAATGGAGGACCGCACCATAATAGGGACGAGTCCTGAAACCCTCGTAAAACTCACCGATGACAGGATCGAGAGCTTTCCTATTGCCGGCAGTCGCCCAATCACGGGGGACTCCACACGAGACGCTGAGCTGACGGAAGACCTTCTTAGCGACCCGAAGGAGTTAGCGGAGCACGTCATGCTCGTCGATCTCGCTCGCAACGACGTAGGCCGAGTTGCCGAGGCCGGTAGCGTGCACGTTCCCGCATTTATGGACGTGCAGCGTTACAGCCACGTGCAGCACATCGTCTCGCTGGTTGCTGGGAAATTACGCGACGGCGCGGACTGTTTTGACGTTTTGCGGGCCACCTTTCCGGCGGGCACGGTGTCGGGAGCGCCTAAAGTTCGCGCTATGGAAATCATCGAAGAGCTTGAGCCGGTCCGACGCGGACCGTACGCAGGTGCGGTCGGGTACTTTTCGTGCAACGGCGATATGGATTTTGCGATTACCATCCGGGCGCTGTTTGCGAAGGAGGGCACGTGTCACCTGCAAACGGGAGGAGGCATCGTTGCTGACTCTGTCCCGGAGAATGAATGGATGGAGACGGAACTGAAGGCTCGGGCGCTAATGAAGGCGCTCGAGAATGTGGGAGGCACTGCGCGATGAAGGTTCTTGTGATTGATAATTACGACTCATTTGTGTACAACCTCGTTCAGCACGTAGGCGAATTAGGCGGAACGCCGCTCGTTTACCGAAACGATCAGTTGACCCTCAAACAGGCGACGGCGCTTGATCCAGACCGAATCATCCTTTCGCCAGGTCCGGGCACGGCCACAGAGGGGCGCTTCTTTGGCGTGTGTTCCGCTATCATCGAGAGTCTGAGCCCGACGACGTCAACTCTCGGTGTGTGCCTTGGTCATCAGGGAATCGTCGCAGCCTTTGGCGGCCACATCACACCTGCACGGCACGTGATGCACGGAAAGGCAAGCCACATCCGGCACTGCGGGGTAGGGCTCTTTGACGGTATTGAGAACCCTTTCGTCGCCACTCGCTACCACTCTCTGGTCGCGGACCGCGAATCGCTTCCGCCGTGCCTAAAGATAACGGCTGAAGCGTGCGACGACGGGGAGATTATGGGGGTTCGCCACGACACGTACCCGATAGAAGGGGTGCAGTTCCACCCCGAGTCGATCTTGACCGCAGCCGGTAAGCGTGTTATCACCAATTTTCTTAAAGGAGGGAGAGCGTGATCAGGGACAGCATCGCGAAGATCACGAGCGGAGCGAACCTGACGCCTCTTGAAGCGCGTGCCGCCATGGTTGAGATGCTGACGGGCGCGGCGACAGTGGCACAGATCGGGGCCTTTCTCACCGCTCTTTCGATGAAAAGAGAAACGGTAGAGGAACTAGCTGCTTTCGCTTCGGCTATGAAGGAGTTCTGTCACGTCATCCGTCCGAATGTCAACAGGCGGATGGTCGATACGTGCGGCACAGGTGGCGATAGTTTAAAAACCTTCAACGTCAGCACCATTGCGGCAATCGTCGCGGCCGGTGCTGGCGTCACTGTTGCAAAGCACGGAAATCGTTCCGTTACTAGCAACAGCGGTAGTGCGGACGTGCTTGAACAGCTCGGGATGAATCTCTCTCAAGAGCCAGCAGAGGTCAAAAAGGCTATTGAGTCAATCGGTATCGGGTTCATGTTTGCTCCCCGGTTTCATCCAGCAATGCGCGCTGTGCTCAGGACGCGACAAGAGATCGGCGTTCGGACGGTTTTCAACCTTTTGGGGCCACTCCTCAATCCGGCGAACGCCCAGGCGCACCTCCTCGGCGTCGCTGAGCGGGCATGGGTGACGCCAGTCGCCACAACGTTGATGACTCTCGGGTGCGATGAGGCCATGGTTGTCCACGGGATCGGCGGACTTGATGAGATCTCTCTCTTTGGGAAGACGGTCGTGGCACGCGTGACGGGGACGAGCCTAACCGAGTTTGAGCTGAGTCCCAAAGACTTTGCCTTGGAGCCGGTTAAACCGTGCCACCTTCTCGTGACTGATCCGCACGAGAGCGCTCGTCTAACGATCTCGTTGCTCAACTCAAATCCTGCCGTCCGGGAACCAAGAATGGGCTTCGCCCTCGCCAACGCGGCGGCAGCAATCTTCGTTGGTGGTCTAGATGACGATCTCGCGTACTGCGTCGAACTGGCAGCCGAATCGATCGCAAGCGGTGCAGCCTATGGGAAACTTAGAGCACTCGTCGAGCTCTCCGGCGGAAACGTAGCAGTGCTCGACGAACTGGAGAGGTCCGATGCCTGATTTCTTCGATATCCTCTGCCGTACCGCTCACAAAACCGTCGAGGGAGGGTATTACTCCAGGTTCGCTGAGCGCGATGGACCGCTCGATACCGCCCCGAAGCGTCGTTTGAGTGAGTGCATACGTAGGTGTGTGCATCTTCCGCTCATTGCCGAGGTTAAGGTTGCGTCCCCGACTATGGGTGCTGTCCGCGTGGACGCAAGCGCGATAGCGAGGCAGATGCAGGCAGGAGGCGCCATCGGAATTTCCGTAGTCACTGAACCCCGTTTTTTCAACGGGTCGTCTCACATGCTTAGGACCGTCCGAAGCCGCGTCGCGGTCCCGCTCCTTATGAAAGACTTCGTCGTAACCACCTGTCAGATCGAAGCCGCGCGTGACGCCGGTGCGAGTGCTGTCCTGCTAATACAGGCTCTGTTTGACCGAGGCTACGCGACGTGCGGGTCTGAGGATATGATTGAGTTCGCGCACGCGGCTGGACTTGAAGTGCTCTTGGAGGCGCATACCGATTCTGAATTTGAGAGGGCCCAATCCACTGACGCGGACCTTATAGGAATCAACAACCGCGATCTGAGGACGCTGACGGTCGATCTTATGACTACCCCGGATATTCTGGAAAAAGTCCCTGCCGATGGAAGGGCCGTCGTCACTGAGAGCGGAGTTAAGACTGGCGAAGAAGCCCTATTTCTGAGGCAAAGTGGCGCCGACGCGTTGTTGATCGGCTCCGCCTTCATACGGGCTCAGGACGTGCGTCGAGCAGTGGACAGGATGGTGAATGCGGGGTGAGGCGCGTCCGTGTCAAGGTCTGTGGCATAACGAACGTGCGGGACCTCGAAGTAGCCGTCGAAGCGGGCGCAGACGC
>Ga0208189_1001354_pt1 | contig 10719 bp, 10 predicted proteins | sample June2015DPH_10_5_FD_184702 | JGI IMG/M metagenome (GOLD analysis project Ga0208189, IMG submission 184702) | Peatland microbial communities from SPRUCE experiment site at the Marcell Experimental Forest, Minnesota, USA - June2015DPH_10_40... | ecosystem: Environmental > Terrestrial > Soil >... | reverse complement strand
TCGAAGGCGACACGGGCGACGCGGGCGACTTCGGCGCGGGTGTAGCGCATGGTGTTCCAGGCCTCGCCGGTGGACTTGTTCCATTCGCGGGGCGAGCCGAAGTAGAGGCCGCCGAGCAGCTCGCGGACGAAGAGGATGTCGGCGCCTTCGGTGACCTCGGGGCGCAGGGGCGAGTTGGCGGAGAGCGCGGGGTAGGCGATGGATGGGCGGAGATTGGCGTAGCCGCCGAGGGCGTGGCGGATCTGCAGGAGACCGGCCTCGGGACGCTTGTCAGGAGTGAGCGCGTCGAATTTTTTGTCGCCGACCGCGCCAAGCAGGACGGCGTCGGATTCGAGGCAGGCGTCGAGCGTAGCGGTGGGCAGGGGCGAGCCGGTGGCGGTGATGGCGACTCCGCCGAGCAGCAAGGGCACGAAGGAGAAGTCGTGGCCGCCGAACTCGGCGACGGCGCGGAGGATGTTGACGGCTTCGTTGGTGACTTCGGGGCCGATGCCGTCGCCGGCGAGGATGGCTATCTTGAGACGCATTCAACTAACTCCTAAGGGCAGAGGCTTAACACCGATTGACACCGATGAAACCGATTAAGAACAAGCATCAGCAAAAACAAATACGGGTAAAAACAAGCAACGACAAAAAATCAATAACAAACAAAAACGAAATACGGGGATTCTTCACTTCGTTCAGGATGACGGCGAAAAACAATTTCATGCGAGGGCGGAGACTTTGGGTTCGGGTTTGAGCAGGCGGATGAGGTCCTGGTCGTAGATGGTTTTCTTGCGGTCGGCGAGTTCGGTGAAGCGGCTGTAGACGGCGTCGAGTTCGGCGTGAGTGAGGTTGTGGCCGAGCTCGATGAGGCGATGTTCCAGGGCGCGGCGGCCACTGTGCTTGCCGAGGACGAGCGAGTCGTGAGGCACGCCGACCGATTGCGGCGTCATGATCTCGTAGGTGAGGGGGTTGGCGATGACGCCGTGCTGGTGGATTCCGGCGGCGTGGGCGAAGGCGTTGGCCCCGACGATGGCCTTGTTGGGCGCTACGCCGAAGCTGATGCATGTGGCCAGCATCTGGCTGGTGGGATAGAGCTGGTTCATGACGATGTTGTTGCGGAAGGGAAGCTGGTCGTGGCGGGTGACGAAGATGGCGGCGAGCTCTTCGAGCGAGGCGTTGCCGGCGCGCTCGCCGATGCCGTTGATGGCGCACTCGGCCTGGCGGACACCGGCCTGGATGGAGGCGAGGGTGTTGGCGACGGCGAGGCCGAGGTCGTCGTGGCAGTGGGCGGAGAGGACAATGTTTTCGATTCCGGGGACGCGGGCTTGAATATTTCGGAACATGCCGGCGTAGTCCTGCGGGAGGCTGTAGCCGACGGTGTCGGGAAGATTGAGGGTGGTGGCCCCGGCCTGGATGGCGACCTCGCAGACCTTGACGAGGAAGTCGGGATCGGTGCGGGTGGCGTCCTCGGGGGAGAACTCGATGTCGTCGCAGTATGTGCGGGCGAGGGCGACCATCTCGGCGATCTGGTCGAGCGCCTCGTCGCGGGTGATCTTGAGCTTGGCGGCGAGGTGAAGGTCGGATGTGGAGAGGAAGGTATGGATGCGGGCGCGGGGGGCGGGCTCGATGGAGCGGGCGGCGGCCTCGATGTCTTCGCGCTTGGCGCGGGCGAGGGATGCGATGATGGGGCCTCGGACCTCGCGGGCGATGTTGCGGATGGAATCGGCGTCGCCCTCGGAGGCGATGGCGAAGCCGGCCTCCAGGATGTCGACGCCGAGAGCGGCGATCTGGTGGGCCATGCGCAGCTTCTCGGGGCCGTACATGACGCATCCGGGGGACTGCTCGCCGTCGCGCAGGGTGGTGTCGAAGAAGAGGATGCGGTCGGGTTGGGGCGGGACTGCGCGGCGGATGGACGGATGTTTCTGGGGGATGGGCGGGACTGTCACGGACATGGGTTCGACCTCGGCTCCTTTTGGTTTAGGATAACCCAGGCTTATAGTGTTTCGCACATGTATTATTATTTCTAATGGAGTTATTCATGGACGGGCGCAGCGAGAAAAATGCGGGGATTCTTCGCTGCGCTCAGAATGACAATTCAGATTAGATCGAGGAGATGGATGATGGACCTGTTTCAGTTGGAGACGTTTCTTGCGGTGAGCGAAGAGCGCAGCTTCTCGCGGGCGGCGACGCGGCTGCATCGCACGCAGCCGGCGGTGAGCCAGGCGATCGCCAAACTGGAGGCGGAGCTGGGCGAGGTGCTGTTGGAGCGGTCGTCGCGCGATGGGACGCTGACGGACGCGGGCGAGGTGTTGCGCGAGTACGCGGTAAAGCTGCTGAACCTGCGCACGGAGGCGGCGGGCGCGCTGAACGAGCTGCGCGAGCTGCATCGCGGACGGCTGAACCTGGCGGCGAACGAGTACACGTGCCTGGTACTGCTGCCTCTGCTGGATGAGTTTCGGCGGAGGAACCCGCGGATCAAGGTGACGGTACAGCGGGCGCTGGCCAGCCGCATTGCGGACGACGTGCTGGTGCACTCGGTGGAGATCGGCGTGCTGAGCTTCCGGCCGGACGATGCGGCGATCCGGTCGGTGGTGGTGTATCGCGATGAGCTGGACCTGGTGGTGAACCCGAAGCATCCGCTGGCGCAGGCGGGCGAGGTGTCGATCCGGCAGCTTGGGACGCAGAACTTTATCGCGCACAACATCTCTTCTCCGCAGCGGCAGAAGGTGATTGAGACGTTCCGGCGGCACAAGACTCCGCTGAGGATGGGAGTGGAGCTGCCGTCGCTGGAGGCGATCAAGCGGTTTGTGGAGATGGGCAATGGAGTGGCGCTGGTTCCGGGGCTGACGGTGCGGACGGAGCTGGCCAGCGGCGCGCTGGTGCGGGTGCGAGTGCGGGAGCTGCAACTGGAACGCAGGCTGCGTCTGGTGTACCGGCGGCAGGCGAGTCTGTCGCACGCGGCGGTGGCGTTTCTGAAGGTGGTGGAGGGGTACGCTGCGGCGCACGGCGATCCCTATTGCTTTCAGGCTGAGCGAGCGGGTTGAGACGGAGCCGGCGAACAAGGAACCCTCCTGAAAACGAAAGTCTGCTTTGCAAAGCGCTAACAATTCTGGCGGCCTGGTGCGTCCGGACTGGCGGTTTGTACGTCTGTAGCGTTAGACTTGTCCGCCGGAGAATCAAGCCGGGAGCGACACGGGAGAGCAGCCAATGAAGATGAAACAGTTAGGAAGATATGCCATGCGCGTCGGCGCAGTGGCTTTGTGTAGCGCCGCGCTATGCGCGGTGCCGATGATGGCGCAGGGTGGAGCACCTGGCGGAGCACCGGGTGGCGGCGGCGGCGGACGTATGAGAATGACGCCGGACCAGCAGGTTGCCAACCTGGACACAGCAGTCACTCTGACCGCTGACCAGAAGGCGAAGGTGTTGGCGATCTACACCGACGAGCAGAAGAAGATGCAAGACCTGATGGCCGCACAGGACCCGGATGCGCGCACCAAGATCACTGCGATGCGCACTGAAGATCGTGCGAAGATCCGGGCGCTGCTTACGCCTGACCAGCAGACGAAGTTCGATGCGATGCCGCAGGGCCGCGGACCTGGGGGCGGAGCACCGGGCGGCGGCGCAGCACCACCTCGTCCACCTGCACCTCCACAGTAATTGCGAGCAGGATTTGGCAGCGCGGCCGGAGAGTTGGTTGACTCTCCGGCCTTTCTGTGTGGCGTGACACCCCACGGGGCGCGGGCTACGGGTACAATGATGGGAGTGACCGAGCCAGTGCCGGTTGCGATGCGAAGTGCGTCGCATCCGAGTTCCGGGGCCGGGTTGCAAAGGCACAAGAAGAGGTTGAACGAAGAATGAAGAAGACGATTGTGTTGGGCGTGCTGATGCTGTCGGCCGCTGCAGGGGTTGCGCAGGAGAGCCGGCAGGATGTGAGCTTCAGCGGCACGGGAATATTCGGGCCCACGATCCACGGCGCGGCGTCGGTGGTGGCGAGTTCAACCCCGGCGGCGGGAATTCTGACCAGCTACCGGTACATGCTGACACCGCACAGCGCGCTGGAGGCGAACTACAGCTTCGTGCAGAACAGCCAGCAGTATGTTGTCGAAAACGTCTACAACTACCAGATCCACTCGCGGGAGCAGGAGATTACGGGCGCGTATATCTTCGGAATGACGTTCAAGCGGTACAACCCCTTTCTGGAGGGCGGAGTCGGCACAGTGCTGTTCACGCCTATACTGGACAGCGGAACGACCCATTTGGGCATCAACAAGACCTCGAAGGAGGTCGCGGGACTGTTCGGAGGCGGATTGGCGTATGAGCTGAGCCCGAGCTTCGACATTCGCGTGGAGTATCGGGGGCTTGTGCTGAAGACGCCGAACTTCGGCCAGACGGGCACCACGGGAAACCTAACCACAAATCGCTATGAGGTCCTCTCCGTGCCGACGATCGGCTTGGCGTACCACTTTTAGAGACAGTCTTACGGAGTTCTTTGTTGCAACCGCCCCGCATCCGGATGAAGAGATGCGGGGTTGTTGCGTTTGGGGCCCTTGGGCGAAGGCGTGGATTCGTAGGGCGGAGCTGGGTTGGTCACCCGGCGCTGAGGGGTCACTTGAATCGGGGCTTTCCGGTGAAGTGGTAGGCGACGCCGAAGGTGACGAGCTGGGGGGTGAGGCCACCGTTGGAGAAGCCGGACCAGCTTTGGATCTCGTATTCGCCTCGCAGGCGGAGGCGAGGGCCGAGTTTGTAGTCCGCGCCAATGCCTCCGGCGTAGAGGGTGTAGGCGAGATCGGTGAAGCCAAAGGGATAGTTGAAGTCTCCTCGCCCGATCATCGCTTTGAGATAGGGGACAAGGGAACCGCAGGTTCGGAAGTAGCGGCCTCCGACCTCATAGGTGCGCTGGTAGGACTGGTCGCTGTTTGTGCTGGAGACCTGGTGGAACTCGGCTTCGAGGCCGAGATGGGAGCGAAGGTCGAAGTCGGCGTATGCGGTGAACCCCTGGAAGGACTGCTGGCCGTAGTCGGGTTTGGCGATGGTGTATCCGGCGCCGATCTGGAGGTCTCCCGAGCGCGAGGCGGTGGGGTTGGCCTGGGCATGCAGGAGGGAGGAGCCACCGAGAAGCAACACAATGGTCAGTCTACTGATCACGGGGAACTCCAAGGGCTGGTGCAGGTCCGGGCGGGGCAAAGAGAGCGTACAGCCATTGCGCTTCGGCCGGAGCGGGAGGACTCTTCCCCTGCGGCAAGCCGAAGGGCAGAAGGACAATTCTAAACTCTCAGGCGCAGGAGGCAACAGGAGCTACTGGAAGCGATAGGCAAAGCCTGTGGAGATGACGACGGGGTTGATTCCGTTGGTGCTGTAGGAGGGCCATTTCTGGACTTCTACATCGAGGAGACGCAGCTCGATCTTGGGGGAGTAATGCATGTCGAGTCCAACGCCGCCAGCGAAGGCCGAGCCTGTACCTCTGGGGATCCCCTGGTTGTCCTGCCACTCCTGAATGAAGAGATCGCTGAAGCCGGCCAGACCCTTTGCGTAAAAAGTGAACCGGCCATGGGGGAAGGTGAATCTGGGGCCGACCAGATAGGTCAGCTCGGCGCGGTCGAGGGAGGTGATGAGGGCGATGCAGTGGAAGTCGCCTTCGATCCCGAGGCGATCGTTGAGAGCGTAGTCGCTGAAACCGGAGACGCCCAGGATGTATTGCCGGGCATATTGCGGATCGCCGATGGGGGCGACCCAGAAGTCCGGCCTGGCATAGGTGACTTCAAATCCAAGCTGGGTGCGGCTGGCGGTGACGACTGGCAGCGCCTGGGCGCCCGCAATGGAGGGGAGGGCGAGCAGGCAGGCCAGCGAGGCGATCACGATCAGGGTCTTGCGCATGCCAACTCCGGGAAAAAGTGCTGCAAATCTCTGCTCAGAACAACTGTCGTTTCGGACGTGTAAATCTGCGGCAGGACGCAACCGTGTGGTTCACAGTCCGGTGAAGGCCAGGTTATTGGGTTGGCGCTGGGGTTGGCGCTGGCGCTGCGGTTGGGGCTGCCGGATTTGCTGTAGCGTCGGCTGGCGGGGAGGTGTCTGATGGCTGGTTTGCCGGCGCAGCGGCGGGAGGAGCTACCGGGGAGGCTGGGGACTTGAAGTAGGAGAGCTTCAGGTAGACTGGCGTGACCTCGAACGGCATCTTGTCTCGGTCGTTGATGAGGGGCTCGAAGGTGGTGTGCATCTGGACGAGCTGATCGGTCCAGGGATCGAAGCGCAGGAAGCTGGCCAGGGGCATGGCGGCCTGCTGCTTGAGGTCCTTCATGTCGAGCTTGATTCCCTTGGGGACCATGGTGGCCATCCAGAAGCTGTTGTCGGTGTCGCTTTTGACGAGGGCGTCTCCGATCATGGGCTGATTGAGCGCGGGCAGCGCCTTGATTCTCTGGCGGAGTTGTTCCAGATAGAGGCCGAAGTACTTTTGGCCGTCGGCAAGGTCCTTGACGCTTAGCAGTTGCATTGCCTTTTTGGCGGCATCGGCGTTGTCTGCGGCGGTGTGGTGCATGGGGATGCGCTCGAAGACCGATGTGGAGGGGAAGAGCAGGCGGTCGTTGAAAGCGTACTTGGTGTCGAGGCGATGGCCGAGGACGATGTGGGCCACCTGAAAGGCAAGGACGGCGTAGAGGTTGCCCATCTGCTGGGAACCGTCAGCGCTGGGGACGCTGGTGGTGTCGATGAGGCCTTTGGAGAGGATGATGGTGTTGCCGACGGCGAGGGACTCCAGGGGTTCGGTGAGCAGGGTACGAACGCGGATGGGGCGGCTGAGCTGGATGTTGTTGAAGACCAGGATGTTGCTGGCGAGCGCTTCGAGGGTCTTGTCGAAGTCGCTGGGGGCGTCGAGGAGGCCGGCCTGGAAGAGGCGTTCGATGACGTTGTCCTCGGCCTGCTGCACCCACTCTCGCTGCGAACCGAGGGGGCTGAGATCGGGAGCATCGTTGGAGACATCCTGAGCGTTGGCCACGCTGAGCGAGGTGTTCTCAGCGTCGATCTCCGGGACCCTGAGGACGTAGCCCCAGATGTAGTTGATGGCTTTGAATTTGAGGGTACTGGTGGTGCTCTTGGGGTCGCTCTCCTCGACATAGAAGGAGGTGGGGAGCCAGAGGTCGGGCTGGACGTTGGTGCGCCAGCTATCGAAGTGGTAGAACTCCTTTTGCTCCCTCTGTGTGCCTGCGAAGTCGCCGTTGAAACGGACGACGTTACCGCCCTTGGTCTCGATCCAGATGCGCCCGAAGAATCGCCCGAAGACCTTACTATTACCGATGACATTAATCCTTCTGGAGCCGATGGGCGTAACGTCGAAGACGGCAGTGGGGATGTTGCCGAGGAAGTCGTTGCGGACGAAGGTAAAGGAGTAGTGCTGGCGGTCGAAGCTGTTGGAGTCCATGAGGATCATGGAGACGAAACCGGACTCATGGAAGTTGAGATGCAGGTTGTTGGAGATGCTGGTGAGAGCGAGAAGGGAGTCTTTGAAGGCGGCGTAGCGACTTTTTTTGGCTTGGAAGTTGCCCTTGTTGTCCTTGTACTCATCGTCATTGATGACCTTGCCGAAGTCGACCCGTGCGAGGAAGTGCATGTCGGACTCCGGCACCTGGGAGAGGATGGGGTCAGGCTTCATGTTCTGGATGTAGGTTTCGACCAGGGGAGCGCGCTCCTTGACGGTCTTGACGATCTCTTTCTCGTTGAGGATTGCCTTGTCGATCAAGGCATTCTGAGCGGCGGTGGGTTTACGTCCAGGCATGTTGTCCTGGGTGGGCTTTTTCTTTCCGAAGAGAGAGGGCAAGCCCACCGCGGCCGAGGCAGGAAGCGATGTCGCGAGGAGAAGCGCCAGCGTCGCACCGGCGATGGATCTGGAATGGAAAATCATGATTTGCAGCTCCCTGTGGCGACCTCGAGGTCCCCTAACTAAGAATCTTAGCGTGTTGGTGAAACGCGTGTTGATGAAGCGACTGACCGGAGAGAAGAATGAACAACAACCAAGCGAACTGCCAAGAGGCGACGGACATACCTGCTACCCCGCGATCTGAAAGGTGACAGTAACGATAACAACCGAGGCGACCGGATGGCCAAAGCCATCGGTGGCGGGTTCAAACCTCGAGGCCATAACGGCGCGTTTTGCGCTCTCGTCGAGGCCATGGCCGAGACCGCTGACCACGTCCAGAATCTGGACGGAGCCATCTGCGTCGACCCGTGCGCGGACGATGACGTCGCCTTCGATATGCAACTGACGCGCCTCGGCGGTGTACTCCGGCTTGGGCTTGGCTGTGAGCTTGGCCAATTTGGGCTGCACCAGGGAGGCGACGGGGGCGGGCTTTGGAGCGGGCGGAGGCGTGGCCTGCGCAAGGTTGACCTGACTGGCGACCTGGCTGGTGGGTGCGCCGCTGGGGACGCCGTGAGGAATGCCGACAACCGCGACCACGCTGTTGCCGCGGATGCTGGTGCCGCCGGGGCTTCCATTGCCGAGAACGACTTTGGTGGAGCGCGGGCCGTTTCCGGTGTTGGCGGAGTTCATGCCGGCAAAACCCGCGCCCAGATTGACACTGGAGACGGCGGGGCCGTGGAGGTTGTTGAGTGGGCTGTTTGGATTACCCAGGCGTACGGCGGAGGGATGGGGGTCGTTGTTGGGCACGGAGGCGGCCTGGGGATGGGAGAGGCTGACCACCTGCGGGGCAGCCATGACGACGACCTTGACTGGGGCGGGCGCAGCGATGACGGGCTTGGGCGCTTCCATCTTGACCTCGGGCGGCTTGGGCGCCTCCGGCGGCTTCACCACAACGATTCTGGGAAGCTGCACTTCGATTCTGGGGACATCGGGAAGGACCGGCGGAGGGGGAGGCGGTGGAACAAACTTGGGCTTGATGGGCTCGACCTTTTTTTTGACGACCGGCTCGGTGAGTTCGGTGAGCAGGTTTCTTTTGTCAATGGTCTTCTTGGCGGCGGCGCTGATGACGATGAGGACGAGCGCAACGGTCACATTGAGCACCAGCGACGCGAACAACGATGACTTGCTCTGCCTGCCAGCATCAAGAACGCCAAAATGGGCAAACTGCATGCTCGGCGGCTGGCCGAGTTGTTCGCTTTGAAGACGCATTGCCATAGATCGGACTGTCCTTCAACGGCCGCCACGCGAGAGGGCGGTTAATGACTCTAATTATGATGCCAACTGAGACGCCTAAGACACAGATTACGCTTACAGCGGCGCTCAAGATAACCAGGTGTTTCCTGAAGCAGGACGCAAATCGCCGACACTGAGGCGCGACGGATTGTAAAGACCCATTTTAGTTGCGGTCCCCGATAGGGCGCGACGATTGATGGAGAGGATGAACCAAGGTAGATGCCTGCTCTGGAATTGTGGTCAGGGCACGAAGCGGCTGCGATTAGCGTGCCTTCTCGACCTCCTTTCAATCTGTCGCGCATACCCACTCATATTCTCTTAACCCGGGATTGCGGGGAATCACTCTTCCCAGGGCCGAAATCCTATACTTTGGTTGTAGCGACAAACGGATAGCCTGGAGAAACGATGCGGATTCTGGTAACTGGCGGGGCAGGGTATATCGGCGGGACGGTGGCGCGGCTATTGCTGGCTGGCGGCGACGGGGTGACGGTGTACGACAACTTGAGCCACAGCAAGCGTGCTGCGGTGGCCCCGGGGGCGGAGTTCGTGGAGGGCGATGTGGCCGACCGCGCGCTGCTGGAGAAGACGCTGCGGGCGGGGCGGTTCGATGGAGTGATGCACTTTGCCGCACTGATTGAGGCGGGCGAGAGCATGCAGAAGCCGGAGATCTACTTCAGGAACAACACGGCGGGGACGCTGACGCTGCTGGAGGCGATGCTGGCGACGGGGCAGAAGCGGCTGGTGTTCAGCTCGACTGCGGCGTGCTACGGCGAGCCGGAGACGACGCCGATTGCGGAGGACGCGAAGCTGGCGCCGACCAATGCGTACGGCGAGAGCAAGCTGATGGTGGAAGAGATGTTGCGCTGGTTCAACCGCATCCACGGGCTGAGGTACGCGAGCCTGAGGTACTTCAACGTGGCGGGCGCGATGGAAGGGTACGGCGAGGCGCATGAGCCGGAGTCGCACCTGATTCCGCTGGTGCTGGACGTGGCGCTGGGACGGAAGAAGAGCATCCAGGTGTTTGGCGAGGACTATCCGACACGCGACGGGACGTGCATCCGGGACTACATCCATGTGCGGGACCTGGCGGATGCGCACCTGCTGGCGTTGGCGGCGCTGAAGACGCAGAGCCGCTTGATATACAACCTGGGCAATGGGCAGGGATTCACGGTGCGGGAGGTGATCGAGTCGGCGCGGCGGGTGACGGGCAAGGCGATTCCGGTGGAGGCGCGCGCGCGGCGGGCGGGCGATCCGGCGGTGCTGGTGGCCAGCTCGGAGAAGATCCAGCGGGAGCTGGGGTGGAGGCCGCAGTTCGCCGCGCTGGACACGATTGTGGCCAGCGCGTGGGAGTGGCAGCAGCGGCGGTATGAGTGAGGGGGACAGCGAGTCAGCGAGTTAGCGAGTCAGCAAGTCAGCGAATTAGCGTGGAGACGGGCCGGGAGGTTGCGGATGAGAAGCTGGCGATTGGGCAGAGGATGCTGGATTGCGGTTGTGGGGCTGATGGGTGCTATGGTGGCGCAGAGTGCAACAGCGCAGAGTGCGCCGCAGTCGAGCGGGATCACACTCAAGGTCACATCGCGGGAGACGGTGGTGGATGT
>Ga0208189_1001350_pt1 | contig 10737 bp, 11 predicted proteins | sample June2015DPH_10_5_FD_184702 | JGI IMG/M metagenome (GOLD analysis project Ga0208189, IMG submission 184702) | Peatland microbial communities from SPRUCE experiment site at the Marcell Experimental Forest, Minnesota, USA - June2015DPH_10_40... | ecosystem: Environmental > Terrestrial > Soil >... | reverse complement strand
CCGGCGCACGACGAAAGGACGGTCGCAAATGCATGGGACCAAGGTGGAGTTGTGCTCGGGTACGACATCCATGGAGATCCCTGGCTGTGGCCCGACCAGGTTCGGGTCATGCAGGGCATCGTGCTGGGAATGACCGGCAGCGGCAAGACGACGCTGCTCAAGAACATCATCACTCAGGACTTGCTGCGGCGCACGGGACCGCCGGAATACCGTCACAAGATCCCGATGGTGATCTTCGACGGTAAGGGCGACCTGGAGTTCTTTCAGGAATTGCTGCCGTACATCCACCGCGCCGGCCGGCTTGACGATCTCCGCCTCATCAACCCGGCGCGGCCGGAGCTATCCAGCCTCTACAACCCGTTCTACGCAGAGGACGACGACTACATGGCCCAGGTGAACATGGTGTTTGGCTCCTTCAACCTGCACGACGAATTCTTCAGCAAGCACCAGTTGAACTACCTGGCCGACATCGTGCGGATACTGCATTACACCGGGGTGCGATTCAACTTCTACGACGTGATTGTGGCGGTGTTGGACCAGGGCGTCTTGCAGGAGCAGATCGACAAGGCACGGCGGCGCATCCGCACGGACACCTCGATCAGCATGCAGCGGCGGCTGAATTTCGAGATGTCGGTTCGCAACCTGATGCAGTCGTTTGAAGATCGCGACCGCGTACCGAAGATCCAGGGCTTGCTTAACGAGTGCATGACGTTCCTCGACGACGCGCTCTCGATCATCACGGGGCCGTATGACGACCTGCTATCCATCGACGATGTCATTGAACAGGAGCTGATTCTGTTCGTCACGCTGAACGTCAACAAGAATACCGAACCCGTTCGCGCCCTCGGCAGGATGCTGCTGCAGAACATCCAGCTTGTCGTCGGGAAGCGCTACGAAAGCGAGGAGGAACGCAAGCGGGCAAACCGGCCGCTGTTCTCGGTGGTGATGGATGAGTTCGCGCCGTTCGGCTACCAGAACTTCAGCCAGATCCTCAACACCGCCCGGGGAACCAATACGGCATTCCTGTTTTCGATGCAGAGCCTCCCCCAACTTCTCAAGGTCGGCAAGGGGTTCAAGGAGGATGTGACGTCGGCGCCGAATACCAAGATCGCGTTGCGCACCCAGGACGAGGAAACAGCGCGATATTTCATCCGCGCATCCGCTGAACACGCGGTCACGCGCCGGACGCAGTCCCTGATTCGCCAGCAGCTCTTCGGCTTCGAGCGGTTCCAGAAGGGCATGAGTGCCACGGAGCGGGAGGAACGCGAGTACCGGGCGGAGGACGAGAAGATCAAGAACCTGCCCAAAGGCCAGATGCAGATTCTGATGACGGATGACAGCAAAGGCACCCTGCACCAGCACCTGCACGTCCGCACGCCACCGGATATCACGCTTCCAGGATTCGATTGGGAGGTGTTGCCCCGGCTGCGCCAGTCGCGCACGGAACAGCAAGGAGCCAACCTGCGGTTCAGGACTCCGGAACTGGTCAATTCCGCCTTGGGTCGCAAGATCCACAGTTTCGGTAGAAGGTGAGAAGGATACGACGATGGGTCGCTACCTGTGTATGTATGTTGCGCTCGCGGTGGCCGCTCCTGGACTTTTTAGCCAGGCCAAGCCCCAAGATCAGTCCCCCGCGGCGGCGTCACAACAACAGCAGGTGCCAGTGCAGCCGCGACTGCGCCGGTACCAAGAGTCTGACCGGGTGCCGGCGGCGCAGTATTCCCCGCTTGCAGCCCAGGGTGGCTACTCGCGTCCGCGTACGTCGCCGTTGGAAGCGATGGTTCACGCGCTCAATCCTCGCGACGTGAATCTTGGCGCCATGTGGGAAGAGCGGCGGCGCGCATGGTTGGATAACGCCGGAGCAAACCGGTATTTCTGGTACAGCTTCGGCGCCACCGTCCTTGTCGTCTTGAGCTGGTTTGCGCTGGCCTGGGTGCAGAATGATCGCGTGCGGGAGCGATGGCAGCTTGCGGAACATGCGGCAGACGCTTTGCGCTACGCCGAGTACTGTAAGCGGAAGGCCAAGGACGCGATCGACCGCCACAACCTGCACATAGAGACGTGCAACCGCGTGATCGAAGCCGGCGAATCCGGAATCGCCACGCTGGAGACGGCGAATCTTGAAGACTATAAGCGCGAGATCCAACGGCTGAAGAGTGACAACGACGCAAAGGAATTGCAGATCGCCCGCCTCAGCGAACAACTGGAGCAGAAAGCCGCGGAACTGAGCAGCCTCACCGAACGCGTGACGGCAGCGGAACAGCGTCTCAGGAACCGGGACGGGGCGGGATCGGAGAGCGCGAACGCGGAGCTGGTTGAACGAATTCAGCGTCTGGAAGCGGAGAATCGGCGACTGAAACAGGGGAAGGCGGCGGCGACAAAGACCGCGACCGCGGACAACGAAACTGCTATTGGGGCAAACTGATGCTTGTTGCGGTGCAGAGTTTCGGAAGTATTTGGACGGCGAGGAGCGCAAGCACAGAAGCTGACCGCACGAACTCCGCACCGCGAGACGCGTACTACAACACGACTGGTGTTTTGGCTGGAGGCAAGTTGCGGAACCGGGCATGCCTTTACGGCTACGTCCGTCTGGATGAGTGTTCCGGTTTTCATCCTCGCTTTGCCGAACGCATCGTCCACCGCGTTTACGAGTCTGAGGGCGTGTCGATCTGGAACGAACGGAGCAAGCTCTTTCTCCGGCAACTGATGCCGGCCGGTGCTCGTCCTGATGTCCACCTGTTCAGGATCGGGACGAGCGACACGGGATGGATTGACCGGGGCGGCGCCTGGAAGTGCGATGCCGCGCAGGTGGTTTCGTTCAGCGAAGGTAACATGCAGCAGGAGGTCCTCGTTGTCTTGCCGCCTTTTGGATGGGTGCGTGGCGAGAATGGAACCTTCTGCGTGGACCCGCGGCACAATCGGCCATGGATTGCACGGTTGTTGCGCGTAGCGAAGTGAGGCTGGCATGCGGTACTTCAGAGGAGCAATTGCGCTCAGCCCAACTCAGGATTTACCGTTGTTGCGCCAGGTCATGTACAGCAAGTACGTGACGCAAACCCAGTTGTGGCAGTTCATGCGCCACAATGGATACGAGCTGAGCAGAGGTTCGTTCTGGTGGCGCTTGAAACGTCTGGCGGATCACGGCTTCATCGCGCGACATTTGCTTCCCATGGTGCACTACGATCCGATCTTTGCGATAGCATCGTCCGGCCTCGTCTACCTCGTCGAGAATCTTGGCACGCCGTATAGCGGTCCGGAGGCGGGACCGGAGGTGCGCGCGGATGGTGTAGGCGTCGCACACGCGCTGGGTGTTAACGCGATTCACCTGGATCTGCTGCGGAGCCGCACTCTGGTCTCGTGGGAGAGCGAAATGGAGATCCGATGCCGCAACGAATTGACGGCTGGCAAATACGCGAAGGATTACGACGCGATCGTTACACTTTCGCTAGGTGGCCGGCAGCTCCGGCTCGGACTCGAGTACGAGCGCACGCCCAAGACACAAACGGAATACGACCGCATCGTCTCCCTACTCGAGAGTGAACGCAACCTGGACCGCGTGTTGTACCTGGCCTGCACCCGCCACATTCATTCGTTGCTGAAACAGCGCCTGTGGCGGATACGCCAACGGGTGCTGATCGGACTGGCGAGCGATCTTCCCAGGACAGAGCCGGCGGACCTGGAAGTTGTCGACGCGCAGACCATGCAGGTTTACCGCTTGGTCGATATCCCGTAGACCCGCCTGTGCCCCTGTGATTGCCCTGATATCAGCCTGAGTTCGGCCTGAGCGACCACCCCGCAAGCCGCTGCATTCAGGAGGCTTAAAATTTACTACCACTGATTTTGGCGTACTTTGTCAGGGCAAAGGGACGTCGTGCCACCTTGTCGGGTGTACTGCCGTGCGGCGGTCCGGATCGCATGCTCGGGCGATGCAGATCCCGCATAATGGTGACGTGGCGGCGATCAGTGCGGCACATCGTGGGCAGTATTTAACCCGTGGCCGGCGGTTGGAGTACTTCACCATCGGCTACAACAGCCTCGAAGGGGCGGCCTCCATCGTTGCTGGGTGGATTGCTGGCTCCGCCTCTCTGGTAGGGTTCGGCCTGGATAGCCTGATCGAAGTCACGTCTGGAGCGGCGCTGGTGTGGAGGCTCCACCACGACCTGAACGCTGCGCGGCGCGAGCAAGTGGAGCGCACGGCGCTGCGAACGGTCGGAGCGTGTTTCATTGCGCTGGCGTTGTACATCCTTTACGAATCCAGCTCCATGCTGGTGCGGCACGTTCCGCCGGAGCGAAGCATTGCCGGCGTCGTGATCGCGAGCGCTTCGGTTATCGTCATGCCGCTACTGGCCCGAGCGAAACGGCGAGTTGCTGTCCAGATTGGCAGCGAGGCGATGCACGCCGATTCAAAACAGGCCGACTTCTGTAGCTACCTTTCTGCAATTCTTTTGGGTGGCCTGCTGTTGAATGCGTTGTTTGGTTGGTGGTGGATGGATCCCGCTGCCGGACTGTTGATGGTCCCGATCATTGTGAAGGAAGGTGTGGATGGACTCCGGGCCGAGGCCTGCTGCAACCGTTGCGGCTTGCAGTAGTGTGGACGCGTCCCGTGAAACTCACATCATGGCTGGATTCCGTGGTCAATCCGGCGGCCCTGCCGCACGCTATCGCTCGGATGGCGCGTGGACAGGCGCCACAGTCCCGCGGCGCCCACCACGATGGGAGCTGACTGGCGTCTACTGAGCAGCGACGGTGAGAGGCGCGTCGGCGGTTTTCTGCGCCTTCCCCCGCGATCTCCTGCCGGTTGTCTTTTTCGCCGCCGCCTTCCTTGCGACGGTGGATTGTGCCTTCTGAGCTTCGGCCCGTTTCATCGCCCAGCGCTTTTTGGTAGCTTCACTGATGGCCTTCCTGCCAGCCGCACTTAGCCTTCTTCTTTGCTGTTTCGGCTTGGCTGCGGCTGGGGATGATGCAGCCTCAGCGTCTCCTCGAATCTTGGCCCACCTTGCTTTTTGTGCTGCTGCCATCCTTCGGCGGCCAGCGGCGCTCACCTTCCGCTTACGCGCGGGGGCTACGGAAGTCGCGGCGGCTTCTGTGCGGCCACCATTCAGCAGTTGACGTAGCTCATCAATTCGCGAGTCTATCCGACGTTTCTGAGACTCGAACCCTTCGATGGCTGCAACGATTATTTCAGCAGTGAGTTTCTGTGGCATGTGAATAGGGCACTTCGCTCGAATGCGTTGTGTGTCGAGACCATTCTACATCTATAGCAGGTGGAACCGGTAACCAGGACCAGCGAACCTGGTCGAGAGATGCGAGTAAAGGAGGACGGGCAGAATGCACCCCAAGGAAGGAAGTTCTTCCGGACCGCGTGGGACACCGCGGGTAACACCCCGTGGTTGGACTGCTTTTGACAGACAAGGAAAGGAGATGAAATGCAAGCGAACACAGCTATTGCGGAGACCGCCGATGCGCTGTCTGCCGCTGCCGCGCTGCAATACGCGCCGGCTCGCCAAAAGTACACGGATGAACAGGTCCGCCAGGTTGAGGCTGCGCTCGAGAATCCGTTCGACTCGAGCGAGATCAAGTGGCGGGTGACGAATACGACTTCGGACAGACGCCGGGGCCAAGTGATTGCCTACGCCGATCCGCGCGCTTACACAGACCGGCTGAACGCGCTGTTTACCGTGCGGGGTTGGACACGGGAATACGGAGTGCAGGTAATTCAAAACTTTGAGCGTAAGGACCGAGGGAACGGAGAAACCACGATCTCGGGAAAGATTGTCGTGACCTGCAAGTTGACAATCGATGGCCTTGGATCGCACTGCGGCCTAGGCGAGGAGTGGGCCGATAACGAGAATGCCGGAACCTCGGCGGAGGCGCAGGCATTCAAGCGAGCCTGCTCTTGCTTTGGTTTGGGACGGTACCTCTACGATCTGGGAGGCAGTTGGGTCGATCTGGATGATCGGAAGCAGCCGCTATCCAGACCCCGGTTACCCGACTGGGCACTTCCGAAGCGCAAACCGGGCGACACGAAACCCCAGAATGGAAATGGCCATGTGGGCACGAATGGACACGTGCAGCACGACAGTGTGGATCGAGTCGATTTGCCAAGTCTCAAAGCGCGGGTGAAGTCGCTTTGTGAACAGGTGGGGTTTGGCTTGGCAAGATCGGTGACGAAGGCGATCGCGGCGACGGAGGATCCGGAACAGATCTCGGACGCGGCAGCGCTGAGCGCCCTGTCGGCAAAGTTGGAAGACACACTTCGTGGTGTGGAGCGGCTTCGTGCAGCCACCGGAGTTGTCGGGCAGGCGAGTTTCACGCAACTTTGCCAGCAGATGAATCTGGCGGGCGACCGCGTGGATGACATTCCGGATCGCAGGCTGCTACGGCAACTGATCGAAGCTCTTGAAAAAGGGGCCGGCGCAACGCCTCTGCCAAGCGCCCCGGCCAACCTGGCACTCTACCTCAGCTACTGGAGCGGCCTTTCGCGCTGACCCGCTCTTTCGAAAGCCGGTGGATCCCCCCCTGGCGATGAGATCGTCGGATCGTCGAATGTGCCGCTCGACCGACGCAGCTCGGCCCGCGGGGTCACAACATGGTGTTTCAGGTTGTCAGGGGAATGAGGCTGCGCAGGAGGGAATTGCGCGCGGCTCAGAGAATGGCGATCAGGGTGCGAATGGGGAGGCCCAGCAAGGTGCCGCAACCGACGCCTGCGCCGTTGGCGAGAACATCCCCGAGTTCTACGGCGCGGCCGGGTGAGAAATGCTGACCCGCCTCCATCAGGACTCCCAGAAGGAACATCGAGAGGCCTGCCATCAGCCCCCGGCGGCGATCCCTGAATCCGATCACGGGCAGGAATGACAGGGCCAGGTAAGCGCCGAAGTGTTGCAGTTTGTCCCAGATGTGGAGGCGGCCGATCACGACCATAAGTGGATTGGCGGCGGAAAGTAGTGAACCGATGACGACGCAACAGATCAGCACGGCCCAGAGAACCAGAAGCGCGGTACGTTTGTTCTGCATTAGAAGTGCTGCCTTTCATCGGGCCGATCTAGATGCGTGTCAGCGACACGGTGTCCACCCAAGCCTCGCCGTCGATTTTATTATCGAACTTCTCGGATGGAATCCGGCTTACTTGTACCGCGATCAGGTTGGTGCCGGGCGGGACCGTGAACGTTTTCTCGAGTGGGGTCCAGTCGTTTGTTCCGGTCAATTGCGCGGTATACACATCCAGCCGCGTGCCGGATTCGGGATCGAAAACATGGAAGCGGAGCCCCTCGTCTGTAGTCAGTTCCCGGGTGCGCACGAAGGCTCGAAAGAGGTATTGGCCGGGGCGGAGGCACACCGTCTGGGCCGTGTGATGGTAGTGGACATTCTCCGTTCCGTGGAAGGCGATGTGGAGCGAGTAGCTGCCGTTTCTGGCGTGGTTCCGATCGCGGTCCGTGTCCACTGCTGGAGTAGTAGTGATCCTCCAATCGAGCGCGGCACCGGTCGGCTCATTCTCAAAATCACCGTTAAAGATGAGATTGGGATCCGGGTAGTCGCCCCGCCGCGCGGCGAGATACGACGCCCAGACCTTGACCGCCTCTCCAGACTCCCTGTGCCGGAGGAGGAAGTCGAGGTACTCGACGGCGAGCTGGTCTTTTGGGAAGGACCGGCCGCGCAACCAGGTCCACGCAACGGCGGCGTCTTCGGTTGTCCCCGATCTCAGAAGATGGCTGAAATAGGCCTGGCCGGCGCGGCCATTGTCCGCAAGATGGGGCAGGACCTCGGCTACGGTGGGCACGAAGCGGTCGTAATAGTTGAAGATTACGTCATCGTAATCGGGCACGAGCTTCAGCACTCGGGCGGAAGAATCGAGAGCGGCCGCGGTCTCCTCACCCTGTAGATAAAAGAACGTGGCGCGCATCCAAATGGGGGGAATATTGGGGGCGAGCGCCCGTGCCTGTTGGAAGCAGTAGCGCGCCTGGTCGCGCTGGCCCTCTTGCTGGAGGGCTTCGGCGAGGTCGCACCAACGGTACGGGGAGGCGGGGTCCTGCCGGAGCGCTCGCTGGGGACTGGGGGGGGCAGCGTGGGTCGAGAGCGAGTGCGCGGCGGTGAAGACGAGGATGATCGCGACGCACATCGCGACGGGCCATACTAAATCTCTTGGACAAGACATGAATGGCCACGGATGAACACGGATGAACACGGATTGGCTGCGATTCCGGCGATCCAGGCTAGGAGCATGGCATTGGCTGGAATATACAGGTTGAAATCGACGAAGCTGTGCAACATGATGGCCGCGAACGATCCAGCGCACGCCAGGGCGACGTAGCGGCGATCAGTCGACGGCTCGTCCATTCCCGAGCGGACAGTGCGCCGGAGGATTCCGAGCATGAACAGCAAGCCAGCCAGAAAAGCGGGAGCGCCGAGCTCGGCGAGGTATTGCAGGTAATCGTTGTGGGCGAAATCGATGGTGTTCATGGGAGCGACGAGCTGGAATCTGGGGAAGCAGGATTCGTAGGCTCCGAGGCCGCACCCGGATAGGGGAAAGGCCTTGATGACACCGAGTGCGTCGCGCCACATGCCGGTGCGCTTGTCGGAGGAGATGGCATCGGCGGGCGCCAATTGCGCATAACGGGCGATGAGGGGATCGCTGGGAAGGAAGATAAACGCCAGCACCGTCAGTACGATGACCGATCCGATGGGGAGCCAGCGCTTCCAGCCGCGGCGCCTGGCGCCGAGCGCAAGGGCTGCGACGACGAGTAGGGAGGCGAGCGTGGCGAGGAAGCCCATTCTGGATAGCGAATGCAGAATCGCAACCAGGATGAGCGCGGCTACGGACAGCAGACCGCAGGTCTTCCAAGCTGGGGGGGCGGGCGAAAGGGGCGACCTGGGCCGGCGGAGGATCGCCAGCAGGCACATCACGGCGAACGGGAGACACATCTCCAGGAAACCAACGAAGTGATTGCGGTTGACGTAGGTGCCTCTGGCGATGCCGTCCGAACCCGGGGAATAGGACTGAATCAGGCCCAGCGCGGCTTCGAAGGTAGCTACGCCAAGGAGCGGAAGTGCGGGGAGCCACGGAGAATCACGCAAGCGCGACGCGAGGTCCCGTACGAGCAGGAAGACGAGCAGGTAACCGCCAAACCGCATCAAGTGCTCGACAGTGGCGATCGGTGCTGTGGAGAGGGGAGTGAACCTAGCGGCTCCCAAGACGGGAATGGTGGCTGTGAGGAGATCGGCCCGGGCAGGCGACAGCAGGCGGACGACGGATAAGGGCAATGGCAGGATCTGCGCGACCGCTAGGATGGCGAAGGCGAGAACCAGCCACTGCGATTTCCGGGGGAGCGGCGGCGCCTGATCACTGCGATCACGGAGGCGGTAGATGAGGGTGAGGAGAGCGATCGCGAGCAGGCAGGCGTTCCAGTCGCGCGGCCAGACTCCACCCTCCATGACCACCGCGAATGCCAAGGTCAACGAGAGAACGGTCAGGCCACAGACATTCATGGCCTAACGGGAGGGGGAAACTACCACCGGCTTCGGGGACGGCTGAGCGTCAAAGTTACCTGCGTTAGCAACGACATCGAGGGAAATCGCGGCCTTGGTGGACAGCGCCACGACGACGCCGGCGAGGAAGTATTTGCCCGAACCGTGCAGGAGACGGACAACCGGCTTCTTATCCTTGACCTCAATCCCCAGTTCCGAGTTCGGTTCCAGGATGATGCGGCTTCCGCCCCGAAAAATGACGGTGGCTGGACCGGAGTGGGTGAGAATGACGTCGCCTGGGAACAGCGGCCAGGATGGGACACCCCCGACCGGGACCATGGAGCCGTTCATCTCGAAGGGTTGACTGCTGGATACGCGGCCAACGGGTGTAGCGGCCCACGAGCAGAGGGCGAGCACGAGGAGGATTAGCCACGGATGAACACGGATGAACATGGGATTCACCTGCATTTGGAGGCGGGAGGCGGGGGAGGCGGGTTATGGTGGTTATGGTCAGGCGGCTTAAACCCGCCGCCACCAACGCAGGCGGGGACGAAACGGCCGTTTGTCGACTTGACGGCTGCCTGTTTATCGAGCACAAAGACGGATAAGGAGGGGTGGGCGGCAAGGCTGTACTCTCCGGATCCTTCGAGGAAACGGAGCACGGATTTGCCGGCTTTGGCCTCGATGCTGGCTTTCGAATCTTCCGCCAGGATGACGCGGCTCCCGTCAAGGAAGTCGATGGTGGCGGGAGCGGAATGGGTGGCAACGACGTCTCCGGCGGCGACCGGCCACGCGGGGACGCCCGCTACCGGAACGCTGGAGCCGTTCAGATCGAATGGCTGGGCGCTCGAGATGGAGCCTAACGGGGAGGCAGCCCACAGGGAGGCGGCGAACAGGGAAAGAACGACGGCTTTCAACATGGGTGAATGCTCCTTTCTAAGGGAAAGCAAGAAAAATGGCCACGGATGAACATGGATAGACACGGATCAGCAAAATCTGTCTGGGGGCCGGTTTATTGGGTTGAGAGGCCGAGTTGGATGCGGATGGCCCGTTCCACCGCGCGGACGTCGTCGGGCGAAAGTGTTGCCAACCTGGATTTGAGCCGCTGCTTGCTAACGGTCGCGATCTGATCGGCCATTGCCTTGCGTGATTCGCCATTCAGGTCGATGGGAGCTTCGCACGGGTAGACGCGGGTTACATTACTCGTAATCGGAACTACCTGAACGCGGTTGAGATGGCGGTTGGAAGCGTCATTGCTGACGATGACGGCGGGAC
>Ga0208189_1001334_pt1 | contig 10823 bp, 9 predicted proteins | sample June2015DPH_10_5_FD_184702 | JGI IMG/M metagenome (GOLD analysis project Ga0208189, IMG submission 184702) | Peatland microbial communities from SPRUCE experiment site at the Marcell Experimental Forest, Minnesota, USA - June2015DPH_10_40... | ecosystem: Environmental > Terrestrial > Soil >... | reverse complement strand
GCGCCCCGCATAGGCTTGCGACAAAGCGAGAGATGGAACGCCGATCACGGTACCTTCCACCGCGCCCGCGACGGTGCCGGAATAGATCACGTCCTCGCCGGCATTGCGGCCGCGATTGACGCCGGAGAGCAGGAGGTCCGGCCCCTTGCCGTCAAGCAGATGGCGCGCGCCCATGATGACGCAGTCGGTCGGCGTGCCGCGCACCGCGAAACGGCGCTCGCCGATTTGGCGCAAGCGCAGCGGATCGTTGAGCGACAGCGAATGGGCGACACCCGATTGGTCGTATTCCGGCGCGATCACCCAGACGTCGTCGGAGAGTTCGCGCGCGATCTTTTCGCACACGTCGAGGCCTTCGGCGTGGATGCCGTCGTCATTGGTAACCAGGATGCGCATCGGGCTTTTCATTTCTCGATCTTCTTCACGCCGCCCATATAGGGCGCGAGCGCATCCGGCACGGCGATCGTGCCGTCTTCCTGCTGATAAGTCTCCATCACGGCAATCAGCGCGCGGCCGACGGCGACGCCGGAGCCGTTGAGCGTGTGCACATGGCGGATATTGCGGCCTTCCTTGGTGCGATAGCGCGCATTCATGCGCCGCGCCTGGAAATCGCCGCAGACCGAACACGACGAAATCTCGCGGTACATTTTTTGGCCGGGTAGCCATACTTCGATGTCGTAAGTCTTCTGCGACGCAAAGCCCATGTCGCCGGTGCACAACGTCACCACGCGGTAATGCAGATTGAGCCGGCGCAAGATTTCCTCGGCGCAGGACAGCATGCGCTCGTGCTCGTCGCTTGATTGCTCGGGCGTGGTGATGGAGACGAGCTCGACCTTGGTGAACTGATGCTGGCGGATCATGCCGCGCGTGTCCTTGCCGGCAGCGCCGGCCTCGGCGCGGAAGCACGGCGTGCAGGCGGTGACCCGCAAGGGCAATTGCGCTTCGTCGATGATGGATTCACGGACAAGATTGGTCAGCGGCACTTCGGCGGTGGGGATGAGCCACAAATCACTAGCGACCGACGCTATCCTCTTTTCAAGGTTTTCAATTGCCCGGTCGTAGGCTGAAATTTGATTCTGCAGATTTATCAACTCTGCTTGTAACCGCGGTACTTCTGGAGGTAGCTCGATAAATGCAAAAGGCAATTCGTTCTTTGTTTGATACGGGCTAAGCTTTGCGCCGATTGTCTCGATCCGTGCTACAAAAATATCCCGGTCTGACTTAAGGCGTCTCGCGCGCTCGACTGCGACATTACTCGCATAATATTGGTCGTCGGCAAACTTTGGCAATTGAGCCGTTCCGAACATCACATCATCGCGTACCAAAATAGGCGGCGCGACTTCGGTGTAGCCGTGCTCGCTTGTGTGCACATCGAGCATGAATTGCCCAAGCGCACGTTCGAGCCGCGCGAGGCCCTTCTTCAACACGACAAACCGCGCGCCGGAGAGCTTGGCCGCGGTCTCGAAATCCATTTGGCCGAGCGCTTCACCGAGATCGAAATGCTGCTTCGGCGTGAATGCATAATTCCGCATCGCACCGAAGCGATGATGCTCGACGTTGTCCTTTTCGTCCTTGCCGTCTGGCACGTCGTCAAGCGGCAGATTGGGGATTTCCGCGAGCGCGTCCCGCAGTTCCTTTTCAGCCTCCCTCTGCTCCTTGTCCGTTCGCGCAATGGTTTCTTTGAGCTCAGCGGCCTCATTCATTAACTTCTGAACTTCCGCTTCGTCGTTCTCAGACTTGGCCTTTGCCAAGTCCTTCGGAACGACTTTTCTGCGCGCGGACGCAGCCTCATTTACGCGGATGATGACGCGGCGACGCTCATCAATTGAGATCAGGCGCTGCGCCTGCGGCTCCAGCCCGCGCCGCGCGAGGCCGCGGTCGAATGCGTTGGGATTTTCGCGAATGAAGCGGATGTCGTGCATGGACCAAAGCTCAAGACGTGGATGCCCGGGACCAGCCCGGGCATGACGAATCAATAAACCAACAATACGCCTCAATCACTCCGCAGGCTTGGCTGACGCCGCCGCGGCAGCAGCCGCGCGATCGGCCGCCGCCCGCTTCTCGACCCAGCGCACCGACCAGACCGAGCCCTCGTAGAGGGCGACCAGCGGCAGCGCAAGCGACATCTGGCTGAGCACGTCGGGCGGCGTGAGCACGGCCGCGATGACAAAGGCGATGACGATGAAGTAACGGCGCTTCGATTTAAGCTGGTCCGAGGTGATGATGCCGACGCGGCCGAGCAGCGTCAGGATGACCGGAAGCTGGAAGGCGATGCCGAAGGCGAGAATGAGCTTCATCATCAGCGCCAGATAATCCTCGACCTTCGGCAACAGCTCGATCGTTGCCTGGCCGGGACCGCCCAGTTGCTGCATGCTCAGCGAAAAACGCGCGAGCATCGGCCAAACTATGAAATAGACGACCATCGAGCCCAGCAGAAAAAAAATCGGCGTGGCGACGAGGTAAGGCAGGAACGCCTGCCGTTCCTTCTTGTACAGTCCGGGGGCCACAAACATGTAGATTTGGCTGGCGATCACCGGAAACGCGATGAACACCGCGCCGAACATCGCGAGCTTGAGCTGCACGACAAAATATTCGAGCAGGCCGGTATAGATGAACTTGGAGTTTTCCGGACCGGCCACCCAGATGTAAGGCCAGGTCAGCACATTGTAAATTTGTCGGGCGAAGAAGAAGCAGACCACAGCCGCAAGGGCGAAGGCGGCGAGCGCCTTGATGAGCCGCCCGCGCAGCTCGACCAAGTGATCCATCAACGGCGCCTTGGTGGCGTCGATCGCCTTTTCTTCGTCGTCGGTGGTCATCCTCCTTGTCCCGTTCTGTCCGGCTCGGCGATTGTCTCGGCTTCCTCCGCCGCGACCGGAGCGATAGCCGCGGCCACGACAGCCTTCTCGCGGGCGTAGCTAGGCGCTTCGGACGCGAGAAATTCGCCGGCGGCTTTCTCGGCCGCTTCCGGCGTGACCGGACCGGTGGCCGCGCCGACAACATTCGTGTCGCGCAGGTCGGCGGCGGCTTCGGCGATGTGAAATTCGGCGGCGGGGGCCGGCGCCGGCTCAGACGGCAACGAGACCGGGGCGGCGATCTCGGCCGTCGCGGCCGTTTCCGCGGACCCGGTCGCGGGGGTTACCGATGCCGGCGTTTGCTCCAGCGAAGACTGGATGTCCTTTCCTGCCGCCTCGACATCGGCGCGTACGTCCTTGAGCGGGTCGAAACGCTTGATACCGTAGGCAATGTCGTCGATGTCCTTCTTGAGGTCGGCCATCTCCGCTTCGCGCATGGCTTCCTGGAACTGGTTCTGGAAGTCGGCGGCCATGCTGCGCACCTTGCGCGTCCATTGCCCGAGCGTGCGTAAGACCGCGGGCAATTCCTTGGGCCCGATCACAATCAGCGCCACCACGCCGATGAGCAGGAACTCGGTCCAAGAGATGTCGAACATGGAAACTCCCCGGCCGGCTCAACCGCCGTTCCGCGTCAACCGCCGGCCGAACGTCCGGCGGGACCAGCCGCAAGGGACATCAGGACAGTGTGCCCCCGACCTTGCTCTCGGTCTCGGCGCGTCGCTTGACCTCGCCGGCCGGCTGGTGGTCGATCGACTTGACCGGCGCTTCGGGCTTCGCAGCGTCGGCGATTTCCTCTTCGGACATGCCCTTCTTGAAGGCCTTAATGCCCTTGGCGACATCGCCCATCATGTCCGAAATCTTGCCGCGCCCGCCGAAGACCAGCAGCAGGACGGCGCCGACGATGAGCCAGTGCCAGATGCTCAGAGAGCCCATGAAATCCTCCGTGCGCAGGCGCGCCCGCATTAAGGCGTGAATTTAGCCAGAAGCTAGGCTTGGGGGGCGGCAAAAACAAGCACAACACGACGTGCCGCCGAGCCGTAGGCCGGCCGGCTATTCCTCGGTGCGTTCTGCCGGCGGCGCCAGCCCGAAATCGAGATCGCCGGGTTCCAGCGGGTCTTCGTCGTCCCGCAGCGCCGGATCGTCGGACGGCACCGGCACGGAAAAGCCGGCCGGCAGCGATTTGTCCATGAGGCCGGCACCCTTGAGCTCGTCCAGGCCGGGCAGATCGGTGAGCGCATCAAGCCCAAAATGGGACATGAACGCTTCGGTGGTTCCATACGTCACCGGCCGGCCGGGCGCCTTGCGGCGCCCGCGCAGGCGAATCCAGCCGGTCTCCAGAAGCACGTCGAGCGTACCCTTCGAGGTGGTCACGCCGCGAATATCTTCGATCTCCGCGCGCGTCACCGGCTGATGGTAGGCGACGATGGCCAGCGTCTCGATGGCCGCGCGCGACAGCTTCTTGGTGACTACCGTCTCGCGCGTCAGCAGCCAGGCGAGATCGCTCGCCGTCCGCAGCGACCATTTGCCGCCGACCCGCACGAGATTGACGCCGCGCGGCGCATATTCCTTTTGCAACTGCACGAGCAGCCCATGCAGGTCGCTTCCGGCCGGCAGCCGTGCCGCGAGCGTCTTCTCGTCGAGCGGCTCCTCGGCCGCAAACAGCAGCGCTTCAAGAATGCGTAACTCCTCGGCGCGCTCCCTGGAATCTTTATCGCCGATGATCACACGCATTTCCGCGACATTGGAGATCATGTCGGCCTCCCCCTCATCCATTCCCCGGTTCCACCACAACCCCGCCTTCGTCCCGACCCCGCCGCTGGCGGACGTAGAGCGGAGCAAATGCCGCGTGCTGATGCATTTCTAGGCGACCCTCGCGCACCAATTCGAGTGCTGCGGCAAAACTCGAAGCACGAACTGTCGCGGCGTGCGAGGGCTCGACCATGTAGGCGATGAGATAGTCATCGAGCACGCACCAGTCGGTGGCGCGTCCGATCAGCCGTTCCAGCGCCTCACGCGCTTCGGCGAGCGACCAGACCGTGCGCTTGGGCACGCGCACGAATGCTCTGGCCTGCTTCTGCCGCTGCCCCGCATAGGCCGAAAGCAGATCGTAGAGGGTTGCCGACCATTGCGGCCGTTTGATCTCGGCGATCGGCTCCGGCCGCCCACGCGGAAACACCTCACGGCCGAGCTGCGGCCGGTTGAGCAATTGTTCGGCCACCTGCCGGATCGCCTCGAGCCGCCGCAGGCGCAGCGCCAGAGCGGTCGCCATGTCCTCGGCGCTGATGCCGTCGGGCTCGGTCTGCTCAGGCAGCAGCAGGCGCGATTTGAGATACGCAAGCCACGCGGCCATCACCAGGTAATCGGCGGCAAGCTCCAGCCGCAGCTTGCGCGCCTCCTCGATGAAGGCAAGGTACTGGTCGGCAAGCGCCAGGATCGAGATTTTGGCCAAGTCCACCTTCTGCTGGCGGGCAAGCGTCAGCAGCAGATCGAGCGGACCCTCAAAGCCCTCGACGTCGATCACCAGCGCGGGCTCGTCTGCGGCCCGCTCCGGGAGCTCGGTGACGAACTGCAGGTCCTCGGCGATCATGCATATCCCCGTGCCGGCTGCCAGGCGCCCGCCATGAGCTTCAAAAACTCCGAGCGGGCGGCGGGCAGATCGATCGGCGCCGCCGGCTTCTTCGCCGCCAGAGCAGCCGCGGCGCGGCGCGCCGCCTCGTCGGCCAGCAAGGGCGCTGCGGCGGCCACCGCAAGCATTTCCGGCATCTCGCCGTTGCAATGAAGCACCAGATCGCAACCGGCCGCGATCGCCGCGCGGGTGCGTTCGCCGACCGAGCCCGACAGGGCGCCCATGGAAATATCGTCGCTCATCAGCAGACCTTGGAAGCCGATCGAATCACGAATCACGTCATGCACTATAGTTGGCGAAATGGTCGCTGGCGCGATGGGGTCGATCGCTGTGAATACAACATGCGCGGTCATGGCGAGCGGCAGCGCCGCGAGCGGACGGAAAACGGCGAAGTCGGTCGCCTCGAGCACAGGGCGGTCGGCGTTGACCACAGGTAGCTTCATGTGGCTGTCCGCGGTCGCCCGGCCGTGGCCGGGGATGTGCTTGACGACCGGCAGCACGCCGCCCTCGGTCAATCCTTGCGCGATCGCACCGGCAATAGCTGCCACCTTGGCGGGCTCGCTCCCATAAGCGCGGTCCCCGACCACCGGATCGGCACCGGCCACCCGCAGGTCCGCGATCGGCATGCAATCGACATCGATCCCAAGGGGCACAAGATCGGCGGCGATCAACCGGGCGCCGAGCCGCGCCGCCGCCAAACCTGTTTCGCGATTGCGGTCGTAAACCACGCCATAGGCGGCGCCCGGTGGATAAGCCAGCCACTGTGGCGGACCGAGGCGTTGCACGCGGCCGCCCTCCTGGTCGATCAGCACCGGCACCGCGCGTCCGAGTGTCGTCCTCACCTCATCGATGAGACGGTGCAGCGCGTCGGGAGCGGCGACGTTGCGTTTAAAGAGGATAAGACCCCATGGCTGCGCCTCGCGCAGGAATGCTCGTTCTTCGTCCTCGAGGGCAGGTCCGGAAACGCCGGTAATGAAAGCCCGCATGGCGGCCGCTTAGCTCGCGTGCCGCGCCAGGGTCAAGCGCTCGTGCGGCGGATTGAAGTGCCTACGGTCCAGGTCGGGGCACTCGCCGTTAATTTCTCTGAACGTTGCAATCTCCGCCAGCAGTCTTGAGGCTGCTGCACATTCGAGCGGCCTCTTCCTGCGAAGCAAAGGGGCCGACAAGGGCACGGTAGTAGACCCCCTTGGCGCCGAGATCGGCGCGGCGGAGGATCGGCTCGCGGCCGCCGAGCTGGTCGGGGTATTTGGCCTGCAACGAGCGGAAAGCGGCCTGGGCAGCGGCCTCGCTGCGTTGCGAGGTGAGTTGCACCGCGTAGCCGCCTGCGGATGAAGTGGCCGCGACTGCCGTGCCAGATGTTGTGCTTGCCAGTGCCATTGGCGCGCCCGAGGCGGGCGCAACAGCGGCACGCGCGCGGGCGGGCGCCGCAGCTGGAGTGTCACCCTCGGCACCCGGAATGATTGAGAGCGGTGCGCCACCGGCCGGCGCACTTGCTGTCGTGCTCGGCTTCGGCGCTGGAGCCGCGGGTCGTGCCGCGCTGCGGGCGGTCGACCCGGGTTGAACCGGCGCAGAACCCAAGCTGTTCGGCTGATCGGCGCGGATCGTCACCGTGTGGATTTTCTTCGGCTCTGACGAAATGGATGCCGGCGCCGGAGCTGCCGGCGGCGGGGGAGCCGCCGTAGATGCCGGCGGAGGGCCTCCGGGCGAAGCAGCCGCCGGTAAGCCAGCGACCGCCGCAGGCGCCGCCGGAGCCGCGCTTTGCCCGGGCGAAATCGGAATGGTGGAGACAACACGAGGGGCTTTCGGCGGTTCCATTTTGACCGGCTGCTCTTCATGCGAGACGAGATTCTCGGTCGAGCCCGCGCTCGCTACCCCGGGCTGGTTGTTCGCTTGCGCGTCGCCGTAGCTTGGCACGATCTTGTTCGGCCCATTGCTCGCCTTGATGATCGGCGGCAGCGTAGGCAACACCGAACTGCCGAACATGGCGCGATAGCCGAATGCGCCGGCAGTCCCGATCACTGCCAGGCCCAGCACCGCCATGACAACGACCAGACCGCCCCGGCGCGGTATTGGCGCCTCGTCGTTATAATCGTCCGCTCCGTAAGCTTGATCCCCGTGGTGCTCCTGTTCGTCAACCCCATAGCCGTGCTCAGACGGCGCGGCCACGAAGGGCGGCACTGGCTCGTTTCCGTACTGAGCATCGTCGACCGGCACATAGTCGCTGCCGTCCTGGCGGAATCCGCCGAACTTCGCCGCTGGTCCGGAGAAATATCGACTGCTGGCCGCCGGCTCGTTCTCATAACCGCTGGGTTGCGGCGCGCGTGAGGGATAGGGATCGGCGGGCAAAGGCGGCGGTTGGACGTAGCGGTCTTGCACTCGATTGTACTGATCGGCGTAGTCGTCGGCCGGCCAATCGCGACCGGGGGCGGCATCTTCATATCGGCCACGCTCACCTTGCGGGTCGGTCTGACCGATGAGTCGAGCCAACTCCGCGAGCGGATCGGCGGCCCCTTCGCGTGCCGGCGAATTGACATCGTCAGGGGCCAGCGAATCGCGGCCGCGATAAGAGCGAAAATTGTTGTCAGCCATCGAACTCGCCCCGATTGTTGAAACAATCTTGGTCAGCTATTCCCTCGCCTGCTCTGCCGCTCGTCCCAAACGGCGCAGAGGGAAATTAGCGCATCTCGTTTGGCGCCTCGACGCCGAGCAACGCGAGCCCCGACGCGAGTACCGTGATGACGCCTTGTACGAGCACCAGGCGCGCCACTGTCATTTGTCGATCATTCTGGATAATGAAGCGTAAATGTGGCGCGCTATTGCCAAGCGTCCAAAGCGCGTGAAATTCGCTGGCTAAATCATACAAATAAAAGGCAATACGGTGTGGTTCATGGGCAACGGAAGCGGCCTCGACCACGCGCGGATAGAGCGCAATCCGCCGCATCAGCGCGAGTTCCGCCGGGTCTGAAAGGCGCTCCACATCCGCGGTCGCCAGGACCGCCGGATCGCTCAGGTCCGCTGGCAGGTCGGGAAACGCCTCGCGGGCGTTGCGAAATACCGACTGGCCGCGGGCATGGCCGTACTGGACGTAAAAGACTGGGTTGTCGCGCGATTGCTCGATTGCCTTGGCGAGGTCGAAGTCGAGCGCGGCGTCGTTCTTGCGAAACAACATCATGAAGCGGACAGCATCCCGCCCGACTTCATCCACAACTTCACGAAGCGTGATGAACTCCCCTGCCCGCTTAGACATTTTGACAGGCTCGCCAGCCCGCAACAACCTCACAAGTTGGATGAGCTTGACGTCAAGTTCGGCCTTGCTATCGCTCAACGCTTTAACCGCCGCGCGCATGCGCTTGATGTAGCCGCCGTGGTCGGCACCCCAGACATCGATCAAGCTGCGAAAGCCGCGGCCGATCTTGTCGGCGTGATAGGCGATGTCGGAGGCGAAATACGTGTACGAGCCGTCGGACTTTTTCAGTGGCCGGTCGACGTCGTCGCCGAATTGGGTAGAGCGAAACAAGGTCTGCTCGCGATCCTCCCAATCCTCGACCGGCGCGCCCTTTGGCGGCGGCAGCCGACCCTCGTAGACCAGCCCTCGTGCGCGCAGCCAATCGATCGTCGCCGCCACCCGATCGACCTCGCCCTCCACAAGCGATCGCTCGGAATAGAAGACCTCGTGGGTGATGTTGAGAGCGGCAAGATCGTCACGCACCGCCGCCATCATCATGGCGATTGCCTTGGCGCGCACGATCGACAGCCATGCCTTTTCGGGCTCCTTGGTCAGCGCGTCGCCATATTCCTTGGCGAGCGCCTCGCCGACCGGCTTGAGGTACTCGCCGGGATAAAGCCCCTCCGGGATCGCGCCGATGTCCTCGCTCAGCGCCTCGCGGTAGCGCAGATAGGCAGAGCGGGCGAGCACATCGACCTGGGCGCCGGCGTCGTTGACGTAGTACTCGCGCGCGACCTTGTAGCCGGCAAACTCGAGCAGGTTGGCCAGCGCGTCGCCGAACACGGCGCCGCGGCAATGACCGATGTGCATGGGTCCGGTGGGATTCGCCGAGACATATTCGACATTGACCACCGCACCGCCGCCGATGTCGCTCTTGCCGTAATGCGGACCCCGCTCGACCGCATTGCGCAACGCAGCGATCCAGGCGGCAGGCTTAAGCGTGAGATTGATGAAGCCTGGTCCCGCGACCTCGACCTTGCCGACCAGATCGTCGGCACGAAGCTTTTCCGCAATCGCTTCCGCGAGTTCGCGCGGGTTTTTGCCGGCATCCTTGGCGAGCACCATGGCGACATTGGTCGCCATGTCGCCATGCGCCGCATCGCGAGGTGGCTCGACCGTCACGCGCGACTGATCGATGCCGGCCGGCAACACGCCGGCGGCAATCAAATCATCGTTCGCGCGCCGAACGCGATCGAGCATTTCGGCGAAGATGTTATCAACGACCATGAGAAAATCGACGTTGCGGCGCCATGTTGGAGCGCCGGGCGCCTAACGCAATTCCGGGGTCGAGTCAAAAAGCCGGGTGTGCTCTGCCAGCGCATAGCGGTCGGTCATGCCGGCGACGAAATCGGCAATGCGGCGGGCGCGGGCCGCCTCGTCGGCGCCAGCGAGTCCTTCTCGCCATTCCGCCGGCAGATCATCGGGATGGGCGCTATAGCGCGCAAAGAGGTCGCGGATCACATGGGCCGCCTCGCCCATGACGCGCTGGACTCGCGCGTGACGGTACATGCGCGTTTCGAGAAATGCCTTGATGGCACCCTCGGCCTTCGCGATCGCCGCCGAGAATCCTGCGACTCCCGACGGCGCTTGCCGCACCTCGTCGGCCGAGCGTGGCGCCAGCGCGGCAAGCCGGCGCCCGGTCTCGGCGACAACATCCTCAATCAGCAGGCCGATCAGCCGACGAATGAACTCATGGACGAGGCGCCCCGCATCGAGGCCCGGATAGGCCGCACATATCTCAGCGACGATTTCGCCCGGCAGCGCGACGGCGGCAATCTCTTCGAGGCTGAACAGTTCGGCGCGCAGCCCGTCATCGATGTCGTGGGCGTCGTAGGCGATGTCATCGGCAACGGCGGCGACCTGCGCCTCAACGCTGGGGAAGCTCCACAATTGGAGATCTTGTACGCGGACATATTGCCGGATCGTCTCCGGCACGCCGTGGGCGCGATAGCGGCCGAGCGGCTTGCCGTCCCGGTCGGTCAGCGGGCCGTTGTGCTTGACCAGGCCTTCCAGCGTTTCCCAGGTCAGGTTGAGCCCGTCGAAGGTCGGGTAGCGGCGCTCCAGCGCGGTCACGACCCGCAAGGTCTGCGCGTTATGGTCGAAGCCGCCGAAAGCACCGAGG
>Ga0208189_1001311_pt1 | contig 10958 bp, 8 predicted proteins | sample June2015DPH_10_5_FD_184702 | JGI IMG/M metagenome (GOLD analysis project Ga0208189, IMG submission 184702) | Peatland microbial communities from SPRUCE experiment site at the Marcell Experimental Forest, Minnesota, USA - June2015DPH_10_40... | ecosystem: Environmental > Terrestrial > Soil >... | reverse complement strand
GGGTTGGCGCTGGCACTCGACCGCCATGGCGAGCATGAGGGCGAGGGTGTACTTTCCTGCGCCGGTGGGGCCGGAGAGGATGAGCGAGTGGGGCAGGCGGCCAGCGGCGATGGCCGCGCGCAGCGACTCGACGGCGGGGGTGTTGCCGAGGAACTCGCGGAAGCCGGCGGGAAGCGTGGGTGCGGGATTCATGGTTCGCTTCTTCTCACTCCGAGCATAAACGGCTGCGGGACTAAGGGCAATCATCTGGAGCGGCATTTCCCCAATTATTGGAAGCGTTTATGATTATTGGTAGGAATTGCCAGGCCCAAGGGCAACATCTCTTGGAATCTGTGATTTCCCGTTTGGCGACCGATGTGCTTAATGTGATTTGGTTAAGTGTGCGAGCGGGGGGGGAAGCGGTCTGCGTTGTTGAACGATTGCAGGGAACGCTCGTAGTTTGCTGTACGTAGTTAGCTGTGTTCATGATGAGAGACGCCTTCCAGACGCGAATTCTCGCCGTCGCCCTTGCTGTTGCGACGCTGGGGGTGTGCGTTCTGGCGGGCTTCAACCTGTCGCAGGAGCTGGGCGTCGAGTTCCCCACGGACGGGGTCGCATGGGTTGAGGTGCAGGGCGGGTTGCGGGCAGACCGGGTCCCGGCGGATTCGCCCGGCGGCAGGGCGGGAATTCGCACCGGGGACATTCTGGAGGCGATCAACGGCGAGCCGACGCCGCGCGTGGCCTCGCAGGTTCGGGCGATGTACAGCAATGGGATATGGGAGCACGCGGCCAGCTACTCGATCTATCGCCCACTGCCGGGGACGCAGGGGCCGGGAGCGCAAAAGCTGGAGAGTGCGGCCAGGTTCCCGGTGCAGGTGTATCTGGAACCGGCGGACCGGAGCACGGCGCAGGGATCGCGGCTGATTGCGCTGGTGTATCTCTTTATTGGTTTGTATGTGCTGTTGCGGCGCTGGACTGCGCCGAAGTCGACGCACTTTTACGTCTTTTGCCTGGTGTCGTTCGTGCTGTACGCGTTCCGGTCGACGGGCGAGCCGGGATTGTTCGACCAGGTGATCTACTGGGGCAACCTGATCGCGAATATGGTGCAGCCGGCGTTGTTTCTGCACCTCGCGGTGAGCTTCTCGGAGGCGGTTGGGGCCGATGAGATTGTGCCGGCGAAGGTGCGCAACGGGTTTGCGCGGCGTCTGCTGCCCGCGCTGCTGTATCTTCCGGGGGCGTATCTGGCGGGCCTGCAGGTGTGGGCGATCGAGCGCTGGTCCGCGACCGGGGTGTTGAGCCACCGGCTGGACCAGATCGGCGTGGTCTACATGGCGTTCTACTATGTGGCTGCGGCGGTGGTCTTCTACCGGCGCTATCTGCGGGCCGGATCGCCGCTGGAGCGGCAGCAACTGAAGTGGCTGACGCGGGGAACGCTGCTGGCGGTGGGGCCGTTTACGCTGTACGCGATTCTCTTCCTCTGCGGCGTGACCGTTCCGGCGCTGCTGGCCAAGGTTGTACTGCTGTTCCTGGCGCTGTTGCCGCTGACCTTCAGTTGGGCGATTGTGCGCTACCGGCTGATGGACGTGGACCTGATCTTCAAGCGCGGCGTGACCTATACGCTGGCCACGGCGGCGATTGTGGGGTTCTACTTTCTGGCGGTGGGCATCACGTCGGAGGTGGTCCATGCGCGCTTCCCCTCGTTCGGCTACCTGGGGCCGATTGCGGCGATCCTGGTGGTGGGCCTGTCGTTCGATCCGTTGCGGCGGATGATCCAGGCGTGGGTGGACCGCGTCTTCGACCAGAAGAGCTTCGACTATCGCGAGACGCTGATCGACTTTGGCCGCAGCCTGAACTCGCAGACCGACCTGGGCGCGCTGGTGGACTCGATTGTGGAGCGGCTGCCGGAGACGCTGCTGGTGACGCGCGTAGCGGTGTTTCTGGCGAAGGAGGACGGCGTGGATTCCGGCGGGGCCGGAGTGGACGGCAAGGCGGATCCAGGCGGGCACTTTGAGCTGGCTGCCTCGCATGGGCTGGCCAATCTGCAGGCAGAGGAGCTGCGCACGCTGGATGTGCGCTTTCTGGACTTCGACCGCAAGGGATCGGACGACCACATCTTTCTGGAGAACCCGCAGCAGGTGCTGCGCCTGCCGGATGAGCAGAAGAAGAGCGCGGGTCTGCTGGACCTGAACTACTACCTTCCCTGCCGGGTGGCCAACCGCGAGGGCGGCGGCAGGCGCACGGTGGCGATCCTGGGGCTGGGGCGCACCGATACGGGAGATTTTCTGTCGAGCGAGGACATGGAGGTGCTGGGATCGCTGGCCGGGTACATCGGGATTGCGATCCAGAATGCGCAGCTCTACCGGCGGCTGGAGCAGAAGATCGGCGAGTTTGAGCGGCTGAAGGAGTTCCACGAGAATATTGTGGAGTCGATCCACATCGGCGTCTTCGCGGTGGACCTCAACGACCGGATCGAGAGCTGGAACACGCAGATGGAGGCGATGTACGCGCGGTCGCGGGGCGAGGCGCTGGGCCAGCCGCTGGGGGCGATCTTCCCGCCGGAGTTCATGGCCCGCTTCGACAGTGTGCGCGACGAGCAGGGGACGCATACGTTCTACAAAGTGCGGCTGCTGCTGCCGGCGGGCGAGACGCGGGTGGCCAACATTGCGATTGCGCCGCTGCTGACGCGCGACTTCGCCGTGGTGGGACGAATTGTGCTGGTGGACGACATTACCGACCGCATGGAGCTGGAGGCGCAACTGACGCAGGCGGAGAAGCTGTCGTCGATTGGGCTGCTGGCGGCGGGCGTGGCGCACGAGGTGAACACGCCGCTGGCAGTCATCAGCAGCTACACCCAGATGCTGGCCAAGCAGATGCTTCCAATGATGGAGAAGGACAAGCGGCTTGCGCCGGTGCTGGAGAAGATTACGCAGCAGACCTTCCGCGCGTCGGAGATTGTGAACGGGCTGCTGAACTTTTCGCGGACCGGCGGCAGCGAGTTCAGCGCAATCGATCTGAACCGGCTGCTGCTGGACACGCTGACGCTGGTGGAGCACCAGTTCAAGACGGCACAGATTCGCGTGGAGACAGAGCTGGAGCGGGAGCTGCCGCGCATCCAGGGCAACGAGGGCAAGCTGCAGCAGGTGGTGCTGAACCTGCTGCTGAACGCGCGCGACGCCATGCATGGCTCGGGGGATGGGCGGATTCGGATTGTCACCCAGCAGACGGCGGGACGCGTAATGGTTGTGGTGCAGGACTTCGGCGGAGGCATCGAGCCGGAGCATCTGCATCGCATCTTCGACCCGTTCTTCACCACCAAGGCCGAGCCGCGCACGGGGCAGCACAAGGGCACCGGGCTGGGCCTGGCAGTGAGCTACGGCATTATGCAGGAGCACGGCGGCAAGATGCAGGTGGAGAGCACGGTGGGCGTGGGAACGACCTTCCGGCTGGAGTTTCCGGCGGCGGCAGCGGAGAGCGCAAGCAGGATGGTTGCCGGTTCGGCGGCAGCGAAGAGCCCGGATGCGGCGGTTGCGGAGAGCAAGGATGCGGACACTGGCGAGCCAAGGAGTGCGGTCCATGTGTAGAGCGATGTTTCGATCGATGAGCGGAGTTGGGGCAGGAGCCGGGATTGGAGCCGGCTGTATATGCAGAGGGAAGAGTGCCCATGACTGAAGCGATTGTTTCCGTGAACTCCGAAGCGGCTGTTGCCATGAACGAGGAGACGACTGAGCCACGCCTGGTGGGCTCGGACGCGCGCGTGGTTGGCCCGGCGCGCATCCTGATTCTGGACGACGAGGTGGCGATCCGCGAATCGCTGGACGCTCTGCTCAGCCTGGAGGGCTTCGAGGTGACGCTGGCGGCGGACGGGCCGGCTGGCCTGGAACAACTGGCGACCAGCGAGTTCGACCTGCTGCTGCTGGACCTGGCGCTGCCAGGCGAGAGCGGGATTGATCTGCTGCCGCGCATTCTGGAGATGCAGCCGACGCTGCCGGTGATCATGATTACGGCGTACGGCAAGGTGTCGAACGTGGTGGACGCCATCCGCGCGGGCGCGGAGAACTTCGTGCAGAAGCCATGGGACAACGAGAAGCTGCTGGCAGACATACGGGCCGCCATTGGGCGGCATCGCGCGGAAGAAGAGCTGGTGCAGTTGAAGCGCGCGCTGAAGCAGCGCTACAACTTCGAGAACATCGTGGGCAAGAGCGAGCCGATGCTGCGCCTGTTCGACCTGGTGGCGCAGGTGGCGCCCAGCCGATCGACCGTGCTGGTGCAGGGCGAGAGCGGCACGGGCAAGGAGCTGATCGCCAAGGCGCTGCACGCCAACTCGCCGCGCCGCAGCAAGCCGTTTGTGCCGGTGAACACGGGCTCGGTGCCGTCGGAGCTGCTGGAATCGACGCTCTTCGGCCACGTGCGTGGCGCGTTCACATCGGCGGTGGCGGCCAAGAAGGGACTCTTCGAGGTCGCCAACGGAGGTACGCTCTTTCTGGACGAGATCGGCACCATGGGCATGGACATGCAGGCCAAGATCCTGCGCGTGCTGCAGGACCGTCGCTTCATGCATCTGGGCGGGACCGAGGAGATACAGGTGGACGTGCGCATCATCGCGGCCACCAATGTCGACCTGCAGGCGGCGGTGCGCGAGGGCCGCTTCCGCGAAGACCTCTACTACCGGCTGAATGTGATCTGCCTGGAGCTGCCGCCGTTGCGCGCGCGCAGGCAGGACATTCCCCTGCTGGCAGCGCACTTCCTCAAATACTATGCGGACGAGAACGATGTTCCGGTGCCGACGCTCGCGCCCGAGGCCATGCGCATCCTGATGGACTACGAGTGGCCGGGCAACGTAAGGGAGCTGGAGAATGCGATCGAACGCGGCGTGGTGTTGACGACCACGCGGACGATCACCTCCGACCTGCTGCCAGCGTCGCTGACCGGCAACACCTACTCGGCAAGCCTGCTGGACCATCGGCCCGACGCAAGCCTCTTCGACCTGATGGAGGAGATCGAGCGGCGCATCATTGCGGACCGGCTGGAGCGCTGCCACTGGAACCAGACCGAGGCGGCCGAGTACTTCAAGATTCCGCTGAGCACGCTGAACCAGAAGATCAAACGGCTGAATGTGGAGATCAAGAAGCGCGTGCGGGATTAACTTGGCAGGAGCCTAACCTCAGCGCTGAAGCCGCAATCGAACTACGACGTTTCCGGCATCCTTTACAATTGGAGTGCGCCGGGATGGCGGAACTGGCAGACGCAGCGGACTCAAAATCCGCCGATCGCAAGGTCGTGGGGGTTCGACCCCCCCTCCCGGCACCAACAAAACAAATGATTTATAGGATAATCATTCAAAAGTGCTGGATGGTAGAAACCGCTGGTGCATGTTCTGGTGCATGTTGGTTTCCGACTTCTATGCACTCTCGGCAGGTGCCTGTTTGGTGCCTGTTCTGACGATGCGTTCCACCACAGAAAGTTTGTGGGCCGGTGAGAGGTGGGAATAGCGGGCGGCCATCGTGATGGTCTTATGACCCGCGGCCTCCTGGATTTCCTTGATCGTCGCGCCAGCCATCGCCAGCCAGCTGCAGTATGTATGCCTGTTCGAATGCCAGACAGCGCCGGCGATCTTCGCTTCCTCCAGGCACGGCAGGAACCACGAACGGTTGTCGAATCGAGCCTTCGTTCGTTCCCTGGGGAACACTCGATCGGTGGCACGCGACTTTTGGGGCCGGATTGACTTGATAGCGTTGACCGCGTCCGCATTCAGATGGACGGTACGCGCATATCCGTTCTTAGTTTTGGTGAGTTCGATCGTTCGCCGATCCAGATGCACCTGGGACCACTCAGTGGTGTACTGCTCGGTAAGTCTCATGCCTGTGTGGACGGAGACGATGAACTCAGCGAGGTGCTCAGGGAATCGTTCTGCGATCACTTTATACAGTTGGTCATACTCGTCATAGCTCAGGAACCGCAGGCGACCGACGCCCTCCTTCCGTTGCCGCACCAGCCGGGCGGGGTTCGTGTTGACCTTCCCATTTCGGATACCTTCCCGATAGCACAAACTCACGAATGCCTTGTATCGGTTTGACGTCGCGGCCGATTTGCAGTGTGACCGGAGCCACCGCTCTAGTTCTTGCGGAGTCAAATCGACGGCCACCTTCGATCCCAGATCTTCTCGGACGATGCCAGCCTTGCTGATGTAGTTGCGCTGGTCCTTGTGGTTGGCCACGAACTCCAGAGCGTCGTCAATCAACTCTGAAATCGTCACGGTCTTGCTATTTCGCAGGGTTGGGAGCTTGCGGCCAACGGTCGCATCGGCTTTGCGAACCCGATAAAGGTCTATCGCGTCGGACTTTCGCCCGACCTTCTCGCGGTGCTGCTTGCCTTTGACGTAGTAGTTGATCCACCAGACACCACTTTCTGGAGGTCGCTCAAAGAGACCGCGTGGATTCTTCTTTTTCTTCATGCTCAGTTCCTCGGTGCCTGTTTCATCGGATTATATCGCTTCTTAAATCCGACAAAACAGGCACACAGCGGATTGACCGGCTCAGGCAATCAGCTGGCCGAGGCCATGCGACCGTAGTGGTTCGCGGAGGCAAAGCGAACGAGCTCGCTGTGGGGAATCAGGACCTTCTTTCCGATGCGGCGGGTTTGGAAGGTCTTCGCTGCGATCAGATAGTCCAGCGAGCGAACGCTAATCGAGAGTTGCCGGGCGGCCTCTTTGCGGTCGTAAAGCAGGCGAGGTCCAGAAGACTGTGCCTTCCGGCTGTCGATGGCGACGACATTGCCTTCAGGCTTGAGGGGGCGGGGAAAACGTGCAATCTGGTTGGCTTGGTTCAAGTGCTGCTCCATGGAGATTCAGGCGAGGTCCGATCGCAATTGGGGAACGGACTAATTTCTTCAACTCAGCCAGCTTCCGGCCAAACCGGACGCTGGGGCGATGCGCAACCTTTGACTGCCATTGCCGCAGCTTCCACATCTCGCTCTGCTGCACCCTCGTGCTGGGGTGCCTGCATCCAGATGTAGCTCTCTGCTGCGCATGGGGGAATCAGGGAAATACCCCAGAAGGTGCGGTTCCAGGACCTGATTCCAGCCGCCCGGGTGAAATCCACGGGCGGACATCCTTACGAGATCAGCCGTGCCTGCAAGTCTCTTATCAACAGTCGGTTCGTCGAGGCGATCCCGAACGAGAAAGACAGGCGGGTCCGACTGCTGAAGCCGACCTCATATGGGAAGAAGGCCCATGACCAGGTCATAGTCGCCGCCGCCAAGCGGCTAAGGGAAGGCCTCTCTTTGGACGATGGTTTTCATGGTGTGGGAGAGAACAGGCGGTTGCAAGACGCCGCCGAGTCTTACCGCAAGAGAAACCGGACTCTCCTCGGTGTCCTGCAACTGTCCTTCTTCGACACCAACCCGGGCTGAGATGCAGAGTTGAGGGGCTCCGATGGAGTCGTAGAGGCTGTAGGAGCCGGTCACCCGTTACCGGCTATCAAAAGCCCTAATGGGCCTTTTGGAACACCTCTATCTGCCCTTCGGCTTGCTGGTCAGGGAACTCTTGGAACTGGGTTTGCCGGTGAGTTTCCGGGGAAGGGTATCAGCCATAGTTCGGATCACCGAGCACTCGGCTGTCAGGAGCGCCTTCGCGGCTCCGGATCGCATATCGCCGTACAACCGAGCCAGGGGAGGCACTTTGCCTGGGTCGCTGGTCGGCTCGTCAGTCGCTTGCAGCTCCATCTTTTTGTAGGCGGACTCTCGGAGGAACTCCGCAGCGACTCGGGAATCGCCACCGCCCCATAGGGCCAGCAGCGCCACACGAAGATCGGAATCGATGTCGCCACTGGGGCCGGCCTCGACCAGTGGGAGCCAGCCGTTCTTCAGCAGCCTCTTGCCGGCGGCGGTGGCTTTGTAGTCGGTGCGGCCGCGGGCACCGGGCTTCCCCTGGCGCACGAGCCGCGCTTCCAGCAAACGCTGGAGCGCGGGAATCGTGGCACCCTGGGAGAGGCCGGCCGCCTTCTGCAACTCGTACGGGGTGGATACCCCGCCATCGATCAGCGCCAGGACAAAGAGGTCGAGGTCGGTCCGCCGGCGCTTGTCACGAATCTCAGACATGTCGACCTCAGTATACGAGCCTCTGGGCCCGCGATTGAGCCCGGATCAAGATCTGACAACATACCTCGTCCTGCAGATCCTCGTCACCCGGCAGACACAGGACCAGCCAGCGGGCGAACCAATTGGCATACTGCTCCCACCCGGTCAGGTCATCTTCCGCCCTTCGTGAACGCGCCCAGACCATCAGTTCGTAGGGAGTCCTGAGAGATGCAGGGAGCTTCTCTGACGAAATGCGGTCCCGGTATCGCATCGCAGAATTCAGACTGTCAGCCAGAAGGCAGGGGAGAAGAAGAAGAGAGTATCCACTGTCCGTTCGGCATTTGCGACGTGGACGATGGGCCACCCATGCGATCAACGTCGTTGATGGACCACATTTTACGGCCACTGGAGGACCCAGTTGTGTACCCTTAGTCTGACAACAATTACTCGTCCGTTATGCAGATGACGCCCGAACAACTCGCGAGAGAGAAGATTGATTCGCTGCTCACCTCGGCAGGGTGGGTACTTCAGAACAACTCCGAATTCGACCGCAATGCGGCTGAAGGAGTGGCGGTGCGCGAGTTTTCACTGCCAAACGGCCCGTGCGATTATCTGCTCTTCGTCGGGGGGAAGGCCGCCGGTGTGATCGAAGCGAAGAAACTCGGGTCAACCCTCAGCGGTGTTGCCGAACAGTCTGAAAAGTACGTGTCTCAGCTGCCGGAGCATTTGGCTCGCTGGGCCGATCAGCTCATCTTCCACTACGAATCTACAGGGGAAGAGTCGTTCTTCTGCAATAAACGCGACCCAAAACCGCGTTCGCGCCGAGTGTTTGCCTTCCATCAACCTCATACCCTGCACACCTGGCTGAAAGAAGCCGACACCGTTTAGCGCCAATCGTGGGAAAAGGGAGATTCCAATTTCGCTCCCTTCTTGTGACCAGCAAGATCGTGCCAATGAAGTACACAGCAGACCTTCCAGTCGAGATATTTGCTGCTGACGACCTCAGTGTGCATCTAACGGTAGTAACAGGGCGAGGCACTGATTTGAACAGCTTCCATGAGGACTTGTACTGATAAACGATAGATCCCTATCGGGACTGCCCCGGCCGATGCGGCGCGTGGAAGCGCAATTTACTGCTCCGGGGCAGTTTCGATAGGGCCGTTTGAAGTGAGCCGTTGGCGTTTGCGGCGGGTGCGGTGATCCGCTATGGGATTTCAATGGGTGCCAGATGGCTTTTCGGTGAGCTAGTGGGGCGAAGGATGACGATTGCGGCTGCGCGGACGCGGGCTGCGGAGTCAGATGCAGGCTTGTTCTGCATTTTAGGAGCCGTGTTCTGATAGCTGGTATCCGAGTTCGAACGCACTCTTGCGATGCGTGCTAACGCACGACGTCGGGATCGGTGAAGCGGGGCCGGATGATCGTAAATGCGCTCACGAGCTGTCATCGCGGCACCTCCTTGGCTCTGGGGAGCCCAAGCTCGCGCGGAAAAACAACTGGCTGCTGGTGAGCCGTTCGACGACCAGCATGATGCTGGAGCAGGCTGGACAGCGCAAGCTGGGTGGCTCAGGTGGATCGACGCAGGCGGTCGTGCCGAGTAGCGCGCGGCAACGTTCGAGCGCAGCACCCCGACTACGGTTGGCGAAGAGTCCGAAGTGTCGGATGCGAACCAACCCTTTTGGCAGAACGTGGATGAGGAAGCGTCGCAGGAACTCATGGGCGGAAAGGGTCATGACCTTCTGCTTGCCGCCGTGGGCATAGTCTCGCCAGAGGAAAGAGACGCGATCGCTCTCAAAGGCCACGAGACGATGGTTGGAGATGGCAACGCGGTGGGTATAGCGGGCAAGGTAGTTGAGAACGTGTTCGGCGCCCCCGAAAGGTGGCTTGGCATAAACCACCCAGTCCTTCTGCCCGAGTTGCCAGATGAAGTGGCTGAAAGCGGGAGCTGAGGCAAGTTCCTCGAGCGAGCCATGGAACTGGAGCCTGTTCTGCTCGAAGAGTTCACCAAGCCCCATCCTGAACCTGCGACGGAAGCGGCGGCTGAGTGCCTTGACGGGCAGGAAAAAGCGTCGCGAGGAATCGATCCAGTTGGAGCCATCGGGAGTGAGGCCGCCGGCGGGAACGATGTAGTGGACATGGGGATGATGCTCGAGGTTCTGTCCCCAGGTATGGAGCACGCCGAGGAATCCGATGTCGGCTCCCAGGTGTCTGGGGTCACGAGCCAGTTCGAGCATCGTCGCTGCGCTGGTGCGGTAGAGCAGGTCGTAGAGCAGCCGCTTGTTCTGCAATACAAGAGCGGAGAGTTCATGGGGCAGGGTGAACACGACGTGGAAGTAGGGCACGGGCAGCAGTTCAGCCGAACGCGCGGCCAGCCACTTGGCACGCGCGTTCCCCTGGCACTTGGGACAGTGCCGGTTGCGGCATGAGTTGAATGAGATGGCCTGGTGTCCGCAGCCGACGCACTGATCGCGATGGCCGCCCAGTGCCGCGGTGCGGCAGCGGACGATGGCATCGAGCACCTTGCGATGCGGCCATGCAAGATGCGACTGCTGCTGTTACCGGAAACTGTTGCCCGTTCGACGGACGATGTCGGCCACCTCGAGGGCGGGCCGGCTCATCGCTTCATCAGCCTCCTAGACCGCTTCACCTCGTGAGGGCTCGACACCTCGATGGCTTCCAACGGGCTGGGAATCGCCTGCAGGTGGCGTCGGGACAAGTGCAGGTAAACGGTGGTGTGAGTGAGCTTGGCATGACCGAGAAGAACCTGGATGGTACGCAGGTCGGCGCCGGCTTCCAGCATATGAGTCGCGAAACAATGCCTCAGGCTGTGAGGAGACACATGCTTCTTGATGCCTGCACGCTCGGCGGCCTCGCGTACTGCCTGCCAGACGATCTTCTCTGTAATGGGA
>Ga0208189_1001300_pt1 | contig 11040 bp, 10 predicted proteins | sample June2015DPH_10_5_FD_184702 | JGI IMG/M metagenome (GOLD analysis project Ga0208189, IMG submission 184702) | Peatland microbial communities from SPRUCE experiment site at the Marcell Experimental Forest, Minnesota, USA - June2015DPH_10_40... | ecosystem: Environmental > Terrestrial > Soil >... | reverse complement strand
CCCGCCGCGGCGGTTTTCCTCCCGCGCGCGCCCAGAACAGTTCAAATCGAAAAATCGGCTATTCCTCCTACCGCACTGATTCAACCGTAGTTATCAATTTTCAAAAAACTTTAGCCGGACAGCAGTGATCTGCATCATGCTGCAAGGAACGGAAACGCCTTGTGTTGTCAAGGGTTCCACGGTCGAGGACACCGGGGTGGCAAGCTCGCCAAACCGCCAATGGGTGATCAAGAATGATAAGGATGAAATAGTTGGCAGGTTTCGCTGGGAGTCCGTCACGGGGTGGTGGAAAGGCGATGAATGAGGGTTTGTCCGAAATGCGGCCGGGACATCCCCGCCCGCGAAGACCATTGCAGCGATTGCGGCGCTCCTACCGTGAGCGATGCCGAGCGCTACAAAAAGGAGCAGGACCTGATATTTCAGGAGATGGAGGAAAAGGCCAAACTCAAAGAGCAGGCGGAGAGCAGGGAATTTGCAGTTCGGATGGGAGGGAAATTGAGTGCGGCTGGCGTGAGCGTCGAGGACTGGGCAGGAATGGTGCTGTCAGGTAAGACACCGACTGAGATTGACCAGTTCTTGGAGGCCAGGATATTGGACATCGCAGTCAAGGACTACATGGCATCGCTTAGAAGTCAAGGCAAGGCTATCAGCGCGGAAAACGCCCGTGCAATCATACTCCGCCTGCGAGCGTACGAGGATGAGATCACACGATGATGAAACTCGGCTGCGGGAAGGAGGAATATGGCGCGCCTTACGAAGCCCTCAGAATCGCCTGTCCAGCCGCTTGGGGTAGCTTTATCAGCAGAAAGCAGACCTGCGGATAGAGGTAGTCTTCTCCCGACTCGTCGACAATGCGGATCTGCCCATGGCGCGCGGCGGCCGGATCCGGCGCCACGCGGTAAATCTTCCGCAGTTCCAACGAAGCCGGATAATCCCGATTGTCAATGCACACCGCGAATCGCGGCTGTTCTTCTTTTCCGCGGCCCATAGATCACTCCAGAATACGCTTGATCTTGAACTCTTTTCTTCCGATCCCGGAGGCTTCATACCAGTGTACTTCGGCTTCACATTCCGTGCCATCCGCCAGGACAATCCGCGCCAGCCCTTTCAGCTTCCTCCACCGACCCGGCCCGTAGAACTTCCGAAGCCTCGCGATTTCCCGAATTCCGCTTCCCGCCGCGATGGTTTCAGTATCGGCGATCTGGCCCACGATGCGAAAACGCACGATAAGTAGACTGTAGCCGCCGGCCGCGCGGAAGGTCCCCCGCCCCTACCGCAGATTGAACTTCTTCATCTTGTAACGCAGCGTGTCGCGGGTGATGCGCAACAGGCGTGCGGCTTGCGTCTGGTTGCCGTTGGTCTTCTCCAGGGCGCGGGCCAGCAGGCTCCGCTCGTTGTCCTCCAGCGAAAGCCCGTCGGTGGGGATTTCCACGCTCGCGGGAACCGCCACAACACCGACATCCGGGCGGGAGATGGCAATCGGCAGGCTGGGCGGGGCGATCAGCGACGACTCTTCCAATATCATGGCGCGCTCGATGGCGTTGCGCAGCTCGCGCACGTTGCCGGGCCAGTCGTGCGAAAGCAGCAGCTTGGCCGCGGCCTCGCTCACGCCTTCGATGTTCCGCTTGAACTTGCGGTTGTAGTGCTCGACGAAAAACTTCGTCAGCGGCACGATGTCTTCGGTTCGCTCCCGCAGCGGCGGAATCAGAATCTGGATCACGTTGAGGCGAAAGTAGAGGTCCTGGCGGAAGGCACCCTCTTTCACCGCCTCGCGCAGGTTCTTGTTGGTGGCCGCCACCACGCGCAGGTCGAGCTTGATGTCCTTCAGGCCGCCCAGCCGCCGGAAGCTCTGGTCCTCCAGCACGCGCAGCAGCTTGGCTTGCAGCATGAGGGGGATTTCGGCAATTTCATCCAGAAACAACGTGCCCTTGTCGGCCAGCTCGAAGATCCCCCGCTTCTGCGCACGCGCATCCGTGAACGCGCCCTTTTCATAGCCGAACAGCTCGCTTTCCAGCAACGAATCGGGAATCGCAGCGCAGTTGATGGGGATGAACGGCTCGGCCTGCCGCAGGCTTTGGTAGTGCAGCGTCTTGGCGATCAGGTCCTTGCCGGTTCCGTTTTCGCCTTCCAGCAGGATGGTGGTGGCTTCGCTGGCCGCCACCCGGCGCACGAAGTTGAGTACCTCGCGCATGGCCGGCGATTCGGCGATCACTTCGCGCTTCTGCGGCGCAGCCTCTTCGGTAATGTCCTTGATGGTGGCCACCACCCCGGTGAGCTGGCCGCCCCCGTCGAACATCTGCGTGGTGCGCATCACCACCAGCCGCTCCATGCCATTGCCGGTATGCAGCCGGACCGTGCAGTGCGGCGCCGCGGGGTTCTGGTTCAGTCCCGTCAGGACCCCGCATCCGGGCTCGCACAAGGAGCACTTGAAGACTTCCTGGCAGTGTTTCCCGAGCATCTCCTCGGACGCCATGCCGAAGAGTTTCTCCGCGGACCGGTTGACTCCTGTTATGCGGAACTCCGGGTCGTACAGAACCAGAGCATCGGAAAGCTGGTCAAACACCGATTCTAAGACACTGGTCTTCTGCCAGCCTGGAGTGAGCTTTGACATTACTTGCAACTTGTCTCAATTATAGCAGGGCTTCTGGGTTAATTGGCGCAATGCGCGGCAGTTTCGGGGGGAATTGCCCCCAACCGAACTGGGGAGATCCTCGCAAACCCCCTGGAAAGCAGGGAGTAAGCCCGTGGCGATGCAATTGCTTCTTTTGGTCCTGGAGGTCCGATGTCCCATTTGAAGGTTATTTTGCCCGCTGCCATTTTGCTGGGTGGATTCCTGGTTTGCTCGACGGCTTCGTTTGGCAAACCGGAGTATATGAAAGCGACCAAGAAGGCTTGTGCTTACTGCCACGTCGATGCCAAGGCCAAGCCCAAGGAATTGACCGAAGCCGGTAAGTACTACGGGGAGCACAAGAGCCTGGACGGCTACCAGGAGAAGAAGTAGCGGAAGCATGGATGGTAAAGGCGTGGAGTCGGCCGTGATGCAAGCGGTTCAGCTTTCGATTGCCAACGGCGTGTATGCGGCAACTGTGCGGGAAGCGCTGTCGCGCAGTTGCGCCTGGCACGTCGAAACAGTCGATCACCCGGACCCCTCGCAGAAATGTGTGCTGGTTCTGGACGAGTTGGCATTCGCCTGGCTGCCCCTCCCCCTGTCCAACCCGGAGCGGGTTGTTTTGATCACCCGGAAGGATCCCCAACTGCTGGCCCAGGCATGGGAGGCCGGGATCGTTTCCGTGGTTTCCGAGGAAGATCCCATCAGTACCGTTTTGCTTGCCATCATGGCGGCGGCATTGCGCGTAGCGAAATGCCACGTCGCTGATGTTTCGGGTGGAATATCCCGCAGCGACAGTTCCATCCCTGCGCCAATAGCCCCACTTCACCGGACGTCCGGATCAAAACGTTGCAAAACTCAATAGCCTTAGCCCGCCGCAGGTGATGGATGCCATGGAAGAAGCCCCGCGGACAAGATTCGACATGAAGGGAGCCGGTCCACTGGGCGCTCCCCTGCGGCAGCGCTCCAGCCCCGAGATTCGATTGTAAACTCTAGAAGGAGGTATTCTATGCATCTTGATTTACATCCTTTCCTGGTACTTTGGTTGGTCTTGATTGTGGCCGTGGTCCTGATGGCCTTCTGGCGCCGGTACGTGGCTCTGCAAGAAGACCCCGCATTGCACCTCGGGACGGAGCATGCCGTTACTGCCGCTCAGCAGGTTGCGATAGCCAAGAAACTTGCGCAAATCGACAAGTGGATCAAGCTCCTGACGTTGATCGTCGTCGTCTTCGGCGTTCTGCTAGGGGCCGCCTTCTTATACAAGAGTTGGGTTTTAGGTCCCGGCGCCGGATTGTAGGGCGATGCTGAACCGGGCACTTTCCTCAACTGGCCGGCGCCTCGGTTCTGCATGGATCGGCCTTCTCCTGGGCGCGGCCTGCGCCAATCTGCTCGCGGCCGCGAACGTGACGGGCGGAGCGTGCTCCGCGTGTCATGACCAAGGCCGGAAACTGGAGAAGAGCGCCCACGCGGGGCTGCCCTGTGATACCTGTCACGAATCCCACGAGAAGTATCCTCACCCCGCGGGCATACCCAAGCCCGTGTGCGCCGGTTGCCATCAGGACCAGGCGGGCGACTACGCGCTGGGCGTGCATGGCCAGGCGCGGAAGAACGGGAATGAGGGCGCTCCCGATTGCGCCCTCTGCCACGGAAGCGCGCACGAACTGCTGGCGCCCACGTCGCAGGCGTTCCGCGCCGCCGTGCCGGACACCTGCGGCATGTGCCACAGCGAAGTCGCCGAGCAGTTTCGCGCCAGCGTGCACGGCCAGGCGGTGGCGCGCGGCGTCATGCAGGCGCCGCTGTGCACCGACTGCCACGGCGAGCACAAGATTCTCAAACCCGCCAACCAAGCCTCCCCGGTGAACGCCGCCCACATCCGCGACACTTGCGGGAGCTGCCACGGCGACGTCCGCCTGACCCGCAAGTTCGGCCTTCCTTCGGACCGCCTGCTGAGCTTCGATTCGTCCTACCACGGCCTCGCCGCCAAGGCTGGCTCGCAGACCGTGGCCAACTGCGCCAGTTGCCATGGTGTGCACGACATTCTGCCATCGTCCGACCCCAAGTCCACCATCAACCCCAGGAACCTGTCCAAGACTTGCGGCCAGTGCCACCCCGGCGCCGGCACCCGTTTCGCCATCAGCCAGGTGCACGTGACCGAAGGTAAGGCCGAGCCCGCCGCCCTGCGCTGGGTGCGCCAATTTTATTGGCTGGTCATCCCTGTAACTATCGGGCTGATGCTGCTCCACAACGGCGGCGATTGGGTCCGCAAGCTGGTTGAGCGGCGTTTCCGCGTTCGCCGCGATAACCTCGGGGCCAGGAACTTTTCCGAGCACGGTGAACTCCGCATGTTGCCGTTCGAGCGCGTCCAGCATGCCGTCCTGGCCATCTCGTTCCTCACCTTGGTCTGGACCGGCTTCGCGCTCAAGTATCCGGACCAGTGGTGGGCGCGGCCGCTGCTGCTGATGGAGGGGAGCTACCCCGTGCGCAGCCTCATCCATCGCGTTGCCGCCGGTGTCTTCATGGCGGTCACGCTGACGCACCTGGTCTCCCTGATCGTCAGCTCCAAGCTGCGCGCGCACTGGAAGGAGATGCTGCCGGCGACCAACGACCCGCGCGAGGCGCTCTCCAACTTTGCGTACAATCTGGGCCTCGGTTCCGAGCCTCCGGGGCGCTCTTCGCACAGCTACGTCGAGAAGGCCGAGTATTGGGCGGTAGTGTGGGGCGCGGTGGTGATGATCGCCAGCGGGCTGCTCCTCTGGGCCAACAACCTGGTCCTGAGACTGCTGCCCAAGGCTTGGCTGGACGTGGCCACCTCGGTTCATTTCTACGAGGCCGTGCTGGCCACGCTGGCGATTGTGGTCTGGCACTTCTACCCCGTCATTTTCGACCCCGATGTCTACCCGTTGAACACCGCCTTCCTGACCGGTATTACAGTGAGGAAGCAGGAGCGCAGCAGGGACCGCGAGGCGACATCCGCCGGAGACCACTAGACTCATGACTCCCAACCAATCCGACCGCAGGGACAGGAACTGGCTGTCCCCGATCATCTATCTGTCCAGCAACTGGGTGAGCCTGGCAGGCGTGGTGCTCGTCACCACCGCCACTGTCTTCTGGCTCTTTTTGCTGCCGACCACGCTGCAGGGAACGACCGAGAGCCCCTATATCGGGATTCTGGCGTTCCTGGTGCTGCCGGCGCCGTTCTTCGCCGGCCTCGTCCTGGTTCCCCTCGGAATCTGGATCAAGCGCAAGCGCGAGGGGCGAGCCGGCATCTATCCACCCGAATTCCCGCCGCTCACCTGGCGTAACGCCGAGCTGCGCCGCCTGGTCTATTTCGTTTTCTTCACCACCATGGTCAACCTGGCGATTGCCAGCCAGGTTAGTTATAGCGCCGTGAATTACATGGATTCGGTGACGTTCTGCGGCCAGACCTGCCACACCGTGATGCAGCCCGAGTACACGGCCTATCAGAACTCCCCGCATTCGCGCGTCGAGTGCGTGAAGTGCCACATCGGGCCCGGCGCTTCGTGGTTCGTGAGGAGCAAGCTGTCGGGCGTGGGACAGGTGCTGGCGGTGACCTTCCATACCTATTCGACCCCCATCCCCACGCCGGTTCATAACCTGCGTCCCGCGCGGGAGACCTGCGAAGCCTGCCACTGGCCGCAGAAGTACGGTGAGGACCGTGTGGAGATCGTCAACAAGTTTGCCGACGACCAGAACAATACCCTCACCAAGACCGTGCTGCTGATGAAGATCGGCGGCGGCAACGGCGGCATCGGGATACATGGGACGCATCTGGGCCCCGGCGTGCTGATCCGCTATGCGCACGCCGACGAGGGACGGCAGAACATCCCCTGGATCGAGTACAACGGCCCGGGCGGCAAGACCGTCTACGCCACGCCGGACGCCAAGCCCGACGGCGGCGGCCTGCCCATCCGCGAGATGGACTGCGTGGACTGCCACAATCGCCCCACTCACGCCTACGAATTGCCGGAGCGGGCCGTGGACCGCGCCATGAACGCGGGCCAGATTTCGCCGTCGCTGCCGTTCGCCAAGAAGCGTGCCGTGGAGATCGTCAAGGCCGGCTACGCCACTCGCGAGGAAGCCGCGCAAAGGATTCCCGCCGCTTTCGAGAGCTACTATCGGGACAACTATCCGGCCATCTGGGCGCAACGCAGGGCCGAGGTGACCTCCGCGGCCGAGCAGGTGCTGGCGCTCTACGACCGCAACATTTTCCCCGAGATGAAGGTCGCCTGGGGCACCTACCCGAACAACATCGGCCACACCGACTTCCCCGGCTGCTTTCGCTGCCACGACGGCAACCACTCCGCCAAGGACGGCCGCTCCGTCACCCAGGATTGCAATGCCTGCCATAACCTGCTGGCCATGGATGAGGCCAATCCGAAAGTGCTGACGGAACTGGGAATCGTCGAGAGCAAGCCGCCGGAACAGAAATAGCGGCGGGGGACTTCCGCAGAGAGAGTACCAGCGCCTGCGGCTCACCGCCTCAGAAGCTTGTCCACCGCCTTGGCCAGTTTGCGGAACTCCTCGTGCGCCGGCGAATCCGGCGCGTACTCCACCACCGTCAGTCCGCGGGCCACCGCCTCCGCCACCACCACGCGCTGCCCGATGGGAGGCAGAACCTTCCTTCCCATATCCTTCAGCGAGGATGCCAACCCCCGCCCGAGGTTGGTCGTCATGACAACCTTCGAAGGCACGAACCGGATGCGCGGCTTCTTCGATCGCCGCTCCGCGCGCGCCTTGAGCCCCCAAGACAGCGCTTCCTTCAGCGCGAACAGATCGAGCGGCGACGGCCCGCACGGCAGCAGCAGGAGGTCCGCTGCCAGCGCCGCCTGGTAGCCCACCTCCGGCATGCCTGGTGGCGTATCGATCAGCACGATATCGGCGTCATTCTCGGCCTTGTGCGCTCGCGACCGCAACGTGTCGCCGCTGTCGGGCACTTTCTGGATCGAGCGCGCCAGCATCCCGTCGCCTTGCGCCGCCCAGGACACCAGGCTATGCTGCGGGTCGGCGTCGAGCACCGCCACGCTCCGCCCCGTAGCGACAAACTCCGCCGCCAGATTGCCGACGATGGTGGACTTTCCCACCCCGCCCTTCCGGCCCGCCACGGCGATGATGGCCATACACAGTACTATACAGGGAAATGCCCGGCCAATGCCCCGACAGGCCACGCCGTTTTCGCCGCGGAATCATTTCCGCGCAGGGCGTGTTGCGGGACTTGCCGAAGAGAGCGGCGCTCGGTGCCGAGCCCTCCACGGGATTGGTCTAATGCGCGGTGTCGAAACTCCAGGTGTATACTCTTTATCGTCAATGCGTCAGGCGTAGCATTTGGCTGGCCGCTCGAACCGGCCGACTCTCAAGGAGGTCATATGGGCGATGGACCGGCTCCTGGCTCCGGCCTCGTGTCTGATATAAGCCGGCACCTGGCAGGTATTTTTCGGCACATGTTTCCCGGTGTCCTTGTTGTCGGCGGTGCCGCCCTTGCCTACCCCGGGAAATTCGTCGTCGACCTGAAGTCATGGCAGCATTTGGTCGTTCTCGTCGCCATCACCGTGACCGTAGGTAATATCTGTTTCGCTGTCAATCGCTACGGAGTTTATCAAGTGGTGGACTACATTTTGTACCTGTGCAAAATTCGTGGTCCTGTCCGGGGAGCCACCCCTTGGAACTTCCTGACTGATCTTGGGCGCTACGTCCGGAAGTCCCTCCTCCAGACCAGCGACCGCTTTTCGAGGTCCCTCCTCCAGAGCAGCGACCGCTTTGCACGAGCTCGGGACCACGTGGCGTTCCGTTTGTCCGCAGCGCTGCTGCTGCTCACGTTCGGCGAAGTCGAGTGTCTGGCCGCCCTTTTCCACAGCTGTAAGAGCCAGTTGAACGGCCATGGGACGCCCCTCTGGATAGGCGGCCTGATTGCCCTGGTAGTTGCCTTCTGGCAGATGATTATCACAAGGCGAATAGACTACTTCCTCGTCAATGACGAGCAAGGCAAAGGAAGCGGGTAGTTACCCCCACACCGGACTAGCCCACCTCGCCACTGAGCTCGGCCTGGCACGACACGCTGTCCTGGGTAGGTCCTCACAACCCTCATCGGACCGGCATCGCACCCGGCGCCTTGTACAATGGTTACATTCAAATGAAACCGGCCCTGGCTTCCTTCCACGCTCGAATTGGTCTCATCGTCGCGTTCATCTCTCTGGGGGCGCTGCTCTGCTCGCAGCCGGCGCCCCGGGAACGGGTCGGTCCGCTGCCGGACGGCGCGTTCCTGCTCAATAGCGGGTGGCGCCTTGCGCCCGTGGGCAGGCAGGTGCCGCTCGACACCTTTCCCATGGCCACGGCGCTCTCGCCGGACGGCAAGTACCTGCTGGTGCTCAACGGCGGCTACCGGCCGCCATCCGTCAGCGTCATCGAAACGGCTTCGGCGCGCGTGGTCGGGAGCGTGCCGGTGGCGGATGGCTGGTTGGGACTCGCCTTTGCACCCAAGGGCGACCGCGTGTACGTGGGCGGCGGATCGCGCGCATCGGTGTTTGAATTCACCTTCGCCGGCGGGAAGCTGACGCCGGCGCGCACATTTCCCGTGGCCCCGCCAGACCAGCGCACGGCGCAGGATTTCATCGGCGACGTGGCATTTTCGCCCGATGGCCGCCTGCTCTACGCGGCCGACCTGTACCGCGATTCCGTGGTGGCGATCAATCCGCAGTCGGGAATGGCGATCGGGCGCTACAAAACCGGCAGGCGGCCGTATCGCATCCTGTTCCATCCCGACGGCAAGTCCTTCTTCGTGACCCATTGGGCCGATGGCACGCTGGGACACTACGACGCGGCTGATGGCAGCCTGCTCGACACCGTGCGCATTGGCGCCCACCCCACCGATATCGTCTGGCTGAAGGGCGCCCCCACGGAACCCGCGGAAGGCGAACCCACCTGGGTCGCGCGCCTGTTCGTGGCGGCGGCGAATACCAACAACGTGTACGCTGTGGGTGTCAGCTCGGGGAACCAGTTGAGCGTGCTGGAGAGCATCAACGTGTCCATGACGCCGCGGCAGCCTCTGGGGATGACACCCTCGGCGCTGGCGCTCAGCCCCGATGGAAGCCGGCTTTACGTAGCCTGCTCGGACGCCAATGCTACGGCGGTGGTGGATGTCTCCGAAACGCGCAGCCGCGTGGAGGGATTCATTCCCGCCGGCTGGTACCCCACGGCGGTGCGCGCGCTGCCCTCGGGGACGCTGGTGGTGGTGAACGGCAAAGGGCTGCGCTCGTATCCCAATCCCAACGGGCCGAACCCCACCAAGGCTCCGGCGCCCATGTACCAGGGCGACCCGGGAAGGGGTACGGGGTACACGCCTTATATGCAAACCGGAACGGCTTCATGGATCGAACCATTCACCAGCGACCAGCTCGAAGCCTGGACCAAGGCCGCCCTCGCCAACTCGCCCTATCGGGATTCCCAACTGGAAGAGACCAGCCCGCTGCCGCCCATCGAGCACGTCATCTACATCGTCAAGGAGAACCGCTCGTACGACCAGGTGCTGGGCGACATGAAGGAAGGCAATGGCGACGCCTCGCTGGTGCTGTTCGGCGAAAACGTTACGCCCAACCTCCACAAACTGGCCCGCGAGTTCGTGCTGCTCGACAACTTCTATGTGAATTCGGACGTCAGCGCCGACGGGCACAACTGGTCCACCGCGGCCATCGCGCCGGATTACGTGCAGAAGCTGTGGCCCAACGAGTATGCCGGACGGCGGCGGCTCTACGATTTTGAGGAGTCGGACCCGGCGTCGCTGCCCCCCGCCGGTTACCTGTGGACCAACGCCGCCGAGGCCGGTATTAGCATCCGCAATTTCGGCTACATGGTGAACAACAAGCCGGATGCCGCTAACGGGTCGGAACAAATCACCGGCGTGCGCGACCCGGTGCTGGCCAAAGTGACCAACCGGTTGTATCGTGGCTTTGACTTGACCTACCCCGACGTGGAACGCGCCAAAACTTTTCTCGGCGAGCTGGCCGAATACGAGAAGTCCGGGAACATGCCGCGCCTCATCGTCATGCGCATGGGCAACGATCACACCAACGGCGTCACGGCCGGGCGGATCGCGCCGCTTTCCCTGGCGGCGGACAACGATTACGCCATCGGCATGTTGGTGGAGGGCGTCTCCAAGTCGCGGTTCTGGGCGTCCACCGTGATCTGCGTGCTGGAAGACGACGCGCAAAACGGGCCGGATCACGTGGATTCGCACCGCTCCCCGGCGTTTCTGATTTCGCCCTGGGTGAAGCGCCACGCCGTGGACGGTACCATGTATAACACTACGTCGATGCTGCGCACCATCGAGTTCCTGCTCGGCTTGCAGCCCATGACCCACTTCGACGCCGGCGCGCGCGTCATGACAGCGTCGTTCCAGCGCCAGCCCGACCCGGCCCCAT
>Ga0208189_1001296_pt1 | contig 11064 bp, 9 predicted proteins | sample June2015DPH_10_5_FD_184702 | JGI IMG/M metagenome (GOLD analysis project Ga0208189, IMG submission 184702) | Peatland microbial communities from SPRUCE experiment site at the Marcell Experimental Forest, Minnesota, USA - June2015DPH_10_40... | ecosystem: Environmental > Terrestrial > Soil >... | reverse complement strand
TCAGGAATTGTGCAATTTCGGCGTCATCGTCTAAGCCAGCATCTTTGCTATGTCTTCTTCTGGGGTGCTTATCAGCTTGATATCGTAGGTATCGACGAGAAGGTTCAGAATCTCGTCGTTGACCCATCCGGGGAGAATCGGTCCAAGGTAAATGCCTTTCAAGCCGAGTGCGAGCAGGCTCCAGAGAATGGCGACCGCCTTTTGTTCCATCCAGCTCACCACAAGCGTCAACGGCAGCTCGTTGACCCCTACGCCGAAGAGGGCAGCAAGTGCCTGCGCTATCTCGACGGCGACGATCGCGTCATTGCATTGACCGAGGTCGATTAAACGAGGAACGCCTTCAATGTCGCCCAGGTCAAGGTCGTTAAAGCGAAACTTTCCGCACGCGAGCGTCAGGACGATGGTGTCCTTAGGGAGCTTCTGCACGAATTCGCGATAATACTCACCCTTCTTCATAGGGGCGTCGCAGCCGCCCACGAGGAAGAAGTGACGTATCTTGCCGTCTTCAACGAGCTGCTTGATGGTGTCCGCGAGCGACAGCACGACTGACGCCGAAAAACCGGTGGTGAGCACGTAATCACCCGGTTTGTCGGGGAGCTCCGGCAGCGACCGGGCCTTTGCAATGACCGGCGTATAGTCATACCCCTCGATGTTTTGCACCCCCGGCAGGCGCACGGGACCAGTCGAGAACATGCGATCTTTGATATCCTCCTTAGGCGGTAGGAAGCAGTTGGTGGTCCCCAGGATCGCCATTTCGTACTGGGGGAACAGCTGCCGCTGGTCGTACCACGCCTTGCCGAGGTTGCCGACGAGGTTGGCGTACTTCTTCAAGCCGGGGTAGCCGTGCGCCGGAAGCATCTCTGAGTGCGTGTACACGTTTACGTCCGTGCCTTCGACCTGCTTCAAGAGCTCCTCAAGCACCTTGAAGTCGTGGCCGGTGACGAGGATGCCGTGGCCTTTGACGGTTCCAGTCTGCACTTGTGTGGGGACGGGTTCGCCGTAGTGTTCGATATGGGCTTTCTTGAGCAGCTGCATGGTTCTTATGTTCATATCGCCGGCTTCGAGCGCGAGCTTGACGTACTCCATGGCGTCGAAGTTGACGTTCGTGAGCGTCGAGAAGAACGCGCGTTCGATGAAGGCGTCGACGACATCGTCGGTATATCCAAGCTCGCGTGCATGGTACAGATAGGAACTGATGCCCTTAATAGCGAAGAGCAGGTTGTCTTGCAGCCGCGCGATTGTCGGCTCCTTTCCGCAAACGCCCTTTATGGTACAGGCCTCTCCCCCAGCTGTTTGGGAGCACTGATAGCAGAACATGTCGATTTTTTCTTTTGTTGCCATTTTTTAATTCTCCTCGTTGGATCTAATTTAACTCTTTAATAAGCCAGAGATTAAGACCAAGGCGAGACAGTCGCAATATAAACCACTCCTACAAGGAGGGGGTGGTTGAGAGCCGCCACGGGTCAGCCCTCCCGCAAGATGCGAATCAGATGCGAATGGAGGGCGTTAGCCTTGCTGACGAGGTCGGAAGTGCATCCTTCAGACCGCCATTCCAGGACCGCGGTGCGCATCGCGCCCATGTAGATCAGGGCGAATGTGTCCGGATCAACGGCCTTCGCGACCCGGTGCTTGGCCTTTGCATCCTTGACCATCCCGGCAATTCTGTCCGCCCTCTGATGCCGTCTCTCGTCGAAGCGCGCTTTGACTGCTGGGTACTCTCGGAAAATCTCCTCCTGGAACAGCACCGATGTCGCTTCAGGCGTTCCCTGAAAGGATGAGAATTGGTCTATCATTATTTTGAGAAGCCCAGCTTCGACGTCCTCGTACCCATTTGACTCTCTGACTATGTAATGATCGAACACCTTTGTAGCCAGGAGGTTGATCATTTCTTCCTTGTCCTTGAAATGACGAAAAAGGGCAGCCTCGGATATCTCTAAGCCTTCGGCTACACGGCGAAGGGTGAGGCTGTGTATGCCTTCTTCGTGGATGATCTTCATAGCTAAACTGAGTGCCTCCTCTCTTCTGATCTCGGACTTCTTGCGCTTGGTTGCCATGTCCATCACTATGTTAGTTATCAATTACTAACATAGTGTATCTTAATATATGAACTTTGAATGAGCTGATACGATTTTGTTACTAATATCGTCAACAGAAAAAATCAATCATGTAATGAGCTCGGCCGGATTCGAACCGGCGGCCTCAGCCGTGTGAAGACGGAGGATTTTGGGATTTCTAAGGTTTTTTCGTTCGGCGATATGACGACGAGAAAGGCCAGTGCTCTGTCATGAATGGTCTGATAGATTTTGATTGGCAACCCCGCAAGAACAGAGAATCTGTGCGGCAGGCGAATTGTTGGGTAATTGTAACCTGTTTTTGCGTGATGGAGAGAGATTTTGCTGCGATGAGTTTCTAATAACTCTTGTTTTGGCATCGCAAAATCAAAATAAAGATCTGGGTACTGTTCCGCCTCTATCATAGTGCTGAATGACGCCAGTCGAATGCATTTAATATTTGTGATTTGCCTCGAGCGACTTGAAAAATAAGCTAGTTTTCAGGGCGCAATCAACTGTAGTTTTGACTGAGAGACTCGCAAATCTGCGTTTGAGTAGCCAAATTCACTAGCTTGATTCTGACGCAATGCGGCGGTAGCAGCGAAGTAGGGATTCAGCATTGTAGGGCAGAGCACAAAGAGTTCAGGCGCAACTGATAGGAGCTGTTTATAACCTATGTCTTTGCATTCCCGCTCAGTCTTTGATTGCGGGTTACTGACCATCACGTTCCAGTGCTTGGGCTTGTAATTCGTTCGTGACCTCCTTTCCGCCTTCTTTCCTGCTTCTCTTTTCAGCTTCTAGACTACCACCTGCGAAAGCTCTATTACCCCTGCGAAAGCTCTATTACCACCTGCGAAAGCTTCAATTCAGATAAAAACGGGCAATAAGATATCCGAGGTTAACCAAAATCCATTTTAGTGAAAAGCCTATGATGCATCTTGTATCGCACCTCGCACCCGCTGCGAGCGGCTTTACGCGCCTCTAATCCTGCCTCATCGGTTATTGGCGGCGTCACCGTTGCATCTCGTAGCTGGGCGTCCAGTTTAAGAGCCAAATCAACGAGTTTGGGGGTTGGGATGTCCGACAGGTCACGTTTCTCAAGCTCCTCCGTAACGCGCCTGAGTTGGCCGCCGAAGCGTTCGACGCGCGCCTGCGTCGTTAGCCTATACTCTTCACGAAGTGCCTCAATTTTGATCGCCTTCAAGTTCTCGAGCTCTTCTTTGTACTCGCTTTCCCATTGTGCTAACGTCCGCCTTGAGGTGCCGATCTCCGTTTCGATCGTCCTCAGCGACTTCTCCTGAGCCCGTAGCTCAAGGAACCTCTCTTTCGTCTGTAAATCCTTCATCTGTGTAGCTCCCAGCTGTCATTCAACAGCTTCGCTCGATCACTGACCACGAGAAGGAAGACGCAGACAACCATCCAAAACTATATAATCATAGTTCGATAGTCTTCTGTGTTTAACTTCGTGGGAGCAGGCCATGCTTGTCCTTAAGTGCGCGGCCTGCTTTCACTTAAGGATAGATCAAAAGCATTATATAAGCGCGATTGCGGGATATCAGCGCAGCGCCGTTATTCGCATTTTTTTATAGAAATATCAGAATTTTAAATGTTAAAAGGCGTTAGAGTGCACTTACTGACCTGCCAGGTTGCCGCAAAAGCCGCCGTTTACTAAGCCTGCATCGCCGCAGCTGCTATCTTTATTGTTTCCATCGCTTGGTTGGCGCTGAGCATTGGGAATACCTCAAGCGCTATCACCGGCGTATACTTGAGCATGGTCGCAAAGTGGGAAGATCTCCTTGGGCTTCCCGAGCCAATTCGCAGAGCACAATCGATCCTCTTGAAAAGCTTCCCTTCAGCGCTGCGTGCTGGGCACGTCGCTGGCGTTGTGGGAGTCGACCTGAGGTGGGATCTCTCATCAGACGATGACACGCCTCAGAACATTCGTCCTTGAAAAATACAACTCGGCAGATTCACATTCAAAAGTGCTGAGTTTTGCAGTCGGATTCCTCAATTTCTTGGCCTAAACGAACATCGACCCACGATACGTTTCGTTTAAGCTCTTCCTTGAACGACCGAAGACAAAGAAAGCAAAAAACGCTAAATCCTCCGTCTTCACACGGCGGAGGTCGTCGGTTCGAATCCGGCCGAGCCCATTGGTTTCGTTTTTGTGAGGGTAAAAGCTTTCGTTTGAAAAAAGAAGTGATTTTAGCTCTTCGATATCAGATTCAAAAGCCGAGAGGCGAGCATTAGCACCAATGTTCTTCACGGGTTTTAAAACAGCTTCGCTCTGTTTTAAAAAAAATGTCATCTTTTAGCACGGCTTAAAGGCCAAGTATCTATGCCGATCTCCCGTGCAAGACTTTTCCTGCAATTCTTACAGACAAGATCTGCTTCTTTATTCCACGTGCCAGAACTCACCGCGTAAACATTCACGTGGTTCTTTCCGGATGTGACCTCTGCAGTTAGTCTAGGCGGGAGAACTAGTCAATGCATCCCTCATACACTATATAGAACTCCCGAGAGGCGTCTTTTCGAAAAACAACTATTTGAAAATTGTGGCAGAGCTCCTCCTACCGCAATTATTAAATAGAATGATTAATAATGATAGAACTACTATGATGAACGACCTTCAAACGATTTCAGTGAAGGCAACCCAAACGGCAAAGCTGTTTGGCACAGACTCAGAGAAAAGGCCGCGGCTATCCGCTGCACTAGCCATTACCGTATGCCTAGGCAGTATCTGTTCGTGGAGCCCCACCCGGGCACCGCGTCGGAAGCTTTTTTCGGTAGATGCGGCAGCAATTCGATTGGCATTCATCGTAGTTCTACGGTCTTTGCCACGCTGAAGCCGTTTGCTGAACGGTCCTTGGCAATGACAGTTACTGCATTTGAGTGGTACACGTGACTAAAAAATAGAGGAGACTAACAGATATGGCAGACGAATCAGGAACGATCGACGTCACTCAGGTGAAAAACCTGGACGCGACCGCAAACCCGGCGGCGCTCGGGCTGATCGCCTTCGGGATGACGACCGTCCTTCTTAACTTAAGCAATGCGGGGTATTTTGCTCTCGGTTCGATGATCCTCGCTATGGGAATCTTCTACGGAGGTCTCGCTCAGGTTATTGCGGGGATCATGGAGTGGAAGAAGAATAACACGTTCGGGATGACTGCATTCCTGTCTTTCGGGTTCTTCTGGCTGACCCTTGTCACCCTTCTGGTTCTCCCGAAACTTGGACTCGCGGCCGCGCCAAGTGCGAGTGCGATGGCGGCATACTTTGCGATGTGGGGGCTCTTTACGCTCGTCATGTTCATCGGCTCGCTCAAGACAACCCGGGCATTGCAAGTCGTCCTTGGCTTACTTACCGTGCTGTTCTTCCTGCTGGCAATTGGTGAGACAACAGGGAACGCCACCATCACCCAGGTTGCTGGCTATGAAGGGATCATCACCGGTTTCTCCGCAGTCTACGCCGGCCTGGCAGAGGTACTAAACGAGATGTACAAGAGGACCGTTGCTCCGTTAGGGTGAAGAGAACTCCCTGCACCATTCGCAGGGATTCTCTCTTTATTTTCTGAAAACCGGTGCGTTTGCGCAGAAGAATATTTTGCTGGAACGAAGTGGGTTCAGACGTCATCGATTTTACGAGAACAACAAAGCAGGCGGCATTATGGATGCAAAAGGAGATAAAAACCAAAAAATGAAAAGCGAACGGCAGGAGGACGTTTCCGTTCTGCTTAGAGAAGAGCGTCTCTTCACTCCGCGGAAGGAAGTGACTGATCTCGCGCACGTGCAAGACTGGGATACCGAGCTCGCCGCAGGAGAGGACATCGAGGCGTACTGGGCTGAAAAGGCACAGCAGTTCGAATGGTTTGCGCCGTGGACACAGACTCTGGACACGAGTGGAGCACCATTTTACAAATGGTTTGTCGGCGGCAAAACGAACATCGCGTACAACGCGGTCGACCGCCATGTCCGGACCGACCGGCGCTACAAGCTCGCCATCCTCTACGTTAACGAGCGCGGCGACGAGCGGAAGGTCACCTACTATGAGCTGTACAGGGAGGTCAATAAGACAGCAAACGCGCTCAAAAAACTGGGAGTGAAAAAAGGGGATCGCGTTGCGCTCTACCTCCCGCCGTGCGTTGAATCGGTCGTTTCCATGCTTGCCTGCGCGAAGATTGGGGCCGTGCATAACGTCGTGTATGCCGGCTTCAGCGTGCACGCCTTAGCAGAGCGAATGAACGACGCAGAGGCAAAGGTGCTGATAACGGCGGACGGAACGTTCAGACGAGGGCAGGTGATCGACCTGAAACAGGTCTCAGACGAAGCGGTCAGCAGCTGTCCGACCATCGAGACGACGATCGTCGTAAAACACGCGGGGAATCCGATAACGATGTCTGACCTGAGCGGAAAAGAGGTGTTTTTCCCCACCCTGATCGAGGGCGAACCAGCCGAATGTCAGGTCGAGCCCATGGACGCCGAAGACATCCTCTATATCCTGTACACCTCGGGCAGCACAGGGAAGCCAAAGGGCGTCGTGCACACCACAAGCGGCTACATGGTTGAGACCGCGACCACCCTTAAAGACGTCTTTGATATCCACGACGATGACCTGTGGTGGTGCACAGCGGACATCGGGTGGGTCACGGGACACAGCTACGTCGTGTACGCGCCACTGCTCCTGGGGACGACGACGCTCGTCTACGAGGGCGCCCCCGACTACCCTCAACCTGACGCCTTTTGGAGCATCGTCGAACGGTACGGGGTCACGAAGTTCTACACCGCCCCGACGGCAATTCGGCACTTGATGCGGTTTGGCGACAAGTGGCCCCAGTGTCGTGACTTGCGATCACTCAGAATACTCGGCACTGTCGGGGAGCCAATCAACCCCGAGGCGTGGATGTGGTACTACACGCACGTCGGTAATGAGCGCTGTCCGATCATGGACACGTGGTGGCAAACGGAAACGGGGAGCTTCATGATATCCCCCTTGCCGACAGCTCCGCTGAAACCCGGATCGGCGACCAAGCCATTACCAGGGATCCGCGCAGACGTGGTCGATAAGGACGGGAAACCGGTACCTCCTGGGAAGGGTGGATTCCTCATCATAACCACTCCATGGCCTTCGATGCTCAGGACGCTCTACAAGGACCCTGAACGGTACGTGAAAACGTACTGGGAAGTGATTCCCGGCGGCGTGTACTGTCCGGGGGACATTGCGCGAAAGGACGAGGACGGGTACCTCTGGATTCAAGGGAGGGCCGATGACGTGCTCAAGATCGCCGGTCATCGAATCGGAACGAGCGAGGTGGAGTCTGCCTTCGTCAGCCACGCGACTGTGTCAGAGGCCGCGGTCATCGGAAAACCCGACCCGATACGAAACGAGGTCATCAAAGCGTTTCTAATCCTCAAAGAAGGACGTTCGGGTGATGCACACTTGATGGAGGAGCTTAAGAAACACGTGCGACATGAGTTAGGGCCGGTTGCCGTAGTCGGAGAAATCGTCTTCGTGCAAAGCCTTCCCAAGACGCGCAGCGGGAAGATTATGCGAAGAGTGCTCAAAGCACGAGAGCTTGGCATTGACGCCGGTGATGTGACCACGCTTGTGGAATGAGCTTCCGCCGGTTTTGTCATAGGTTTGCTCCTTCACGCTTGAATATACGAGCCCAAAACCCAACCTTTGGCGCAGGGAGCCGCAGGTCATGCGTGCGAGCTGCTGGAGTGTTTCCTTGCGTGACGTAGCTGAGACGTCAGTTCACGTTGCGCGGGGCAACTCTCCAGATTTGCTACGTTCTGCTGCAATAATCGACCTCGCTTGTAAGCCGGTGACAACGATGTTTTTGTGCTTCTGACTCCTGAAGTTTTTTCGTCAGTCGCCGTTTTTCGAGGCAGCGAAGGCGCTGATGATGGGCACTACCCCCTCATCGAGTTCTCTCTCGTGAAACGCCATTGATGCGCGATGTTCTAAGATATCCGGCAGTTCGTTTGCGTTATACTGACCAAATATAATTTCGTGGTACAGGAACGAAGATCGATCACGCTCCTCCCCGTATCATTTGTTCAAAAAGAACTTTTGTTAGCAACGGCGACAACGCACGCGTCCATTTCTCGGCGAATTTGCATGACAGTGAGAATCGTTTTTTACGATTCTTGATTCACATCTTGTCGATTTCGTCTAGAATTACAGAAATCGTGCGCCCATCGGCGGCCTTCTGCGCGCGGCTTCCAGGTACTCGTTGTTCGTGTTCAGCAAAGTTCACCCATTTCATTTCGAGATTTCTTGCTCGCTCGTTTGGCCTTTAGCAGACTTGGGGGCTTTACTATTGAGCAAAATATCTCGCAAAGTTACGCCTCGTGACATCTGAAACTTAATGCAGGTTGGCAGCACCCCGTGACTAAACCACCCGTCTCATAATTGGTCAGAAATGACCAAGAGTGCTTTGGACCGGTTGTCCCTCGAGCTCTGAATTGTCGTAATCGAAGTAATTCAGGATTCTTCCGACGGCCGGAAGAATTTGATGCTTAACGTAATATTCGACGTCTATCTCTCGCTGTCGTTTATCCGTGTCAACCACTTTGCCTTCTTCCTGGGTGAAAATCTCAGCCGGATAAGATCGGTCTCCAATCGATCCAGACCCTTTCATAACGAGATACGCAATTTTCGCGCCGACGTCGGCGGAAAGGCCGTATTCTTTTGCTCGCTTTGCTGCCCTTACGTGAGCTTGGACGGATTCATAGCTCGCTATATTTTTTGTAAGCGTTTTGTAAATTATGAGCTTTGCTAACGGAATCTCACCGGTTCTAAGTTTTTTGATCGTACTCGTAACCAGTTCTGCAGCGGCTCCAGGTTCTCGCCTTTCAAGAATGATTTTGATAACATCGGATTGGAGCTCCTTTGCGAGTGCACACCAATCGCCTCTCCGCACTTCAAGACCTCTGACAACAATAGTCCCATCTTCGGTAATCCCCGCGTAGCGCTTCTTCTTCTCGGTAAAGAAGATAGCTTTGTAGTGCTCGTGCACGTCAAGCCGAATTGGATAAATTGTCGAAAGCTCTTCGATAAGTGCACTGACTCTATCTATCAGCTCAGTTGCCATTAGGCCCCTCCTTGTTGCTCATATCAGCCGTGAAAAGTTTTGTAGTAATATTAAACGGCACAAATCACTCCTCGACTGCGCGTTCGCGCCTTAGTTGACCGCTAGCTGCAAATCAAGCCTTTTTGAGCTTTACGAATAGACTGTCGGTGTCTCCGTAGATCACCTCGAGACCGTGCTTCTCAGCACGCTCAACCGCGTCCTGTATGATAGTGCGTCCCCACGCTGTCGTCGCTTCAGCACATTCTTTGCGGTACCACTTCGCAGCGTGCCATCCAGTATAGCCATAGAACGCGTTTGTCAGGATCTTGATTGCGTTCTGGTGAACATCAAGGATGGTATAATCATCTGAACCCTTGTCAGTCTGAGCCATTTGTTCTCTAACCATTTTTCTTCGTTCAATTAAGTTCGTGAGGATGAGTTTGAAGAATCCATCGGGGTGCTTCCTAAATCGATACTCGGTTCCGGGGGCCTCGTAGAATTCCGTATGCTTTTCGTCTGGCGACACGACGGTGTCCGGTGATATGTTATAGCCAATCATTATTGAAGGGTACATAGATGAAAAATCGAGGCTGAGTACTTCTTCGTGCACGCCGGGTTTTGGAAACAGGACGAAGCCTCCAACGTAACTGCCCGTGCCCCCTGCTTTTGCAGGCACAATTTCATTTATCTTGAACGCCTCGGCAACCAAAAGTGACTCGACTTGCCGTCCCCTCCCCATCCTTGATACCTCGTCGAGTGGCTGTCTCACGATCCGCGAAAATTCAAATTGACTGGGAAGTAGCCGCTCTGCGACCCCCCACGTGCTCACCACATCGGCTTTGGAATACTCAAAAAGAACCTGCCTAAGCTCAGGATCGTTCCAATACCGGGCCATATCCCAACCCGGAACTTGTGCGCGATCCGACTTGCGCATGACCCCCATATAGTCGGCGACGTTGTCCAAAGTCTTGACGCTGAGCTCGCTTAAGTCCCGTTTTACGACCTTGTACAAGTCGACGTTGCTGCGTCCGAAGATCCTGACCTCTTTCACGCCGCCCCCGGCGCTGAACTTGGCAGGACTCCCGTCCCTTCCGATCGTTAAGCGGAGCTTGAATTTTTCTGCTCTCGTTTTCAAGTATTGCCAATCAAACTCGTCAGTGTTGTAGCCGACGATGACGTCGGGGTCATATTCGTGGATAAACGAGATGAAGTCGGCGATGGCCCGCCTATCATCGTTATCGTCGCCAACCGAAAGGAAGGTTGTTTCATCGGCTCCGGTCGCTATGGAAATGATGATGATCGGGTCCTTGCTCGGAATTGGAACGCCACCGTGGCTTAGCATCTCGCAGTCGAAGGCCATTACTTTGAGATCGGGATTCTTGCGGTGCTGTTCTGCTTCTATGTGGTCGACATCGATGGCAAAGGAAAAATGCGGATCGGCGCGTTCGCGCCCTTCCACCAGAACCTGATCCATAGGTACGAGTTCGCGATCGATTACGTACCGGACGGCGAATAGAATGTCTGCTTCCCTGACACTCACGCCGACCGCAGCTACCTTTTCGCGCAATATCGGCACGTGTTGCGGGTGATCGACGTACACTTTGAGCACAGTGACGGGCTGTCCAAAATCCTTGCGCACGACGCGTTCGACGCGATTCGGCCGGATCTCCTCACCAGACCGCATCGACGCTATAGACATTATAGCGTCAGCGTCGTCCGTTACCGCATAAAAATAGGGCTCAAAATTAGGATCGTAGGCGATGATATTGCGACCGAGCTCGTCTTTAAGCCACATGCGAATGACTGCGCGACCGTCCAACGTGATGTAGTCAACATCAAGCAAAAAGCATCGAAGCCGCATCAATAAACGAAAGTTTTCGATGCTACATAAACATGCCGAGGAAGGCGCAAATATTACGGTTTAAAAGAAAGAGTCC
>Ga0208189_1001295_pt1 | contig 11080 bp, 7 predicted proteins | sample June2015DPH_10_5_FD_184702 | JGI IMG/M metagenome (GOLD analysis project Ga0208189, IMG submission 184702) | Peatland microbial communities from SPRUCE experiment site at the Marcell Experimental Forest, Minnesota, USA - June2015DPH_10_40... | ecosystem: Environmental > Terrestrial > Soil >... | reverse complement strand
GGCCCAAGTCGGCGGAGCGTTCGATATCAAGAGCCCAGATCGAAAGCTTCGAAGACTGATCAAGTACCATTTTTCGCGCTTTCTGAGCGACCGCGAGTTTCTGAAATTGTTTCTCATGCGGCTTCATGCGAGCGATAAGTTTTACACGTCCAAGGCCTTTGAAATATTCCGCAGCTACTGCCAATTAATCGAGGATGTTGTAGAGGAGGGCAAAGCCACCGGTGTTTTTCGCGGCACGGTCAATTCCAGGGTTTTCCGCAACATGTTTCTCGGGGCCTTTAGCCATATGGCCATGCGATGGCTGGTATTACGCGAATCGGCTCGCGTGGATAAGATGGAGGAGATCGAGCAGGTAACCAGGCTTCTCACCTCAGCGGTCATGGCGAACCCTGCTCACCTAAGAACTCAATAAGGATGCAAGAGCGCGTTGCAGGGCCAAGAGCGGCAGATGCCGGCGATCGGGCCCGGCGAAAGGAGTTGAGAGGATGAAAACCGACTTCGAGAATGTTAAAGTAGAAGTTCACGATGGCGTGGTAGTGCTTTTCATGAACAATCCGCCGGTAAACCAGCTCTCGGGGAACTTCGTGATGGAGTTGGCCGAGGCTATCTCCGGCGGCTTCCAGGACTCGGACATCAAGGCCATCGTGCTCACGGGCACCGGCAAAAACTTCATAGCAGGCGCGGATCTAAAGGAAGTTTACAAAGTGAAGGAAAAAGAGAGCCTGCTGCCCAGAGTGAGGTCCATGTCAGGCTTTCTCAACCAGATCGAGATGGGCCCAAAGCCTGTGATTGCAGCCATCAATGGTAATGCGCTGGGAGGAGGCCTCGAAATCGCAATGGCATGTCATTACAGGGTCGCTGCCAAAGGCCGGAGGTCCAGGTCGGGCTTATTCCGGGTGCGGGAGGCACTCAGCGCCTGCCTCGGCTCATTGGGCTCGCCAATGCCCTGGAGATGATGACCGCCGGAAACCCGATCGACGCCGAAAGGGGCCTGTCCAGACGGCTCATCGATGAGATGGTGGATGCAGAGAGTCTTGTGCCGGCTGCCCTGGGGGCAGCGAACAAATTTATCTCAGGCGCAATCTCGCTTGATAGTAAGCGAACCCGCAACAGGTACAATCGGCTTCCAAGCGCGGCCGAGTTAAAGGCGATGGCGAACGGCGCCAAATTCATTGCCATGTCGAAAGCCAAAGGATACCTGGCGCCATTCAAAGTGATCGAAGCCGTAGAAAAGGGGTTGTCGTTCGACATAGAAGCCGATATTTGTCAAGAGGGCGATCTGTTTTGCGATTGCGCGGTTTCGGATGTGGCCAAGAACCTGATCGGCATATTCCTCAATACCAGGGCCGCCGGACGGCTGCCACGAATTGAGGGCGTTAAACCGGCCCCGATCAAAAAAGTCGTTATGCTCGGCGGCGGAGTCATGGGGTCGGGGATCGTGAACGTTTTACTTAGAGGTGGCTTTGACACGACCCTGTGGGACATCAACCGGGAAGCTTTGGATAAAGGCGTCGCTTCGGTCAGGAAGACCTTCGACTACCCCGTCAAGCAGAAAAAGATGACCCAGGCTGATGTGGATTCAATGCTGGACAAGCGGTTGAAAACGACCACGTTACTGGAGGACGCCAAAGACGCGGACCTGGTGATCGAGGCCGTGCTAGAGGAGATGAGCGTAAAGCAGGGGGTGTGGAAAAAGCTCGATGAGATCTGCCGGCCCGAAACAATATTTGCCACCAATACTTCAGCTTTGCCGATTACCGAAATAGCTTCAGTGCTCAAAGATCCCGGGCGAATGATCGGCCTGCACTTCTTTAATCCGGCCAACCGCATGCAACTCCTCGAGATCATTTGTGCGCAGAAGACTTCCGACCAGACCCTGGCGACATCGGTGTCCTTCGCACGCGCCATCAAGAAAATACCCATCGTAGTCAATGATGCGCCGGGTTTTTACGTGTCGAGGCAGCTTGGAGGTCTTTTTGGCGCGTCTGTGTATTTGGTGGCGGACGGCGTGGACTCAAATCAAGTGGAAAGGGTAATGAAGAACTTCGGCATGCCCATGGGCCCCGCTGAGCTTTCCGATCTGACGGGTATCGACATCAACTATCGCGTAAACAAGACTTTTGAGAAAAGACTCGGTGACAGGTACAAGATCCACCCGCTTACCGAGCTTGTCTATCAAACGGGTTGCTACGGAAGAAAAACCGGTGCGGGTTACATGGATTACAGCGGCGCTAAGCCTGTACCAAACAGCAGGGTTGTGGAGGTCGTACAAAACTATCTAAGCGCCGGCGGTGTTTCGCCCAAAAAGGTCTCCGACCAGGAGATAGTGGATGCTATGCTTGCCCTCGCAATAAATGAGGCTGCGCTCATGATGGAACAGGGAGTTTGCGACAGGCCGCAGGACATGGACCTGGCAATGATCTACGGCGCCGGATTTCCTCCCTACAGGGGCGGCATATTGCGCTATGCAGACAAGTGGGGCGTCGCCAACGTGCACGGCAAGCTGGTTGAGCTGGAGAAGCATTACGGGGCTAGGTTCCAGCCCGCAAATGTACTCAAAGCGATGGCCGAATCCGGTAAGAGCTTTTACCCGGCCTAGATCCGGAAACACAGGATGAGACACTTGCAGTTTCCAAAAATATAACCGTAAAGGAGACACTCAAATGAGAGAAGTAGTCATTGCAGGATACCTCAGGACCGCTCAATCACGTTGCCGGCCCAAAGACCCGGCTAGAGACGTATTTGCCAAAATGAGGGCCGATGAGCTTTTGGCCAAGCTACTCCCCGAACTGGCCCGCAGAACGGGGATTCAACCCGGCGAAATCGAAGACTTCATCGTAGGGTGCGCCACCGCTGTTGGCGAACAATGGGCCTACGGAGGCCGTTTCCCGATTTTTTTGGCCAACTTCCCCAAAACCGTCGCAGCCAAATTCGTAGACCAGCAGTGCGGTTCTTCCATGGCCGCCATTCATATGGGCTATCTCGAAATTGCCACCAATAACGCGGACATCGTCATGGTAGGAGGAATGGAGCACATGACGAGGATACCCATGGGGCAGGCGACGACAGAAGGTGGATTGATTTCTCCGAACCTTGCCCTCTTCTCGGCCCCGGATTACTTGCACTGGGACATGATGACAACCATGAACATGGGACTTACCGCTCAAAAGCTGCTCGTTCAATCCGGCCTGGCCAGGGACGATATGGATAAATGGGCCCTGCGGTCTCACCAACTGGCTGCAAAGGCCCAATCGGAGGGTTTTTTTGATGGTGAGATATTGCCCATTGAGGCGGTGCAGGCAGACGGGTCCGTCATTACCGTAAAAACGGACCAGGCGGTGCGAGCGGACACGACGCTCGAAGGTCTGGCAAAACTGTCTCCGGCCTACAGGAAAGACCACCAGATTACGGCGGGCAATTCATCGCCCCTTAACGCGGCGGCCTCATCGATGATATTGATGTCCAAGGAGACTGCACAGGCAAAAGGCATCAAGCCTCTGGCCGCCATAAAGTCCATCGGGTTCGCGGGTGTGGACCCCACCGTAATGGGCTGCGGACCAGTGCCCGCCAGCCAAAAGGCCCTTAAAAAGGCGGGGCTGCAAGCCAAAGACGTCGATTACTGGGAGATCAACGAAGCATTCTCCATTGTGGCCCTTAACTGCATCAAAGAACTGGGGCTCGATCCGGACAAGGTCAACGTGATGGGCGGCGCAATCGCCATTGGGCATGCCCTTGGGGCCACAGGTATTCGACTCGTTGGAACTCTGGCACGCGTACTGGAGAACAGGGGCGGGCGCTATGGGTGCGCTAACGCCTGTGTGGGTGGAGGCCAGGGCGTGGCCACGATCATAGAAAGACTTTAATTACCCGATCCGGCAGGAGGCAAAATGAGAACGAAGCAACAGCACATCCAGAGTCTGGGCAAGATGAAGCGTAATATCTATTTCAACGGCGATCTCATCGACCGCACAGACGAGATACAGATGGCATGCCTCGATACCATAGGGACCACGTACGATGAGGCGGCCAAGCCGGAAAACCAAGCCCTGCTGACCGCAGTCTCTCATCTCACGGGTGAGAGGATCAACCGTTTTACTCACGTTCATCAGAACCCGGATGACCTGCACAAAAAGCAGGACATGACCCGCCAGCTATGCCACAAGGTGGGCGGCTGCATCCAGCGCTGCATGGGAACCGACGCCACTAACGCCATTTACAACGTTTCATACGAAGCGGACAAGGTCAACAGCGGCGCCACCGAGTACCATGAGAACTTCAAGAAGTGGCTGATGCGTTTTCAGACCGAGGACTTAATTGGCTGTGCCGCTCAGACAGACGTAAAGGGCGACAGGTTGCTGCGGCCCGCCGAGCAGCCGAATCCCGACGCATATGTGCGTATCAAAGAGAGGCTCAAGGACGGCATAGTGGTCAGCGGATGCAAGGTCCACATCTCAGAGGCCTCCGTGGCGGACGAGGTGCTCGTGGTTCCCACCAGGGCATTGAGGCCCGAAGATAAAGACTACGCCGTGGCCTTTGCCGTTCCCGGAGACTGGGACGGCCTGAAGCAGGTAATGACCGCTCATAACTTAAGACCCAGAGAACACTTCAAGCGGGGGTTCATGCAGGGCGCCACGGATTCCTATATGATTTTTGACGACTGCTTTGTTCCGTGGGAAAGGGTGTTCATGGCGGGTGAATGGCAGCACGGGGGAGTGCTGGCCCTGCTTTTCGCTCTGTTTCACCGGCATTCATATTCAGGTTGTAAGCCGGCCATCGGAGATCTTCTCCTAGGGACTGCGGCCCTGGCAGCCGAGGTTAACAACGTTCATAAGGCGCCCCACGTCAGGGAGAAGCTGGCCGAGATCATCATGACCACGGAGTTGGGTTATGCGGCTGGATACACGGCTTCGGCCCTGGGTAAACCGGAAGTTTACTTACCGGGCATGGGTCTTGTCCCCTATGGACCAGGGTCCTATATTCCCAATTCGATTTATTGCAACGTGGGCCGATGCTTGTCGGGTGAGGCTGTTTACAGGGAGGCGGAGATCCTTTGCGACATCGCGGGAGGAGTAGTCGCCACTTTCCCTCATGAGAAGGACTTCATGAACCCCGAGACCAAAGACCAGCTCCTAAAATATACCAAGCGCAACTCAAAGATGTCGGCTGAAGATCAAGCCCAGTTCTGGCGCTACCTGGGCGACATACTATGCTCGGCCACCGGCGGCATAAGCAAAGTAGGCAACTACCATGGCGGCGGCTCGCCGATTATGGAGCAGATCGCCATCACCAGCCAGTATGACATCGAGTCACGGAAGAAGCTGGTTAGGTACATTGCCGGCATGAGCGGTGGGGACAGGGAGGCATTAAACATTAAACAAGCAGGTGAAAAAATAAGTCAACCCAAGTTGCGATCATAGAGGTTCTTAAATTGCGAGCCGGTTGGTTGAAATGGACCAAAGGGGCTTAATGAGCCAGCCCAGTGGAAGGGGGAAGCCACCAGGCTTCCCCCTTCCTGCTTCCCGCGTCAGTCCCGCGCCTCGCGGGACGCCACCCCGGGTATGGGGGGATGCACGCTAGTTTAACACAACTTGGTGTCAACGCTGCCTATAGACCGCTGGGATTGGAGGCGGGATAGTTAAAATGGGAAATAACCGTCGTATCGAGGGGAAAGTGGCCGTCATCACAGGTGCCGCCAGCGGCATCGGCCGGGCCACGGCAATTCTGTTCGCCAGGGAAGGCGCCAAGCTTGTTCTGGCCGATTGGCATGAAGAAGGGCTGAGGCAGACTCTGGACACTGTCCTCAAAGAGGGCGGAGAGGCCATAGCACAAAGAACGAACGTGGCCGTTGAGCAAGAGGTCAAACAACTGATCGAGGCGGCGCTGCGAAACTACGCCGTCATCGATATTGTCTGCAACAATGCGGGAATCACGGGACAGTTGTCGCCTTTGGCGGAGCAAAACGGGGAAGACTGGCACAAAGTTTATGGGGTAAATGTCCTGGGCGCCGTATTTACCACCAAATACGTGGCCGGACACATGCAGGAACGCAAAACAGGCGCCATAGTGAATACGGCTTCAGTTGCCGGGGTCCGCTCCGGGGCAGGAGGCAATGCCTATAGCGCAAGCAAAGCGGCCCTCATTAATTTCACCCAGACTTCAGCTTGCGACCTCGGCCGATACGATATCCGAGTCAATGCAGTCTGTCCCGGTCTGATAGAAACAGGCATGACCAAGCCCGTATTTGATCTGGCCAGGGCAAGCGGGAAGTTTGATAAACTGGGCAGCCGTTGCGAGTTACGGCGTTATGGCCGGCCTGAAGAAGTGGCCGCCGCAATTCTTTTTCTGGCAAGTGATGAGGCGAGCTATATCACGGGTCAAGCTCTTCCGGTTGACGGCGGCAACACGGCCTCACTAAACTTACCGGGCATGAAATTCTGATGTCAGTCGATTCTGAACAATGATTCGTCGAACTCCGGCTTGCCTTCGTACCGCTTCATGTAGCTTCCCATTGTCTTGTCTCTGGTCTTGAGGATTTCGGGACTTACTTCAATACCAGCCTGGTGCAACGCTTTAACTACTGCATCAGGGGTTGGAGGGCACGTTTTGACCGCTATCATGTTCTTGATGTCAGGATTATTCTTGTTGGCCGCATACATGCACTTGCCCAGAAGGATTGTGTTTTTCCGGCCCGGTGTGGGTTTCATCATCTTTCCTGAAAGGATTTCCACGTCGTCCCACGGTTGCCCTTTCCATGCGTAAGCTATGGCCGTGAGCACAGAGCCCGTGATCCCGGAACAGTACGTGCACAGACTAAGGTCGTATCTCGGATATGTGAGACCTTTTATTCCCATCTTCGCCATCGGCGCAGGCAGTGTGCCATCCTCCGTGTAAGGGAAAGCGTACTCCAGCTTCATTGCCACATTTTCGACCGTTTCTCCCACTGTCTCCAGGTCGGACAGGTCCGTCGTTCTGTTCATATCTTTAGCGGCGTGCACCAGGTGAGGGACCTGTGCCGGCTGGTATCCAAGAATCGTGGCACCCACCTTGTCAGCGGAAAGCACATCCGCTGAGGCCACAAGTAAGTTGGTTCTCCTGATCTTGCCGTCGAAAGAAGGCCCTCGTTCATTGGTATAAATGCCGTCAATGATGGTGAACGATGGCGGAATTTTGTTGGCCAGTTTGGATACCATGTAATGGAGGTCTTTTTCAGTGTCTGCCGAGTGGCATTTCTTTCGGGAATGAATGTCTATGGTGCCTTTAATGTTCTTGATTCCAAGACTTACCACTGTTTGCGCATGAGTCTTCATAACCGGGACATTCACGACAAAATCACTGTTGAGAATGTCCGTATTGACGGCAAGCTTCACTCCCCCGCCCAGATCGACTTTTTCAAAGGGCCTCTCGAACACGTTTATGCTTTTGACTCCGTAGCGGTTCTTGAGAGTCCCGTAGCCCAGGGTCTCGAAGGCATGGGCGGCTGTTTCGCGGTCCTTCGGATCGTAGACTACCGTGCCTTCACCGATGGTGATGTCATCTATCCCCCACTCCTTGAGCAAACATACCATGTCGTTGATTACACGGGAGGTTGTTATTACCCCCCATTTGGGAAAAGGAGCCAGGCGGGTCCACATGACGATATTAGGCTTTACGAAAACTTTGGCCCCGCTCGGGAGATGATCGAGTCCGCCGCAGAGATCAACGGCCTTCTTAACCGATTCCAGGGGTTTCTCGTAACGCACTATTGCTACCTTGGGCACTCCCATTTTACAAGCCTCCATTATAGTCGGTCAAACCTTCCGGTTAGCATCTTCCTCGTCCCTCAAGATCTTGCGAAGCACCTTGCCTATAGCGGACTTGGGGAGTGTATCCCGGAACTCGACCAATTTGGGGACTTTGTAGGCGGCGAGCCTCTCCTTGCAAAAAGCGATGATATCCTCACCGGTAGCGGCCTCTCCGGGTTGAAGGACTATGTAGGCCTTGAGCGTCTCACCCCTATACACGTCCGGGATACCCAAAGACACCGCTTCCAGCACTTTGGGATGCTGAAAGAGCACCTCGTCGATCTCCCGAGGGTAAATGTTGAATCCACCGGCGATCACCATATCCTTCTTTCTGTCCACAATGGATATATAGTCGTCCTCGTCACGGACCACGATATCGCCGGTGCTCAGCCACCCGTCCTTTATCTGCCCGGCCGTCTCCTCGGGATTCCCATAATACTCCTTCATGACCAGGGGGCTTCTGATGAGAAGCTCGCCCGGCTCGCCCGGCTTTACAGCTTCCAGTCCCTGCTCCACATCCACTATCCTGATGTCGGTGTCGGGAAACGGAATGCCGATGCTGCCCACCTTCTTCAGACCCAGGAGAGGGTTGGCAATCCCCAAAGATGTGGTCTCGCTCATTCCCCAACCCTCGCTGAAAGGAATTCCCATATCTTTGACCTGCTCGATGAGATCCATGGACATGGGCGCCCCGCCCGAGTTCAGCAGACCCAGCTTTCTGCCCAGGTCCAGCTCCGCCGCTTTGGGATGGTTGACCAGCGCTGTAATCATGGTGGGCACGGCGGGAAAGAAAGTGATTTCCTTGAAGTTTGACAGGGTCCCTACGATCTCGTCAATCTGGAACCGGGGAATCAGGATCTGGGTGGCGCAGTTGAGCATTGCCCAATTCATGACAACGATGTTTCCGTAAACGTGAAAGAACGGGAGCACGGCCACCACGCTGCGCCGCTCGTATGGAGTGAGACTGGTTGTGGCCGAGCCCCACAGGACGCACTGGAAGGTCGCGGCCACGAGGTTTGCGTGCGTGAGGACCGCCGCTTTGGGAAGGCCCGTGGTCCCTCCGGTGAACTGAATCATACAGGGATCTTCCGGGTTCACCTGAACCCGCGGGCGCCTGGTATCCGTGCAGCCATCCAGAACCTCCGAGAAATGATACCATTTCGGGTCGAGTTCCAGGCTCTGCTTAGTGCTGCAGCCAAGCCCCGTAATATAGTCTGTCGGCTTGGTGACGATCACCCGTGGAATCTCCACTTGCTGACAAAGCGCACGGATATAAGGAAGGACCATATCGAAGGTGAAAAGAGTTGTCAGCCCCGTCTTCTCGACCGCATGCTTGAGTTCGGCGGCCGTGTACATCGGGTTCAGGTTCACCACGATGGCTCCAAGACACATGGCCGCATAGTTGGCAATCAGGTACTGGGGGCTGTTGGGCAGGTTCATGCCGACCCGGTCCCCCTTCCGCACGCCCAGATTTCCCAGAGCATTGGCCATGCGCAAAACGGCATGACGCAGTTCCCAAAAAGTCATCTCGGTCCCGTAGAAATTAAAGGCCGCCTTGTCGGGATAAGTGTTCGCAGGGATGCTCAGTAACTCGTGCAGAGGAATACGGGGGTATCGGATTGTAAAGGGCACATTGTAGTCATAATGCCGCTGCCAGGGCCTGGATTCCATGCTCGATGCCTCCAGTCAATGCAGAATTGGGAAAACGCCTCCCGCAGGGGCGCCACATACATTATAGCGATAAGCATTACTACATGCTTTACGAAAAAGTCACGCGAAATCTTTGCATATACTTCGCTCAGGCCGCAGCTTTTTGCCCTCTCAAGATGATTAAGAGGATTCTTAAATTCGAGAAGGACTTACATGAAGGGTAACGGACCTCGCGACAAATCCCCCTGTGATCGAGAGCTTTAATCGGATGCCTTATTAAACAAATCTTTAACAATGGGCTTTTCTCCGTGATCTCAGTGTCAGCGCAGAACCTTTGCCCGATCACTGACCAAAACCTATTCACCCTTCACCTCTCACTCTTCAGTCTTCCCTCTTTGAGCCTCTGTTTTATTCCAATTTCCCGCCCGATCTGGTATTTGATATACTTTATGCCTTAGCGCAAACTCGGTCGAACCTGTCCGCTCTTTGAACGGGATTTTATAGTTAAATGTCTAATATCACTTGTTATTAAAGGTAATCTATGGAACAAAAATATTCCCCTAAGTCCATCGAACACAAATGGCAGCAATACTGGGATAAGTCCCAGGTTTTCAAGGTTGGCGAAAACGCGGGCAAGGAAAAATATTATCTGCTGGAGATGTTTCCATATCCCTCGGGCCGCATTCATATGGGTCACGTCCGCAACTACACCATAGGAGACGTGGTTGGCCGCTTCATGCGGATGCTGGGATACAACGTGCTCCATCCGATGGGCTGGGACGCATTCGGAATGCCCGCCGAAAATGCCGCAATAAAAGCCGGGACCCACCCGGCAAAATGGACTTACGACAATATCGACTACATGCGAAACCAGCTCAGGCAACTGGGTTTTTCGTATGACTGGTCGCGTGAGTTTGCAACGTGCGATCCCAGCTATTACAGGTGGGAGCAGCTCTTTTTTCTCAAGATGTTTGACCGGGGCCTGGCCTACAGGAAGAGTTCCTATGTTAACTGGTGCTCGAAGTGTGGGACCGTGCTGGCAAACGAACAGGTAGAAGCAGGGGCCTGCTGGCGCTGTGACACTGCGGTCGTACAAAAGCAGATGGAGCAGTGGTTTTTCAAGATTACCGCCTATGTCGACGAACTGCTGGACTATACGTACAAGCTGCCCGGCTGGCCCGAGCGGGTGCTCGTCATGCAGCAGAACTGGATAGGGAAAAGCACTGGAAGCAGGTTGCTCTTTCCACTCGAATCGGGCGAGGGCAACATTGCGGTTTTTACGACCCGCACCGACACGCTTTTCGGAGCTACCTTCATGAGCATGGCCCCCGAACATCCGATGGTGGCCGACCTATGCCGGGGAAAGCCTCAAGAGGCCGCAGTACTCGATTTTGTCGAGAGAGCAAAGCGGTCCAAGCGAGATGAGCGCGAAGCAGATCTGCTCGAAAAAGAGGGCGTATTTACCGGAAGCTGCTGCATCAACCCGGTCACCGGGAAAAGGATGCCGATTTACGTGGCTAACTTCGTGCTCATAGCCTACGGCACTGGCGCAGTCATGGCGGTCCCCGCACACGACCAGCGCGACTTCGAGTTTGCGAAAAAATACGGCCTGCCGATCCAGGTAGTCATAAAACCTGCTGAGGCGCAGC
>Ga0208189_1001288_pt1 | contig 11123 bp, 8 predicted proteins | sample June2015DPH_10_5_FD_184702 | JGI IMG/M metagenome (GOLD analysis project Ga0208189, IMG submission 184702) | Peatland microbial communities from SPRUCE experiment site at the Marcell Experimental Forest, Minnesota, USA - June2015DPH_10_40... | ecosystem: Environmental > Terrestrial > Soil >... | reverse complement strand
CTTCCACATCGCTTCCAGTGATTCGCCCGTCACATGCACACAAATCAGAAAACCGGTCAGCAAGGTGGTCGCCTCGATCCCCACCCACATGATCCCGAGGTTGTTTGAAATGAACACCAGCGTCATTGCCGCCATTGCTCCACACCATAAGCTGGCAAATAACCGCGCTTGTTTCAGCGTCAGGTGACCCTCCCGCAGCTCTACTCTGAAATAAACCGAGGCGTAGGCTGAACTTAGCCCGTAGATCAACAGCATGACACCCAGGTTGTAGGCTGACAGGGCGTCCAGATACAACCATTCCGCGCCCGCTGACACCGGGCCGGACATCAAAACTTTTCCCGCCACATACCACCCCAAGGCGACGCTGATTCCGACACCTGCACACATGGCGCCCAGGATCGTCCGCACCGAGCGCAGCAGGAGCGCCAAGGCTCCCGTCGCAGCCGGAACCAAGATCAACAACCAAAGTAATGCTTCGTGTTTCATCAACCGTCAGCCTTTCAGTCGATCCAGCCGGTCCACCTCAATGTGGTCGAATTCGCGGTTGATGTGGTAAACCGCAATCCCCATCACAAACACCGCAACAAACGCATCCAATAAAACTCCCAGTTCCACCAGGAACGGCGTTTCAGCGACAATCCCGACGCCAAACGTGTAGATGCCGTTCTCCAGGACCAGAAATCCCAGCACCTGGTTTACCGCGCGTTTGCGGGCAACAATCAGAAACAATCCGGCTAAAATGGAAAACAGTGCCGAGGGCACCAGCAGCGACGACGGCTCGACGGTCGAGACGGGCAGCCGCCCGCCCAGCCAGAACGACGCAGCCAGCGCCGCCAAACCAATGAGAATCGAAGTGATGTAGGCGACATAAGGCTCGACTTCGCGCGTTACCTCCGCCTCGCGCAATGCACGGAACAACAACCAGGGGAACACCACTCCCTTGAGCGCGACGGTTCCCACCGCCAGCGCAGCAAAGTGCAATGACAACTCATGCACGTGCGCCAAAACCGGCAACAGACCCAGCATTACACCCTGCGCCGCGACGACGCGAATTGAAGCGCCGAGCCGGCTTGAACCCAGCAACTTCAAGTTTGTCAGCACGACCAGCACGAGAATCAGGTCCGTCATCATAGGTTCACCTCAATGTCAGGATCAGTGCCACAGTCGCCACCGCGCCGGCACCAATGAGCAGTTGCGGCACAACCAGCAGGCGCAACCGCGCCATGACGGATTCGATCACTCCAATCACAACCGCCAGCCCGAACATGCCGCCCGACACCAGGGCAAGGCTCAGCCAGGGATTCCCGCCGGAGGACGGAAGCACCATGCTCAGCACCAGCGCGCCGAGCATCCATAGCTTCAACGCGGCAGCATAAAGGATGAAGGCGAAATCCGGCCCGCTGTGATCCAGCACCATCACCTCGTGAATCATGGTTAATTCGAGGTGGGTGTTCGGGTCGTCCACCGGAATGCGCGCGTTCTCCGCCAGCAGCACAATCATCAGCGCGATAATCACCAGTGCCAGCACCGGTCCGCCGTGCAGCCAATCGGCACCCGACACCGGCTCAAACATCGTTGAGAGTGAAAGCTGCCCGGTTTGTCGCGCCAGCGTCGCCAGCACGACAAACAAGGCCGGTTCGGTCAGTGCGGAAAAAAATACTTCACGGCTCGCGCCCATGCCCTCAAAGCTCGAACCGGTGTCGAGCGCCGCGACCACAGTGAAGAATCGCATCAACCCCAGCAGACCGGCGAAAAGCAGAAAATCCGCCGGAAACGCGATGAGCGCCGGGAAATTCCCCAGCGGCACCAGCGTCGCCGCAACCCAGGCCGCCGCCAGCCCGACCATCGGCCCGGCGCGAAATATCCAGGTTGTCGTGCGGCTGTAAACCGCGCCCTTTCGCAGCAGCTTCCACAAATCGTAATAGGTTTGGAGCAGCGGCTGACCGCGTCGTCCGGCAAACAATGCCTTGGTGCGGTTGATGACACCGAACAACAATGGCGACAAAATCAACGCCAGCAGCAACGGGATGAAAGAAAGGGCGTTCATGGCTCAACGTAATTCCCAAATCAGCAAAACAATCAGCGTCACCGCGATGTAAAGCACGTAAAGCTGGACTTTGCCGTGTTGCACCCAGCGCAACTGGGAGAGCCATTCGTTGATACGGCCAAACACGGGCCGATACACTTCTTCGTGGGAGATGTCAGGTGTCACGGTTTTCAGCGCCGCTTCTTCCGGGAAAAAACCGCGTGGGGGCGAAATTTTTTTCTTCGTGCCGAGCAACGGCCTGAACAAATCCATCAGCGGTTGGGCAAACGATGAGGCGGTGTATTGCATCCGGGCGGTTGGCTGCGCGTAGCCGCATCCCCAAGTGACATTCGTTTCCACCCGGCGGCCTGCCAGCAGACCGCGCCGCAACAGGATCAATGCCAGCAGCAACAACAGAAAGGCAACGGTTCCGATTACAACCCATGCCAGCGGGCTTGCCACGGCGGCCAGATTTTCGCTGACCGCTGCGGGTTGCAAGTGTGTCAGGTTCTCCAGCACCGCCTGCAAACTTCCAACCACGACCGGCGCGAACAAACCGATGAGAACGCACCCGGCCGCCAGTATCAGCATGGGCAATCGCATGGTCCAATCCGCCTCATGTGCATGCGAGACGTGTTCACTGCGCGGCTCGCCGAGAAAAACAATGCCGAACGCCTTGGTGAAACACGCCGCCGCCAGCCCGCCAATCAGCGCCAGGCCGGCAATCAGCGCGAGCAACGGCACGGCGATCGCCCCGCCCGTTGAAACGCCGCCCTTGAACGCACCCAGAAAAATCAGAAATTCGCTCACAAAACCGTTCAGCGGTGGCAGACCCGAAATGGCGACAGCGCCAATGAGGAAAGTCGCCGCCGTCCACGGCATCCGTTTCAGCAACCCGCCGAGGTGGTCAATTTCAAGCGTTCCGGTGCCGTGCAACACCGCGCCCGCGCCGAGGAACAACAAACCTTTGAACAAGGCGTGATTGACCACGTGCAGCAATCCGCCGCCGAATCCCAGCACGATGAGCATGGATGAACCGGTGCTCATGCCCAACAAACCGGCGCCGAGGCCCAACGCGATGATGCCGATGTTTTCGACGCTGTGATACGCCAGCAGCCGTTTCAAGTCATGTTGCGCCAGCGCAAACAAAACGCCAAGCACACCCGAACTCAGCCCGATGGCAATCAGTCCCCACCCCCACCACATCGGCGGCGCACCCAGAAATGTGAGCGCACGCAGCAATCCATAAATTCCGGTTTTGATCATCACGCCCGACATCAACGCCGATACGTGACTTGGCGCGGCGGGATGCGCCTCTGGCAGCCAGACGTGAAATGGCATGAAGCCGGCCTTCGTGCCGAACCCGACGATCGCCAGCAGAAAGAGAATGTCAGCCAAACCGCGTGTTTGAATGCCTTTCTCCGCCCAAACAGTGAAATCCATCGAGCCGGTTTCGCGCGCCGTCAAAAGGAAGAACACCAGCAGAAAGGCCGTGCCCAAGTGTGTTGCCACAAAATAAATCCAGCCCGCCTCCCGCACGGATTCGCGTTCATGCTCGAACGTCACCAGGAAGAACGACGCCAGCGCCATTAATTCCCAGGCAATCAGAAACAGCACGGCATTGCGCGCCAGCAGGACGAGCATCATGCCCAGCACCAGCAGGCAGTAGAAAAACCAAACCGGGCCAAGTGAGCGGCGACCCTGCCACGACCGCAAATAACCCACGCCATAAATCGCCGAAAGCGCCGAAACCAGCAATGTCGGGAAAAGAAACCACGCCGTAAGTGGATCCAGTTCAAGGAAGAATTCTCCAAAAGGCACCGACCAAGGCACGCGCACGGCTTCGACTGAACCTCCTGACAACACGTGAATCACCGGGACGCAACCCAGCACGGAAGCAATCACCACCGATCCGGCGCCAAGCCAGGAAACATTCCGGTCCGGACGCCCCAACAGCAGCACCGCCATCGCGCCCAAAAGCAGAAGGGCCATCGCAAACAACAACCACGTCACCGCACCGCCTCCTTCTGGGTTGCGTTCACGGGAACGCGGAGGCTGTCACTGATCCGCCTTGCCGAAGCCAGGATTTCGTCGCGGCCCGCCTGCCTGATAATCAGCGCTTTGAACTCCGGGTTGCGCAACGCGAACGCCAGACGCGAAAGCAGATGCAGATGCGCCTTGACCATCGGGCTGATGAACGTAAACAAAGTGTGGACCGGCTGTCCGTCCAGCGCCCCAAAATCCACCGGCGTTTCAAGAAAACATAACGTCACCACCGGCTGCGGGACATGCAGCACAATGGGATTTCTTACATGCGGAATGGCAATGCCGTCACCGACCGCGGTGGACTCCAGCGCCTCGCGCGCCAGCAAAACCTGCAACAGAAATTTACGATCCACCTCGTCCGGCAGCCTGAGTACTTCGACCACATTGCGGAGAACCTCCGCCTTGTTCCTGCCGGCCAAACGGTAAAAAACCCCGCCGGATTCAAGGGCATCGGACAATTCAGGAAGCGGACCCGATTGACTTTCCGGTTCCTCGAAAATGCGGGGAGACACGTTGATGCGGTTTGCCGTCGCCCACTCAAGCAACTCAGCGCGATGGAAGCGATACTGCCCGTTCAGCCGATAACCAGGCAGTTTACGCTCATCAATCCAGCGATAGACTGTCTTTTCTGAAATATTCAGCAGGCCGGCAACTTCTCTGACTGTAATTTGCATTTTTTCTAGATGCCCAAACGACTCAATTCACTTTGGACATTATTAGACATATTCCGATTCATGCCCATAAATGTCAAGCCGCAACTGGCGCAATATGCATGCGCGTCGAATACACTCTCGCTCACTCCGCCTCAATGGCAAACCTTGGGCAGCGCCACTGCAAAAGCCCATACGAAACTTTGTCGCATTTACGACAAAGTTTCGCATAGCCGGTTCATCGTCCCCTTAGACGTCCTAAATTGGAGGGCGAAGCTACGACCGTTTCAAGCCCGCGGATGGGCTACCAGCCTTCAGGGAGCCATATCAAGGGCGAGTTGCCCAAAAGAACGGACACTAAAACGGAGCGCGGCTTGTCCCAAGCCGCAGCCGTCCGGGACGCGAGGGCAGAAATTCCCACGCCCACCACCGCCTGCCACCAACTGCGGATTGAGACAACCCACGCTCCAACTTTTAGGCAATGCGCCCTCGAATCCGCACCTTGTCTCAATCCGATTCACTGGTGAATGACGAAACGACAGATTCAAATAAGAGCGTGATGATAGCCGGCTGGTTGTCAAAAAATCCGCCAATCCGATTCGATCGGACTGTTTTTTTCTGACACTCCAACGTCGGCATCTTGAATTCGCGGGTCAATTTCCGCGCCCACGAATGCATCGTGTCACATTTTTTCAAGCTTCCTGCCGGCTCGCGACGCGCACTTCACCGGATTTTGTTATTTGCAAACACAATTTTGCCCCAATTCATCAATAATCAAAAAGGGCACGCACCTTGCTTAACTGAGCTTAGTAGTATGCGGAACTGTACGTGTTGTAAAATAGTTTTGATTCTTAGGATTCTTCTCGTGAGTTCTTCGGCGTTCCTCACCCAATTCACCCGGATTGAGGCTGGGGTTCTTTATGCCAGCCCCTGCACGCTGGCTTGGAATTACAGCCCGGATTCCTCGGTTGCGGGTTACGCGCTTTACTACGGGATTACGGGTTCGGGGGCGACCAATCGCCTGGATGTGGGCATGACCAACATGGCCACGCTTTACAATCTTCTGGCATCTACAAATTACTTTTTCTATGTGACCGATTATGACTGCAACGGCATCGAAAGTCCCCCCTCAACCGTGATGTACTACACTCCCCAAGCGCTGTCAGCGGTGAAACTGACAGCATTGGCGAATGGAACCATGAGTCTTTCCTTTCAGGCGGCGCCGGGCTCGGTTTGCTTGGTTGAATACACCCCCTCACTCAATCCGGCAAAATGGAAAATTTGGGGCAGTGCGACGGCAGATTCAAATGGAAATATTACGATAACCGACCAAGTGTCGGGAAACACACCGAGCCGATTTTATCGGGCCGTCTTTTATTCCAACCCGCAGATTCTGTCGGCTTTGGCGATCACCTGTTCAGCCACGGGAACCATAACCCTTCAGTTTCTTGCCACGCCCGGCACAGTTTGCCGGGTGCAATATACACCGTCGCTCAATTCGCCGCAGTGGCAAACCCTGGGCAGCGCCACGGCGGATTCAAACGCAAACATTGCGATGACCGACCAGGTGTCGGGAAATACACCGAGCCGATTTTATCGGGCCGTCACACCTTGACGTTTCCTACGCCCGCGGGTGCGCGGCGTCGTAAGCTTTCTTCAACCGCTCGGTGGTGACGTGGGTGTAAACCTGTGTCGTAATGAGATGCGCGTGGCCAAGCAATTCCTGCACGCTCCGCAAATCCGCACCCGCATCCAACAGGTGCGTCGCGTAACTATGCCGCAATTTGTGCGGGGTCAGGCCGGGATCGAGTCCGGCAATGGCGAGATATTGTTTCAAACGCCGGGACAACTGAATCGGCTGGAGCCTTGTGTTCTTTTTTGGTTCCGCAAAAAACACCGGTGATTCTCCGGACGGCGGCCGCTTCAACGTGCTCCAATAATTTTCAATCGCCTGCAACGCCGGTTTGCCAATCGGCACGAGCCGTTCTTTTTTCCCTTTGCCGCGCACCCGCACCAGTTGCTCCTGCCAATCCATGTCCTCCACCCGCAACCCGCACAATTCGCTCACGCGCAATCCGCACGAGTAAATCGTTTCCAGCACTGCGACATCCCGCAGACATACACTGGCCGAAATCGGCCGGCCCGGCCCTTTGCGCCGGGGCGTGGCCATGAGTTTGACCGGCGCGCCAAGCAAATCGAGTATTTGCTGTTTGGTCAGATACTTCGGTAATCGCCGGCCCGGCTTCGGCAGCGCCAGATTTTTTATCGGCGACGTCTCGACCACACCGTGTCGAATCAGAAACTTGTAAAACGTCCGCAATGCGCAAAAGCGCAGTTGAATCGCCGCGCGACTCAAATTCTGCCGGCCCAAAAACCGCAGGTAACCGCGAAAATCATCGCGTTGCAGCTTTTCCCATGCAGGCGGTTCCTGTTGTTCCTCGCGGTGCCAGTGAAAAAATTCCAGCAACGCCTGCCGGTAATTCCGCTGCGTGTAAACCGACGCCCCGCGGTCCGTGGCCAGATGGGTGAGAAATTTCCGGATCCACTGGTCGTGGCCTTCGGTTGCAGATTTGGCGGCGCTTTCCATTGCGAACGCAGGTTACGCTGATGGCGCGGAGAAACTCAATCTTTTGGTAATTGGTCGGGGAGTGACAACCTGGGAGCGCTGGCGTCCCGCCGGCGTTCTCGAAAAAAGCAACTCATCAACTCGCCGGCGGGACGCCGGCGCTCCCAGGTACTGCACGGCGCGAGTTCAACCGTTCACTTCGATTCCACTTCCCCCTCGCGCGGCGGAAATTCAAACGTGACCTTGCCCTTGTCGTCCATCACGAGATAGGCCGGAAACGGTTTCCCGGCTTTGGAGATGAACTGGTCGAGCAAATCGGTCTTGTGCGCGGCCAACAGTTTTTGCGCCTGCGCCGGCTCAATTGGCTGCTGCAAAATTTCCCGGTTGATCCTGAATTTACACGGCCGGGCGTCCGCCTGCGACTTCTCGCACAGGTAACCCACTTCGGTGTCGAACACCCGGCCGCCACACTTCGGACATTTGCCGAGGGGCGCCCTGCCCGTAAAATCCATCTTCGGCAGCGGCACCTTCGAGGTCGCGCCCTTCGTTTTCGTTTTGCGTTCGCGCGGCGCGAATTCAAACGCCGTGCCGCCGTCCTTGATCATCAGGAACGCCTCGAACTTGCGGTTGGTTTTCTTGGAGATAAATCCCTTGAGCAAATCCGTTTTGCCTTCGGCGAGCAATTTCTTCACCTGCTCCGGCGCAATCTCCTGCTGCAGGATGATCTTACCGGTGCGGAACTTGCAGGTCCTGTCCACGCCCGTCGCCTTCTCGCAAATATAACTCATCCCGGCGTCGAACACTCGCGCGCCGCACTTGGGACATTTGCCCAGCGGTTCCTTGCCGGTGAAATCCACCGGCGCGGCGGCCTCGCCATCCCTTGTCTGGCCGTTGCCGAAGTCAAATTCGATCTTGAACTCGGCATTCAGCTTCAGCACGGCGGCGAACGGGAATCCCTGTTTGCTGCGGAAATTTTGCAACGGCCCGACCTGTTTTTCCGTGATGAGCTTTTCGACTTCCTCCATCTCAAACATCCGGCTGCACAGTGTTTTCCAGACCGCGAAGTCGCACTTTTCGTTGACGCACTGGAATTGCTTGTATTTTTCGTGGACCTCGCCGCCGCACTTCGGACACGGCACCTTGAGCACGCCGAAATCGCCGGGAATCGTGTCTTCCTCGAATTTTTTGGCGCGCTCGACGATGTGCCGCGTCATGTCGGCAATTTCCAACATGAATTCGGCGCGGCTCTTCTGCCGGCGCTGGATCTGGCGCAGCTTGAATTCCCAATCGCCGGTCAGCTCCGGTTTGGTTAGTTCCGGAATGCCCAGGCCGTTCAGCAGTTCCATCAACGAAAACGCCTTGGCCGTCGCCTGCAGTTCGCGCCCGTTGCGATGGATGTAATCCTCGTAAATCAAGCCTTCGATGGTCGCCGCGCGTGTGGCCGGTGTGCCCAGGCCTTTCTCGCGCATCGCCTCGCGCAGCTCATCGTCCTCCACCAGTTTGCCTGCGCCTTCCATCGCGTAAAGCAATGTCGCTTCCGTGTGGCGCGGCGGCGGTTTGGTGACATTATCTTTTACTTCAACCCCGCTGGTGGCGACTTTTTCGTCCGGCTTCACCGGCGTGAGCGTCGGCGTGTCGTCCACCTGCGCCTCCTTGCCATAAACGGCCAGCCAGCCCGGATTCACCAGCACCTTTCCGGCGCTCTTGAACGGCTCGCCTTCGACGCGCGTGATGCGCGTGGTCTCCAGAAATTCCGCCGCCGGATAAAAAATCGCCAGGAACCGCTTCATCACCAGGTCGTAAAGTTTCTTCTCCGCATCGGACAAGCCCTTCGGAGGTTGCATCGTCGGGATGATGGCGAAGTGGTCGGAAACTTTTGCGTTGTTGAAGATGCGTTTGTTGGGTTTCACCCAATCGTGTTCAAGGATATTCGAGGCAAAGCTCCCGTAACGGCTGGAAAATCCGCTACCGCCGACGGCGTGATCCGAATGGGTGAATTGCCCGGGAGTTTGAGCCACCAGCATCTCCAAAGTTTTCCGCACCGTGCCGATGTAATCCTCCGGCAACGCCCGCGAATCGGTGCGCGGATACGTCAATACCTTGTGCCGCTCGTAAAGCGCCTGCGCCAGGCCCAGAGTGTTCTTTGCGGAAAAACCGAAGCGCGAGTTCGCGTCGCGCTGCAAACTCGTCAAATCATACAGCAACGGCGAAAGCGACGTGCTCGGCTTGCTTTCCTCGGTGACGATGCCGGGTTTGCCAAGACATTTGTCGCGGATGGCCTCGGCCCGGGATTTTTCCCAGACGCGCTCGGGCTTGAGCTGGTCGGCGTCCAACGTGCCGCCGGCATCTTGCCGGCGGTTCTGATCTTTTCCAGTTTGTTCTGCCGGCGAGACGCCAGCAGCACGTTGTTTGTCAAATTTTTCATCGAACCAGCGTCCGGTATATTGCCCCGCCGCCGCGTCGAACGTGCCGATGACCTCCCAAAAATCGCGCGACACAAACTTGCGAATTCTCGCCTCGCGCTCAACCACGATGGCCAGCGTCGGCGTCTGGACGCGACCGACGGTCGTCTTGAAAAACCCGCCGAGCTTGGAATTGAACGCGGTCATCGCGCGCGTACCGTTGATGCCGACGAGCCAGTCGGCCTCCGAACGGCTGTACGCGGCGTCGGCCAGCGGCAGCAGGTCCTTGTCTTCGCGAAGCTGCGCAAACCCTTCGCGGATGGCCGCCGGCGTCATGGATTGCAGCCAGAGGCGTTTGATGGGCTGCTTGGCCTTGGTGAATCTGACGATGTTGCGGAAAATCAATTCCCCTTCGCGCCCGGCGTCACAGGCGTTCACCAGCGCGTTCACGTCGGCGCGCTTGATGAGCTTTTTCAGGACCTTCAACCGGTTTTCAGTTCTCTCAATTGGCTGCAAATCGAAATGGGGCGGGATGACCGGGAGGTGTTTGAACGTCCATTTGCCGCGCACGGCCTCGACGCCTTCCGGTGGCACGATGGTGAGCAAATGGCCGACCGCTGACGAAACGACGTATTGGTCGCTTTCGTAAAAGTCGTCCACTTTCTTGAATCCGCCGAGCGCCTTGGCGATGTCGCCGGCGACGGACGGTTTCTCCGCGATGATGAGTGTTTTGCCCATTTGTTGCCCGCGCTTTTACACCGGGCGCGGCAAACATGCGAAGAAAATCTTTTTTGTCAAACCTAAGATGCCTCACCCCAACCGCCGAGACGGACAAAATTCATGAAGCCTTCGCCCTGCCGAAAGATGTTTTTTACGCCCGCCCTCACCTATTTCCTCTCCCCTGGAGAGGACATTGCTGCGAACGATTTTTAAACATTTGGATGCTGGTCGCGCGAACACTGCTGACGGTGAATTGGAAGTGAAACGGAAAACGATTCACCTTCTCCTGGGGGAGAAGGAGAATTTTCCGCCGACTCACAGCACAATCAGCGTCTGCATTTGCCGAACCGGCGTTTGGAAAACCGTGCAATTCCTGTTCTTGCGCGCGGGCGCGAAAACGTTATAATCGACATCAATGAAACTGGCACTGGCAGCTCTGGTTTATTTGGTGATTGCCCTGGTTTTGGGCCTCGGAATTCTGCTGCTGGTGGCGGGCAAACCGTGGCCGCTCATCATCGCCTTCCTCATTTACGTCGTCGCCTTCGGCAGAACCTGCTGCCTGTCGCAACATTGATTTTGGGTCTTGGGTCTCGGCTCTTGGGTCTATAGCAGTTCCAGTTAACATTGGCACAGTTGGATATGCCTCTGGGAAAAGCGGCGGAGGGCCGCCGCCCGTCCTCTCCATCCTCCGTAGCAGGGCTACTGCGGAGGAC